>Ga0315277_10001721_pt1 | contig 31373 bp, 29 predicted proteins | sample YL17G05_15_MG_FD_203695 | JGI IMG/M metagenome (GOLD analysis project Ga0315277, IMG submission 203695) | Sediment microbial communities from Yellowstone Lake, YNP, Wyoming, USA - YL17G05_15 | ecosystem: Environmental > Aquatic > Freshwater > Lake > Sediment | place: USA: Wyoming | collected...
AATTAAAACGTTTTCAATTGCCCTTGACTCCGCCCATCCCACCTGAGGCAGGACCGGGCACTACGGGTCAGTTTTCAGGGCCCAGAAACTTTTTTCCCTAAACTTCTGTCACCTCCTTTCCCACAAAAGATAAATTCAAATCTTAAATTTTTTCTGGCAAAGCCATGTCGATCAGCTCTGTTAGATCGTAGAGTTTCATTTTGCTCCCGATTCCTTGGGAACCCTGGTTTAAATTGTAATGGCAGAAGGGGCAAATAGAAACCATATGTTGTGCTCCTGTTTCCATTCCCTCTTGGATTCTAAGGGCAGCATTTCTTTGTGCCCAATCGTTATATCCGGTCATAACCCCACCTCCTCCACCGCAGCAGTAGGAATTGGCTTTGATTCGTCTCATCTCCCTCAAATCGATTCCGGGAATCGCTTTGAGAAGTTGTCTTGGGAGATCAAAGAGGCAATCCTCTTCGTTCAAACTGACATAGGCACCTGCCCAGAGTTGGGATCCATCTTTATCGACGATAAACTTTGTAAGATGCCTTCCCGCATGGCAGGGGTCGTGGTACGTCACTTTCCAGTCTACAGATTTGGAGAGTTTCAACTGCCCTGATGTGAACAGATCGTGTAAGAATTGAGTCACATGGGTGACCCGAATACCCTCCATCATCCTTCCATATTCATTAGCCTTGGAATAATCTTTCAGGATGGCTCTGTAACAGCCTGCACAAGAGGTTACGATCGTTTTCACACCCTTTTCATCATGTAATTTCTTGAACATCTCTAAATTCGATTCAGCAATTCTTTGGAAGGCCTCCACATCACCAAGCCTCATGGCTGTGGAACCGCAACAGAGCTCGCACTCTCCCAAAATACCGAAATCCAGTCCCAGTTTATTGAAGATGGAGGCCGTGGCCTGAGCAATGGCGCGCTCCGGAACGTTGTAAGCACCCGTGCATCCGACATAATATAAAATCGGGGCGGGTTCTTTCAAAATATCCTTGATAGGCTTCCCTGCTTTTTTGAAAGGCCGGGTCCAGTCCAGCCTGACTCGTCGTGGACCTTGATAGGGATTGTCATAGCTACTCAGGGATTGAGCGATTACCTTTTGCTTGGGCATGGGGCCGACGCCGTCTGTCACGGCTTTCCGTCTCATGGCCTCGATGATCTCAGGAATAAACGGTTTGTGATCGAGTTCGCATTGACTCTGGCAACCACCACAGATGTTGCACTTGTAAATGGCATCAACCAGGGCGTCATTCCATTTGAGGTCTCCGTTCAAGAGGCCCCGGGCAAAGGCGATTTTGCCCTTGGAGGATAAAAACCCCTCAAAACCAAATTCTTCTCCAGCAGGACAGATGGGACTGCTCACTGAGGGTGGGCCATATTCATAAGCCTCCTTGCAAGTTCCGCAAGCCGTGCATCTCCAGAGTACATCTTCTAATTCTTTAAGACTGGGGATATTCCATTTCATGATAACCTCCTAATTGGTGAACCAAAATGTCAAATGTCAAAGTTCAAAATCTTAGTGCATTTGAGGTTTGACATTTGAAGTTTAAATTTAATTTGACATTTGCCTGCCTGCCGCAGGCAGGGATTTTGACATTTGGATTTTTCTTTTAACTCCTTAGATTCCCAGTTTTCCAGGGTTCATAATATCATTTGGATCGAGCCATTTCTTAATCTTCCTCATTAACGACAAATAACCCGGATGTGCCCGTTTATTGATCTCCACAGCAAAGTCAACGGGAGGTTTATAGGGCATGCCTCCATTGTCGAGATCCACTTTTAAACACTCGACGATTGCTCTCCTCGCATTCTCTGTCTCCTTAGGGCTCTGTTTATTAAAAGGAGTCATGGCCCTGAGCATGCCGTAGTGGACACCCCGGTACATACTCATTCTGACGGAAGGCGAAAGATTGCGACCGGTCATGATCTTCTTCCATTCCTTATAAATGGGAGCCCACCGATTCGCAGGCGTGAAGGTTCCTGGCCAAGAAATCCCCGCTCCACCCATCTTGCAGTAATTTTTTGTGGAACCCACTATCTGGCTGGGCAATTGGGTTCGAGCTTTCAAGGCCTCTTCCGGGTAATGGGTCACCTGAATGCTCGTTCCCTTATTCTTCTCTTCATTCACAACCTTTTCCCAGATTTCAGTTCTTGCTTCTCTCTCTTTTTCCGTAAAGGAGAAGGTCGTGGCATAGCTGAACCACTCTGGAGCGTTATCCGGTTTGGGTTTGTAGGGATAAGGAATGGGAACCTGTGAGAGCCACCAGGAGACAGCCGTGAGATCATCGCAGATTTCATAATTGCTCAGGTTGAGCATGTATGAATACATGTCGTCCACATTATCACAGGAAACGGTGAAGATCTTTAAGATCGGAGGAATGTGATGAACAGCAATGCCGAGTTTGGTTACAATGCCAGTCGATCCTACCCAACCCTTAAAGAGTCCGTCCATTTGCGGCATGGGCAAACAGCTGTGCCAGGCATCTGAATTGATGGCGCAGGATCCCACTCTGACCAGTTCGCCGGTCGGCAGAACGACCTCCATGCTTGTGATCTCCTGGCTGTTCAATCCATACCTTGCATTCATGTGGCCAATTCCGTGGTTGATGGCACAAGAGGATACGGAAGAGGAAGGCGGCCCTACAGGCCAACCAAACCTGAGTTTATATTTGTACAAGGCATCGGCCAACTGACCGTGAGAGACACCAGGTTCAATCACAGCATATAAGGCCTCGGGGTCGAGCTTTACAATTTTATTCATCCTTTTTAAATCCAGAATGATCCCGCCACGCTCAGGAATACATAATCCTCCGATATTGGTACCTGATGTATAGGGCACCACTGGAATTTTTTCCTTATTGGCAAATTTCAGTAGTTTTTGTATCTCTTCTACGGTGTGTGCCATGACCACATAATCAGGCAATTTGGGTGTGACAAAGGACATATCGTAGGAATAAGCATACATAATATGCTCGTCCGCCGTGGCATTCTTTTCTCCAACAATTGATTTTAATTCCTTTAAGATTCTTTCTTTCTTGTCGGCCTTGACTGCCTTAGGAGCCTTGACCGCGCTACCTTTGCCTTTCTTTTCTTCTTTTTTAGCTTTCAATTTAGTACCTCCTTTGAAACTGAGATCGCTTTAAGAAATATTAATTTCATTCTCTCTTTTTCAAATCACCTCCTTCATTCAATGCCTCATGATCTCTAATAAATTAAAAAATCCATCAAAAGGATGCCCCTCGTAATCTCCAATATCCTAAAAACCAAGTGCGTTGATCCACATGATTTTAATTGAGCTTGCCATATTTTGTAGCAGCCGCTACAAGAGCCTCCATATTCTCTTTGGGCACGACTGGCCACATATCGCAGCCAGGCCAGATCGCATTCACACCTCTCTCTACTGCCTCTTTAACAGCCTTATCCACATCCTCTGGTTTTCCCATTGACAGGACTCCATAGGCATCCAATTCTCCAAAGATCAATACATCTGAACCTAATTTCTTCCTGGTTTCCGCCACGTTATTCTTTTTCTCTACACTGATAGCATCTGCTCCACAGAGGATCATCTGGTCAACGATCGCATTGGTATCACCACAGATATGAAGTATCTTGGGTGACTCAACACCTTCAAATATCTTCTTCAGAGGAGGCCGCACAAGAGATTCAAACATACGAGGACTTAATATGTCGGGTCCAGCACCCATCTCACGAACCGTGATATAATCCGCACCGGCTTCCCGATAGATCTTTATAATCTTTATAAGAACTCCAGCCAATTGGTCAAGCAATTTACCCACCAATTCTTTCTTCTTAAAGGCAGCCTTTGCAAGTTGAGAAAGGTCAAGCAGTTGTCCGGCCAATGTGTAGGGACCCAGAACCCATGAACCCACAGCCACTTGGTCACCCACCTCCTTTTTCAAGATGCGGATGGCCTCTATGACCACGGGGATCCTTCCCGCTTTGGCAAGATCGGAAGGCACCTGAAGGTTCAAGTCCTCCACCTTTTCAGCAGGGTGCTCGCTGATGGTGGGATAGAGGATATCTGTGGCATGAGCATAATAATTCACCTTGCTACCCAATGCTTCTGCTTCCACCCCCATGTCAAAAGGAACCACCGCACAGGGAAAACCGAAAAGTTGGAAACTCGAGGCAGCCATGCTGGCCATCTTGCGGCCATCGGTGTGGATCTCTGGAAATTTCCAGCCATACTTCTCCAGCCCATGGACCGTGATGTTACCCATGCCACTAAAGAGAGGAATGTAACCTATCTTCTCTTTTTTAAAGAATTTGAGGACTCCTTCTCTTGGATTCAGATTCGTTGCCATCTTATTTTTCTCCTTTTTCCTTTTGGAATTGTTTGACAACTTCAGGAAAGAGCAGGTTTAAAGGGTGATTCCCTGTCGGCAAGAGGTTGTTCTCATCGAATGCCAAGGCTGCCATCATGCTGCTCGCTGCCGCGACCGCAGGAAAGACTCGTAGGGTCCCTGTCAAAGGCCCATAAAAAAGAAAATCACTAAACAAAGCAGAGATGGCATGCACACCCGCATCGATGCCAAGAAACTTATCCTTCCCCTGTTCGCCCGCCGCTTTTCTCCACATATAGGTGCCGTTCGAAGGGGCAAAGCCTACCGGAAAACCGAATTCTTTTTTGATGAGATGATTGGCAAGTAAAGAAAAGGTAGTAGCCGGCAAGTTCATAACAGCGGTGTCAACCAGGATGCTTTCAAAATTTCCTTTCTCCACAAGAGGTAATAGATTCTTCAGTGATTTCACCCTGCCCGTTGGTTTCTTATCCTCCATGTCAAAGACCTGGATGACGACGTGCTTGATGCCTAACTCCCTGAGTTCCGATACCTGAGCATTAATGTCTTCATCCCACGGTGTAATGCTGTTGTAAAGGGCTCGTCCCTGAAGACCTCGCTTCGCAATGTAACGGGCTGCGGCCAACCGCGTTTTCTGCTGCCAGATATCGATGGCGAAGGGCATCTCCGTAACACTCGTAAAAAAATCGATGTAACCTTTTACTTCCTCTTCAGAATTGGCTACCATGGCAACCAGACAGGGAACTCCTGTCTCTCGAGAAATATTTTCCAGTTCGTGGATTCGCTCTTCGGCCACCTTCCGATTAAACTTACCCCCTTTTCTGTCCTCCAAAATTAAATCACCCTTTTGAAACATGTTACCGATCAGGAGTGGAGGGTTTTCCCCGAGTTGTCCACCCACCTTTACACCACCGATGTTACAAACCTTCTGCGTCACCTGGTATTTAAACATTTTTCTAAAACCCCCTTTCCACATACTCAACAAAGCGCATAGTGCATGGAGCATAGCGAATAGTCAGGAACAAAAAGATGGACCGAAAAAGCTTTAGAAAGGCTCCTTTCTGTTCCAACCAGTGCATTCATTCCACCTATCCTCATTTCTTCTCCGGAAGAAGATGTGCAAGATGTGGAAACTTATCTTTCATATGAGGGATCCACATCGCTTCAGCAAAGGTTTTATCAAATCCGGGTTCCAAGGTGAGCTCTAAATAGTTTACACGTCGTGCCCAAGTGTCAGCTTCTTTTCTCTTATCGACATTGAGAAGGGCCATACGGGCTCCATCTCCAGCCGCATTCCCCACGGAATAAATATTCTCAAGTTCACAGTCAGGGAAAAGACCCAATAATGCAGCGGACACTTTATCGATATAACTTCCAAAAGCACCCGCTAAGATGACCTTATCCACCTTCTCCACACCGAAGTGGCGCATCATGATCTTGGAACCGGCATACATAGCGCCCTTGGCAAGTTGTATCGCCCTGACATCACTCTGGCAGACAACAATATCCTGGCCAATGGATGTTTCTTTTGCCCAGGCAATCACGAATTCTGGCTCGCCATTATTTTCACGGTAACGGGGAGTCTTTAAATCCTTTTTAAAACGTCCTGTCCGATCAATAATCCCTGCTAAAAACAACTGCGGAACCACATCAATAATCCCTGAACCACAGATGCCCTTGGCGCCTACCTCCTTCATCTCTGTATTCCATTCCTCTTTGTCAATCACCTTGTAGCGTACTTCTTTGGTCTCTTTGTCGATGGCAATCTTTTCAATTGCCCCCGGCGCAGCGCGCATCCCATATCGGATCTCCGCTCCCTCAAAGGCTGGACCCGTGGCGCAGGAAGAAGAGATGAGTTTCTGTCGATTTCCCAATACGAGCTCTCCATTCGTGCCAATATCAATGACCAGTTCGATGCTATCCTGATTGTAAGGAGTCTCAGCAATAAGGACACCCACATTATCTGCTCCCACAAAACCAGCTTCAATGGGAAGGACATGGACATAGGCCCCTGGGGCTATCTTGATGCCGATATCGCGAGACACTCCAGTCTCCGGGCCTCCCTTTTCAGCATAGATGCTGCAGTTGAGACAACGTTTCGATTCTTCAATCGCCACCTCCAGTTGATCCGCAAAGCCTAAATCCACCTCAGCAAACCCCATCCTTTTTTCCGGCTCAAGAAGAGGCAAAACTTTCCTTGCCTCTTTCTCCACTCCTTCCTTGGGAACCTCTTCCACCTTCTTCTTCTTAGCTGGCCTTCCCTTGATCAGATCGATTCCTGCAAGGTAAAGCTCCATTGAGGTGGCGGCTTCCTGTCCGGCACCCATTGCAGAAATCACATCTGCAGCACCCAACACGACGTCCCCGCCGGCGAAAACGCCTTCCATATTTGTTTTTAGGGTCACCGGATCCACAGAGAGAGTTCCTCTGCCCGAATATTCAAGCTCCTCGATGACTCCTTTTTCATCCACTCTCTGGCCAATCGCGATGATGAGGTGATCCGTTTTGATTTCAAACTCAGATCCTTTTATAGGAATGGGAGCCCTGCGGCCGCTTTCATCGGGTTCTCCCAACTCCATACGAATACACTGGATGCCCGTGATACGAGTATTATTGGCTAAGACTTTAACGGGTGAAGCCAGGAGATGGAGCTTTACACCTTCTTTCTCTGCTTCATCCACTTCTGTCTTGATGGCTGGCATCTCATCGCGTGAGCGACGATAAAGAACCAAGACTTCTTCTGCTCCGAGGCGCTTGGCAACGCGGGCGGCATCAACCGCAGCGTTGCCCCCACCGATCACGACCACTCGTTTGCCCACCTGAGCCTTCTCTCCAGAATTGATTTTTCTTAAAAGGTCAAGGGCATGGGAAACCCCTTTCGCATCTTCGTTGGGAATGTTCAACTTCTCGCTCACCCATGCACCCGTCGCTAAGAAGATGGCTTTATAACCTTGGTCAAAGATCCCTTTAAGGCTCTTCACTGGATGATTCTTTTTGATTTCCACCCCTAATTCTTCGATGTAACGGATTTCATCATCCAGCACTTCTTTTGGCAATCTGTAATCAGGGATGCCATAGCGCAACATCCCGCCTGCCTTCGGAGCCGCTTCAAAAACTGTGACCGGGTAACCTCGCTTTACCAGTTCATAGGCGCAAGCTAGGCCTGCCGGCCCTGAACCGATCACAGCGATCTTTTCTTCTTTCGTCTTCTCAATGGGGGTGGTTTTTACTCTGCCCTTTCTCAATTCATGGTCAGCCACAAAACGATGAAGGGAGCGGATGGATAGGGGATCATCCACTTTTCCCCTTTCGCATTCTGGTTCACAGGGATGGGTACAGACACGTCCGCATACCCCTGCAAAAGGCATCGCCCTTCTCACCTCTTCAAGAGCCTCTTCGAACTTGCTCTGGGCAATAAAATATAAAAAGTCTTGGCCGCTGATCCCAGCTGGGCAGGCAACCTGGCAGGGAGGGCAGCCACCGATCTCAACGGTTTCAGCTTCTGGAGCTATCTTGAGTCCCCAATCACGAGCTTTGACATCCATGGAGTGGTGGAGCGCTGGCGGAAAGGGTGCCCGTCCAATATTACGAGGGTCAATGTTAAGAAAGAGATGGTGCATACAGGTGTTGCCGACGATGGTCATGTCAAGGATATCTGTGCGTTTAATCCCTGCAATGGCAGAGGCTTCTTCCACGATTCCATTGAGACCATCGATGATGGCCTTGTTCATATACTCCAAGCCTTCTGGATTGGTCATGGTGTAGCTGATGCGGGACATGACATCTTCGCCATAAATCACCTGTGGATTCATCATGGAAGCTGTGGCGACCAATTTGCCATCCGTGAGGTCACAAAGATAGCCTGCCACCGTGGTGGTTCCGACATCAACCGCTAAACCGTATGCCTTTTTAACAAGCCCTGGCTCTACTTTGATCACTTCTTTGTTGTGCCACACGGAAACAGTGACCTTCCAATCCCCTTCACGCACCGCATCCTGTAGGCTCATAAGCGTCTGGTAGTCAAGGGTAAGATTCTTCAGTCCATGCGATTTTTCAAGGTCTGCTTCAATACGTTCCCAGTCTCCGAGGGTATCCTCCAAGGTGGCTTTCGGAACTTCTACATAGTACTTTTTGATGGCTGGTTTCAGCTCGATATTGATTTCCTTGGCAGCTTTACGTACCACCTGCTTCCCCATCCGGCTCTCTTCGGGGACGAAGACAATCACATCACCCAATACCTTTGCTTGACAGGCCAAACGGTAGCCACCCCGCTCCTGTTGCAAGCTGAAAAACTTTCTTTCTGTGGGCCCCATGGGAGAAAGGTGTTCCCGACTCGATTCGATGCCGTATTTTTCAAAGAACCCTTGGTCAATTCTTACCTTGCATTTTCCACAGATGGCTTTCTCACCACAGATACCCTCAATGTCCACACCCAGTGCGACGGAAGCCTCCTTGAGTGTTTTTCCTTTCTGAACAAAGCCTCTACGGCCTGACGGTTGGAAAATGACCATGCATTTTCCAGTTTCCTTTTGTTTCCCCTGCATTCCTTATCCCTTTCTCTCTGATCTTATTTTGAAATTTCAAAATTTGATTTGAACAGGGCGTATGTTAGTGAATGGACGCCCTGAGGGGTACTTACTTTTTCATCTCCTCTTGTTTCAGCATCTTGAGGAGCTTGATCGCCTCATCCACTGCGGTCCCAGCATCTTTCGCATAACCATCCGCCCCATACTTTTCTGCTACCTCAGGGTTCACCGGAGCACCGCCAATCATAATCCGCACTTTGGGATTCTTCGCCCGTAACCTCTTAATCACCTCTGGCATATTCAACATACTGGTCGTCATCAGAGCGGAAATGCCGACGACATTAGACTCAGTTCTCACCTGCTCTTCAACAAACTTATCAAGGGGTACATCCTTTCCCAAATCATAGACCGTCCAACCAGCCACTTCAAACATCAGCTTGACAAGGTTCTTTCCGATGTCGTGAACATCGCCCTCCACCACACCGAGAACAATCGAACCCTTCACTTCCGATTTTCTTCCGGAAGCCTCAATGGCCGGCTTTAAGAGGCCAAGACCAGCATAAAGAGCATCGGCACACATCAGGAGTTCTGGAACAAAGTATTCCTTCTTATTATACTTATCCCCGGCTTCCATCATTCCCTCGGCCAACCCGTCCATGGTTGCAATGAAGGGATCGACCCCTTCTGCTAAGGCGGCTTTGGCCCACTTCACCGCCTCTTCCTCCTCAAATTGGCATACGGCCTCGTGTAACCCCTTCAGAATCTCTTTCGTCCGCTCTTCTGTCGCCATAAATGGTCCCTCCTAATCTTAATGAAAAATCATTATAATGAAGTATGTGATAGGTCATCCAAGGCAATGAAATATAACTCTCCAGTTCCAATCCTTCGAAAAACCACACCCTGTTTGTGCAGCCTGTCCGCCAATTCTTCGCCAAAGATTCGTTGTAAATCTTTCGATAGAATAACCTCATCGAGTGATCGATCGAGAGAGAGTGAAGTTTGGTGAGGATGAAGAGGAAGGTTTTCATCAAGGAGCATGGCTGGATCAAAGGGTTGAGTTCCACTGACCTTCGCCATATGGTTTCCCACTTCAAGGAGATCATGGACGATCTCTCTTCTCGCCCCAATTCCATCTTTCTGTTTTAAACAATCCAAGATCGCTTGGTGTGCCTCCGCCACTTTATGGTAAAATTCATTCCCGAGGTCTAATTGGAACTTAATGTCATTCAGGATATTATCAATAAAGTCCATCACCAAGATCAGGATGGGATTTTCAGTCATCCTGACTAAGTAACGATGAAATCCTATCTCTCTGGAAACAATGGTATGAGGAGTGGCAGGATCCTCCTTGATCATGCTCTCCAATCTAACAATGTCCTCAGGTTGGATGCGTAAGGCAGCGATCTGTGCCACAGGGGGTTCGAGCAAAAAACGAATCATCGTAATATCTTTGATGGAGACTGTCTTGAAGTGAAGAAAGTTGATGATGCCGTGGATGGTCGTCTTCATGTCCACTTCGGCAATAAAGACACCTCCTGTGATCCCCTTTTTGATCTCCACCAGTCCCATGCCTTCGAGCACTCTCAACGCCTCTCGTAAGGTGGCTTTACTGACACCAAACTCAGACATGAGTTCTTTTTCAGAGGCTACTTTATCTCCTGGTTTAAAGCGACCCGATAGAATAGCATTTCGAATCTGTTCGATGATTTGATCGGATATCTTGTGGGTTCTACTGGCAGCCTGGAACAAAGATGTATCTCTCTCGTATTTTTATGGACTTGGGGAAGCGGAGTTATCTTATCGAAAATTAATTGAGGATGTCAAGAAAAATATCATAAATATTATAATAATTGTTACCCATTATAAATCTTATTAAAAATCAATAAATTAGGTTCGCATCCCTCTTCTTAACCCTGCCCTTTAAGGGGGAAGAATTCCAATCCCAATCCCAAAGATTGGGCTCGCCATTTCCTCTACTTTTTCATCTCCTCTTGTTTCAGCATCTTGAGGAGCTTGATCGCCTCATCCACTGCGGTCCCAGCATCTTTCGCATAACCATCCGCCCCATACTTTTCTGCTACCTCAGGGTTCACCGGAGCACCGCCAATCATAATCCGCACTTTGGGATTCTTCGCCCGTAACCTCTTAATCACCTCTGGCATATTCAACATACTGGTCGTCATCAGAGCGGAAATGCCGACGACATTAGACTCAGTTCTCACCTGCTCTTCAACAAACTTATCAAGGGGTACATCCTTTCCCAAATCATAGACCGTCCAACCAGCCACTTCAAACATCAGCTTGACAAGGTTCTTTCCGATGTCGTGAACATCGCCCTCCACCACACCGAGAACAATCGAACCCTTCACTTCCGATTTTCTTCCGGAAGCCTCAATGGCCGGCTTTAAGAGGCCAAGACCAGCATAAAGAGCATCGGCACACATCAGGAGTTCTGGAACAAAGTATTCCTTCTTATTATACTTATCCCCGGCTTCCATCATTCCCTCGGCCAACCCGTCCATGGTTGCAATGAAGGGATCGACCCCTTCTGCTAAGGCGGCTTTGGCCCACTTCACCGCCTCTTCCTCCTCAAATTGGCATACGGCCTCGTGTAACCCCTTCAGAATCTCTTTCGTCCGCTCTTCTGTCGCCATATTTGATTCTCCTGGTCTGAATTCAATTATAACTTTCTCACCAACTTCTAAACTGAAAACTGAGCGTAGGTCAAATGACAAAATCTTGCGCTGCTTTAATCATGGCTCTTATATTCTCCGCCGGAGACATTCCAGGGATGATTCAGCCTCCACTGAGCAGGAGACATCCATCCTTACCCGCTTTCTGTAAGGTCTCTTTCGATTTTTCTTCAACCGCCTTGGAATCACCCATGGCCAAAAGCGTTGTATCAACATTCCCCATCAAGCAGAACTTGGGTCCTACTATTTTCCTTGCCTCTTCAAAATCAACCATCCCATCCAGGCTTAAACCATCCACACCCGTTCCAACCATCAATTCCAATCGATCCGTGGTGTTTCCGCAAATGTGTAGAATCGTTTTCACGCCGCTCCGTTTGATCAAACCAACCAATCTCTTTGTATAGGGGGCTCCCCATTCTTCATACTGTTTTTTAGAGATCGCATCTCCTGAAGAGGCTGGGTCAGATACAAAAACAATATCTGCGCCTGCACTGACGATCGCTACCACATAAACAATCAGACTACTAAGAGCAATCTCACACAACTCTCTTAAGTTTTCTTTCTCCTTAAACATATCCCTCATCACTTTCTCTGATCCCCTCAACATGGAGACATGCCTCAAGGGGGCTTGAATATATCCTATGACAGGGATCTCACCATTAAATCTCGATTTTAATCGCCTGATTCCCTCTAAAATAGTTGACAGGCGCTTATTCTGATAGGGGTCAAAAAGTTTCAATTTCGGTAAATCCCTTTTGTAATCTTCGACGGCGGGCGTAAGGACAGAGGGAGGATAACCTTTCGCTATTTTAAGTACAGATCCCATGGCTTCTGATTCTGAATGGCAAGCGAACATGTCCCAAACACTATCGTAACCAAACTGACTGACAGCATAAGTTTGGGAATAGACATGTTTCTCAACGCTCTCCAATTCTTCAATAAATTCTATTCCGGCCTGTGTGCTACACCACTCTCTTGCAAAGGGGACCACCGGAACCCTATCCGGCTTATTCCCTTCGAGTGCATTCATCACCCTGGCGTAAGAAGTCATCTTCTCCATCGGTTTTGCCTCCCAAAATAGCTATCCCTGTATTATCTTAGCTCTGCTAACTATCCACCATTCCTCATAGAGCATCAACTTCTTAAGAAGCCGGACAGAGGAACAAAAAAGGCTTTATGGCGGCCCTTATTCTACCATTCACTAACGTCAATTCTTTCCCGTAAAACCCTATAACGACCGCCTGATAAAGCCTTTGAAGCATTCTTGGTTGGTGACCAATCAAGATGAAATTTCAAAGCGCTAAAGTATTGCCTCCCCTTCAATTACCCACGGGCGGCAGATCGAGAGTTGGCTTCGAGAATAAAAGACATCCCGTCGGAGAGATGGGACATTCTCCCCAAAAATAGGCTTCCTTTTCCAATGAACATCGCCCTCTTCATCTTGCCCTCTCTCATGGCCTTAATCGCATGGCCCAAGTAAGGCACCGCGGAGGGTATGTGGCCCTGCGTCGGGCAAAAGCCGAGCATTCCCCTCTCTCGGACGAATTTACTCATTTCCGTCTTGTCAATCTGGTGATCCAAAACCGCCAGAGAAGCCATGATGTTATAATTGGTTGCAGGAGTATCTCCAGCCCCGGCGGGAAGAGTAATTTCTGGATTATGCAACTCCGTGGAATATTTATCAATCTCTGTCATCTTCAATCCCAGTCTTTTTAAGGGCTTAAGAATGAGGGAGCTCAAAATGGCTTGTTGAGGGGCACCTGCACCCACATCATGTTTACCTATGGAATCCAACCGAATCAGAGGACTCACACCATCATCTTTTTTAATCATTAGGGCGAATCCAGCAAGGATATCCTCCAGAATCGGCATGTTATGTTTCAAATGGGCCGCAGATTTCATACCCGCCTTGGCCAGACATCCTCCGCCAGCCACTATCACATTTTTAAAGATCCCGGATCCCACCAAGCCCGCCGCATTCACGATAGCGTGATTGGGACCAACACAGAAGGCCCGGATGTCATGGCCTGTGGCGTTGACACAGCCAGCCATCTCAGCGTAAGTCTTGGACAGACTTCCACCGCCTCGATTGTACCTATCCCCGACAGCCGTCTCTGTACAGTCCAGAACAAACTCCACTTCGGTTGGGTCCATCTTCGCTAATTTTAAAAGATGCAGGATGGCTAAGACTCCGGAAGCCTTAGCGACCAAGTTCTCCAATAGAACTCCAGCCTTCAATGTATCGTCTCTTTCGTGGTCACGCCTAAACGAGCCGACGAGCTTACCGTTATAAAAGAGGGGTAAGGCATTCCCTTGCTCAATCATCTCCTTTATTTGCTCAATAGGTTTGCCTTGACCCAAATTTTTGACCCAGGCCTCGCTCACGAAAGGATGGGAAGCAAACTTATCCTTGATCTGTTCGACAAATTGAGGCTCCAACCAAAGCAGGTCAAAGACATCGGCAACCTTCATCCAACCGTAGAATTCGTCCTCAGGCATGATCTCCCCAAATGCTCCGTTCCGCTTCCCGTCTGAAAGCAGATGCTCATACCAAGGCTTAGGTACATTGTGTAATTCCTCTGGATCCATATTCCCAATATATACCTGATTGGGAACATAATTAGTCGCGTCTTTGTAGGTCCAGAGATGACTGTCTAACTCTTTTTTGACATCAGGGTTGTCCTCAATATCCCGAGTGGGTTTGGACCCATATTGCACTAAGTCAGGAATATGGGCAATGACATAACTCGCTTCTTGAATGATGACAGACATGGATGCATTCCTCCTTTTTAAATGGATTTGATTATTTTCTTTACCCCGTTAGAAAGCCCCAGCATTTATGTGGGGATAGTAGAAATACCTGCAAAAGCAGGAGCATCAGCTTCTTATTGAGGGCAGGGTCAAAGCCCTGCCCTTTCTAACAGGGTTTACTAACTCTTCTCCTTCCTCAATCTTCACCGGTCGTTTCCCGACAACGAAACATTCAAGTTCATTCCCAAGAAGAGAAAATATGGCACATTACTCTTTTTTCTTTCCATAAAGTAACTTGCATTTGCAACGCCCGTATCTTTCAATTTCCCTCGGGGCATAGAGACATGGGCACACGATGGCTTTCTTGTAATGTTCGTTGTCGAGGACAACCCTGCACGGGCAATAGTAATCTCCGAGTTCTTCCTTATTCTCTATAAGCCCGTCGATGATGTTTTCCACGTTATCCTCGTAGACGCCGAAACCTCTGCCATTGGCATACGTATAGATTTTATCTCTTAATTCTTTACGGATGTCTGTTGAGCTTGCTTTTTCCATATCATCGGCCCTCATTCTTTTAATACATTGGCTTATGAAAACGATGCTAAATAAATTCCTGCTTCCATTAGTCTATTCTGTCAATTTTTTGGCTGCCTCTTCTATCTGTTCAATCGTTAAGGTGTCCCCCTTCAGACGGTTCACTTCTTTCCCGCTTTTATAGAAGAGATATGTTGGCAAGTCTATAACCTTCAAGTTTATACAGAGCCGTCTGTTTTTCGAGGCATCGATTTTTGTAAATTTCACTTTTCCCTCAAATTTTCCTTCTATTCCCTCCACATGGGGCATTAAAGCCAAACAGGGAACACACCGAGGTCCCCAAAAATCGACCAAAACCGGCAGCTCCGACTGAACCACTTCCTTCTCGAATGTGTCTGCATTGACCTCAATCATCACAAGCACCTCCTATCAATTTAAATGACCGAATAGAATGGTTATTCCTTTTCCAACGTACCGACGGTTGGGCCTTCCACATCCTTTTGGAGTAACTCCAAGGCTTTTAAAACATACTCACGGCGTAACTCTTTTTCTTGTTCCTTGGTCAGGGTGGGATCCCCCAAAGGGTTTGTCACGGCCCTACCTTGTACAATCCTATTGACACCGACCATCTGTGCGATGTTTGGAATGGCTGTGATTTGCACTACCGGAATGCCAAGTTTTTCAAGGCTGGATGCGATCGTTGCCCCGCAACGAGTGCTTGACCCTCAGGTGGAGGTGAGAATGGCGGCGGCAACATCCCTCTTTTTGATTTCTGCTCCCATCTCTTCTCCCATTTCACCGCACCTTTTTGAAACCGTGCAATTGCCGCTCGTAGAGAAAAAAGTGCGATGGAGTTTCCCAACTTTGCCTTCCTTCACCAGATCACGCATTACATCGAATGGCACTAACCTTTCTGGCCTTGCCAAGACATGATCATTAAAATAGCCGGCATGCGCGACCTCGTACTCACGGAAAATCGCCTCGATATCGTAAGCACCCCATTTGAGGTTGCTTCTTGTGGCCAGTCCATCGGGATTTCCCTTGGGCACTAAGCCACCATCGCTGATCAGGGCAATCTCACACTTACTCGGATCTTTGATGGGGGCCGGAGGTGGTACTTTTTCAAACCTTGGAGGATTGACTTCGCTCTCAAAGGGTTTGCCTTGAAGTTTGGCCACCAATTTTTCAACCGCTCTTTCAGCAATACTTTTATCACAGTATGCATTTCTAAGGAGGTTACGAGAGAAATAATAGTATTCTTCCGGTTTCGGTAGGTTTTCCTGAGTAAGGATGCGTGTTTCTTTTTCACTGGAAATGAGCCTAAAGGCCAACCGCGTCATATTGCCTATAACCTCGGCCATTCCCCGGGCACTGTTTGGAGCCTTGCAGATAAACGCATACTTTCGGTATATATCCACGCCGGGATTTTCTTCATACATACCTGTAATGACGGGAATACCCAGTTCTCCATTAACAGCTTTACACATCGCACCACAGGCAACACCGTATCTTCCACCTGCAAAAGCCGGCCCAGCAAAAAAGAGGTCAGGCTGATAGGATGCGACTAACTTTAATCCTTCCTCTGCGTTCTTGTCCGGATTGCCAGCGAAAAAGTCGTCACCACAGATGACCGTGGCAACAATTTCGGCCCTGTCACCCAGTCCTTTTTGAAGAGCCAAACCAGGCCCGACGGGACCTTCTTTGACCACAAAGCCTGCGGTCGCTTTCTCCTCCCCGCCAACCTGGCCAAAAAACTGATTGAGATAATGAACCACTCTTAATTTTTTTTGAGCCATGATACCCTCCTATTGCCAAGGCTAATATTCTTTGACGATGACCCTAGCACTCCCAGTGCAATCGAGAACCCCTGGGAGCAAATACTCCTCAATATCGATTACTGGGTCACCCGCATACTGAGTAATAGGATCTGGACAAAAAATCCTTGTTTGCGCACTTCCTCCTAAGAATTTTTCCGGCTTCCAAGGAATTTTAGTCCTTTCAAATGTAGCCGAAGAAGTGATGATCAAATCAAGAGATTGTGCATTAAACAGAATCGTATCCGCCAGTGTGCCAAAAGAGGTCAAAGGCTGAGTAAAGATGGCGGTCTTAACTCCAACCTTCTCACATTCCTCTCCCGTAAGGGCCAAGTCAATGTGAGGCATCCCGCCTAAAATCTTCATTAAAATTACCCCATCCGCTCCTAAAACATTCTTCAGCAGATTGGCAGCCATACAAGCACCCCGCGCTCTCGGCACGGGTTCCACATTGGCTACGGCACAGACGACACCGACAAAGATCAAATCTCTTCCATGGTGCCGGTACAATTCCTTAATCACCCCGTGATTTTGAATACTGTAAGTATCCAGGGCTTTGATGGCAAGCCATCCCACCACCCCTCCATCCAGAACTTCATTTGGATGAATGACAGTAGGCATCATGTGGGTGGCATGGGTTCCATAAAAGCAGGGATCTGAGATGGCAAGATAATCAAACTGTGGACTATAGAGCTGATAATAACAGGCTATCCTGGGGAGATTTGATTTCTTATCAAGATTCGGGATATCCAAATCATAAACCTCCACTTCACTCACAGGATTTCCTTCGGCCCCCCTCGCCAGGTAAATGGCTGCCTTCAACCCGGCAATTCTTGCCGCATCTTCAAAATCTCGTTCCTTCACATCCGCCGCAATCGTTGGTGCGATAATCACATTTCTCATTTTCCCATAGGGGCTCATTTCAGCAATGGGGCCTGCCATGTCCAGAAGAGCGTTCTCTTTTCTATTGGTGCACGGATTTGAAACGATAATAGCAACACCCCTCAAGGACCTGGTCCGTCCATTCCCAGCGATCTGCATCTTTCCGATGAAGCCTGGAAAGTCAGCATCCACCTTGTCAATCTTACAGCGAGGTTGAATCACATCTAATATGTTTAATATCCGGACCTTGTCTCCGGGGTAAACCAGATTGATCTCGACGGATTTGATTCTGGGGTCCCTCAGGATCAATTCTTCCAATTCTTTGAGGTTGATATAAAGCACACCATTCTTACCATAGGTCTTTGAACCCGCTTGAATATCTTTGATATCAATGGATTCGATCTCAAGTCTCATTTGAATCTCCTTCCCTTAAATACACGAATAGATATTCATCCTTTATAGGAGATCATGCCTGATCCCTACCACCCTGTCCATCCCAAGGTTCGTCCTTTCTCGCCCCGCCGAACATAATGGGCTAAAAGAGGGACCAAAAATAAAGAAAATACCTCCCGGAAAATTAATATAAATCTGTTTTGGGTCTCCCCACAGATGTAGGAAGACCCATTTCCTCTCCCAATCCATTTCGAAACCGACTTTGCTAAGTCCTACGATTCATAAATTTGCTTACGAATTTATTACCTCAGGACTTAGTGCTGAGGGAGCTTTCAACCTGAGCCTATTCATATAAATACGTTACCGTAATTGCGAATCGAAGCACTAAGCATTGGCCTGGCCCTTTTCTCGCAGCATCTTAAGTTCTTGCCCTATCTTATCGATCTTCTCCTGCTCCACCGCCAACATCCAAATGCCTATATTCGTCTCATAGATATCCTCAGGGACCGCTGCCCGAACCTCAGGCTCCAGGATATGATAAACCGGGAGTCCCAACGAGACTCCTGCCAATGGTCCAGAAAAAGTTGGATCTCCGGTAGTCACAGTTTCTGCCGAAATCATTACCCCATCCAAATCGCTCGCCCCCAAGACCACAATGATGTCACTCTTGGGAATCTTATCTTTCTGCGCTCTTTCCGAAATGGTCTTCACCTGACCCTGATTTTCTGGATCCATTGTTCCTGCGGCCGTTCAGACAAAACACTCTGTTACCTTAAAGACGATATTGGCACCTGCTGCTTCAAGACATGCAGCGATGGCCGGGCCTTGCACCCCATCCCGTTCACCAATGATGATGGCTGTTTTGCCTTTAAGCCAATTATCCATATTCTCACCTCCTTTCTCTCTTGAATGAGTACTGAAGACTATCCAGCACGAGAGATAGCTGGATGTAAAATCCTGTTCTTCACCAACTCCACAGTGTAATGGATATGTTTTCTCAGTTCTTCTTTGGCTTGGTCATAGTTGCCATTTCTGATAAACTCTAAAGTTTTTGTATGATCATCCAAAGAATGCTGCGCCGCACCACTGATATAAAAATAGATGAATTGGTACCGGGCAAGATTTAAACTGATTGAATGATAATTGTAAGCCAGTCGTGAGTTTCCGGCGGATTCAACTAAACTTGTATGAAAATCTAAAATGACTCTTATATGATTCAATAATTCCTCGGGGTCGACACTATTAATGGACATGGGCAAACTCAAAGCCTTATTTAAAGCTAAGGTCACTTTAGGCAGATTTCTAATGTTGGAGGCCCTAAGAAGTTCGATGGCATAACATTCCATCATCTCCCTGATCTGAGAGAGCTCTTCAAAATCCTTTACAGATAGTTCTGCCACATAAGTCCCTTTTCTGGGGATATTAATCACCATATGATCTTTTTCCAGCATCCGGAATACCTCACGAAGAGGGGGACGGCTGATACCAAGGCTTGATGATAGAGTGCTCTCATTGAGTTTCTGACCTGATTTTAATTCACCGGTAATGATCTTTTCTCTCAAAAACTGAAGAGTACTTCCTGTTACATTTAAGATTTCCATAATATTTTAGATATATTACATTTTATATTACGAAAATTGTCTATTGTCTACAGGATTTTTACAAAACTTCAAAAAAAATGTCAAGCAAAAAATTTAAATTCAAAATTTTATAATGATTTCAATATGTTAATATTGATTTTATAAATGGGTATAGAAGAATTTTTTCCCAAAGGCTGCATCAATCCTTCTTCCTCAGATAAGGTTCGACAAAATCTAAAAGGGTTTGTTCGCTCATATACCCATAAACCTTCTCTTTGATCACGCCATCCTTTGCGATCATAAAAAGAGTTGGGACGATATAAACACCATACTTCTTTCTGGTCACGCTCGCATCTCTGTCCATTAGAACGGGATAGATCAATCCTTTCTGACGGACAAATTCAGAAACTTCCCCTTTGCTTTCAGCGATATTCACCGAAAGCACGACGAGGTCTGTTCGTTGGCCTTTCAAATAGATATCGTTCACATGGATGATATTTCTCGTCTGGCAGAAGACACAACCCTGAGTCCAGAAAAAGAGGAAGACTTTCTTCCCTTTGAAATGACTGAGGGTGGTCAACTGGCCGTCCAGAGTGGGAAGGGTGAAATCTTGAGCTACGTCACCTACCTTCGCAATAGGTTCTTTCTCACACGCCCACAAAGAGAGGATGGATAGTAGGAGGGTGACCAATACAAACCAACGCTTCTTCATTCCTTCTTCTCCCCGAAAAGCCCCCTGGGCCGCCAAATTAGTATGATCATCATGAACCCCCACATGAATATCCTCTCGAAAAAAGGGACATAAAGAATTCCAAAAGCCTCTAATTGGCCCAAGATGATCGCGCTGATATATGCTCCCTTGACATTTCCCAATCCTCCAATGACCACTACTGCAAAGGCACTCAAAATATAATGATGTCCCATATCGAGATTGATATTAACGAGTGGACCATGGAAGACCCCCATCAATCCAGCTAAAGCAGACCCGAGGCCAAAGACAACTGTATATAACCGTGGGACATTGATCCCAAGTCCATTGGCCAACTCCCGGTCCGAGGAGGCAGCTACGACCTTTTTCCCATATCGTGTCTTGTTTAAAAAGAACCAAAGGCTGATGAAGACAGCCGCTCCAACTCCAAAATAAAAGAGATTGTAAATCGGATACCCTCCTCCCATGATCTGTATCACACCCCTGAGGGCCTTTGCTTCCTGAACTGTATGCCAATTCACACCCCAAATTAAACGGATGAGATCCTCAATAACCAGAATAAGGCCAAAAGTGAGGAGCAACTGAAAATTAACGTTAACCCGATAGGTGTGCCGAAGGAGGAAACGCTCTATGATTACCCCGATACCTGCAACGATTAAAGGTGCAATGAGGATGGAAAGCCAGAAGTTGTCGGTCCAAAGGATGATTTGATAGCAAAGATACGCCCCGATCATGAAGAAGGCTCCATGGGCAAAATTGAGGATGCCCAAGACACCAAAGATGAGGCTCATCCCCGCGGCAAGCAGAAAGAAGCATGTGGAGTTAGCGAGGCCATTCAGAAAAAAATATACAAGAACGCGAGGTTCCAAGAATTTTCTATCTCAAAATGTATGACTCAAGGAATTGAAATGGGGTTCCTCCATCAGACGGCGAGGTACTTTCCGATAATCTCTTTGTCTTCCTTCAATTCCTCTATGGTCCCCTGATGGTGGATTCTACCTTTATCGATGATATATCCTCTTTGAGCGATATTCATTGCAAATCTCATATTCTGTTCTGCCAGGACCACGGAGATCCCAGTGGTAATGATACTCTTAACTAACTCTTCAATCGCTCTCACGATCAGCGGCGCCAGACCCTCTGAAGGTTCGTCAAGGAGTAATAACTTTGGATTGGTCATCAGAGGTCTGGCCACGGCAAGGATCTGCTGTTCCCCACCGCTCAAATGCCTTCCTTTTCTCGACTTCAACGGTTCTAAAATTGGAAAAGCGCAGAAAATCTTCTCCACCGTCCATCCCCCTTCCACCTTGCGCTCCACCACTTCCAGATTGTCCTCGACGCTCAAGGTCGGAAAGATCCTTCGATCCTGAGGCACATATCCGATCCCCAACCTGCAGATTTCATAAGGAGGCATTTTTGCCAGATCCGCCCCCTCAAATTTGATGCTCCCTTTTCTGGGTGGGGTAAACCCCATGATCGACCTCAGGGTCGTAGTCTTACCCGCTCCATTCCGACCGAGCAAACAGATGACCTCCCCTTTTTGGAGATTCATTGAGACTCCTTGAAGAATATGGCTTCTTCCATAGTAGGTATGGATGTCATTGACTTCGAGCATATTACTCTCCTAAGTAGGCTTCTCTCACCTTTTCATTTTTCCGTATCTCATCAGGGTTTCCATCGGCGATGACTGCTCCCTGAGCCATCACAACAATCCTCTCAGAGACGGAGAAAACTACACTCATATCATGTTCCACCAGAAGGATCGTCACTTTCTGCTTTTCTGAGAGTGTACGGATAAATTGAACCATCCGATCGGTTTCTTCAGGCCCCATCCCCCCTGTGGGTTCGTCCAGGAGGAGAAGGATCGGATCAAGCGACAAAGCAACGCCAACCTCTACCAACCGTTGGTCGCCATGGGATAGGGAGCCGCAAAGAGAATCCTTTTTATCCATCAAACCAATGATCCCAAGAATTCTCTCGGTCTCCTCATCTGCTGGACCTCGGTTTTTGCTAAGCGTAAATATTTTAGAGGTCTCCCTCCTCTTGGCGAGGACCGAGACCTTGATATTCTCATACACCGTCAATTCTGGAAAAAGATTGGTAATCTGAAAAATTCGGTTTAGCTTCAACCTTGAAATCTGATACGGAGGGAGCCCTGTGATATCTTTCCCATTGAAATGAATGGTCCCTGAGCTTGGAGACAATCTCCCCGTCACTACATTGAATAAGGTAGTTTTCCCCGCACCGTTCGGGCCGATGATGGATGTGAACTGCCCCTCTTGAAAATTCAGGTTTACCCCAGCGATGGCAGCCAGTTTCCCAAAGTTTTTCACCAGCCCTCGAATCTCCAAGACGTTCATTCTCCTACCCTCCCCAGCCTTCGGCCTCTCAGCTTCTCATTGAGAAATCCAACAATCCCTCCTGGAAGGAAAAGAACGAAACCGATCAGAATAGCACCTAAATAAATCATCCATAACTCTGTGTATCCTGAGATAATCTCCTTGAGGTACATGAAGATGACCGCTCCCACAGCAGGACCGAGAAAGATCTTTGTCCCTCCCAATAGGCTCATAAAGACCGGCTCTGCCGATTTTGTCCAGAAGGCGATGCTTGGCGTGATGGATTTCAAGAATGGACCAAATAAAGCTCCTGCTAATCCGCAGAAGAATCCCGAAATCACAAAAGAGATAAGGCGATATCGCCTGACATTGATTCCCACAAACTGGAGACGTTCTGAGTTTTCCCGAACCGCCCTCAAGGCTAATCCAAAGTTAGAATTGACAATGATCCAGAGGACAAAAAGAGCGATGGCAACTAAGACAAGAGTGAAATAGTAATACGAATTAATGGAGGAAAGATCCACTTCGAAGAGGAGAAGATTAAGATTTGGCCGGGGGATATCTACGAGACCATCTGCTCCACCAGTGAGTCGATCCCACTTCCAAATGATGGTATGGACCATCATGCCAAAAGCCAGGGTGAGCATGGCGAAGTAGATCTCGTCCAGACGGACACAAAAGTATCCGATGATCCAGGCTGCAATGGCGGCTGCGACGACCCCGGTAACGAAAGCCAGGGGTATGGAAGGATAGATATGGAGCAACACGAGGCCGGTGACATAGGACCCGATGCTGAAGAAGGCAGCGTGTCCGAAGGAAAGAAGCCCTGTATACCCGAAAAGAAGATTAAAACTGATGGCGAAGAGAATCATAATAAGCATTTCGGTGAGAAAAACCATGAGGAAGCTTGATAGAAATAGTGGTGTTAAAATTAACAAAATGATAAGAGCAATGAGCCATAAGTATTTGTAACGCATCTCTTAACCTACCTCCTCGCCCAAGAGTCCCTTCGGTCGGATGAGTAAAATAATTGCCATGAAGACATACATGAAGGCCATCTCAAACCTCGGGATATAGAGGGTCCCAAAAGAGTTGAGTTGACCCAATAACAGGGATCCAATGAGAGCACCAGGAATGCTACCCAATCCGCCAATTACCACAATAGCAAAAGCCTCGATAATCGTATGGACATCCATCTCCAGCATGATGGAACGAAGCGGAGCCGCCAGGACCCCTGATAGTCCAGCGAGGTAGGCCCCAATGGCAAAAACCGCTGTATATAACCAGGGGACGTTAATACCCAACCCGTTAGCCACCTCCCGGTCTGAAGAAGCGGCTCGTATCATCTTCCCAAACCGGGTTTTCGTTAAAAGGATCCAGATGAAAATGCAAACAAGAATCCCCACAACAATGACAAAAATGTTATACCTTGGGTAACTGACCCCGAAGATATTCATGGCCCCGCTGAGGACTTTAGGTTCACTAGTCGTTCGAAAGGCCACCCCCCAAAAGATCCTCACAATATCTGCGATGAGGAGCATCAGGCCGAATGTCAGCAAGAGTTGAAAGGGGATGGGAAGCCCATAGACAGGCCTCAGGAAGATTCTTTCCAAGATGACCCCGGCCACAGCACAAAGCAAAGGGGCGAGGATGAGGGCATACCAAAAATTTCCAAACCAGTGAGTCAACTGAAAAGTAAAGAACGCGCCCAGCATAAAGAGGGACCCGTGAGCGAGATTCAAGATTCTCAACACACCATAGATCAGAGTTAAGCCTGAGGCGATGATGAAAAAGGTCATCGCACTGGTGAGTCCGTTCAGAAAAAAAGCGAAGAAGGTCGAAAAAGTCATTGTTCTTATCCTCACAAATGAATAGTCAAAAAATGGAGGTTCCGCCGAAGTACTCTTTCTTCAACAGAACCTCCTATTTCACATTAACCTTTCATCACATATTTCATCCACCAAGCAGGTGTTTTCTTTGCCCGTCTCTCGAGCACATCTTCAATCGGTTCGATGATACTGGCGTCGAGGAGGTCCGTGAGGTTCATGGCAATACCAGTTAATTCCGGAGCCTTGACCGTCTTTCCATATGGCACATCTGTAAGAGCAGAATGGTCCTCTTTTCGGAACTTTCTTTTGTAGCCCGGAGTCTCAAATTCCATGGTCTCCATGGCCTCAATCACTGCATCTGTCTCTATGCTCTTCGCCTTCTCGATCGCCTTCTTATAGGTATACATGACTCCATAAGCATCATGGGCTACGATATGAGGATATTCCCCATATATGCTCATAAATTTCTCCACCCATTTCTTGTTCTTCTCTGTTTTTGGATGTTCAAACCAATAACCATGGGCTGCCGTCCAGAGGCCCTCAGGAATTTCTGACTCCGTCCCACCCTTTGTGGATAGAGCATAGAAAGCATCCAACGCCAAGCCTGCTTCGGTCACCAGAGTCCCTATCTTTTCGAAAAAACCATAACGTTTGGCCTGCTTGAGGAAGGTGATGAAATCTCCACCCCAGAGGGAGGAGTAGACAGCATCTGGTTTAGCTTCCATGACTTTCACGATGTAACTGGTGTAATCACCGGCGGCAAATTTAGGCCAAGCCTGAGTACTCATCACCTCCACATCAGGCTTTCTTTTTATAAGATTCCCGATGAATCCACCCCAGGAATCCCACCCATAACTGTAATCAGGTCCGATGACCGTCCATTTTTTATAGGGCATCTTAGCAGCAGCGACCGCGCCAGCCGCCCCAGATTGGTAGCAGTTCGCATGGGGTCTGAAGACATACTTATTAAAAGCCTCCGTTGTGATTTGGGTGGCTGCGGCACAGGGGATGAGAAGCATCCGCTTCAATTCTGGCAAGGTGGGAACAGCGGCCAGTGCCACACCGCTGTGGTTAAATCCATGGAGGAAATCCGCACCCCATTCCAACACCAGTCTTCTCGTCTTCCTTACTCCTACCTCAGGATTGCAGGCATCATCTTCAAATTTCACTTCGACCTTTCTTTTTAGGATACCGCCCGATTCGTTCATCTCCATGGCAGCCATCATCGCTCCTTGTTGAGCAGCTTTTCCCCAGGCAGCCACAACACCTGAGAGGGAATAAATACCACCGAACTTAATCGGCTTGGCCGCACCCCAAGCTACACTTGGACCTCGTGTTAAACCTTGGAGTAGAGGAGCTCCAATGATTCCAGCCCCTACTGCTCCAGCCCCCTTCAAAAATTGACGTCGAGACACTTTTTTTGCCATAAAACACCTCCTTTTTGTTTAAGACAACACCCGCGTGAAACATTAATTAAGAATCAAATAATGCCCATTAGATAAGCTTTCTTTTCCCCACCTCCTTTGGTTTTGTCAAATTCTGGCCGTATGATAGCAAACCACTTTTTTTTGTCAATTGTTTTTTTATGAACTGCACTCAATCATGCTAATCCATTGGAATATTGTGTAATTTAGTTCTCACAAATTAACTTGAGAATCCATAAAATTTACTTGCGTCTATTGTAGACAATACCTGTGATTTTATCCTTTCTGAAATCAAGAAGGGTCTCGGAATCTGTTCCGTTTTTCAAGATTGCCGTTGATCTCAATCTACTCTTATCAGAAATTCCATTAGGTAAACTGAAAGCTCTTCTTACATCATCAAAAGATGATTTAATATCAAAACCCGTCAGCTATTCGATTATAACAACCCCTTCTTCACCCAGTATTTTTATGCGGTTGCCAGACTTAATCATTTCAATCGGATCTTTATCAAAACAGTCCATAAGAGGAATATTGATGGTCATTGCACATTCGACAGTTATTGGGTCTGCTTTTCGGCATATTATTCCGATGGGTGCATTACCTTTTTTATATGCTCTATAAACTCCTATCGCGGCATTAACAGCTCCTGTTCCAGTGGGGATAATCAACACCTTATTGGCAATATTTTGACCGAAAAGCGGATGGTCTTTGATTATTAAGGTGCCACTACTGGGATCAAAGTCACCAGTAAAAGAAAAAGGTTTTTCCAAAACAATTGCTTCCCCTTCAATGTTTCCTTTATTTACCACTCTTCCTTTAAGTTTCATACTTAGGCTCCCTCCCATTTTCCTCTTATCGCTGCATGGACGCACTTCTCTAATTCACCAACCGCAACCCTGATGCGTCCCTTAGAAATTCTATCCACATAATGAGCAGTTTTAAAAGAATTCGTGGCCACCGTTTTTACATCGGCCGGAATTGGACAATCTGGAATGGTGGCCATGCAGGTTCTCGCGAAAATACCTCCGGCCTCCTCAATAGTCTGAGAATAACCCATGGTTTGAGCTAAATCATAAATTTGATGAGCCGTTCCAACCCATAATCTTTGACCGGTCCCTACTCTTTGATTTTCTATTAAGACTGCCATCCTTTTTAATTCTTGAATCGTACAGTGTGGACAACCAAGAATTACAAGATCGACTCTATCGGAAGGCAAATTAGAATACATCGCCTTTGTTTGCCTCAATTCTTCTTTCCCCACACGGATCTTTTCTTTAGGCTTCTTATTTCCAAGAGCCCTCCCCAAATCGGGAGCTTCTGGAGTCACCCCTACAATATGGCAGAGGACTGTAGCGGCTGATGCCGAAATGGAAGTGAGAAGATGCTTGATATCATCTAAGGTGATGGTGTTATTTAGTCCATCGATTACAATATTTCTGTCTTGGACAATCCCTCCAATATAGTATCCAATAGCGCTATAATCTATTGTCGTTAACAAGTCTAAATCAAGACCTTCAATTTCAACTAAAAACTCACCGTAACGGTTTTCATCAAAAAAAAGGCCAATATACGGGGACCTTCCTGTAATGGCAGTGGCCATATTAACTACTGCACCCTCTCGGTTTTGTTTTGCTCCAATAACAGAATTGGCAAACAATTGAATTTCGCTTCCGAACCAAGAGACAAAATCTCCTTTTTTTACTAAATTTCCAATGAACATTGGGGCGCAGGTATAAGTTTGCAAAAAACCTAAACGTTCATATATTTTCAATCGCTGTTCATGTTCGTCTTTACGGATAGAAAAATAATCCTCGGAAATGCCCATTTCATTACAAGATAATGGATCACAGAGGGACATGAATGGATGAAGTGTAGTGAAAGTCCCTGCCTCACCTGCACCCTCAGCTAACTCTGTCAAAAGATCTATAGGAAATGCATTAAAAACATGGGCACTTGCGATGTTGACTAATTTTTCAGCACCGAACGCCTCCCCATATTTGGTGAGAAGTTGCATACATCTTTCAATGCCAGGTCCATACTTGCCTTCTGCCATTGCTCCTTCTTCTTTGGTAAGATTCATATTCCACTCACCTCATTCTAATGTATTTTTTATCACTTTAGGTTATGCGATTACTAAGGAGTCCATAGCAGTGGTATCATTACATCAAATTGGCTCATGCAGTTGGGAGTAACCATTTCTGTGCCCCCACGAGTTGCTGCTTCGCAATTTATTACGTTCATTTTGAATGGTCTTGCCGCTTTGACCATGGCGTGAGTATTTTCAGAGGGAAACCAAATCCCATTAGAGGTCAAAGGTGATGCAAGGACAGGAATGGTTAACTAATTTTCAATAAGATTACCGTAATCATCAAATTTCATTTCATGCTCATTTCCGATGATTTTTAGATTTTCTTTTCCAGTGGCTTCATTTAAAAGCCCCTTCGAAATCCACATCTCATCTAGTTTCGAGGTGTGATTTATCCAAACAATCTTCACACTTTCAAAATCAACAGGGCCAGCCGTTGCCATAGCAAAATCAACTGCCTCCTTATCGTTCTCACAAATGACAGGTAATCTTGCCTTTTCAGGAGTAATAGCAGTGATGCTATTAATGTATGTTGCCTTATAATCGATCTTCTCCACTACCTTTCTTGTCACGAAATCAGCCAATCCGATCCCGATCGCATTTCCATGGGTCTTTTCTGTTAGGTCTCTCAAAATAACTCTTGTAATATTAGGATGATTCAACTCTTCCTCATAAATGTTCATGATTCTACCTAACACCTTAGTGTCCATTCCCGTTCCGCTAATTTCTTTACCACATTCATCAACAATCAAGACATCAAATTTGTCAAAGGGAATTTTGGGCGTTTTGATTCGAGCAATTGATAATAACTTTTTTTCGGTCTCAAGGAAATTTTCTGGCTCGACAGCCGTAATCTGTGCAGTCCGTCCATAACCATTTTCAATAATTGCAATACCTAAGGCAAGAGGTGCTTTCTCCAACGCGCACAAACCGATCTCAGTAATCGTCCGCTCATATCCATATTTGACTGCGAACCGATGAGCAATGATCGTTCCTTCATGCTTACCCAGCCCAATGACGATCATCTTCATAAGGCCGCTTTCGATCTGGCCATGAAATTCCGTATGGGATTTAACTCGATTCAAAACGATGATGTGGTCAGCACGACAGGCATTTCGATCGAGCAATACAGGCATTCCACTTTTTGTTTCCCCGACTTTTATAACTTCCATTGAAGAAATAATGGGGCACCCGACGATGTCTTCCTTAATACCATAATCGGACAAAATCTGAAGCTGACCTTCCGCTGTCGCTCCCCCATGTGAACCCATAGCCGGCACAATGAAAGGATCTCCCCCTTTTGACTTGACCTCCCTCACCAGTGAAGAGATGATAGCAACAATGTCTGTGATCCCCCTGCTTCCTGCAGTGATGGCAACCTTCGATCCCGGTTTTATCTCAGAGGAAAGCCTCGATTTCCCAAATTCAGCTTTCACCGCCAAAGCTATGTCGGGAACGACCGACCCGTCCAATTGTTGTCTTATTTTCACCATTCTCGGATACAACATATCCTCCAATTCAATACCGTCTACAACCGGTATACTTTTTAAATTCAAACCCATAGCAAAAACAAAAATCTTCTGAAGGTAACCCTTTGAGACCCCTTAGTAAGACGTCATCATTCATTTTGCCAACGCCCTGGATAGATTCATCAGATCAAGCATGACGAATGGGTCTATCAATCTCTTCGTAGAAAAAACTTCTTCCCCTGCTTACTTATATGACTGGACCCACCACGTAAATGTCCATCGCTTTTGTGTAACCACATATTTCAGCTTTAGTCAGTTTGCCAGAGGCTACCTCCATCATCTCCTGGAAGATGCGTTTCCCTGCACTGGGCAGGGTTTCGATACCTTCCATGATTGAACTGACATCGATATCCATGTGATCTCTTAGCTTATCCCAGGTTACCCTATTACCGGTTATTTTAATTACTGGAACGAAGGGAAATCCTTGAGGGGCACCCCTCCCTGTGGCAAAAGAGATCAAATTACAACCCGCCGCTGCGAGGCCTGTCAAGAGTTCAGGCTCTCTTCCTGGGGAATCCATCACCACGAGGCCCTTTTGCTCCGGGGTTACTCCGTACTCGTAAACTGCCTCAATCGGAGAATGCCCCGATTTAGCTATTGCCCCTAATGATTTCTCTTCAATTGTTGTTAACCCGCCTTTTATGTTGCCACCCGTGGGTTGCCCACCCCTCATGTCACACCCAACGGCTTTCGCCCTATCCTCCATACGACGTACAAGTTCAATAATCCCATCTCCAACCGTTTTATTTTTCGCCCGGGCCGCTAGCAGGTGCTCGGCCCCGATGAATTCTGTCGTCTCGCCAAGAATTGAAGTGCCGCCAGCTTTCACTAAGAGATCTGAGGCAATTCCTAAAGCAGGATTTGAAAAAAGGCCCGACGTCGTGTCCGAACTGCCACATTTCAACCCTAGAACGAGATCCCCGGCAGGGCACACGGTTCTTTCCAATCGGGAGGCGTCTCTGGCCATCTCCACTGCGAGGAGCACTCCCTCGGCAACAGCTCTTGCGGAGCCCCCTACCTCTTGGATCGTAACAGTTTCCACGCTTTTCCCTGTTTGGGAAATCCCTTTTACGACAGCCTCCAGTTCCACGCTTTCGCAGCCCAGGCTCACTAAAAGTACAGAGGCAAGGTTTGGATTACGGCCGAGGCCGATCAAAACATTTGTCACGCGATGAATATCCAACGGTGTCTGGCAACAACCTTGTTGGTGTAGAAATGGAACAGTACCAAGCACTTGGGACGAAATTTTTTCTGCTACCTCGTTCGCGCAAACGACTGTAGAGATGACCCCTATATAATTCCTGGTACCTACCTTTCCATTATCTCTCCGATATCCCTTGAACTCCATCATTGAATCCTCAATGGTTCTTAAGGTCGCCTCGCCCACGGAGACTCTCAATGTTATGAATGTGAGCGTGCGCCCCCAAGGGGATAGCGACTGTCGTTCGTCCGATGACTTCCCCATATTTGATGATCGTTTCGTCCTTCTCCAAATAGCGAACGGCAAATTTATGCCCAAAGGGGATTGCTTCTGAGACTCTCATCCGGAAACTACCGTTCTCTTTTCCAATCACTATTTCTTCATTCTCATGAATATCCTTCAAAGCCACAGCCACATTATCTTTGTCGTGAATCAGAATCGCATCACTCCTCATCTCGATCCCTCATCCATGAATGTTTTTCCTCTATTTTTCGAACGCCCACCTGATTTTTTCATGACCGTATGATCTCAATCTCACCCTCATCGGAATTGACCCTTACCCAATCCCCTGATTTTATGATCTTGACCACATCCTCCTTAAACCCATAAATCATCGGTGTATCTACAAGAAGGGCTCCGGAGATGGTAGTGTTCTGAGCCCTATTGCAGATGAGCGCTTTAGGAGCCTTTCCGCTTCTGGCAAGATAGTAGTATCCGAAAGTATCGCCTGCACCACCTTTCCCTGCTGGAAAGACTAAGAT
>Ga0315277_10001722_pt1 | contig 31369 bp, 21 predicted proteins | sample YL17G05_15_MG_FD_203695 | JGI IMG/M metagenome (GOLD analysis project Ga0315277, IMG submission 203695) | Sediment microbial communities from Yellowstone Lake, YNP, Wyoming, USA - YL17G05_15 | ecosystem: Environmental > Aquatic > Freshwater > Lake > Sediment | place: USA: Wyoming | collected...
TTTTGGCATTATTTTCAGCCAGTCATCACCTGTCTCAACATCACACCCAATTTGTGAAAGACCATGGGCAATCGCTGCGATCCGATCTGATTCTTTGTACCGCAGGTGACGGATATTCTTTATAACAGTCCGGCCCTGGGCAAATGCCGCAGTAACTGCAGCCGTCGGAACGCAGTCGGGGATATCGTTCATATCGATTTCCAGACCGCGGAGAGTGTTTCCGCGAACTTCAATCCAATCGGTATTTTTTTTGACAACACTCCCCATTGAAGAAAGGATGTCAAGAAATTTAATGTCACCCTGCAGAGATGAATGCCCGACGTTCGTAATGCGGATTCTCCCGCCTGTGATTGCCGCCGCAGCACAGAAATAGGAAGCCGAGGAAGCATCGCCCTCGATTGAATAATCTGTACCGATATACTTGTGCTGATTGTCGATTATGAATATATCTGAAGAAGGCCGTGTAACGACAGCGCCGAATGCCTGCATGGTTTGAATTGTCATTTCGAGGTAAGGCGCTGATGGAATTTTAACTGACGTCCGGAGAATCATGGTTTCCGGTGCATATGGTGCGATGAGTAACAGCGATGAGAGAAACTGACTGCTTTTATCGCAATTGACCGTGATGGTACCTCCGCGCAGTTTTCCTCCGCGTATCGTCAGGGGAGGAAAGCCGTTATGTGAGGAACACTCAATTCCCGCGACGGAGAGAGCATCGAGTAAATCCTGCATCGGCCTCATTTTCATCCTTTCATCACCCGTGAGATGAGTCGTACCTTTTGTGAGTGCAGATAATGCTGTCAGGAACCGTATCGCTGTCCCTGCATTTCCAACATACAGCTCTTCAGCCGGCGGTTGGATAATCCCATTCGCCCCCGTAATTTCGATTACCTCATTCTTTTCAAGAATTTTTAACCCGAACTGTGTAAGCGCGGTTTTGAGATATTGGGTATCGTCGCTTTTCGATGGATTACGAATGACGGAGTTACCATCCGCAAGAGCCGCAGTTATTAGTGCACGATTTGTATAACTCTTGGACGGCGGGACTTCGATGTTCGCATCGATGCTTGCCGGAGGATGGATGACTCGAATTTCAGAAGAAATCATCGGCACGCTTCCAGAAAAAGAGCTGATTGAAGTCGCGCTTGAATCGAGAAAATTTCACCACCCGTAATTGTTTTACAACCGACTTTTTCTGCTTCCATGATGAGTCTGGTCCTTTGTGGTGAGGATACGGCATCCAGTACAACCATTTCCTTACGCAAAAGTGAATCGGGGATTGGCGGTTTTTCAGAGCTGTTGCCCATTCCGACAGAAGTTGCATTTATGAGCAGTCCGATTCGCATATCTCCAATCGCATCATATGTCGAAAAATCAAAGTTGTATTCATCTGCCAGCATCCGCGCCTTTTGTAAATTCCTGCTCACGATTATAGCCCGTGTTCCGAGTATATCGCATGCATGGGCAATCGTTCTCGCCATGCTCCCGGTTCCAAGTATCATAACCTTCGTATTTTTTCCCGCCTTCAGTTTTCTGAGAATTTTTAGCATTGCTGATAGGTCAGTGTTATAACCAATCAATTTGCCCCTACGTTTAATAACGGTATTAACAATCCCGAGATTTTTCACTGCGGCATCAATCTCATCGAGATATTGTACAACTTTTTGTTTGAATGGCATTGTTACACTGACTCCCGTAAGATAATTCCATGCAGAGGGTAGAAAATTTTCAAGGTTATCGACCAGGAAATTTACATATACCGCATCCAGAGAACGGCGTGAAAATATCGTGTTATGATAGTAAATCCCTTTGCTGTATCTGACCGGATTACCGACGAGGCCGAAGATTTTCGTTGACCGTCTCACTCTATCTGCCTGAAAAACATTCTTCATCTGATCAAATGTTATTTGCCCGGGTCCCGTTGCATCTGTATCCGGCGTAGAGACATAGCTGAGGTACCCGCCGAATTTGCCGCCGAGGATTCTGCTTATTTCGCCATATTCGCCCATACATATGCCGATTACTTTCCTCCTTTCTCTTCGTGCCCGGCGCAGGAGCTCGAATATTCTCTCATTATCGGTAATGCTGTTTCCCATTGTCGCGATCTTGATGATGTCCGCTTTCATTAATTTCATTTTCTCATAGATCGCCGATAAATTCCGCGGTGTTTTAGAAAAATCATGATGGGAACAAATAATTTTTACCGGTTTTTTCAGGGATCGTATCTTATCAAATATTCTTTTACCCAGCCGCATTTCGATATCGATGTATTCTGCTCCAAGCTCTGCTGCCTCAAGAAGAATCGAGGAATGTTCCTTGTCGGTGCCTCTGAAGTTGCCCTTGTCCGTAATTCGGCGGTTTGTGATTATAACTTTCGGCCGGGGGGAAGAAAGCAAGCAGGGGAGATTGAGACCCCGGATTGTATCGACTCGCACTTCAATAAATTCGGCGGAGTGCATGAATTGATGGAGCGACTTGATGGCCTCTGTCGAAGATGATGGTCGTATCGAAGGACAGAGCATCATCGTATTAAAGCTCTCCTTACTCTTCCTTCGCTCAGAGTGACATCCCAGCGGGCTTTCCCTATCGCTTCGAGAAGCGTGTAGCGGACGTTGTTTCTATAAGATTTTTTGTCGAGCGAAGTCAATGTTAGGAGCCGGGCGATGTCAATCCCTCGTGGAATCGAGCTGGGAAGATGATAGAGTGAAATCAGTCCCTTCAAACGTTCCAAATCCTTCTTATCGAGCAGGCCGTATTTACGGGAGAGTTCGGCTTCAACGGCCATACCGATCGCTACCGCTCGACCATGCGGTAATTTGTAGCGCAGATATGCTTCCAGCGCATGGCCGATGGTGTGTCCGAAATTGAGGACCCTCCTGAAATTGGATTCTCTTTCGTCTTTTTCGACAACATGCTTTTTAATCTCGATGCATCGATGTATAATGTGGAGCAGTGCTTTATCGTCACGGAAAATAATCTGTTGATGGTGATCCTCAAGGTAATTAAAAAGTCCGCTGTCTAATATAGCCGCATACTTAATAACTTCAGCCATGCCCTGTTGAAATTCACGATGAGGAAGTGTATGGAGGGTACTTATATCTATGTAAACCTTGAATGGCCGGTGAAAAGCGCCGATAAGATTTTTACCCTGCGGATGATTAATTGCAACCTTACCGCCGATACTGCTGTCTACCTGTGAGAGGAGCGTAGTGGGGATGTGAATATATGATATCCCTCGCATAAATGTTGCAGCCGTGAATCCCGCCAAGTCGCCGATCATTCCGCCACCAAGTGCAATTATGATTGAATCTCTTCCAGCATTATGAGAGATAAGTTGATTTTCGATCAGTTCTTTGGAGCGACGGTTCTTGTTTCGTTCGCCTGCACGGATTACTGTCGTTATCCATTGCTTTTTCTGAAAGAGCGAACCGTAGTACTTCATAACATTTGAATCGGTCACAACAAATACCTTGCAGCGGGAAAAGCGTGATCTGATTTCATCGATTGCCTGACGGAGTCCGATCCCCAGCACTATTTCGTATGAATACGGTAAAAGTGCGGTTGACACAACTACTTTCAAAGGTTTCTTCAATCCTTGTTCCTTATTAAATACTCAGGAAATATATCACTCTTTCCGGTATGATTCAATGTGGCCGGTTGTGTAGCTTTATCAAAGCAACCACAGGTTCCTGTCGAGACTTCGGTACTGGATCGCTTCGCTGAGGTGTTCGGGATTGATTTTTGGCGCCTTCGCCAGATCTGCAATCGTCCGGGCTACCTTGAGGATCCTGTCATAGGCGCGTGCCGAGAGACCAAGTTTTGTGATTGCCATTTTTAATAATTCCTCGCCGGCAGAATCGATGCTGCAGTATGTATGAATATCTTTCGAAACCATATCCGCGTTGCAGAACATTCCTTTCCTGCCCGTAAAACGTTTTACCTGTGATTCACGAGCGCCGATGACGCGGTGACGGATAGACTGCGACGATTCGCACGCCTCTTTTCTCAGAAGATCTCTGTAGAGAACCGCAGGAACTTCGACATGTATATCGATCCGGTCAAGCAGAGGACCCGAAATTTTAGCCATATATTTTTGAATTTGCATTTTTGTACATGTGCATTCCTTCGCGGGATCTGTGAAGTATCCGCATGGGCATGGATTCATCGCGCATATCAGCATAAAACTGGCCGGGTAATCTATCGACATTCTGGATCTGCTGATGGTTACATGTCCGTCTTCGAGAGGTTGGCGTAGAACTTCAAGAACATTTCTAGCAAACTCGGGGAGTTCATCTAGGAAAAGAACGCCATGGTGTGCGAGCGATATTTCACCTAGTCGGGGAATAGTACCTCCTCCGACTAGAGCGCTGTCTGATATTGTATGATGAGGCGAACGGAACGGACGGGTCGTCAGTAACGCCATATCGGAAGGGAGGAGACCCGCTACCGAATGAATTTTTGTTGTTTCTATTGCCTCCTCAAACGTCAGCGGAGGAAGGATCGTCGGGATCCGTTTTGCAAGCATAGTTTTTCCGGAACCCGGCGGGCCGATCATGATAATATTATGCCCCCCGGCGGCGGCTACCTCGAGTGCGCGCTTTACGTTTTCCTGTCCCTTCACTTCGGAAAAATCTATTGTGTATTTAATATCTGACGGAAAAACATCCTCCAGTTTGACATGAAAGGGTTGGAGTATTGCATGTTCTCCGTTTAAGAATGAAACCACTTCGCTGAGTGAATCCATCGGATAGACTTCCAGACCTGCAATGATTGCGGCTTCCCGTGCGTTTTGCCGAGGGACTATAATTCCGCGGATTTTGTTCTTCCTGGCTTCCGCCGCGATGGACAGCGCACCATGGATCGGCCTGAGTGTTCCATCCAGCGCCAGCTCGCCGAGGAGTATTAAATCGTTGAGCAGATCTGTATCTACCTGTTTTGTTGCAGCCAGTATCCCGATAGCTATAGGAAGGTCAAAGGATGTTCCTTCCTTCCGGATATCGGCTGGCGCTAAATTAACTGTGATCCTCTGTCCGGGCCATTTGAAACCGGTTGTTTTAATTGCTGCGTACACACGGTCACGGCTTTCCTTGACCGTATTATCCGGCAAACCGACTACTGTGACGATATGTGAAGCCGGTGCGATGTGCGTTTCAACCTGAATGATGTGAGCTTTGATGCCCACGGTCGTGCCGCTGAGGCAATGTGAGAACATATTTTCCTCCCAAGGTGTTCACTTAGAAGGTACGTATTCATACGAAAATGTGCAAGTTACCCGCGCTTGTTGATTATGAATTGATTTTCGTAAAATTAATGCGTATTTTTAAATGTATCGGAAGAATGAACATTATCAAGCAACATTACCTCCACGTCATATTATGCATTAGCGGGCTTACTCTTTTAGCCGGCTGTTCGACTTACCATAATGTTACGGCATATTTTAACACGTACTACAATGCCAAGAAAGTATTCGGTGAGGCAGTTCGGGAAGTTGAAAAAACACCCCAGAAAGATCGTGATACCAATTACTTCAGACCGTATGTAATTCCGAAGGCAGTAGCGGGTAAATTTGAAAAAGTCATCGAGAAATGTTCGAAGGTAATTCAGCTCTATCCGCAATCGTCTTTCCTCGACCGCAGTCTTATTATGATCGGACAATCATATGTGTACAGAGGCGAGACAGAGTCTGCGATAAGAAAATTTCGGGAATTTCTCGAAAACTTCCCTTCAAGTTCGCTCCGGTTTGAATCGAAACTCTGGCTCGCGATAGCGCTCTACCAGTCGGGGAAGAGTGATGAGTCTCTGCTGACTCTTCGGGAGCTTATACCGGAAGTTACAGCGGCCGGCGAAGACGATATGGTTGTGCTGGGGATGATGCTGGAGGCGCAGATAATGGTCGACCGGGAGGAATATGAAGAGGCGATAATTTCCTATGAGAAGGGAATGGATGTTTCTGCTGACGATGACCTTATATCCCGTCTGCATTATTACCGTGCTCAGTGCTATGAACGTCTGAATCGCCACCGTCAGGCGGCCGAGGCATACGCACGAGTACCCGAGTACACAAAAGATTTTGCCCGCGAGTTCCAGGCGCGTCTGAAAAGCGGCGCGATGCAGGTGGCATCCGGCGATTATGATGCTGCATTTCAAACATTCTCAGATCTCAGCAGTGAAAAACTAAAGAATGATGAGCGTGGACTGGTGGAACTGGAACGGGCAAGAACATACATGACCATCGGTGATACCGTCAAAGCTTTCGAGCTTTATGAGACGATCGACTCGACCTACAAACGGACGGATGCTGCTGCGAAAGCTTACTACGAACGCGGAGTGATGTACGACCGGTACTATTCCGATTATCCCAGAGCTAAGTTTTACTATGAAAAGGCGAAGGCGGAATTCCCGGCATCCGAAGTGGCTCCGCTCGCACAGAAGAAACTGATTACATTTATACAATATTTCAAGATTCATGAAAATCTTGACAAATATGATAGTCTGCTTGTGCTGGCTCTTACACCCGATTCGGTTTTGCAACAAGCTGATTCTTCTGCAATCATTGATTCACTTTCGGGGGATGTTATTGATTCACCCGCTGACTCCGTGATTAAATCAGTTGCGAGCGAGGTAGATTCAATCTCCATGATTCCGGATAAGAAAGATACTGCGGTGTTACTCGTTTCCGATTCTCTTGCAATCGCTTCAGCACAGAAATCCGACACGCTGTTTCGCCGCGATTCGGTAATTACGGCAGAGAGCAAAGTGCCTCCTGTTGAGATTCGTGCTCCCGGTGATTCGCTTACCGCAAAGAGTGATACAACGAAAAAAGTAAAAGAGGCCGCACCCAAAGCCGTCAAACAGCCGCTATCTCCCGATTCGCTCAGGTCAATCATTGCGAAGAACAAGTATGAACTCGCAAGTTTATTTTTTCTTCAGATAAATCATTATGATTCGGCCGTAGTGTGGTATCGGCATCTGGTTGATGAATACCCTACTTCCGAATATATACCGCGCTCGCTATACGCACTTTCGGAAATCGAGCGGTCGCGCGGCGACACGACGGCAGTTGATTCTTTATATTCGCTCATCCTCTCACGTTACGATACGACGGAGTATGCAAGGATGGTGAAAATCAACCGGGGGATAGAAGTCGAGAGTACTGGTGAAGATTCAGCAGAAAATGATTTCCGCCGTGCAGAAACGCTGTTGTTCTCAGATGATACAACGGGAGCGATACGTGCATACGCCGGGGTTGCCGACAAATATCCCGGCTCCCCTGTCGCACCAAAGGCGCTGTATGCGGTCGGCTGGATTCTGGAGAACTACTGTTCACTAAACGACAGTGCGTTCTTCTGGTATAAACGTCTCCTGAAGGAATATCCCGCCTCACGATATGCGGCAGAAGTTAAGGCAAAAGTAAGCGTTAAGGAAAATCCTGAAAAACTGTCGGAATTCATAAAAATTAATGAGATAAAAGCCGTTCCAAAAACGACGAAACAGGGCGAGCTGCAGAAACCGGGAGTTGCACGGCAACAGGATGAAAATGCGGATGAACAGAATCCCAATTCACGACTGAACAGACGGGATGCGCCGCAGGACGAGGATGAGGAAGAAGTTGATTCAGAGGAACAAGATCCACCTGTGGATGAAGAAGATGAAGATCCCGGCCTTGATAATGGGGGAGGAATATAATCGTTCCTCACGATTCGAAGAATCCATCGGTCATGATACACGATACTTTCCGCATCACGCATATTTCGGAAGTTGTAAAGGACATTATTGCTGTAAGGTTTTTAGCGCAGCCGATCGCTCATATCGCGGAACCGGGCCAATTTGTAAATATCCGGGTTCACGGTTACACCGATCCTTTACTGCGCCGACCCTTCAGCATACGACGAATCGTGGGTGACGAAATTGAAATTATTTTCGATATTGTCGGCCGTGGCACTGCAATTCTTGCTAACAAAAAGATTGGTGAGATTATCGACGTCATCGGACCGTTAGGAACACCATTTTCCTTTAATAATTCTCATGAAGAAGCTCTTCTGGTTGGCGGCGGGATGGGGGCTGCGCCGCTTCCCATGATCACGTCCGTATTACTTCAATCACGCAATAAATTTCAAACATTTATTGGCGCTCGTACTTCTGAACGACTGCTTCTGTACCATCTTCAGAATTTACACATCGCGACTGACGATGGAAGCCAGGGATTTAAGGGAAGCGCAATCGAACTGCTTGAAATATATCTCCGGGAAAGCAAATCAATCAGACGAAAAATATACGCGTGCGGACCGAATCCGATGCTGAAAAGTCTGTCTCGACTCATGGAGCAATATGATGTTCCCTGTGAAGTTTCCCTGGAAAGCGTCATGGCATGCGGCTTCGGAATCTGTCAGGGTTGTCCGGTCGAGCTCGCCGCTGGTGAGAAGAAGTACGGACTTGTGTGTACTGACGGACCTGTTTTCAATATACGCGCAATTAAAATACCGTAAAAGATGATGAAGACGGAAGTTAAGATTGGGACGCTGACGCTTAAGAATCCGGTTCTTGTCGCATCCGGTACATTCGGACACGGCAGCGAAGCAAGTGATTTCATTGATGTCAGTGAACTCGGCGGAATCGTAACGAAATCTCTTTCCATGAATCCGCGTGACGGCAATCCTCCTCCGCGCATCGTTGAGACTGCAAGCGGAATGTTAAACTCGATCGGACTGGCGAACGTCGGCGTGCGGAGTTTCATAAACGATAAACTGCCGTATCTCGTGAAGCTCGGAACGTCCGTTATCGCAAATATTGCGGCGAGCAGCATCGAAGAATATTGCGCCGTTCTCTCCATTCTCGAAGAGCGTGAAGGGATCGATGCGTATGAAATCAATGTCTCCTGTCCAAATGTAAAAGACGGGGGATTGAGTTTCGGACAGCGGTGTGACCGCACCGCGGAAGTTACGCGTATGACGAGAAAGCTGACAAGGAAACCGCTCATCATAAAGCTGACACCAAACGTTGCCCACATCTCTGAATTCGCCCGTGCGGTCGCTGATGAGGGAGCCGATGCCGTCTCACTCATCAATACCGTCGTCGGATTGGCGATCGACATACGCACGAGGCGCCCGAAACTTTCAACAATTACCGGAGGTCTCTCCGGGCCGGCGATCAAGCCGATCGCTCTGGCGAAGATATACGAAGTATCAAAAGCTGTTTCGATTCCCATTATTGGCATGGGGGGTATCATGACAGCCGATGATGCGATCGAGTTCTTCCTCGCAGGTTCAACTGCAATTCAGGTCGGAACTGCGAATTTCGTAAATCCTTCAGCGGCTATCGAGATAAAAAATGGTATCGTCGATTATTGCCTGAGACATTCTATAGAATCGATTGATAATCTAAAAAGATCGCTTCTCGTGTAACCGACAGTATTGGAGAAGTAAGCATTCCGTTAAATCCAGCGATAGAGTTTCTTTACAGCCTTGAACGGTTTGGTATAAAATCCGGGCTTAAGAACATTACGGCACTCCTCGGCGTGGCAGGCAGTCCGCACAGTAACTATCCCACAATCCATATTGCAGGGACGAACGGCAAAGGCTCGACGGCGGCTATGATTGCCTCGGTTTTAACTGCATCGGGGTATCGTACGGGTCTTTACACATCGCCGCATCTGCGGAATTTTTCGGAACGCATACGCATCGATGGAAAAAAAATTACCGAGAGTGAGATCGTAGAGTACATAAAGTTGTTCAAGCCGGAAATCGTCGCACGGAAAGCGACTTTTTTCGAGGCAACGACGGCGATTGCTTTCAAGTATTTTTCCGATCAGTCTGTCGATGTTGCAGTCGTCGAGACCGGGCTCGGTGGTCGTCTTGATGCAACAAATGTTATTACACCCGAACTGTGCGTCATCACGGACATCGGAATAGATCATACTGCACATCTCGGTAAGACCCTGAAAGAGATCGCATTCGAAAAGGGCGGCATAATTAAACCGGGAGTCTGTTGTGTCACGACCGCAAGCAATAAGGATGCGCTGCGCGAATTACGCCTAATCGCACGTTCTCAGAAATCAGAGCTTGTTGAGGCTGACAAATTCTCTTCTGAACATGTGTTAAGTTGCGCACTCTCGGAAACGAAACTTGATATCAGTATTTCAGGAATTGTTTTTCACGACCTCACGCTTTCACTCAGCGGCATGCACCAGATAAGAAACCTTCGGGGAGCATTAACTGCTCTGCGTTGTCTGTCTGCCGCAGGGAGATTCGGAAAAATTACGGAGGGAAGTATCAGAAGGGGATTGGCGGGAATTCGTGTTAATACAGGTCTGAGGGGAAGACTCGATGTTATTAATCTATCGCCTCTGATAATCTCAGATGTGGCGCATAATCCGGAAGGTATGCGTGTTCTCACGGAAGGATTAAGACAATTGCTTCCGGGAAGGTTTGTCGTTGTCTTCGGGGTGATGTCTGATAAAAATTATAGTGAAATGATCCGTGTTATCGTACCGTTTGCACGAATTCTGATCGCAGCATCGCCGCGGACACCCCGGGCGCTCGGATCAGGGGAAATCGTCTCCTGCGTCCACACGGCAGGCGGCAGGGCTGTAGATGGCGTAGATACGGCGAATTGCCTCGAAATCGCCCGGAATGAAGTCAGGACGAATGAGACGATAGTAGTAACCGGTTCACACTACGTCGTGGGGGAAGTATTCGAGCATATAGGAATTGTACCTTAGGATTTGACTTTCTCAAAAAAAGCAATTATATTTTTTAGGCGTAAAGAGGAATAAAGACTACATCTCGTTTCTACGAAACGTAGTCCACCGATCAACACATCAGCGAAACCTCAAATCATTATATAATTCGTGTAACTGTAAACGATTGTTCAATGTCTGAACGCAACAATTTTCCCTAAACAACATTTATAACACCAAAAAGGAAGTGATAGTACTATGCCGATGGACATAGCAGAGCTGAAATCCAAAAAAATTTCGGAGCTCACAAAGATCGCCAAGGATATGAGTATTGCGGGATATACAGATCTCCGGAAACAGGAACTCATATTCAAGATACTTGAGGCTCAAACCGAAAAGGACGGGTTAACATTCAGTAAAGGTGTCTTAGAGGTCTTGCCTGATGGGTATGGATTTCTCCGGTCGGTTGATTACAATTACCTGCCGTCGCCTGACGATATCTACGTTTCTCCGTCACAGATAAAGAAATTCAGTCTCAGGACAGGCGATACGGTCAGCGGACAGGTCAGACCGCCGAAAGAGGGAGAACGCTTTTTTGCGCTTCTACGCGTCGAAGCCGTTAACGATGAAAATCCGGATGCGATCCGGGATCGCGTTCTTTTCGACAATCTGACACCGCTTTACCCCAACACCCGCCTGCGATTGGAGACGGCGCCTGGAGAGTACGCTATGAGAATAATGGATCTTCTCTCGCCTCTCGGTAAGGGTCAGCGCGGAATGATCGTATCACCGCCAAAGGCCGGTAAAACAATCCTTCTTCAGAAAATTGCCAACAGTATCCTCCGCAATCATCCTGAAGTTGTGCTTATTGTCCTGCTTATAGATGAACGTCCGGAAGAAGTCACGGATATGGAACGATCGGTAAATGCCGAGGTGATAAGTTCAACCTTCGATGAACCGCCCGAGCGTCACGTACAGGTAGCCGACATGGTGCACGAAAAATCGAAACGCCTCGTCGAAGCAAGAAAAGATGTCGTAATACTCCTCGACAGTATTACACGCCTTGCCCGGGCACACAATACGGTTGTACCGCACAGCGGTAAAATTCTTTCAGGCGGTGTCGATGCGAACGCACTCCACCGTCCCAAGCGATTTTTCGGCGCAGCGCGCAACGTGGAAGAAGGGGGGAGTCTGTCAATCATTGCGACCGCCCTCATTGAAACCGGAAGCAGGATGGATGAGGTTATTTTCGAGGAATTCAAGGGTACAGGAAATATGGAAATAATCCTTGACCGGAAACTGAGTGACCGCCGCATCTTCCCTGCAATGGACGTCAATCGTTCCGGAACACGAAAAGAAGAATTACTATTCGAAGCTGATGAGCTCAACAGGGTGTGGATTTTACGCAAACTTCTCAGCGATTTTTCAACGATTGACGCAATGGAGTTTCTCGTGGAAAAAATGCGGGGAACCAAATCAAATAAAGAATTCTTAAAATCGATGAGTAGCTAAAGGTACTTGTTTTACGTGAAATTTCAGTTTAACCGTCTAAAATGATTAAAATAGCTTGACTTTCTGTATCTCAAACCGTACATTTGAATAGAGTAATAAACAAACCTCGCCTATGAACCGGCTTCCATATTACCTCATTCTCGTGGCAGTGGTGTTCGTTTCCCATTCCATCCTTTATTCACAGGATATATCAAATGCATTCGGAGTAGGTACCTCAATCGGAGTTGCCATTCCGCGAACGGACATCGGATCTTCAATCGAGACGCCGGTAGGGCGATTATTTTTCCGGTACTATCCCGACGAACGGATTGCGCTCGAAGGAAGTGTGGGTATGGGATATCTGGAAGCTCAAAAAGGTAATTTGTATTTCAACTCATATATTTATCCGGTGGATGTCCGGATAGTGTTTGAACCCCTCAAGCAGAGTAAAATCTCCCCGTACGTCTATTGCGGTGCAGGATTACTATTTTTCAATCCGAAGGACTCACTCGACAATCCTCTGAAGTATAATGCGCGCGGTGATTATAAAAAAGTGACGTCCTATTTTCCAATCGGCGCTGGATTGAACTACCCGATTTCCAAAAATACCGAATTCGGCATTAGCGGGGGATACAATCTGACATCCACAAACTACCTGGAAGATATTAAGACGTCCAGCAAGGACTCCTACTGGAACGTGACATTGAATTTCTTTGCCTTTCTGAGAGGAGAGAATCCTGATCTCGACGGAGACGGACTGCTGAACGTTGAAGAAAAAGAAATCGGAACCGATCCGCTGAATCCGGATACAGACGGAGACTTGCTGCGTGACGGGGAAGAAGTTCATCAGTATAAAACAGATCCGCTCAATAAAGATACCGACGGCGATGAGCTGACCGACGGTGAAGAAGTGCTTACGTATCGGACGAATCCACTGAACAAAGATACTGACGGTGACGGGCTCACCGACGGTCGTGAAGTTAAGCAGTACAAAACTGATCCGCTGAATCCGGATACCGACGGAGACCGACTTAATGACGGGGATGAGGTTATGAACTACCGCACCGATCCGCTGAAAGTTGATACGGACGGCGATGGCCTGAATGATGGCGACGAAGTTCTCACATACAAGACGGATCCGCTCAATGTCGATACCGACAAAGATGAACTTACTGATGGGAATGAAGTACTCACGTATAAAACGAATCCTCTGGTTGCAGATACTGACAACGGAGGTGTGCCGGATGGGAAGGAAGTTCAACTCAGTCTCAACCCCCTCAATCCTGGTGACGATGTTCCAATCATTAACGTTGGTGAGCGGATTATTCTCGAAGGCGTAAATTTTGAAACAAACAAGACAACATTGCTGACGTATGCCCAGCAGATCCTTGACCAGGTTGCATTGAGTTTGGTCATGAATCCGACTGCGGAGGTGGCGATCCATGGCCATACCGATAACGTCGGCGGCGCACGATATAACATGCAGTTATCGCTGGGTAGGGCGGAAGCTGTGAAAGCTTATATCATAAGCAAAGGTATTTCCGGATCGAGAGTTACGACAAAGGGATTCGGCTTTACAAAACCAATCGCTGATAATTCCACCGCTGAAGGACGGGCAAAGAATCGCCGGATCGAGTTCGTCCGCCTCAAGTAAAGCAACGTCACATCACATATTTTTCCACTCATTTACTGAATAATATGATCAGAGAGGTTGTTATTACCAGCGCCTGCCGCACACCTATTGGTTCGTTCGGCGGGTGTTTAAGCGGTATTAGTTCTCCAAAACTGGGAGCAGTCGTTGTTAAAGAAGCAGTGGCACGAACCAATATACACGCCGATCAGGTTGATCAGGTTATTATGGGTTGTGTCCTCCCTGCGGGAACCGGTCAGGCGCCGGCTCGCCAGGCAGCATTGTATGCAGGCTTACCTGAGTCGGTCGAATGTCTGACCATCAACAAAGTCTGCGGCTCCGGATTGAAATCAGTGATGCTGGCGGCTCAGGCTGTTGCGCTTGGAGATGCTGATATTATCGTTGCGGGTGGCATGGAGAGCATGTCAAATGTCCCCTACCTTCTCGACAAAGCACGGTCCGGATACCGTCTCGGACACGGACAGTTGATCGATGGTATAGTTAAAGACGGACTATGGGATGTATACAATGATTTTCATATGGGGAATGCGGGTGAGCTATGTGCAGCAGAATTCGGCATCACCCGTGAGGAACAGGATAAATTTGCAACCTTGAGTTACAGGCGAGCACTCGAAGCAATGGACAAAGGCAGGTTTCGGGATGAGATCGTACCTGTCGGTATAGAAAGGAAAGACGGAAATCCTCTTATCATTGCAGAGGATGAAGAACCAAAAAAAGTGAAGTTTGATAAAATTGCCTCGCTCAGACCTGTGTTTCAGAAGGAAGGAACGATAACTGCAGCAAACGCATCGAAAATTAATGACGGAGCTGCGGCAGTTGTCTTAATGGCTCGGGAAAAAGCGGAGAGCCTGGGTATCCGGCCGATGGTAACGATTATCGCTCAGGCATCCGCAGCAAAAAAACCCGAATGGTTCACTACGGCTCCCGCAGATGCTATTCGAAAGGTTTTGAACAAGGTGAACCTTAAGACGAGCGACATTGACCTTTTTGAAATCAACGAAGCTTTTGCTGTTGTTACCATCGCAGTGAACAATCTCCTGAAACTCGATGTGAATAACGTAAATATCAACGGCGGTGCAATCGCGCTTGGCCATCCTATAGGAGCGAGTGGTACGAGAATTCTTGTAACCCTTCTTTATGCGATGGAACAGAGGAACGTGAAGCGAGGCATTGCCTCGCTCTGCATCGGCGGTGGAGAAGCGAGCGCCTTGCTCGTGGTACGATAAATATTCGAAATGCGAGGAGCAGAGAATCAGATGAAAATTTGTGTGATCGGAGCAGGAACGATGGGGAACGGTATTGCGCACGTTTTTACTCAGTATGGATTTCCGGTAGTACTGATGGATGTTCAACAGCAGTACCTCGATAGGGCTGTGCAAACCATCTCGGGGAATTTCGACAGGCAAATAAAAAAAGGTATATCAACCGAACAGCTGAAAAAAGAGGCATTGGAAAGGATTGCAACCTCGGTTACCGTAGAGGGTGCGGTCAAAGGGGCAGACGTCATCATAGAAGCTGCAACAGAAGATAGGTCGGTTAAATTTAAAATATTTAAAAATATCGATGCGTTTGCATCCCCCGGTACAGTTTTGGCGACGAATACATCATCCATATCCATTACAGAAATAGCATCTCAAACTCGCCGGCCTGAGAAAGTCATAGGGATGCATTTTATGAATCCGGTCCCGATGATGCAGCTCGTAGAAGTTATCCGGGGCCTCGCTACAGATGAGGAAACGCTGAGTACCATCATGTCCTTAGTAAAGAAAATTGAAAAAACACCCGTTGAGGTCAACGACTACCCCGGTTTCGTTTCCAATCGTATACTTATGCCGATGATCAACGAGGCGATATATTGCGTGATGGAAGGAGTTGCAACTCCGGAGGATGTTGACACAGTTATGAAGCTCGGTATGAACCATCCGATGGGTCCAATCGCATTAGCAGATTTTATCGGTTTGGACGTATGTCTCGCAATCATTAATGTCCTCTACGCCGGCCTTGGTGACCCGAAATACAGGCCATGTCCACTCCTCAAAAAAATGGTTGCCGGCGGTCGTCTCGGCCGAAAAACGGGCCGGGGATTCTACGATTACAGAAGCAAATGAATGATGATTGTTAACGTCTACACCCGGCGGCGCTCGCATGGACTTTGAATTATCGGAAACGCAGCTCCTGATCAGGGAGACTGCACGTAAATTTGCGATGGAAGAGCTTGCTCCCTCCGCTTCAGAGCGTGACGAGAAGGAAGAATTTCCCCATGAAGCAATAAAGAAACTCGGAGAATTGGGATTCATGGGTATGATGGTCCCTGAGGAGTTTGGCGGCGCGGGTTTCGACACGATCAGTTATGTTCTTGCTATGGAAGAGATTTCAAAGGTTGACGCTTCGGTAGGGGTTATTATGTCCGTGCATAATTCGCTTGTATGCCATGGATTGAAAGAATGGGGGAGTGAACACCAAAAAAATAAATACTTGGTTCCGCTTGCCCGCGGTTCACTATTGGGTAGTGTCCTAATTTGGAATTGATTGGAAAAACTGTTGGGATGGGGTCAAGAAGCAAAAAGAGTAGCGTAAAAATTAGTTTAAAATATTTTTAAAAACTGTGTATATCGTTTATATTGGGCAATTATAAGATTTTTTGTGTGTTTTTACGTTGGTTTATGGGTTTTTGAGGGTTGACAAATAATTTAAAAGGGTTATATTAATAAGTGATGCCGCTCGAAAGAGTGTGGCAGTCTCCGCAAGGAGAATTAGTTTTAACCCGCCTAGTTGCGATTGGGCGGGTTTTTATTTTGATGGAAATAATCTCTCTAACATTTCTCTTGTACCTCTTTCGGTGACTGGGTAAGCTGAAACAAGATTTAGAGTAAGCCCTTTACGCTTTCCTGTATGATGGATCAAAAATATCGTATACATTCTTGCTGGAATCCAATATACCCTGTATGTTAGATTCGGTTGACATTTAGGACTTATTGTTTTTCCGAGAAAATCTTCAAATAGGATTGTTTCTTGTGTTTTACCCTCTAAAATGGGGATTATCCAATGAAGCCTTCTAATCCTACCAATATCTATTGTTCGTATCCCAGCATTATTCTCTCTTGTGAGTAGTTTGTCTGCTATTGTCTTAAAGAAAACCCATTTTCCGTCTACGGTTTTGCAAAAGCGAGCCTGATTCATAGAAATCGAATCGTGTAAGGCTATATATCGTCTTATAAATCGCTTTCCGATGTTAGCGATTTGGTCTGCATTGTAGCATCCTTTAAAATTATGTTTTTTTAATTTCTTTTTCAGTCCAACGATTGTTTGATTTGCCATTGTCCACAATAAATAAAAATATCATTCCTTCCAAATTTCAAATTAGGACACTACCCATTATTGGGCGCTTTTGCGCTTTCAGAACCCGAGGCCGGAAGTGATGCTTCTAATCAAAAAACCACGGCAAGCAGGGATGGTAATAGGTATGTCATAAACGGCACAAAAAACTTTATTACAAGCGGATCACATGCGGATATTGTTATCGTTATTGCAGCGACAGACCAATCAAAGGGATCTCATGGTATCAGCGCATTCATCGTAGAAAAAGGGTATCCGGGATTTACCGTAGCAAGGAAAGAGAAAAAAATGGGGATACGGAGTTCCGATACTGTATCACTGTCATTTCAGGACTGTGCAGTACCTGAAAAAAATCGGATTGGCGAGGAAGGTTATGGATTCAAGTTCGCTATGAAGGTTCTCGAAGGAGGCAGAATCGGTATTGCTGCACAAGCATTAGGAATAGCACAGGCTTCACTCTCAGCATCTATCGCTTATGCCAAACAACGGAAAGCATTCGGAAAGTATATTTCCGAATTTCAGGGTATACAGTTTAAAATTGCTGATATGGCAATGAAAATCGATGCCGCAAGATTGATGATTTACAAGGCGGCTTACCTAAAAGATACCGATAAATCATATGGCCAGATGTCAGCGATGGCTAAATTGTTCGCATCAAAGACTGCTGTCGATGCTGCACTCGAAGCAATCCAAATCCATGGTGGTTATGGTTATCTTCAAGAATATAACGTTGAACGGTTTCTGAGAGACGCGAAAATTACAGAAATTTATGAAGGTACATCTGAAGTCCAAAGAATAGTCATTTCCCGCTACCTTTTAAAAAGATTAAGCCGCAGTAATTCCTCTTTTTTTAAGTCTAATCCACCAAATCGAAAACTTCCCCCTCCACCCGGGGAAAATGGTCAAAATCAACTGAATTTCATAGTATTTTTTAGTTAATAAGAAATTATAAGGTTGATTTAAAGAATATTCTGAAAAAGGACTTGACAAAGTTATATTTTTTTGGTATACTGTGCCCGAAATAAAAAATCGTAAATTCACTGATGTTTCACCAATTAGGAGGGTAACATGAAGAATCTGTTATCCATTTTATTATTAGTGATCTTATTTGGTTCGATTGCTTTCTCCCAAGATTTTGGAAAGCAAGGTGTCATAGAAATCGGTGGAATGGCCGGATTTTCGAGTGCAACACCGGTTGTGAATGGTGAGACCGGCGATGCAATCACAACGATCATGCTTGAACCAACGGTAGGATATTTTGTGATTGACGGGCTTGAAGTCGGATTGAATCCGTTGAGTTTCCAGAGTATGAAGGTTCCCGACGAGGATGCCATCAGTACAATCGGTTTTTGGGCATTTGGCGCTTACCATTTTATGACAATGGGTAAAACATACCCATATATAGAGGCATTGCTTGGTTATACATCGATGTCATCGGGTGATAATAGTTACGGTGGTTTGGCATACGGAGTTGGCGCCGGTGCAAAATTTGAGATCGCAGGCGGTCTACTATTGAATGCTGCTGTCGATTATCGTTTTTACACTTATGATTCTGATCTGACAGGTGGTAGAGACGGTGCTAATATTCTTTCGATCGGCGTCGGATTAAGCGGTTTCTTATTACCCTAATTCGTTGGAATTGATAAATGCAAAAGGGAAGCTTAAAAGCTTCCCTTCTATTATTATCACACGATAATTTTAAAAAAATGATACTTGACAAAGACTTTTAATTTTAGTATAATTTGAACGCGAAAATCGGGTAATTATGTTAGTTCAGTAATTAACTAAAATATTCACAATAATTAAGGAGTAATATGAAAAAGGTTGTTATTATTGCTGTCCTATCCCTGCTTATTGTGGGAATGGCGCTTCCGCAGGCAAAACCAGGAGGAATTGCCCGACAGCTTGCACTAGGCGGTTCGCAGGCTGGATTGAATGCTGTCATGAATCCCTTTTTATGGGATGATCCTTCGCTCGTATTCTTTAATCCTGCATATCAACATGAATATCGGGATTATATGTGGTCAAATATTGCAGGAGGTCAGATCCTCAGTACTGGATCAACTAATAGTGATGGATACGGTTATCAGAATGCCGGAGTATCCTTCGGATTATCAAATGCATTTACACTGGGCTTGATCCTTAGCTACGATCCCTCTGCAGCAAATTATGTTAACACACTGCCGGATGAATTTCCAGGTATGCAACGATCATCTCAGGATATACCATCCATCCAGAATGTTTGGGAAGCAGTGGCAACCTACCGTTTCACATCTATGACGTTAGGTCTTGGCATAATGTATGGTTGGTCAAATAACGATTATAAAGTAGATCAAGTCGCCCCGACATCCGCAACCGGTGAGCAAGAGGCATCTTCGTCGGTGTTAGGTTTCCGACTCGGCGCCCTGATGAAATTAGGCGATGACGCCGATTTGGGTATAACCGGTGTTCTGCGGTTGGATAATACCACTGATAGGATCGAATATTCACCGGGTGTTGCAGGCCTTGGGGGAATATATGAAGCCTCAGGTACAGAGATACAGCTCACCGCAAGAGCAAAAATTAAAATGTCAAATAAGTTCAATTTTGTACCATACGCCATGTTGATGCTGCTCAGCGCTGAACCAAAAGAAACAGAACCACCGGTTGGTTTAGCGAAAACAACAGCGACTTTAGAAGCATCGTCAACAAATTACGCATTTGGTCTTGGCGGTGAATACAGGCAGAACGACTTCTTGTTTGTGGGTGGTTTAAGTTGGCAGCATGCCGAGATTGAATTGAATCAGAAAGCCACCGTCGATACAGTTGATAATATTATGGGCTTTACCGGTTTACCTGTAATTAATCTTGGCGGTGAATGGCAGATTACCGAATGGCTTGCCGGACGGATAGGATATTACCGTGCAATAGGTAGTGTTAAGCAGGAGAGTAAATATCCGAATATTTCTTATGAACAGAATACTTCAATGCCGCACAGCTGGCTCCTCATCGGATCACTTAATCCGAATACCTGGGATGGGCTAGTAACACTCGGTGTTGGTTTGGATTTCGGGAACTTCGCACTTGATGCAACCGTGAGCGAAGAGGCACTCCGGCGAGGTATTGGTATCATCGGCGCTTCCGATGCTATCAATACGTTTGGGTATATGACTGCAAGTTACAATTTTGGTTCTAAGTAAGCTTCACGTTATTGTTTCCAGGGCGATCGTCTCCACGGTCGCCCTTTTTTATTATACATTGAAGCCAACGAAAAATATTCGTACATTTATTTAATAACAGTGTGGTTGAAATTCAATAACGTTCCTTAATGAGCAGTTTCTCAACAGGACATCCCCAGCTCGATAATCGGATAGGAGGAATACAGCCGGGAGATGTAATTCTTTTTGTTCTCACCAAAGGTGATTCTGCTGAAAATATCGTCCAGTCGGTAATCGACCACTCAAACCGGCAGCGAATCCCTCTGCATTACCTTTCAATCAATGACTCTCTATCCGGATTGCTTAAGAATCAACCGAAACCGCACATTCAGAAACTGCTGAAACCGGATGGAAAACCAGAATCCATGCTCCGTAACCTGAAACGGTTTTCCAGATCTGGAATCAAAAAAGGATACCTCCTTATTGATGATTTTGCAGTATGGAAACAGAGAATTAAGAAGGATTCCATACTCCTTGATTCATTTTCCCTTCTCCGGGATTTTACACGAAAAAATAAATGCGTCCTCGTCTGCACGGTTATCAGGTCCGAAATTCCGCTGCCCGCATTAATCCAATTAAAAGATATTGCGGATGTTTCGCTGGAAGTCATCGATCATCGCGGCGCATTGTGGGGATTCCTCCTGCATGCGAAAGGGCGTTATGTGTCAGGCAGTCTCTTACCGATTCGCCTTCTGACACAGGTAAAAACGGGGGGGAACGCAGATAAGCCGGAGGGGGAGGGAAAAAGCGGACTTACGGCAAAAATGGTTACCGCTATCGAGACCTATGAGGAACAGCATCAACAGCTTTTCGATGTTCTGCGGGAACCGCTTATTCTTTTCGATCTGGACGGCGGTCGCCGTGAGTGCAACGACGCTTGTGCCCGTCTCCTCGGGTACGATCCGGCTGAATTGAGTGTAATTTCGATCTGGTCGGTCGTCGCGCCGGAAAGCAAAAATGTTGCGCTCAAATTCATCACGCGCCTCAGCCAGAGAAAATTCGGAACAACCACACTCGAGATTCTTACAAAGAAAAAAAGAAGTGTCACCATTCAAGTTCGCGCCTCACATATATCAGCCGGACTTTATTTCGGCATTCTGACTGACATCACCGAACAGAAAAAAATCGAAAATGAATACCTGAAGATAGGTACAGATTACAGCCGGATCTTTAAAACAATCTCCCGTCCTGTTCTTATCGTACACAACGGAAAAATCCTTCAGGCAAACGAAGCCTTCAGAACGGATCTCGGTTATGAGACCCCATCGGAAGTAGAGAAGGTGGTTCTGCGGAAATTCTTATCGCCCGAAGCATACCGTCACGTGCAAAAACTTATGGAGGAAATGGGCGCTAAATCGTCTCCTGCACCCGCGACACTTGAATTCATCCATAAGAATGGAAGTAAGTTCTCGTATAATTGTTCGTTTGCTCCATTGCTCTTTGAAGGAAATGAATGCATCCTGATTACGGCATTCAACATTACAGAATACAGAAGCATTATTGAAAAATTAACAATAAGCGAGCAAAAATATCTTACGCTCGTTGAGAGTTCATACGATCCCGCGTGCATCATCAGGAAGAATACATTCATCTTTTTGAATAAAACGTTCAGGGGCATGTTTGGTATAGAACAGGATCAGCCGGTATTACTAGAAGATTTCGCCGGTCTTTTCGAAACGGCCGATAGAGAAGGTGTTTTGCACTTTCTGAAGAAGGGAATCGCGAAGTCTGCGAAACCCGCAACGCACACATGCCGGTATCAGGTTCGCGACGGAAAACTGACTACGTTTCATATGAGTTTTGTACAAGTTGAAAATGCCGTTGTCGGAGATGCAATCGTTTTTCTACGGGATCGGTCGGAATACGACGAACTGAAGAGCGAAGCGGATCGCCGATCCGAGGAAATATCACTTCTGAAAACACTAATTCCTCTCCTCGGAACATCAAAGGATGTCGGAAAACTGGTGCACAATTCACTCAGCAGAGTCATGGATACGCTCGAGTGGGAGATGGGCGCCGTTCATATTGCAGACGGAGCATCGCGGGCGCTCACGATGAAATCGCATCGTGGGATGCCTGAGGTTCTGGTCAGAAGACTCTCTTCACTGGATCAGAGTGAAGGGATCGGCGGACTTCTCGCGAAGACCCTGGAACCGCATCTCTTCTCGGTCGACCGGTATCCGAGTTATTTGCCCCTGCGGTCGGCGTTTAAAGATGCCGGAGTGCGCACGCTCGCTTTCGCTCCGCTCATATCGGCAGAAAAACTCATCGGAGTGATTTCGCTCTGTACCACAAAAGAGAAGAGCGGCGCCCGCTATACCGCAGATCTCCTTGCCGCAGTCGGACACACTATTGGTAACTCGGTGGCCGCTGCCAGTGCTTATCAAAAATTAGAGGAAACTGAAGAGCACAAGAGTCAGCTCCTCGATTTGGGAACAGATGTGCCCTACTCTCTGACACCTGCCGGAGGTTATGTATGGCTCGGTCCGCATATCGAGAAAATTACCGGTTATCAGGTGAAGGAATTTTTGCGTAACGCATCACTATGGTTAGGACTCGTTCACCCCGATGATAAACAGCTCTTGTTGAATCGGACTGTCCGACTTCACGAAATTCAAGAAAGATACACTATAGAGTACCGCCTTTTACCCCGGGGTAAAGCCGAGTATAGATGGCTCAGGGACACGATAATTGTCAGAAAGAGCGAAGGCGGAGATATAATACGAATAGATGGGATTATAAGCGACATCACGGATCAAAAGCTCGTCATTGATCGACTCAGTCATGACAACTCTATCCGGAAGAATGCACTTGACGGTTTGCGTGAGGGGATTCTCGCCTTCGATCGTCAGGGAAAGTGCATTTTGGCGAATACCGCTATCGAAATCATCACAGTAAAAAATGCACGTGAACTCGTTGGTGTGAACGCATCAGTTTTGGAACAATCGCTGGATATACCCGGGCTACAAAACCACGTCCGAAGAGCCCTCGACGGGGAAATCGTTAGTACCAAAGATATACCGTTTCATATCGGAGTCGAGAAGACCGGGCGATATCTCCAGGCCGTCATTTCACCCATGCGAGATAAAGACGAAATCCTGGGCGCTGTCGCATTATTCATCGATGTGACCCGCCGTAGAACTGTAGAAGACGAGGTCAGGGATTCTGAACACCTGCTGAAGAATGTCATCGATGCTATGGGCGATATGCTCATCATCACCGATTTACGCGGAAGAGTTGTTGAAGTCAACAGGGCATTCGTCAACATCCTTGGGTACAACCGCGCAGAAGCTGTGGGATGCGAATTCCCTTATCCGTGGCTTCTTGAAGATCAAATGGGAAAATTTGTCCTCTGGATCGCTAACCTCAGAGAGCGTAATTGGCTTCATGATTTCGACATGACCTTGCGCAGGAATGACGGCAAGCTCGTGCCGATCAGTCTGAATACGACTCTCTTACGTAACAAAATGGGTGAACCGATCGCAATGGTTAACGTCGCACGCGATATCACCGACCGCATGCGCTTAGTCGATGAACTTGAGAATAAGAATAAACAAATCGAGTTGATTAACAGGATAATCACGACTGCTAATCAGACTCAGGACTTTCAGGAAATATTCCGTACGATCGCTAATGAAGTATCGACGGTAGTGATCTGCAACGGGATATCGATTGCTGTCGTACTTCCAGACGGTCAGTCTCTCAGGATCTACGCCGCCCAGGGAGTGACGGGATACCGCGTCGGTGATGTAATTGAATCAAAGGAATCCCCCCCGTATCGCGCACTCAGGAACAAGCGGGCCGTTATCGTGTACGATATGCATAAAGATGAGCCGAGCAGGGCAGTGGGACTTACCGATGGATCGATACGATCTTACCTTTCCGTTCCCATAATCCTGAGAGGCAAGAATTTCGGCACATTGAATCTGGGAAGCAAAGAACCGCATGCCTTTTCAGATGATCATATAAATCTGTTGCAGCCGATTGGTCAGCAAATAGGCGCGATTATCGACCGTGTGATACTCTTCGAACAGGTGACAAATGATGCGGTTTACATCCACAACCTGCTCGATTCCATCGACAGCGTTGTCTTCACCATCGACCGCGAACTCCGTGTTAGCGAAATTAACCATGCATTCCGGCTCTATATGCGTGATTACGAATTGGATGACAATGCGCAATTCGTGGGTAAGAATCTCTATGACATCATCCGTGAAGATTCGCTGAAAATCGTTTTACAGAATATCGTGCCGTCTCTTCTAAACGGAAGTATCCGCATCTTCTCACAGGAATACGAACATAATACAACGAACGGTCTCCGGACATACCAATTGATCGTCAATCCGCTGATCATCAATCGTGTTGTTGTGGGGCTCGTCTTCATGCACACCGACATAACCGACATAAAGAAGACCGAAGCCGAGTTAAAAAAGAGCAACCGGCAGCTGCTGGCGCTCAATCAGATATCTACACTCATCAGTGCGTCCCTTGAGATTGATGAATTGATGAATGCGGCTCTTCCACTTGTGAAAAATACCCTGGATGCCGGTGCAGTTATCGTGTATGAACATAACATCGAGAATGATGAAATTACGATTGTAAGTCAGATTGGATTCGATACCGTCGAATTCAGTTCTGTAAACCGGTTGCAACTTTCCGGATCGGCGACGGGCGATGTAATCCTATCCCAGCAACCGATGTACATCGGCCGAGAACCATACAACGATGAGAGGATAGTCCGGCAGAATCGGGGGGTCTTACGATCATTGCAGATTGAAGCAATGGCAATTATTCCTCTCATCTCAAAAGGAAAGGTCTTCGGGGCTCTAGACATTTTTTATACAACGCCTCACGATTTCAGCCCCCAGGACCGCCAAATCCTGTCGCTGGTCGGCAATCAATTGGGGGCGGCCCTCCACAACCTGCACCTCTATGGTGAATTGCGTTCTCAGATTGAACGGCTTACGGTGCTCTACGAATTAAGCCAGAGCCTGACATCGACGCTGGATATCGACGAAATCTTCCGGCAGGTTTTTAACCATATAAGAAGAATTATTTCATGCGAAGAATTTCGGATTGATCTCTACTCTCCGGGTACCTCTCAGCTGACGCCCATCTTCGAAGCTCAGAGCAGTCCCGAAGGAGGATACAGAATCTCGAAAGGCGCCCAATCCTCCGGACTCGTGCAAGGCAGTCCGGAAGCGGTCGTCGTTTCTTCAAAATGTTCACACCTCTCTGCAGGAAAAAACAACCTTGTTATCCCCATGACATTGAAAGAAACGATTATCGGAATCATGGCGCTCCGTTCTGCAGATCCCCTTTCCTTTACACCCCAGCAACTCACTATCCTGGAAAGTATTGCCAATCTGGTCGCGATCGCATTTGAAAAAGCGCAACTCCATCATGAAACCGTTCAAAAGTCGATTGAAATTGAACGGCGCAACAAAGAACTGGATGATTTTACTTACGTCGTCTCGCATGATCTCAAAGAGCCTTTAATCAGCGTTGAAGGTTTCAGCAGGATTCTGCAGACAGATTATGAAGGAGTCATCCTGCCGGAAGGGAAAGAGTACCTGGATTCCATCGTCGGAGCGACGACCAGAATGAAGGGATTAATTGATGATCTTCTTCTCCTTTCAAGAATCAGCAGACCGATGGAATCATACACAGAGGTGAATGTAGATAAAGTAGTGGGTGAAATCAGAACTGATATGGAATTCACAATTCACAAGAGGAACGTGACATTCTCGGTGCCTGAAGCGCTGCCTGATATTTACTGTAATGGAACACAGATAAAAATCGTATTTCGGAATCTTATCGCGAATGCGATCAAATTCAACGACAAGCCGAATCCGAATGTGGAAATCGGATTTCGTAATGCAGAAAATAATTGCTATCTTTTCTATGTCCGTGACAACGGTATCGGCATAGAAAAAGAGTTTTATGGTAAAATATTCATCATTTTCCAGCGGCTTCATCGCCGTGAGGAATACGAAGGGTCCGGGGCCGGATTGGCAATTGTGAAAAAAATCATCGAACTGCATAAAGGCAAAATCTGGGTAGATTCTGAGGTCGGGCTTGGGACAACCTTCTACTTTACAATTCCAAAAACACGTCCGCAAGAATCGTAGAGGGATACAATGGAAAAAGAAAAAATACGCATTCTGTTGGTGGAAGACAACAAAGATTTCGCAAAACTCGTGCAGGTTTACCTTCAACGTTTCGATAAAGATAAATTCGAGATAGTGTGGAAAGAAAACTACACTGAGACCATGAAAGAACTCGATGCCAACCTCGATTTCCACATAATCCTCATGGACTATTTCCTCCCCGGAAGAAACGGATTTGAAATCACCAAAGAGTTGAAAGCAAAAAAAATAACGATTCCTATCGTTTTTCTCACCGTAAATAAAGATATCGATCTCGCCCTGGATATCATGAAACTCGGCGTTGATGATTACCTGGTCAAAGAAGAGATATCCTCCCCAGTTCTACCGAGAACTGTGCTCAGCGTAATTGAAAAACGCCGATTGAGTAATCAACTGATTCAGATAGAAATCAGTCAGCAGCGACTGAAAATTATCACGGAGACTATAGCCGCCGTCGCAAATGATTTTGAGGTTCCACTGAAAGATATGAAAGAGCTCTCCGGTTCATTTACGAAGATATTCGGAACCGGTGAACAGCAAAACTTTCACAAGATTATCGATGACAATATCAATCGGCTGGTTGAAAAACTGGATAAATTAAAATCACTCAAAGACGATAAAACAGTCAAGTATATAAAAGACATCAAGATGCTCGATCTCTCTTCTCCACCTTCATAACAACGTATCATAGGAAATATGGAACGCAGATACATAGAAGAATTAGCCGAACATGTCGGCGAGGAAGTTACCATCAACGGCTGGCTGTATGCAAAACGGTCGAGCGGGAAAATCTGCTTTCTGGTCGTGCGTGATGGTACCGGATTACTGCAGTGCGTGATGGTGAAGGATGCGATTCCCGGCGAAGTATTTTCGCTCTTCGATGCGATCACACAGGAATCGTCGCTGAGCGTGACCGGGACGGTGAGGAAAGAAGACAGGGCGCCGGGCGGGTATGAAATGAATCTTACGAACATAAAACTGATTCATACGGCGAAAGAATACCCCATTACTCCGAAGGAACACGGAGTCGAGTTTCTTATGGACCTTCGTCACCTCTGGCTCAGGTCATCCAGACAGCACGCAATTCTTCGTATCCGTCATCAGATTATCAAAGCGATCCGGGAGTTCTTCGATAATAGGGGCTTTACGCTGATCGATGCTCCTATTTTTACGCCCGCAGCATGTGAAGGTACGAGCACGCTCTTCGAAACGGACTATTTCGACCTTGGGAAGGCATACCTGACCCAGTCCGGACAATTATACGGAGAAGCCGGTGCAATGGCGCATGGTAAAATATATGTTTTTGGTCCGACCTTCAGAGCCGAGAAATCAAAAACACGCAGACACCTGACAGAGTTCTGGATGGTGGAACCGGAAATGGCTTTCTACGATCTGAACGATAATATGGAGCTTGCGGAAGAATTCCTCGAACATATTGTTTCCTCGGTACTGAAACATCGGGCGCGCGAGTTGAAGGCAATTGAAAGAAAAACGACTTACCTTGAAAATGTCAAAAAACCGCTTCCGAGAATCTCATATTCCGAAGCCGTGGAGATCCTGAAAAAGAACGGCATTGATTTTACATGGGGTAACGATTTTGGCGGGGCAGATGAAACGATCATTTCCCAGCAGTTCGACAGACCCGTCATCGTTCATCGCTATCCGACTAAGATAAAGGCATTCTATATGAAAAGAGATCCTCATGCGCCGGATCTCGCACTTGCGATGGATGTCCTGGCGCCGGAGGGATACGGAGAAATTATTGGCGGAAGTCAGCGTGAGGATGACTACGACGCTCTCGTCGAACGAATCAAAGAACATAACTTACCGATGTCGGCGTTTGAATGGTACCTGGATCTGCGCCGATACGGATCAGTCCCGCATTCAGGTTTTGGTCTGGGTATCGAACGAACAGTTGCCTGGATCTGCGGTCTCGACCACATACGCGAGACGATCGCTTTCCCGCGAATGATCTACAGGCTAACTCCGTAAAATTAATCGAGTATGCTCAGGGTTCAAAACATACGGAAAGAGTATGCAACAGTCGTAGCTGTTGATGATATATCCTTTGATGCAGCCGGTGGCGAGATTTTAGGACTGATCGGCCCGAACGGAGCGGGTAAAACCACTACTATCCGGATGATTCTTAATATAATACGTCCGGATCATGGTAACATTACATTCGACGGGCGGCAATTTGACGAATCGATACGAAATTCTCTTGGATACTTGCCGGAAGAACGCGGATTGTACCGAAAAAACAAACTCCTCAGCACGATTCTCTACTTTGCTTGCCTCAAGGGTATATCAGCAGCTGAAGGAAAACGGAGAGCTTATGAGTGGTTGAAACGGTTTGATTTGCTGAACTACTATGACCGCAAGATCGAAGAGCTTTCCAAGGGCAACCAGCAGAAGGTGCAGTTCATCATTTCAATCCTTCACGATCCCCGTCTCATAGTACTCGACGAGCCATTTTCAGGGCTTGATCCGATCAACCAGCTCCTACTGAAGGATATCCTGTTCGAATTGAAGGAGAAGGGCAAGGCTATAATATTCTCAACTCATCAGATGGAACAGGCAGAAAAACTATGCGATCGCATCTGTCTCATCAACCGGGGGAAAATGGTTCTCAGCGGTACGCTTTCAAATATAAAACAAAGATTCGGCCGGAACTCCGTCCATCTGGAATTTGCGGGTGACGGTTCGTTCCTAAAAAATCTTCCCTTTGTCCGCCAGGCTACGATGTACAAGAATTATGCTGAACTTGTTCTGCACGGCACCGTAACATCGCAACAGCTCCTCTCGGATATTACACCGCACATCGAAGTACGTAAGTTTGAATATGTCGAGCCGTCGCTGAATTCGATATTTCTTGAAGTTGTCGGGGGTGAAGAAGCGACGGTGAAAAATGAATCTGAAAACCATGCTGAAAAATCGGTGCGCATTCCGGTTAAAAGAAATCCCGAGTTTACACGTTCAGCTATCATAACTGTCGTAAGCACAATCCTCGCGCTTGTAATGATCATTGCCGCTGTGCTGAATCCGGAAATTTCACGGTTAACCGTCCTTATTGTGGTTCTTGCAGCACTTATGTCTCTTTACCGATTCATGCGGTTACGGAAAAAACAAAAAGGCGATCAGAGCCGGCAGGGAGAGGGATGAGATGATGAGTAGTTGGAAAGCGCTTGCGGTGGCGAAATGGGAATATGTCGAGAAAGTGAAATCGAAAGCATTTCTCATTTCTCTTCTACTTATGCCGATCATCATGATAGGTTTCGGAGTCATCCCTTCGCTCCTAATGAGTCAGCCGGATAAAGAGAGTACAGTCATCGGAATCATTGATCGATCAGGTAATTTCTTTGAACCATTAGCCCGAGCGCTCGAAGAACGGTATAAATTACCGAACGGTCAGCCCAACTACGTACTCAAGCCAATCTCTGACTGGACGGGGGTAGAGATCGAAAGTGTGAAACGGGCTGCTGATTCGTTGGTGATGTCGAAAGTCATCGAAGGCTATGTCGTAATCGGCCGGGAAATACTAACCGACTCGGCGGTTGAGTACCGGTCTTATAACGCGGGCAACATTAAACTTATTTCAAGGATTGGAGGAGTTATCCGCGACATAGTAGTCGAAAAAAAATTGCAGGCAAAGGGGCTTGATCCGGTTCTTGTGCGTCAGCTCACCGCTCCCGTCGAAATGAAGACGATAAAAATCACGAAGGCGGGCACTGAAGAAGAAACGGGATTTGAAAAAGTCTTTTTCACTTCCTATATATTCATGATGATGATGTTTTTCCTTGTTGCAACGTCAGGTCAGCTTCTCGTTCGGAGCATGCTCGAGGAAAAGTCCAACAGAATCGTAGAAATATTGATGTCGTCAAGTTCGGCTCCTCACCTGATGGCGGGAAAAATTATCGGTCTCAGTGGATTGGGATTGACTCAGATTGCGTTCTGGGCGGTGATCGGAATTGTTATAAGCCTGCAATTCGGCGTGACGATGATATCGCTCGGGAGCGCCATTATCCTTTTAATATATTTCATACTGGGGTATATGCTCTACGCCGCGATATTCGTAGCAGTTGGCGCTCCGGTTTCAACGGAACAGGAAGCTCAACAGATTACGAGTTACCTGATCATGATTCTCATCGTTCCGATCGTATTTGCAGTCATGGTCGTTCAGAATCCTAGTTCCACTCTTGTTCACGTTCTCACATACATACCGCTCCTAACGCCCTCCATGATGGCGATGAGGATACCCATAGAGATGCCCTCGGCTCTTGAAATCATAATCACGTCAATTATTCTTCTTGCTTCAGCTCTTGGAGCGATGTGGATTGCGGGAAAGATATTTCGCACGACGATACTTTCATATGGAAAAAGGCCTTCACTTAAGGAGTTGTGGATGTTGTTACGTACACAATAATAAAGAGGATTACCATGCGGTATATTACGTATTTCCTTTTATTAATAGTAGCAGCAGCGTCGGCCTGTTCACAGGTTGCAATGCCAGAGAGTCAGCCTGATGGAGTCAGTAATTCGGTATACGGAATCGGGTTTTCATGCGGTCTGGCGAGCGGTTTCGGATTGAGTTTCCGCCATCATCTGCCCGGATCTTTTTCGTACCAGCTCGTCGGCGGGGTTATTAAAGCCGACAGGAAGACCCTGGGCAACATCGGCGGAGAGATGCAGTTCGATTTTGGACGGACTCAGAGTACCCGTTTTTTCGGAGCTGCTGCGCTCGGCTACTTCTATAAAGGGGAGGAAGAAAATTCACTCGCAGGTCCATTCAGAGCAGGCGCCGGAGTAGGTATCGAATATCAGCAATTTCGGTCGATTTCAATCGCAGGAGAATTGCTTTTTACATTTTTTA
>Ga0315277_10001723_pt1 | contig 31321 bp, 29 predicted proteins | sample YL17G05_15_MG_FD_203695 | JGI IMG/M metagenome (GOLD analysis project Ga0315277, IMG submission 203695) | Sediment microbial communities from Yellowstone Lake, YNP, Wyoming, USA - YL17G05_15 | ecosystem: Environmental > Aquatic > Freshwater > Lake > Sediment | place: USA: Wyoming | collected...
TGAGGGGAGGAATTTCGGCGACCAGCGAGCCGACCAGCAGGGCGGCGAGCCAATCCGCCGAAGGCGGATATTGTGGGAAACAGCACAAGCGTGGAATGGGGGCGTAGCGGAGTGAAGTCGGGTTTGGAATTTTGAAGGGTTGGGATGAGGAAAGCCAGTAAATATAAGACAAATCAGTCGTGCTACCCCTTCAAGCCGAGACCAAGTGAATGAAGGGGTGCGTGAAGGGGTAAATCAGTCGGGATTTTGCTCAAAATGAGTCCTGATTTTATCGTATAATGTCCACATGGGCCGTTAGCATAGTGGCAGTGCATCCGGTTTGCATCCGGAAGGCGCGAGTTCGATTCTCGCACGGTCCACTGTATGATACTTCGAGCCGTGAGATTGCTGATTTAGCTCGAAGATTACTGACAATTTAGCGGTTCCAAATCCTTTATTTCTCGTGTAAGGAATTCCATCGGGGAATAATAATTTCTGGAACCTCGGGCGCGTTTCGGGCCGCAGGTCAAACCACTGCCGTCCGAGATCGCGTAAAAAGGCAGTGGCGTAGGCCAAGGCGGCTTCGATATCAAACTGGTCAATCTTGCATTCGGCCATTGATATCTTTACGGCCGCTACTTGGTTGTCCATTTCCTGGTTTCGTTCAAGAAACTCTTCTTTTGTGTAGGACCCATCCTCTCGCATCTCGCAAATGCGTTTTTTCTTTCCCTCAAGCTCGGCAAGCCGAACCTCATATTGTTTCGCCTCAAGTTCAAATTTCTTTCCCCGTTCCTGCCAGAGAGTGAGAAAGGTTTCTTTAAACACTTTGAGAAACTCGTCTTTCGGGGTTATTTTTTGCAAATAATTCAAAAACTCTTTCTCAAGATCGGCCTTAGGTATCCCTTTGCCGAACATTGAGCAATTTTTGTTTCCGCAGTGGTAATAGTAATACCGGCCGCCGTTGCCTCGGGGAACACTGCCGGTAAGCGGCCGGCCGCAGGGCCCGCAGGTAATGGTGCGCCGGAGCGGAAAGTCGGAACCGCGCTTTTGCCGTTTTGTCATCTTTGCTTTCCCGGATCGCACCAGCATGATCTGATACATTTCTTCTTTGGTAATCATCGGCTTGTGGAGCCCTTCCACTTCTTTGCCATTCCACGGGTTAACAATGATCCCGGCGTAAAACTTTAAATACTTGCCGAGAACGCGATCTATAAACTGAATCGTGGTTCTTTTGCCTCGGATTTTAGCCAAGCCCCATTCATCAAGCATATGCGTCAGTTCCGTTTGCGAACAAAGCCCCTTCGAGAATTCTTTGAGAGCTCGCTGGATGAGTGGGAACGATTTTTCATCCGGCGGATCGGGGTGCGTCTTTTTCTCGCCTCGTTTTTTGAAATGAGCGCACGCGTAGCCAAATGGCGATTTCCACGGATAGATGCCGTGGTCAATCTTTTTACTCATACCATCCGAACAGCGTTGTTTTCTGATCGCGTTATCAAATTCCGCAAAGCCGGCAAGCATGGTTTCAAATAATTTCTCGGCCGGCTTGTTACCGATGGGTTCAGTAACCGAGCAAAGAGTTACGCCGTAATCTATGAGAATCTTTCGGACTGCGAAATGGTCATCGGTGTTACGAGCGAATCTGTCCACGCGCAACACTACAAAGACCTGAACCCCGCCTTTGTTTTTGCGGCAAAACTCAAGAGCCCGCAAGAATTCCTTTCGGTTGTGCATGCTCAAATCCTTGGCGCTTTCGCCCTCTTCACGAAAGACCTCCAAGACCTCAATGCCTTTTTCTTGGCAGTATTTGCGGCAATTTTCATCTTGGAATTCAAGCGAGGTGCCTTTGACTTGCTCATCGCTTGAAACTCGTATGTAGATGATCCCTTTCATGATTTCTTATGTGTTAGTATGCGTTAGTTTATGAATTAGCATGAATTAGTTTATAAGTTAGTATGGGTTAGCTGGTGTATTTTCTCGCTCAACACAACCCCTATGCTACCCCGTGAGACAAGTCAATTTTTACTTGCCCACAGCTCATTTTGGTAAAAATTCCGTGTTTTTCCGTGTAATTCCGTGTCTTTTGGTGTCTTTTGGTGTCTTTTTGCGTATTATTTTAGGGTTTAATAGGGTCTAATAGGATTTTATTTCCCGTTTATTCCCGTTTTTTCCCCGCTATATCTGAGGTGTATCGGTGTATTTTTCTTGGACCTTCTTTCGTTCCTGGTCGTGCATAAGGAGTTGATCATGCACATAGTCCTCATAATGCGCCCTCAATAAGCCATTGCTTCGAAACCACGACTTTACCGTATCCAGCGAGACGCCAAGCTTCTCGGCAATTTCCGGGTATTTGAAACTCTTCCATTTCATATCTATCGCCGCCCTAAATTTTTCTTTAAATTTCCTCATTGGTGTATTTCTACGATTTTTTCTTAAACACTATCTTGGAACACTCTTGGACTCTATTTTTTCTTCTGGTTTTCCTAATAAACTAATTATTTATCGGGGTTTTCACAATTCAGACCATTCAGAAAAATAGAGTTTAATAGAGTTGAAAAGCGTCCCTAAGTGTCCTTTCTCGCGTGATGGAATTGTTTGGTTGGTGTATTTTCGTTAATAAGGATGTAGTACCTGCTGAATTCGTTTGTTGAAATACGCCGCTCGGTTTCGTATCGGTTTTCCTTTACCGGATTCTTCTTTCTCTTTGATTTCGTTGTAAATATATTCAATGTCATCAAGACCGTGTTTCTTAAACACTGATAGAATAAATCTCATATCCTTCTCACCCAGATATTCGGCTATTTGCTTGCATCTCTCCTCCTCATAGTTTTCTGGATCAAACTTATTTACAGGAAAGCGAATATCCGTTTTTTGATGATCCGATATTGTTTTTTCGTTATTGTTATAATTTCTCTTTTCATTATCGTTATTGGAACTTCTGCCAAAGCCAACTTGCGAACCCATAGAAAACCCTTGTACCAAGCGCGTTTTCTCCTCTTTTAACTTCTGCCAACTGGGCTCAACTTCTGCCGGTGTAGCCGCCTCATTAGCGGGTATATTGCCCCCTGAACTTCTGCCGGACTCCTGCTCATCATCTTTTTCAATATCCTTAAATCCGCCGGTAGAGAGCGGATAATTCTGGATGTCCACAAAGAACGAACCTCTGCGGCCTTGCTGTCTTGGAAACCCTATCAACTTCTTCCGCTTAAGCTCCAGCATGAGTTTGTTGATTACATTTTTTGAGTATCGGCCTTGAAAATCTTTGCTTAAGCTCTCGTAGCTTGTCATAAATCTTCCCGTCCTCGGGTTTGCGTTGATCCATAACCAGAACAACACCAGCATCTCATCGAGCAATAGCAGGCCGTCCAGATACGCGGTTCGTATGCTTCGGGATAGCCGGATGAAGTCATCGTTCTCAATTAAGATTTTCTTGTTTTTCATACTCATGGTTCATATTTGGGAAATTGCTAGAGGGCGTCGCTATACATCAGCGACTTTAATTCTTTAATGGCCGCCGTGAATTTACGCGGCTCGACCCTTGCTTGGCCATTAAAAAAGCCCTCAAGCAATTTCGCTCTGTCCTTGCTATCCGCAAAGACAAAGCGAAACCGCCGAGGGTCGGCTTTATCAATATGTTCCAGCCGGTAATCTTCCGCTAAGAGAAAGACGGCTATATAAAAATCACTTGTTGTGAACTGATTTTTCATTGTCTTTTTCATCTTGATTTTTTGTCCGCTCAATTGTTTCAAGCCAGCGATCATAGATGATCTCGGCCAGAATCAAAAAGCTATCGCGGATTTCCTCGACTTCTTTATCCGAAAGCTTCGGATCGTTTAATAATTCTTTTACGCGTTCAACGCTCAACATAATCTTACTCTCACTATATCGAGCGAAGCGCTACGCCTTACATTGCCCCTTGCTACGCCACACAAACGAAAAAGCGGCTTATTTCTAAGCCGCTCGCGAGAAGTTATAAACAGGAGAAGAGGGGTAGTGAGGGGTAGTTAGTTTTTGGGGATGATTTTGTAAGCCGGACCTATTCTGTAGCCGCTTCCTTTTCTCATTTCAATTACATCATCCCCTTTCAACTTCAAGAGCTTTCCAATATTTCCCCGAATTTTGCCGATTTCTTTTCTGACCAATTGCTCGTCTTTCCCCTCCAAATCCGCCGCGATATCCGAAGTTTTCTGATAGCCGTTGTGAGTTGCAAAAAAACGAACAATCTTATGCCGGCCACTTGTTTCCCCAATTGGATAGCAGAATTTTTCTTTTGGCTCACGCCAAAAATCACCAACGCTATTAAGATATAGCGTAGTAGGCACAGATGATCGCAAACTAACTTGCGCTTCATAATATCCACTCTCGCCGCCTTGCCGGTAGCCCTCATTTACATGCAGAGCGTTTAGGTTTAAATAGCTGAGCTGCTCAAATGCCAACAGGCAATGGATAAATAAAAACTCCTCGTCTTTCAATTCTGCGCTGCTAATGGTGAATTCATTACCGTGATCGCTTTGTAGTTTTTTTATGAGCGCGGAAAATATTTTTTTGTGCTTCTCAAATATATAAAAATTATTCTTGTTGAAAATAAGGCCGTCTTGAATAAATTTTTCAACATAATCTTTTAAACGCTTTTCGATCTTTGTTTTTGCGTGATCTGGAATGGAGACATCAAAACTTACCGCTTCCAACACCGAGTTTTGCCTGCCGAAAATGTAGTCCAGTGCTTTATCAAAAGTTGCCTTTAGTTCCTCCTCAATATCGGCCAAAGAAAACTTATTATCAAAAAATCGTTTTTGTAGCTTAACATTCTTACCTCCTGGCTTCCCTTTAATCATTTTTGCGATTCTCTCGTAATCTTCTGGGAAGACGACCTCAAGTATTAATGGATCAAAGTAAAAATTACTTAGCTTAAAGCCGAATTCTTTTACTAATGAGACCACCTCGCCAATTACTCGCCGATTATCCCAACCTATCGGTATTAGGTGCGCCAAAAAACTCGCGGTATGCGGACCCGGGTTCCGCAGAAGGTTAAACAGCAAATACAGCTCTCCCTCGGATTTATATTGATTTTCCATTTTCATATTCATGTTTATTGTTAAATCCAGTGTGTCAGATTTTGCCACTTTTGACAAGCGGTTCTTTGAGCGGTAAGATGGTAAATAAGCAATCTGTTTTAAATTATGAGTGAAGAAAAAGACAAACTTTTAACCGCGGAGGAGGCGGCTAAAATTTTACGAGTGAGCTATCGTTCCATTGTCCGCTATATTGAGCAGGGCAAACTTAAAGCATCCAAAATCGGGATGTGGCGAATTAAGCGTTCTGATCTCGATAGGTTTTTGGAAGATACAAGTAATCAAAAACGAAAAAGAAAATGAAAATTAAAGATTTACCAAAATCAGATAGGCCGCGAGAGAAGCTTGTCGCTAAAGGGGCCGAGAATCTTAAGGACTCGGAACTTTTGGCTATTCTCTTGCGGACCGGCAAGGCCGGGAAAAATGTTATTGAAATTGCTTCGCAAATCTTAACTAAGCATTCCAAGAAGCGGCTTCTGCAAATGACCTATCAGGACTTGGTAAAAATTGGTGGTATTGACTCGGCGAAGGCCACAACACTTCTTGCTGCTTTTGAGCTTTCCAAACGCGCCTTGGAAGTTAATGACACAAACTTACCGACTATTGAATCAACAAAAGACGCAATAGCGCAATTGACCGATTTACAAAACTTAAAGAAAGAACATTTCATAACCTTGTATATTAATGCGAGACATAAATTAATCCACAAAGAATTGATCTCCGTCGGCACTCTCACCGCAAACCTTGTTCATCCGCGCGAGGTTTTTGAGCCAGCCATGGTTCGCGCGGCAATAGAGATTATCGTTGCCCATAATCACCCATCGGGTGACCCGGCACCATCCAGCGCTGATTTAGAAATAACGAAACGGCTTGTTGAGGCCGGGAAAATATTGGGGATCAAAGTATTGAATCATATTATAATTACCAAAGAGCATTATTTTAGTTTTCAGGACAAAGGTTTAATTTAATCTTGCAAACCACAATGGCTACTTATCATCAAATCTCAAATACGATCTGGAACATTGCGAACCACTTGCGGGGCGGGTGGAAGGCGCACGAATATCAAGATGTTATTTTGCCCCTCACGGTTCTAAAACGCCTTGATGCTGTTCTTGAGCCGACCAAACAAAAAACTCTTGAGAGGTACAACGAACTTCACGGCAAAGTAAACAACCTAAGCATTTTGTGTCGCGTTACCGGCTACAATTTTTACAACACTTCTCAGTTCACCTTTAAAAAACTTTTGGAAGATCCAACGCACATTGCCAGAAATTTAGAAAAATACATTGATGGCTTTTCGCCGAATGTAAAGGAAATTTTTGAAAAGTTTGAGTTTTATCGTCAGCTCGAGCGGCTTCATGGTTCAAATATTTTGTACTTGATTCTGCAGGAGTTTGATAAAATTGATCTTCATCCAGAGCGCGTGCCTAACCATATTATTGGCCTTGCATTTGAGGACTTGATTCGCCGCTTTGCCGAGCAATCCAATGAAACCGCTGGAGAGCACTATACACCGCGTGATGTTGTGCGATTAATGGCTGCGCTTATTTTCACCGGCGAAGAAAAAGAACTTTCCAAGCCCGGCAAGGTTATTACTATTTACGATCCCGCATGCGGCACCGGAGGTATGCTTTCCATCGGCTGGGATTATGTTAAAGAAAATATAAACTCAGAGATTAAAGCACATCTTTTTGGACAGGAATTAAATCCAGTCACCTTTGCGATTTGCAAAGCAGACATACTTTTACAAAACGAAGGAAAGGACCCAGAAGGTATTAAGGGTGGCGAAAAAGAGAACGACAAGGCAAGCACGCTTTCTAACGACCAGCACGCTGATAAAAAGTTTGACTACATTATTTCCAATCCTCCTTATGGCGTGGAGTGGAAAAAGGATAAAGAAGTAGTAGAGCATGAGGCTGAAAGAGGGCTTGCCGGCCGATTTGGCGCAGGACTTCCGCGTATTTCTGACGGACAATTTCTTTTTATTCAGCACGCGATTTCTAAATTCAGGCCGAAGACGGATGGCGGGAGCAATGCCGCGATTATTACCAACGGCTCGCCGCTTTTCACCGGAGATGCTGGTGGCGGTGAAAGCGAAATCCGGCGCTGGATATTGGAAAGCGATTTACTGGAAGCGATAATCGCGATGCCGGAGCAACTTTTCTTTAATACCGGTATCGCAACTTATATTTGGATTTTCTCAAATAGAAAAGATGCGGAAAGAAAAGGCAAGGTTCAGCTTGTGGATGCGCGGAAGATTCGGACTCAACTTCGCCGCAATCTTGGCGCAAAACGCTACGAAATAAACGAAGAAAACGCAAAAGAAATTCTCAAATTATATTCCGAATTCAAAGAAAACGAGTGTTGCAAGATTTTTCCAAACACAGAATTCGCCTACAGAGAAATTACTATCCAGCGGCCATTGCGGCTTAAATTTGAAATAACTGACGAGTCGCTTACGCGTCTTAAAGAACATAAGGATTTTATGAATGACCGACCAAGTAAAAAGAGCGGCGAAAAAGGTGAAGCAGAAAATAAAGCATGGCGGAAATTGCGTGTAGTAATTTATGAGATTTTGGAAAACATGCGTAAGAAAGTTTATATGTCCCGATCGGAATTTCTGAAAAGACTTGAAGCGGAGGCGAAGAAACAAGATGTTAAAATTGCCAATAAAACACTAAAAACAATTTGGCAGGAGATCGGCGAACGAGATGAGAAAGCAGAAATATGCTATGACGAAGACGGTAAGCCAGAGCCCGACAAGGAGTTAAAGGACTTTGAGCGCGTACCGTGGGGGCAGGATATCCGCAAATATTTTGAAAAAGAAGTAAAACCCTACGCACCGGACGCATGGATAGATGAAAGCGTGCGAGACGCAAGAGATGGCAAAGTCGGCGTTGTCGGCTACGAAATCCCGCTCACGCGTTATTTCTATAAATATGAACCGCCACGAAAGGTGGAAGAGATTGAGGGAGACATTAAGAAAACCGAACAAGAAATTTTAAATTTGATGGAAAAGACATGACACCAGAAGAAGTAAAAAACAATTTAGAAATAGCGCTTGGTATTCTTTATCGAACAGAGCGTGATTTGTTTGCGCGTCATTTACATGAGCAAACGATTGTCGCGCGCTTGACGATGCATTTACAGCACTTGCTTCCTGAATGGTATGTGGATGTTGAATTTAATCGGCAAGGTGATGACAACAATGATGCAAAAGAGGATGCAGAAGGACATGACAGAAAGCCAGACATAATTATTCATAGGCGTGGACCCAACGGCCCGAATATTGCTATTATCACTGCAAAAGTTGAATGGAACAAAAGAGACGATCGAGAAGAAGCAAGGAGAATTTGTAGGAGTATTAAACAAAAACATGATTATGCTGGCGCATTCTTTGTAGAATTTCTTGAAGACAGGCCCTTAGTAGAAACATTATGACACCAGAGCAGTCAACAAAAAATTTGAAAATTGTATTCGGTGGTGAATCTCATGAAATTGACGCCGAGGTTTTGATTGAGTCCCTTGTGAACTATTCAATCGTCACGCAAGAGGCATCTACTTATCTATCGCCCGACAGCAAAGTCAACATAAAGATTAAGGCAGCACAGAGGGGAAGTTTTGAATTAATCCACGAAATTATCGCGTATGCTGGAAATAATTTATTTACCGATCCTAGTGTTCAATTTGCAGCAGCATTAGTTACAATTGTCGGCGGGCTTTATCAATTTAAGAAATGGTTATCTAAAAATGGCGCACCGGAAAGAATCGAGCATAATGAAAAGGACAACACCGTAAAAATTAAAAACAATAAAGGCGAAATAGAAATAAATCAAACTGTTTTTAATGTTTATCAAACATCAGAAGCGGCACGCGAGGGCCTTAAAAAGACATTCTTAAAACTTAAAGATGCAAAAGAGGTTGATGACTTTGAAATTATTGATCAGGATACCAACGAAGAGATATTCCGGGTCGAGAAGAATGATTTTGGGCCGATGTCGTCTGATGTGGGAGAGCCAGAACAGAGAAAACAAACAGTTGTGAAAAAGGATCAGGAACTTAATCTTTTTAAGATTGTTTTCAAAGAAGGACACAAGTGGGAGTTTTTTTATCAAAACAACAGAATATATGCATCTGTAGATGATAGCGAGTATGTGAAGAGGGTTACAAAAGGAGAAATATCGTTTAGGAGTGGCGATCGCATTATTGCGGATTTAGAAATTATTCAAGTGTATCACGAAGCAGCTGGGGTGTTTGTTAATGATGAATATCACATAACTAGAGTGAAGGAACACATCCCGCGGTCAGGTGCTGCACAAAAACCACTGGAATTTATAGATAAAAATGATGACAAAATTTAATACAAAAACAGAATACAAACCTTCCGGCATTGACTGGCTCGGGGATACTCCTGATGGTTGGAATGCCAGGAGAATGAAATTTTTATTTTCGTTGCAAAAAAGGTCTATCCGCCGTGAAGACGAAATAATAACCGCTTTTCGTGATGGCACGGTAACTCTGCGAAGAAACAGACGAGAGGACGGTTTTACCATCGCTTTACAAGAAAGTGGTTATCAGGGTATTCGTAAAGGCGACCTTGTCATACATGGGATGGACGGTTCTGCGGGCGCGATTGGTATTTCTGATAGTGAGGGAAAGGCAACGCCCGTTTATTCAGTATGCAGTCCCAGAAATGAAGGAATTATTCCGCGTTATTATGCATATTTATTACGCACACTTGCATTGACAGGTTATATTGCAAGTTTAGCGAGGGGTATCCGTGAACGATCTACGGAATTCAAATGGAATATTATTGGAAATCTAAATTTAATACTTCCTCCTTCTCAAATTCAAAAACAAATTGCAGATTTTTTGGATGAGAAGACGAAAGTTATTGACGAGCTGATTGAGAAAAAAGAAAAATTGGTTGACCTTTTGCGCGAAAAGCGCAGTGCGCTTATCACTCGTGCCGTTACAAAAGGCCTTGATCCGAAAGCAAAAATAAAACCGTCCGGTATTGACTGGCTCGGAGAGATTCCTGATGGGTGGGAAGTTCGCCGGGGAAAGTTCATATTCAGATATAAAAAAGAACCCAATAGTAGGTATCAGTGCGATCATATTTTGGCCTTGACATTAAAGGGGGTTATAAACAAAGAAGATTACGAAGCGCGTAGTTTAACACCCACCGACTACGCTAGTTATCAGATTTTTTACCCAAACGACCTTGTGTTTAAATTGATTGATCTGGAAAATTTTCAAACAAGTCGAGTTGGAATAGTACCCGAAAAAGGAATCATGAGCCCGGCATACCTGCGAATTGTACCTGTCGAGAACATAGTGCCGAGGTTTTTCTATTGGTTTTATTACTTTTTATATTTGCAAGGAATTTATAATTTTCTCGGCATGGGAGTTCGATCAACTTTAAACCAGTTTGATTTACTCACGCAATTCGTTACTTTACCGTCAAATCAAGAACAAAAACAGATCGCTGATTTTTTGGACGCTGAAACCGCAAAAGTAAATAAAGCCGCCGCGCTCATCGAGTCACAAATTGAGAAATTTAAAGAATACCGCTCGTCACTGATTTATCACGCTGTGACGGGGAAAATAAAAGTATAAATTATGCCTAATCCACATAAAAACCTAAAAGAATCGGCTTTCGAAGAGCATATTGAGAAGGAGCTGGCGAAGCTACATAAGTATCGCAAGCGAAATGCTGAGACGGATTATGACAAAGCGACTACGCTTGACCGCGAGCTTTTGTTTGAATTTTTGCGTGCGACGCAGGGTGAGAAATTGACGCGGTTGGAAGAAACTTATGGCGATACGCTGGAGCCACGGATTTTACGCCGGATTGACGAAGAAATAAGCAAGCGCGGGGTTATAGATGTGTTGCGGAAAGGTGTAGAAGAGGGACCGGTACGGCTTGAGCTAATATTCTTTCGTCCGGCGTCAGGGCTGAATCCTGAAATAGAAAAGTTATTCCGCGGCAATGTTTTTTCCGTGATGCGGCAGGTGAAGTTTTCGCAAACTACCGAGCAATCAGTGGATGTGGTGGTTTTTATAAACGGCATTCCTATATTTACCGCCGAACTGAAAAACGAACTTACCGGTCAGAATGTGGAGCACGCTAAGCGACAATATATGACTGATCGCGACCCGCGCGAGAAACTTTTTTCTTTCAAACGATGTGTGGCGCATTTTGCCGTGGATACCAATGAAGTATATGTAACGACTGAACTTAAAGAATGGCAGACCCGATTTTTGCCATTTAATAAGGGATTTGAACTTGGTGCCGGTAATCCTCCGGTTGAAGGTAAACATAAAACCTATTACTTGTGGGAAGAATTATTTGAGCCACACGCACTTGCCGATCTTTTGCAGTCCTTTGTCCATGCTTACGAGGAAATAAAGGAAAATCGCCTTGGTAAGGAATATCGAGAAATAGTTCAGCTTTTCCCGCGCTATCACCAGTGGCGGGCGGTATTGGACTTACTTGTTGCTTCACGCGAACAGGGCGTTGGCGGAAGTTATCTTATTCAGCATAGCGCCGGGAGCGGTAAAAGTTTGACTATCACCTGGCTTGCGTATCGTTTGGCGGAATTATTTGGCACTGAAAATAACAAAGTATATGATACCGTCATTGTGCTTACTGACCGGCGGGTGCTGGATAAACAATTACGAAACACTATCAAAGCATTGGAAGCAACACCTGGAATTCTGATAGCGGCCGGCGAGGATAACACACGGTTAAGAGATGCTCTTAATAGTAATGCCAAAATTATTACCACTACGATACAAAAGTTTCCATTCGTACAGGATGTGGTTGTTAATCTTTCTGCCAAAAAATTCGCGCTTATTGTAGATGAGGCGCATTCTTCGCAATCCGGAGAGATGCGGCGGATGGTGCAGGAAACGCTTGGGGACTACGATGAAGAAGAATGGCTTTTACGCCAAATGGCGGCTCGGCAACAGCCAGAGAACATTTCTTATTTTGCTTTTACAGCAACGCCGCGGCACGAAACATTGGAGCGTTTTGGCGAGAAACAGCCGGACGGATCGTTTCAGCCGTTTAGCTTGTATTCAATGAAGCAGGCAATTGAGGAAGAGTTTATTCTGGATACCCTTACTAACTACACTACCTATCGCACCTATTTTAAACTTCTTAAAAAAGTCGGCGAAGATCCGACCGTACCGCGCTCACGCGCTCTATCCGCAATTTTACGGCATGTGAAATTGCACGAGGAAACATTAGAGCAAAAAATTGAAATTATTATGGCGCATTTTGAACAGACAGTACGAGATATGCTACGGGGTGAGGCAAAAGCGATGATTGTCACTTCGTCACGAAAAGCTGCGGCGTTGTATAAGCTCACTCTTGATAATTACCTGCGTAAAAATAACTTTCCCTATAAAACACTGGCAGCTTTTACCGACTCCATTGAGATAGATGGTCAATCATATACCGAAACATCAATCAATGATGGTGTGCCGGAAGAACATACCGCGCGAGAATTCAAAAAACCAGATTACCGCTTCTTAATTGTGGCAGAAAAATACCAGACCGGATTTGACGAGCCGTTTTTATGCGCAATGTATGTGGACAAACGGCTTTCCAAAGTGCAAGCGGTACAGACGCTTTCGCGCCTGAATCGTACTGCGCGGGATAAAGACCAAGTATATGTGCTTGATTTTGTAAACGAGGCTGCCGAAATTAAGGAAGCATTTGAGCCGTATTACACCACCACTATTATTTCAGAAGGCACAGATATTAACGCCCTCAACGATTTGCGTGCTGCCCTGTTTGCCGCGTACCAAATTGAGGAGGAAGTACTTGATGAGTTTGTCACCCTAATTGACCCCGACGCAGAAGAAATTCACGAGCGCGCCAATTCGTTTCTTGATAACCTTGCCAAAAAAATCATTGACGAATTACCGCATGGAAGCACGAGCGATGTGATCGAAGAAGATAAATATGGAGAGTTTTTGTCCATTGGCAATATGTATCTTAAGCGCTACCCATATTTAGCGCAGGTCTTGGGATATTCAGATTTGAAACATGAGAAATTATATCTGCTGTTGAAATATCTTTTGAAGAAATTACCCAAAGATCCCAAAAAGCCGCTGGTTGAAATTTTAAAGTATGTTGATATTGACTCTGTGCGCGTTGTTCGAAAGCTTCAAACAAAGATAGAACTTTTATCACAAGCGGGCGATGTGCGCGATGAAGAAATTATCCCCCAGACACCGATTGAAGAAAAAGAAGATCCGCTTTCGCAGATTATCAACGATGTTAATAAGCGGTGGGGGGTTGATTTTGGGCCGGAACAGCAAAAGACGCTCAATGCAATGGGCGAGGAGCTTACCACGAATGAATCCTTTCAAAATGTAGTTTACAATAACCCACTTCCGAGCTCAGAGCTTGAATTCAAGAGAGTTTTCGGCGGCAAGGTGGACGACCAATTTGAAGTTGATCGCAAATTATGGGAACAGCTTATGAATAATCCTGAATTGAATAAGTATATTGAGAAAAAAATGTTTAGATATGTGGCAGACAAAATCTTGTCGCTAAGGGAGGAGTAGTACAAAGACATTCTATATGACAGATCAACAAATTATAGAAAAAATCAAATACGGACTTACGCTCGCAACTGAATTGCCCGATTTAGAATTTAAAACAGCGCGAAATAATGTCCCGAATGATATTTGGAGAACCATTTCCGCCTTTGCAAACAGGCGGGGTGGCGGCCTTATAGTGTTTGGGGTTAATCAAGAAAGAAACGCCGTTGAGGGGTGTGAGAATTTAGATTTGATGCAAAGAAAGCTCGGAGAATATTTTAATGACAAAATGAGTTTTATTTTGCGTCCCGAGTATCATGTCGTGGATTATGATGGGATAACAATTTTAGCCGTTTATGTCCCGGAGTGCCCAAAGGATCATATGCCTTGTTACTACAAACCCGTCGGTTTACCAAACGGCGCCTATATCAGAGAGGGCAACTCTAATCGCCGCATTACCGACAATGAATTTAGAACTTATGTGGCGACATCAAAAGAATTCCAGTTTGATCTGTCCGAAGCAGTCAATGTTTCTCGCGCAGATTTATCAGAACCAAAAATTTTGCACCTACTTACTAAGCGCGAGACAGATGTTAAGAGAGGGGCGGATTCGCGCATTGACAATAATTTACTTCAAAACCTTGGCGTTGTTGCTAATTTTGGCGGAGAATTTAAACCAACTGTTGGCGGCTATCTTGTTTTCGCCCATGATCCGCCACAAGATCGAACTCCCTACGAAAGATATTTAGTGCGGTGTGTCCGGTACGCAGGCAATAATGCGGCTAGCGAGATTATTGATAGCGCGGATGTAAAAGGGACGCTTGATGTTCAGATCGATGATTCGTACAGATTTGTGTTGAAAAATATCAGAAAAACAGCCGAGATTGTTGGAACGAAACGGGTTGAGAAATTTGAGTATCCTGAAGCCGCTATCCGAGAGCTTATTGCAAATTCCGTGATCCACCGCGACTACAAAATTATTGAAACATATGCGCAGGTTAAAGTTTTCAACGACAGAATTGAAATTTTAAACCCTGGATCATTGCCACCCGGCGTTACAGTAGAAAACATTAAGGATGCCCAATTTAGCCGCAACTCCATGATTGCCGGCCGTTTGAAAGATTTGGATTATTTAGAAGAATACGGCAGAGGCATTGATATTGTTTTAAAGAAAATGGAGGAGTGGGGTTTGCCGTCTCCGCTTTTCCGTAATTTGGTTAATAGCTTCGAGGTTATTTTGTTGGGCACTAAATATCAAAACCTTAATGAAAGACAAATGAAGATTATTGACGCCTTGCTCATAAAAGGAAAATTAACGGCTCAGGATTGCCAGAAAATCTTGAAGGGCGTACCACGGGCAACCATCAACTATGATTTAAGGGACCTAAAAGAACTTGAAATCATCGAATCTCATGGCGCCTCAGTTAGTATCTTCTATACCCTGGCTTTTTAAAGGCATTTATAAGCAATGGCAAAATAGCTTTAGAATATGCAGTTTGAGGGTCAAGATTTGGTGAAAATTTGTTATAAGCAATTAAAAGCAGGCTGGTTGGGAATCGTATATAATCGGATACAATCGCATATAGTTGATATATGAGATTGGCCTTAGTCGGATATGTGCGTTATACCAACAACATGACAAATAAAGAGATAAAAAACTTAATATTTGTGGATTGTGAAGCAAATGGTAAGTCACCGAGCACCGGTAAGATGACTGAATTTGGCGCGGCCGCCTACCCGTCGAAGGCAACATTTCACGGAGTTTTGGTAGAGCGAAAACCATCAAAGGAAAATCCGAAATTTCGAACACCCACTGGGAAAACCTTTGATGAAAAAGAAGTTTTTGAGAAATTTGATAAATGGCTTACGGAAGTTTTGAAAGGAGAAAAGCCAATTTTTGTGAGCGATAACCCCGCTTTTGATTGGCAATGGATCAACGATGGTTTTTGGAGGACGATCGGCAAAAATCCTTTCGGCCATTCGGCAAGACGAATTGGTGATTTTTACGCCGGGCTTGTCGGGGATTTTACGAATGCTTCATCGTGGAAAAAGTTGCGTGTTACGCCGCACGATCATAATCCCGTTAATGACGCGATGGGTAATCTTGAAGCGTTTGAGAGATTACTAAACGGAGAAAGATAAATTATGGTAAAAGTCATTCAAAAAGAGAATAAAGAGCTATACCAATGTGAAGAGTGCGGTTTTCACTACGAGGATCGCGAGTGGGCCGAGAAGTGCGAGGCGTGGTGCCAAGAGCATAAAAGTTGCAATATTGAAATCACGGCTCACGCAGAGAAGAATAAAAATCAATAATTACCATGCTTCCACAAAAGGCGATTGAAGAATTTAAGAAGATTTACAAAAAATCCTACGGGGTGGAACTTTCGGATGAGGAGGCCACGGACAAGGCCAATAGATTGGTAAATTTATATAAGGCAGTTTATTCGGATGAAGTATGGAAATTGCCGAAAGATTTGAACGGGGAAATGTCAAAGAAGTGATTTGATCTATTGTTGCCGCAAGGTAACATGCCCCCGCTATGAAAAAGTCGGATTTTGGGGATATTGTAGAGGTGCTTGTTATCTTAGTGGTTCTTGCTGTCGGATTTTTCTACACCGCTTACGGCCTTTTTGATACGGGCTATGTTTCGGGTTCTCATAATCGCTACTACGAAGCGCGTGAGGATTTCTAATAAGCTCTCACAAATCGTCAAATTCTGGGGCAACCTGGCGCCAATGGTGCAAAGCTCTGGCCCGTGGTCAATCGCTTGCCACGGGGGCAAGTACGGGGTAACCCGCTCGGGTTGAGCGGGTTCAAGTATTCACAATCGGCAGAAGTTGGGAGATAATGGTTATACTGGTTGGCTTGCATAGTATTTCATGGTTTCCGAGTTGATAAGGGTGTGCCAATCGTACAATTCCTTAAGAACCCGGTTCCACTGGGTTCGCATTAAGTCCACAAACAAATTGGCAATCCAACGGTCAATTTGTTTGTGTCGAGAATCGAACCGAAAAGGGGGTCGGGGAAAGAGTATGAGGATTTCCCCGTATCGGAGACCATTCAGAACCGAGGGTTTTGAAGGAGCGAGTAAGATGAGCGACGTGAGATTCTCGCACGGTCCACATGGTGAGGTGGCCGAGTGGTTTAAGGCGGCGGTCTTGTTCCCGATTTTCTTAACGGGTAAAATGAGTTTAGAAAATCGCAATCCCGCTTAAAGCGGAAGGTTGGCAGAGTGGACGAATGCGCCGCACTTGAAATGCGGTAGAGGAGAAATCCTCTCGGAGGTTCGAATCCTCCACCTTCCGCTTTGTGCGGGAAAAACCACTCCTTCCGCCTCCGCCAGTTGGAAAAATTTGACCGGGTAGTGTATAATAAATCGAAATGAATCGCACTATTGCAACAATTTTGACTATAAGCTTCATTGGAATTGCCGTCTTCGGTTTTCTGGGCATAGAATTTATGAACGGCCACCACGCGAGCTGTATTGTTTCAACGGCAAGCGGTTCTATGTGCCCCGACAGCGAGAGCCCTTTGGGCTTTATCAATTTTCATTTCAACGCGCTTAAAAATTTTTCAACCGCAGTTTCGCCGTCTTTTGTTTTGCTCGCTTTATCGCTTGTTTTAATGTTGTCGTTCGCCTTCGGCCTGCTCCGAGAGAAGCTGCGCGCTTCAAGGATAACGATGCCCCACCCGTCCGGACGCGCGCTCCTGGATTTCCGCCCGCCGCTTCAAGCGCAATTTACGCATTGGCTTTCGCTTCACGAAAATAGCCCGTCGCTGGTTTAGGGTTGTTATACAAGAACCGCTCGTCGAACGGTTTTTGTGTTGCGCCCTTCGGATGCCTAATTAGAGGTTTTTTTGTTTAAAATATATTGAAAAAATGAAGAACATCTTCAATAGAAAACTTTTTTGGCTGGTTGTGGTTGCGGTTGTCATTATCGTGGTGGCGATTTACTTCAATTTATCATCAAGCGCCGGCCTTTTGCGGGAGATTTCCGAAAACGGCAAGTGGTTCCTGCCGGTTTTGGTTGTCGCGGCGCTTGCAGAGAGTCTTAACCCCTGCGCTTATTCCGTTTTACTTCTCACAATAGCTTTTCTCTTCAGTCTCGGCAGGGAGAGGTCGCATATCTTGAAGGTCGGCGGAGTTTTCATTTTGGGAATTTTCCTCGTCTACATCGGCATCGGTTTGGGCGTGCTACAGGCGCTGCACCTTTTTAATACGCCGCATTTTGTGGCTAAGGTGGGCGCAATGATTATCATTGTATTGGGAGCCATAAACCTGATTAATGTTTTCTTTCCGGCGTTTCCCATTAAACTCAGTATTCCGAAATCCGCGCATCACAAAATGGCGGAATTGATGGAAAAGGGGTCGGTGCCGATGGCCTTTTTACTCGGCGCACTCGTTGGTCTCGGCGAATTCCCGTGCACTGGCGGACCATACATTGTGGTGTTGGGGTTGCTTCACGACAACGCCACCCGCGCGGCGGGTTTGGCCTACCTCTTGCTCTTTAATTTGATTTTCATTGTGCCGCTCGCGATTTTCCTTTTGATTGCGAGCGAACAAAGTTTGCTTCAAAAAGTCCAAGAATGGAAAAGGTCGGAAACCGGCAATATGCGGTTTTGGAGCGGAGTGGTTATGATTGTTTTGGGGCTTATCATCTTCGCTCTCTAAAAAAATGGATAAAATTGCCAATTACGAAGATTTGGTTAAGAAAGTTGAAGCCATTAAAAAATCCGGCAGTATTGATCTTTCCAATGAGGAAGATTTGAGTATAGCGATTATGAATTTGGTTAGTCTGGAGGAACACTTCTTTTTCACCGGCGAGAAGACCGGCAAGGACAATTACTTTGACTTACTCGACGAAGTGAGGTCGGTTCGCAAATCTCTTCTCGAGAGGCTGATTAACAAACACGAAGGCGAAACGTGGTGTATTTCGAAGCACTTGTTGGCGACAACCATGCGCTTGATCGAAGTTGGCGCCAAGCTTCACGCCGACAAGAAAACCAAGGAAGCGAGGGAAACCTTCGATTATGCCTACAGGATTTATTCGCTGTTCTGGGCGCTGCGTCTGAAACTGATTGACACCGCGGACTTCAAGGAGATGGCGGCGGAAGATAAGCCGTGGACGCTTGAAGACATAGTGAACAAACTCGTTGATTGCTGTGATGAATAGAGGCAAAACAAGAAATACCGTAATAATCGTTGCGATTACGGTCGTTGTTATTGGGTTTGCGTTTGTGGTCTTTCGTCCGCAGGCGGGACCCGCGAACGGGGCGCTTGACGATTTTGCCAAGTGTTTAGCGGCAAAAGGAGCGACGATGTACGGCGCTTACTGGTGTCCGCACTGCCAGAACGAGAAGGCCGCTTTCGGCGACTCGTTCCACTACGTTAATTACGTTGAGTGCACGCAGGAAACTCAAAAGTGCGAGGCGGCGGGAATTCAGGGCTTCCCGACGTGGGTTTTCCCGGACGCTTCGACGGGCTCAGCGCAAGGCGGCAGGAGGTTTGAAGGGGAGCAAGGACTTAAGAAATTGTCCGAAGAAAGCGGTTGTGTGTTGCCTGCCTCGCCGAAGTAGCGGCGCAGGCGGGCCACAATCCAAAAGTAATTCCTAAATATCTTTAGTGAGCGAGGAAAAGGATAAAATTTATTTTTGCCCCATGCATCCCGAGGTGCGCGAGGTGCATCCGGGTTTGTGTCCGGATTGCGGGATGAGCTTGGTGCCTGGAAAGAAAGAAAATAAACACATCGGACACGGCGCGCACGATAGCGGCGGGTCTGGTTTTAATAAGCACGTCCCGTTAGAGGCAAGTCACCCGTGGCGACTGCCCCGCCAAGGACGGGGGCCTCTAACGGGACACGCCGGGCACAGCACGAATGTTTTCAAAACTAAATTTTGGGTTAGTTTGCTTTTGAGTGTTCCGGTGCTGGCTTATTCGGATGTCGTGCCAAAAATTTTCGGCTGGCGGGCACCGAATTTTCCTGGTTCGGTCTATTTGCCGTTCGCGTTGTCGTCAATAATATTTTTCTACGGCGGTTGGATATTTATAGCAGGTGCTTGGCGCGAGCTCCACGCTAAATTGCCGGGTATGATGACCTTGATCGGCTTGGCTGTGAGCACGGCTTACGCTTACAGCGTGTATAGCGCGCTCACGGGCAGAGGAGAAACGCTTTTTTGGGAACTTTCTACGCTGATCACGGTTATGCTTTTGGGTCATTGGCTGGAAATGCGGGCGATTGTAGGCGCCCAGGGCGCGCTTCGGGAACTATCTAAATTACTGCCGGATACGGCAGAGAAAGTTAACGGCGACAGAACGGAAGTCGTAGCGCTGGCAAATGTCCGCGAGGGAGATGTTTTACTCGTAAGGCCCGGCGCCAAGATTCCGGCTGACGGCGTTGTTGTCTGGGGGATGTCCGACGTGAACGAAGCCCTGGCGACGGGAGAATCCAGACCGGTTATCAAAAAAGAAGGCGGCGAAGTGATAGCCGGCACCATAAATGGGGACGGTTCGCTGAAAATAAAAGTAACAAAGATCGGCGAGCGCACGTTTTTAGCCGGAGTTATGCGATTAGTCAAGGAAGCGCAGGCCTCAAAATCGCGCTTGCAGCTTCTCTCGGACAAAGCCGCTTTTTATTTGACGATTGTTGCTGTTTTGACGGGGATTTTTACTTTGATTTGGTGGCTCGCGGCAAAAGCCGGCAGTGCTTTTGCGGTAGAGCGTTTTGTGGCCGTGCTTGTTATCGCCTGTCCGCACGCCTTGGGACTCGCGATTCCGCTCGTGGCTTCCATCTCTACCACCAAGGCGGCGAAAAGCGGCTTCTTGGTCAGGCAGCGATTGGCCTTGGAATCGGCTCGCAAAGTGGACGTTGTTCTATTCGACAAAACGGGAACGCTCACGAGCGGCGAATACGGCATAACGAATATCTGGCCCACTCACGGCGCAAGCGAAGAGGAAATTTTGCGCCTCGCCGCCTCCGTTGACGCCCATTCCGAACACCCGATTTCTAAGGCAATTGTGGAAGACGCAAAAAAACGCGGCATTCAGCTCTCGGAAATCGCGGATTTTGCGCGTTTGCCGGGCAGGGGCGCGAGGGGTGTTTTGGGAGGAAAAGAAATAATTGTTGGCGGAGCCGCGATCCTCGGCGGCGGCAAATTTTTACCGCCGGCGGATGTCGAGGAGGAAAGTAAAAAAGGAAGAACGATCATCTACGTGCTTCAAGACAAAAAGGTTCGCGGCGTTTTGGCCCTTGCCGACATTCCTCGGGCAGAATCCAGGGAGGCCGTCAGGGACCTGAGAAAAGCCGGCGTGAGGGTCGCGATGATAACCGGTGATTCGGAGGATGTCGCCCGTTCGGTTGCGCAGGATTTGGGTATAGATGAATTTTTTGCGCGAGTTCTGCCGCAAGAGAAATCCGAAAAGGTGAAAATTTTACAAGCCGGAGGAAAAAGAGTGGCCATGGTTGGAGACGGCATTAATGACGCGCCGGCTCTGACGCAGGCAGACCTTGGCGTTGCCATAGGCGCGGGCACCAACGTTGCCATTGAATCAGCCGGAATCATACTCGTTAAAAACGACCCCCGAGATATCGCGAAAATTATTAAATTATCGAAATTGACTTATAATAAAATGGTGGAGAATCTCTTCTGGGCCACCGGCTATAACGTGATTGCCATACCGCTCGCCGCCGGTGTTTTGGCTTCGCGGGGCATTTTGCTTCAGCCGGCGCTCTCGGCGCTCCTGATGTCCGTCTCGACCGTCATCGTGGCGGTGAACGCACTTCTCTTGCGCAAGGCGGATTTAAGCAGATGAAGATAAAAAATTTTTATGTTCTTGCTGTAAGCGACCTCAGGCGCGCGGCTTTGAGAGTCGCCGAGGCGGGGCTCGCTGCGATTGACACGGGACAGGTTTTGAAGAAGGCGGTTAGGGTTGATGGCGGCGTTTTGCGCGTTAATAAGGACGGCATTTTTTCTCTCGAAAAAACGAAAAGAATCTTTGTGGTTGCAGTCGGTAAATGCGCGGTGGAAGCGGGATTGGCCCTGGAAAATATTTTGGGCGACCGCCTTGCCGGCGGCGTGGTTGTCGACGTGAAGGGCGGGGGAGGATTCAAGAAGCTCAAACTGTTCAAGGGTACGCACCCGCTCCCGTCGCCCGAAAACGTTAAGGCCGCGCAAGCCGTCGTGGAAGAACTCCGGGGGCTGAACGAAGACGACTTGGTTGTCTTCGCCGTTTCCGGCGGCGGCTCGACTTTGCTTTGCTTGCCGGCTGACGCCGAGTGCGAAGAGGAGGCAAAAATAGTAAAAACCCTTATGAAAAATGGCGCGACAATCCGGGAGATAAACACGTTAAGGAAACATCTGTCGCTCGCTCGCGGCGGCTATCTTGCGAAATACGCTTACCCGGCCCAGGTGGTTTCCCTGATTTTTTCGGACGTTCCGGGTGACGATTTGGGTTTTGTCGCTTCCGGCCCCACCGTCAAAGATGCAACTACGATTGAAGAGGCGGAAACGATTCTCGCGAAATACGATATTCTGCGCACCTGCGGACTTGAGAGGTGCGGTTTGGTTGAAACCCCGAAAGAAGATAAGTATTTTGAGAAAGTTAAAAATATCGTTGTGGCTTCAAATATAATGGCGCTTGAGGCAATGGAAGCAAAAGCCGCCGAGCTCGGCTTCAGGAGTCAGATATGCACCACCTGTCTCCTGGGGGAAGCCGCGGAGATCGGCTTGAGGACGATTGAAAATCTGCACTCCGTTAGCGGCAAGTCGGCGTTTTTGTACGGCGGCGAGACAACCGTGAACGTTCTTGGTGACGGCAGGGGTGGCCGGAATTTGGAACTGGCGCTTTCCGCGCTGCGAGACGTTCAGGGCGGCGAACTTTTGCTGATACTGGCTTCCGACGGCAGAGACAACGGCGAATTCGCCGGCGCCATCTGTGATACAATAACGAAAGAAGCGGTCGGGAAAGCGGGTTTTAACGTTGAAACGGAGCTTAAAAACAATAATTCGTACCCGGTGTTTGAAAAAGCCGGAAATTATCTTTTGACCGGCGACACCGGCTCCAATGTTTCGGACTTGGTAATTGCACTTAAGGAATGAAATCCAAAAAGCTTATTCTTAAATTTGAAGAAGTCGGCATCAAGGACGTGCCGCTCGTTGGCGGAAAAAACGCTTCTATCGGCGAGATGATAAGAGAGCTGGGACCGAAGGGGGTGAGAGTCCCAAGTGGGTTTGTGGTGACTGCGGCTGCCTACCGCTATTTCCTCACGGAAACAAAACTGGACAAACTGATTAAGACGTCTTTGAGGGGGCTTGACACGCGTAACCTCAAAGACCTCGCGCGGCGCGGGAAATTCGTCCGCGATTCCATAAAGCACGCCAAGTTCCCGCTCGCGCTCCAGAATGCCGTGAGGGCGGCGTATAGGGGTTTGGAAAAACGCTATGGGCGGAACGCGGACGTGGCCGTGCGCTCGTCCGCGACCGCCGAGGATTTGCCGGGCGCGAGTTTTGCCGGCGAACACGAGACGTATCTCGGCATCCGCGGCGCGGAAAAACTGCTTCCAGCGGTGCGCTCCTCTATGGCTTCGCTTTTCACCGACCGCGCCATTTCCTACCGCGCCGACAAAGGATTCGACCATTTGAAAATCGCTCTTTCGGTCGGCGTTGAAAAAATGGTGCGCTCGGACAAGGGCGTCTCGGGGGTGATGTTCACGTTGGACACGGAATCCGGCTTCCGCGACGTGGTTTTAATCAACGGCTCGTGGGGTTTGGGCGAGATGATTGTGCAGGGTGAAGTGACGCCGGACGAATTCCTGGTTTGGAAAAGGGGGCTAGCCGCTGACTTACGCGGAAATAACGTAGACCAACGCGGAAAGTCTCTGCGTCAGTCCGCGTCCGGTCAGCGTCAGTCCGCGCTCGTTCCAATAATCAACAAGAAACTCGGCGTGAAAGAGAAAAAAATGATTTACTCCCCCCACCCCGAGAGAATCAAGCAGACCAAAATTATTCCGACAAGCGCGAGGGAAAAGGACAGCTTTGTTTTAAAAGACCAGGAGATTTTGACCTTGGCGCGCTGGGGGAAAATCATTGAAGAGCATTACTCCAGGAAAAGCGGCCGCTGGACGCCGATGGATATGGAATGGGCGAAAGACGGTCTCACACGCGAATTGTTCATCGTTCAGGCGAGACCGGAAACGGTGCACGCGCGCCGCGATTATTCAAAAATCAAGGAATACAAACTGCTAGACAAGAAGGAAGCGGTTCTTCGCGGCGCCGCCGTCGGCTCCAGTATCGCCACGGGCCGCGCGCGCGTTATTTTGGACGCCAAGCGTATCGGCGAGTTCAGGAAGGGGGAAATTTTGGTAACGGATATGACCGACCCCGACTGGGAGCCGATTATGAAAATCGCCTCCGCGATCGTAACCGACAAGGGCGGGCGGACTTCTCACGCGGCGATCGTCTCGCGCGAGCTCGGCATTCCCGCCGTCGTCGGCACCGAAAAAGCGACGAAAAAATTGAAGACCGGCGACTCCATCACGGTAGATACGACGGGCGACGAAGGACTGGTATATAAAGGCAGTTCAAAATTCCGTATTGTTGAGCATGACGTCCGCAAAATTCCCAAGCCCAAAACAAAAATTATGGTGAACGTCGCCATTCCGGAGTCCGCGTTCGCCACGTCGTTTCTGCCAAACGCCGGCGTGGGGCTGGCGCGCGAAGAGTTCATTATCGCTTCAAAAATAGGCGTTCATCCGCAGGCGCTCATCAATTTCAAAAAACTTGACAGGCGCCTTCAGGAAATTATCGGCAAGAAAACGCGCGGTTGGAGCGATAAAGTGAAATTTTATGTTGATAATCTCGCCTTCGGCATCGCTGAAATCGGCGCGGCGTTTTATCCGAAACCGGTAATTGTGCGCTTTTCCGATTTCAAGACGAACGAATATAGGACGCTTTTGGGCGGCGAGCCATATGAACCCCAGGAGGAAAACCCGATGATCGGCTGGCGCGGCGCCTCGCGTTACTACGACCCGAAATTTGCCGAAGCGTTCAGGTTGGAAGTTAAGGCCTTAAAAAAAGTGCGCGGCGAGATGGGGCTTACGAACGTGATACCGATGGTGCCTTTCTGCCGCACGCCGGAGGAGGGCCGGAAAGTCCTCGCTATTATGAAACGCTATGGACTTTCCCGCGGACAGACGCGGAAGATGAAGCGGACTAACGCGAAAAAAAATCAGCGTAAATCTGTGTCCAGTCAGCGTGAGTCCGCGTCCTTGAAGGTTTATGTAATGTGCGAGATACCGTCCAATGTGATTCTCGCAGAGGAGTTTTTGAATATATTTGACGGAATGTCCATTGGTTCAAACGATTTGACCCAGCTTACGCTCGGCTTGGACCGCGATTCGGGAATTGTGAGTCACGTCGGCAACGAAAAGAACCCGGCCGTAAAGAAACTAATCGCCGAAGTCATAAAGATCTGCAAGGCGAAGCGGAAATACATCGGCATTTGCGGCCAGGCGCCATCCGATTATCCCGACTTCGCGGAGTTTTTGGTGGAGCAGGGGATAGAGAGCATGTCCCTGAACCCCGACACCGTCGTGCGCACAACCGTCGCGATAGCGAAGAAGGAGAAAGGGCGAAAATAACAGATTAAAGTTGACTATAATTAGAACTCAATCATAATAGACGCATGGTATTGTGGGAATTTGATAAGTTATTAGATACATTCGATCAAAAGCCATATTATCGAAATGGTAATTTTGTTTTGTACCTCGGAGACAGCTTGAAGTTATTGCAGCGCTTACCCGAAGATTCGATAGACATGATTTTTGCCGATCCTCCCTATAATCTTTCTAACGGCGGATTTACAGTTCACGCAGGACGCCGTGTAAGTGTGAATAAAGGTGAGTGGGATAAAAGCAGAGGTTTTGACGAGGATCTAAAATTCCATATAAAGTGGACAGAATTATGTAGAAAGATTCTTAAGCCACAGGGAACTATTTGGATTAGTGGAACATATCATTCAATCTATCAATGTGGTTATGCATTACAAGCGGGCGGTTACCATATTTTGAATGACATTGCATGGTTTAAACCAAACGCCTCACCCAATCTTAGTGGAAGGTATTTTGCTGCAAGTCATGAAACTTTACTTTGGGCAAAGAAAGACAAACAGGCGAGACACACGTTTAACTACAAACTTATGAAAGAAGGAAATTGGACGGGGGATAGATTTAAATCCCCAGGAAAACAAATGCGTAGCATTTGGGGAATTAGCGATAATTTCGAGGGAGACACGATTTGGTCTATTACCACGCCACCTCCAAACGAGAAAGTATTTGGAAAGCATCCTACGCAGAAGCCGCTCGCCTTAATGAGGCGTATTATTTTGGCAAGTAGTAATAAAGGAGATACGGTTCTCGACCCCTTTACCGGCAGTTCGACATCTGGGTTAGCGTCAGTAGAATACGGCAGGAGGTTTATCGGGATCGATACAGAAAAAAACTACCTTGATCTTTCTATAAAAAGATTCGAAGCCATTATGAAGTCATCTACTTCTCAATTAGTATGGGCTAAGTAATAAAAATAATAACAAAAGAGGCTGTGTGACAATTTCCCCCTGCCTCGGTTAGACGCATCTGAATATGGAGATGTCACAATTAAAAAATGATTTGCTGGGGCTTCGAGAGGGGGAACATAGGGTTGTTTACACAAGTCCATTAGGAGTGAAAGTTACTGTTAAACATACGGGAAAATTTTCGCCGCATGACTTTGCAGTTGGACTGGAAGAACCCGGGAAAACTGAGTTTTACCCCACTCATATACGATTACTTATAGATCTTTACATTAAAAGAGCTAGCAATCAAAATGATGCCCACAATCTTTATTTGGCTTTTGAGAAGGTATTCAACGGTGCAGATCCAGATAGTTTAACTAACGAAGTTAGTAAATTACAATTTCCCATGAAGTTCGACGAACCGATTGTGAATTTGTGCTATTCACAGCTTTTAATGGTTGAACAGGACATTAATTATGGTCCAGGTACTGGTAAGCAAAGCAGACTAGATCCCCCTCGCGAATATCTAATGAGGTTTATAAGATGGACCGCTGACGAACAAGCTGAAATAGATAAGATAATTTTCGCGGCAGCTGGTAGACGTTATCCAGCGCCAGTTCGTTACTCGAAGCCAATAGTTTAATAATTTTTAATATTTTCATGAAACTCTCATTTTTTGAACGGGAAAATAACGTTGCATGCAGAAAATAATATCATTAACTGCGCATCCTATTTTGGATTCGCGCGGAGAGTGGACGATTGAGGTTTACCTGAAGCTCAAAAATGGAATTAGCGTTTCGGCATCCGTGCCGCAGGGAAAAAGCCGCGGTTCTTTTGAGGCGCATTTCGTTCCGCCGGGAGTTGCCGTGCGCAACGTGGAGAAAATCATCGCGCCGAAACTGAAACGGTTTGATATTTCGCGCCAGCGCGATATTGATTCGTTTTTGAAAGAACTTGACGGCACGCCTATGAAATCCCGTTTGGGCGCGAACGCGACGCTTGGCGTTTCTATTGCTTGTCTCAAGGCCGGAGCGGCTGTAAAAAATATGCCGCTTTGGAAATATGTGGCGAAATTGCTTGGCACCCCGCCTTCGCCACGCCGGAGCTTTAGCGAAGGCGGGTCGTTGCGATTGTTTGTGAACATGATTAACGGTGGCTTGCATGCCGGAAACAACCTCCGTTTTCAGGAATATCTTGTGATTCCGAGGGCGAAAAGTTTTGCGGAGGCGGTGCGAATCGTGACGGATTTGTATCAATCGCTCAAGGATTATCTTCTAAAGAGCAAGGGCAGGAATGCGGCGAACGTCGGTGACGAGGGCGGCTTCGCTCCGGACTTCAAGGATGCGCTGGAGCCTTTTGCCGTTCTTGAGAAAGTCGCGAGGAAGTCCGGTTTACGCGGAAAAATAGATTTCGGCCTGGACGCCGCGGCCACTGATGCCGGCTTAAGCGCCGCTAAACTTATGGAAACCTATAAGGCGATGGTGAGAAAATTCAACCTTTTTTATCTTGAAGACCCCTTCGGCGAGAACGATTTCAAAGATTTCGCGGTATTGCGGCGCGCGCTTCCACGGCATATGCTCGTTGCCGGTGACGATTTGACGGTGACGAACCTGGAGCGGATGGAGACGGCGCATGACGCGGAGAGCGTTAATGCCATAATCGTGAAACCGAACCAGATAGGCACGGTTACGGAATCAATTGACGCCGTGCGCAAGGCCAGGGAGTGGGGATGGAAAGTCGTGGTTTCCCACCGGAGCGGCGAGACGAACGACGACTTCATCGCCGATTTCGCGGTTGGCGTTCACGCCGATGGCGTGAAGCTAGGTGCCCCCGCCCGCGGCGAACGGATCGCGAAGTATAACCGGCTGTTGCAAATCGAACGGGAGGAAAAGTGAAACTCCGCTGGTGTTATAATGTATATAATTTAAAATTAAAAAAACCATGAAAATCTTTAGAACACGGACATTTCGCTGGTGGGAGGTAGGTCTGATCAAGCTCTGCCTTGTCTCGCTCGGTATTTTATTGGGCCTTTATTTCTACGACTACCTCATTGGCCTTGCGTGGCTATGGTGGGGGCTCTTTGTGATTACTTCAATCTACTTCATCGCTCTCTTCGTGAAGGAAGAATAGCGCTATCGAGGCAGATCAAAAAGCTTCGGTGTAGGATGTGCGCATTTGAGAAAACGAAGGCGTGAAATAGATTTTCGCGGCCAGTTGTCGCCACGAAGTGTTGTATAGTAAACTACCAATATAATCGGTAGTTATTTTTTAAAACCAAATCATGAAGAGGAAAATTTACCCCCACACCAAACGGGGATTGGCATCGGGGGCACGGAGCACTAAAAATCCCCGTTCTGGTGTGGGGGTGTATATGGATTACGCCGCAACGACGCCGGTTGAGGGCTTCGGTTTCTGTTTTGAAACACCGGCAGTTCGCGCACTCCAGCGGCGCGCGCCAGCCTGCGCTCTCGGCGGCGAAATCCGCCTTCGGCGGAGCCGAGCTTTCGCCACCTGCGAGAGCTGTTTCAAAACAGAATCCTCCGCTGTAGAAATATAACGAATAAATAGTTATAAAACATGAAGAAGATTTACCTTGATTATGCTGCTTCTACGCCCGTGGCTCCGGCAGTGCTGCGTGCGATGATGCCGTATTTTTCGGAGGAATTCGGAAATCCTTCCAACATTTACGCCTTGGGGCTCAAGGCAAAAAAAGCGGTCGCGGAGGCGGTTCGAAAAATAACGAGCGTTTTGAACTGCGCGCCGGATGAATTTATTTTCACCGGTTCGGCGACCGAGGCGGACAATCTGGCGATATTGGGCGCCGCACGGGCGAACCGCAAGGCCGGAAATAAAATTATTATTTCCAATATAGAGCACAAAGCGGTTCTTTCGGCTTGTAAGGCGCTCAAGAAGGAGGGCTTTGAGATAGTTGAACTTCCCGTACAAAAGAATGGCTTGGTCAATCCGGAAGAACTTGGAAATATTTTGGATGAGAAAACGATTTTGGTCTCGGTGATGTACGCCAATAATGAAATTGGCACCATCCAGCCCATTCGCGAAATTTCAAAAATTATAAACGCGACCCGAAAAACCCGAATTTCATCCGAATTATCCGAAAAGAAGCATTCGGGACATTCGGATGTATTCGTAGATTGGGGTCGCTATCCCTTGTTCCACACAGATGCGGCGCAAGCACTGCAGTTTTTGGATTGTGACGTAAACAAACTCGGGGTTGACCCCCACACCAAACGAGCACCTGCGCCGTCGGCGCAAGATGAAATTAGTGCTCGTTATGGTGTGGGGGTTGATTTAATGACGATTTCCAGCCACAAACTTTACGGGCCCAAGGGCATCGGCGGCCTTTATGTGCGGCGCGGCGTCGCGATTGAACCAATAATTTACGGAGGCGGCCAGCAGCGCAACTTGCGTTCGGGCACCGAGAATGTGCCGGCAATTGTTGGTTTTGGCGAGGCGGTGGTTTTGGCGCAAAAGAGCAGGAAAACCGAATCCGCGCGCGTGAAAAAACTTCGGGATAAGCTTGAGAAAGGAATTTTCAAGTCCATTCCGAAAGTTGTCTTAAATGGCCATCCGACGCAGCGCCTGCCGAATTTTCTGAATATTTCAATTTTGGACATTGAAGGCGAGGCGCTACTTCTTTATTTAGACGAGAAGGGGATTTTCGTGAACACCGGCTCCGCTTGCAACTCCGAAAGTTTGGAGCCGTCGCATGTTTTGACCGCGCTCGGCAATCCGTACGAATACATCCATGGGAGCATCCGCTTCACGCTAGGGAGAGGGACGACCGCCGGCGATATTGACTACGTTCTCCACGAACTGCCGCCGATCGTGGCTAAGCTGCGGAAAATATCCCCGCTGAATCTCAAGCTCGGCAAGAAAGAAAAAATTTCCCTGCCCAAGGCCTTCATCGGCGGCCAGACGCCGCATTTTCTGCGAAAAAATGAAAAAAAGCGCTAAAAAAACCAAATCCAGGCCGGACGTTGTAAATAAATTCACCGGCGGAAGCTGGGCGTATTCCAAAATCGTGCGCAGCCACTTCTTCAAGCCGCGCAATTTTCTTCCGGAAGATCCGACGAAGATGCACTATGATGCCGAGGGAATCGTGGGCTCGCCGGCCTGTGGGGATGTGATGCGAGTATGGCTTAAAATTAACAGAAAAACCGACCGCATTAAAGAATTCAAATGGCGCACGTTCGGCTGTGCATCGGCGATTGCCGCGACATCCATGCTTTCCGTGATGGTAACGGAAAAAGGCGGGATGAAAATTGATAAGGCCTTGAGAATCAAGCCGCAGGATATAATGAAACGCCTCGGCGGCCTGCCGGACAGGAAAATTCACTGCTCGGTTCTGGGCGACAAGGCCTTGCGCGCGGCCATAAACAACTGGTTCAAGAAAACCGGCCAAACGACGCGGATTATCGCGGAGGGTTCGCGTATTCTTGACCCGAACACGAAAACCACTGAAGCCGACATTGAAGAAGCGGTTTTGGACGGCGCAACGACCCTGGAGGCAATTCAGCGGCGCACGAAGGTCGGCATCGGCTACCCGAAGTGCATTCCGGCAGTTGAAGAACTGATAAAATTTTACCGGGAAAAATATTATGGCAAAGACAGAAAATAAAGTGAACAAAATTTTAGATAGAGTGCGGCCTTACATCCAGATGCACGGCGGCGATGTTATTTTGCTTGAAGCGAAAAACGGAGTCGTCAAGCTGAAAATTTATGGAGCATGCGTCGGTTGTCCCTTGGCGGATTTAACCTATAATAAAACGTTGGGGACGCTCATAAAGGAAGAAATCCCCCAAATCAAAAAAGTCGAAATCATTTAATCCACCAATAACCGCCAATATAAAACCAATAAACGCCAATTTTTTTAGCGTCGATTAGTTGAATATTAGCGTCATTTGGCGGGTTTACGAAGTAAACATGGCAAATTTGAAGGAATATCCTCGCAACAGGGCCGGTTCAAAGATCGGGAAAATAGTCATTGACCGCGACCTTTGCATCGGCGCGGCTTCCTGCATCGCCGTTTCCGCAGAAACATACGAACTGGACGGCGAGAATAAAGTTGTGGTGAAGGGTCCTGACGCAGTGGATGACGACGCGCTCCTTATGTCCGCCGAATCCTGCCCGACGAAGGCGATATTGC
>Ga0315277_10001724_pt1 | contig 31311 bp, 30 predicted proteins | sample YL17G05_15_MG_FD_203695 | JGI IMG/M metagenome (GOLD analysis project Ga0315277, IMG submission 203695) | Sediment microbial communities from Yellowstone Lake, YNP, Wyoming, USA - YL17G05_15 | ecosystem: Environmental > Aquatic > Freshwater > Lake > Sediment | place: USA: Wyoming | collected...
AGGTGAACCGGATGGAGATCGAGCTCGGGGACGAGCCCGAAGCGGCCGTGCTCCTGCCGGGCGGGGCGCGCTACAGCGGCTACATGATCGTCGGCGACGCGCTGCGGCCCCTTCCCGTCGGCTCGACGCTCGACCGCCGCGCCGGCCGTTTCTCCTGGATGCCGGGGCCGGGCTTCGTCGGGACCTACGAGCTGGTTTTTGTTGAACACGCCGGCTCCGTCCCCATCCGCTCGATCAAAGTGATTATCGAAATCGAGCCGAAGCTCTGAGATCGGCCCCGGGCCGAATAAAAAAAGGGGCGTTCCCGCTCCGCTGCCGGAGAGGAAACGCCCCGGGAAAGTCGAGCGGAAGATCAGTTGTGCGTCCTGCAATTCCTTTCGATGGAAGGCAAGCGAAGGGGACGCACAACATCCGGGGGAGTTTGAGGGGGGATGGATTGGTCCCCCCTCAGGGGGTCAGCGTAGCGGAGCGCCGAGGGGGAGCTTGACTCCACCCTGGAAGTGTCCCGTCTCCCTAAGAGCAGAACGCAAAGTGACAATGAGACGGGACACTAGCCCTGGGCGGGCCCGGCCGCGGGGGCGGCGGGCTTGGGCTCCTTTTTCGGCATCGCCCGGACGTACGTCCAGTCCTTCTTGAGGTTGTGCCGGTCGAAGTCGGCGAGCTCGAAGAGATGGTCCATCTCCATGGCCTTGGGCGTCGTCGGGCAGGAATCCACGCATTGGGCGCAGTGGACGCAGCGGTCGTTGTGGATCTCCAGCCTGAACTTCTTTTCGACGTCGGAGACCTGGGTGATGACGATGGCCTCGGCCGGGCAGTCCCGCTCGCAGGCGCGGCAGGCGATGCAGATGTCCGGGTGGAGGAACGGCGTGCCGCGGAAGCCCGCCGGAACCTCGAGCTTCTTGAACGGATAATCGACCGTGTTCGGTTTCTTGAACAGGTGGCGGAGGAGCTCCGGAAGAAATACGGCGACTCTCATAACAGCAACCCCTTGACCAGGATGACGATGAGGAGCTGAAGGACGGCCAGCGGAGCCAGGTACTTCCAGGCGAAGTTGACGACCTGATCGACCCGGATCCGCGAGGTCATTGCCCGCATCGCGGACAGAAGAAAGATGATGAAGAGCGTCTTGACGACGTAGTTGAGGAGGCCGAGCCACAGCCCGCCGGGGAACCCGCCGAGGAAGACCGTCGCCAGCAGCCCGCTCGAGACGACCATCTCGATATCGGTCATGAGCCGGAAGAACCCCAGCTTCTTGCCCGAATACTCGGTGAACGTCCCGCCGACGATCTCGGTCTCGGCGTGGGGGATGTCGAAGGGCGTCCGCTCGAGCTTGGCCTGGACGCAGATGAGGGCGACGACGAACCCGATCAGGTTCGGCAGGAGGAGGAGCGGCTTGTGCTGGTAGAAATGGGCGATGTCGGACAGTTGCCAGGAATTGGCCAGGATGGCCGGGCTCAGGACCGACATGAACAGCGGCACTTCGTAGCCGAAGAGCATGGTCAGGACCCTCGTTCCCCCGATCGTCGAGAAGACGTTCGTCGAGGACCAGGCGGCCAGGAAGCAGATCAGGGTCGGAACGCTCAGGAGGTAGAGAAGGATGATGATGTCGCCCGGAAAGGAGACCATCGCCGTGGCCGACCCGTCGAAGTACCAGACGGGGAGGAGGAGCCCCGCGGTGATGACGACGGCCAGTCCGACGACCGGCAGAGCGCTGAAGAGCTTCTTGTCGGCCCGGTCCGGGACGATGTCCTCTTTGGACAGGAGCTTGACGAAGTCGGCGATCGGCTGGAGAAGCCCGAAGCGTCCCGTGTGGGTCGGGCCCATCCTGTTCTGGAGCCGGGCGTAGACCTTCCGGTCGAACCACTCGGCGAACGTCGAGTAGACGAAGAGGAAGATGAGCCCCGGGTAAACGAGGAGGTAAACGACGGTTTTCAGAGCGGCCATGGAACGTTCCCTTTCGCGGTGCGGTTCGAAGCGCGCTTCGCGGCGAGCGTCCGGAGGTCGCTGAAGCGGACGACGGATTCCTCTCCGCTCCGGGCGTTGACGAGCTCGACCGTCCGCTCCGCGCAGCAGATGCAGGGGTCGATCGCGGCGAAGATGAGCGGGATGTCGGCGATGAAGCCGTTGCGCAGCATCTCGATCGTGGCCGGGTAATTGGCCAGGGTCGGGGCGCGGACCTTGAGCCGCTCGGGCTTGTCCGTCCCGTTGGATTTGATGTAGTGGATGTTCTCGCCGCGCGGCGCCTCGTAGCGGCTGACGAACTCGTTGGGCTTGGCCTTCTTGGGGGCTTTGACCGCGATGTCGCCCGAGGGGAGCGTCTTCAGGAGGTGCTCGCAGATCTTGTAGGACTCCATCAGCTCCTTGATCCGGACGACCGTCCGGCCGAGGACGTCGCAGGAATCGGCCGTGATGAGGTCGAAGGGCATCTCGTCGTAAAAGGCGTGCGGGTCGTTTTTCCGGACGTCGCGGGCCACGCCCGAGGCCCGGGCCGTCGGACCGACGGCGCATAGGGCCAGGGCGTTCTCCTTGGACAGATACCCGACGCCCGCCAGCCGCCCGACGAACGTCGGCTCGTTGGCGCCGATTTTGAAGTAGAACTCGCTCCGCTCCCGGAGGATCTTGATCCCGTCCAGGATCTTCTGGATCAGCGCCGTATCCACGTCGCGCCGGACCCCGCCGATGGTGTTCATGGCATAGTGGACGCGGTTGCCCGAGATCATCTCGAGGAGGTCCATGACCACCTCGCGGTCGCGCCAGGTGTACATGAAGAAGGAGTCGAACCCGGCCTCGTGCCCGGCGATCCCGAGCCAGAGGAGATGGCTGTGGATGCGCTCGAGCTCGGAGACGAGGTAGCGGATGTAGACGCCCCTCCGCGGCGGCTCGATCTCCATGAGCTTCTCGACGCCCTGGACGTAGCAGGTCGTATGCGAGTGCGAGCAGATGCCGCAGATCCGCTCGGTCAGGTAGATGTTCTGGGTCCAGTTCCTCTGCTCGGCCAGCTTCTCCAGGCCCCGGTGGTTGTAGCCGAGCCGGATGTCGACGTCGCGGATGACCTCGCCTTCGACGGTCATCCGCAGGCTGATCGGCTCCTTGAGGGCCGGGTGCTGGGGTCCAATGGGGATTTGGAACTTCATTTCTTTCCTCCGGGGATGACTTCCGGGACCCGTTCGAACGTCCAGTCCTTGCGGAGCGGGAAGTTCCCGGCCGGCCAGTCTTCGGGAGTGATGAGCGGCCGCGGGTCGGGGATGCGCTCGATGGTCATCCCGAACATGTCCTGGAGCTCGCGCTCGTAAAGGACCGCCCCGGGGATGATCGAGGTGATGCTCTCGATGTGGGGGGCCGCTTTGGGGACCCGGGTCTTGATGTTGACCGCGCCGTTGTCGTGGCCGAAGTGGTAGACGATCTCGAAGGTTTCGCCGAGATCGACGCCGCTGATCGTGGCGATGTACCACATGCCCGGGACGGCCTCCTTGAGCCCGGCGATGACCGCGGGAAGGTCCTTGGGATCGGCCGCGAAGAAGATCCGCCGGGCGTGCGGGTGGCTGACGTCCCGGACCCGGCCGGCAAACCGCGTGTTGATGATTTCGAGGATCTGTTCGTCGTTCATGGTGTCCTCGGGTTCAGAGCGTCCCCAGCAGCTTGACGACGCCGTCCAGAATGGCGTCCGGCCGGGCCGGGCAGCCGGGGATATAAGCCGTGACCGGGATGACCTGGTCGAGCCCGCCCATGATGTTGTACGCGCCCCGGTAGACGCAGCCGGACATGGCGCAGGCGCCGACGGCCACCACGAACTTCGGATCGGGGGTCTGGTCGTAGATCCGGATGATCCGGTCCTTGATCTGGCGGGTGACCGGCCCCGTGGCCACGATGACGTCGGCGTGGCGCGGCGAAGCCCGGAGCAGGACGCCCAGCCGCTCGACGTCGAAGCGCGGCGTGAGGGCGGCCACGATCTCGATGTCGCAGGCGTTGCACGCTCCGGAGTTGAGATGCAGGATCCACGGAGATTTGATCCGGGACCAGCGGGTGAGTCGTTTCAACATGTCAGCTCCTTGTGACGAGGGCCATGATGGACAGGAAGATCACGGCCAGGTAGAGGATGGCGAACAGGGCGATCTTCCCCGCCGGCACGGTCGCGATCATCAAGGCGGCCACATGCATGATGGTGAAGAAGAGGGCGACGAAGAAGAAAAGCCGGTAGCCGAACTGGACCTTCGTCCCGGGGATGTCCTCGCCGCAGGCGTAGGTTTCGAGCTTCCCTCCGACGCGGGTCAGCTTGGGGGCCATGCGCTTGCCCAGGAGGTAAAGGAGTCCGGCCGCGGCCAAGAAGAGGACGAAGGCGACCGGCGGGGAGATCAGGATGGCGATGGCGTTCATGGGTTACCCTCGCAGTTTCGTGAGTTTCCGGACGTCCAGGCTGTTGGTTTTCCGGACGATGTTGATGATCAGGGCCAGGGCCGTGGCGACGATGCTGACCTCCACGACGATGAAGGTGATGACCAGGCTCTGGGCCAGGAGGACGTGGCTCCGGGCGAACCCGGTGCCGACCAAGGCCAGGCTGACCCCCTTGCTGATGACCTCGAAGCCGATGAAGAGCTTGATGACGTTCCGCATCGTCAGGAGGGCGTACAAGCCGACGGCGAGAAGGGCCGCGGAGAAGCCGAGGATGAGGAACCAGTTCTCAATCATGGTTGTCCTTCTTTCGGAAGAGGGCCAGCACGGCGAAGACGCCGGCCAGGATGACGGCGAGCTGCCCGACGAGGTCGAAGGTCCGCTGCTTCCACAGGACTTCGGCGAAGGTGCCGGTCTCGGCCCCGGACTGGAGGATCTGGAGCTTCGGCAGAAGGCCCTTCATGACGAAGATGTCGATCAGGCCGACGAGGATGAAGAAGACCGGGAAGACGAGCGTGGAAATCTTCGACTCGCGCACGTCGCCGCCGGCCTTGGTCAGGGCGATCGTCAGCATGAACAAGACCGTGATCAGGCCGGCCACGACCGAGATCTCGAAGACGCCCGCGTAGGGCGCGCCCATGAGGAAGAAGATGATCCCGAGGATGAGGCTGGCGAGGGCCAGACTGATGGCCGACTTGATGAGGTCCTTGGCCAGGACGGCCAGGATGGAAAAGAGGAGAAGGCCGCTGAGGAGGAGAATTTGTCCGATCATGATCAGAATCCCCCGATCGAAAGGGCCGCCTGAACGCCCTGGGACAGCGCGTCCGAGGCGGGCTGGATCCAGCTCCGGATGGTCGCGGCGAAGAAGATGCCGACCCCGATCGAGATCAGGGCCAGGATGACGGTCGCCAGCGACATCCAGAACGGCGCTTCCTTGACGTTCTTCCAGCGCTCTTCGAGCTTTCCGAAGAAGGCCTTGCGCTGGAGGATGAGGTAGTACCAAAGGGTCACGACGCTGGCCAGGACGGCGAGCACCGCGAGCGTGCCCTGGCGGGCCTGGACCAGGGCGATGATGATGAGAAGCTTCGACCAGAACCCGGCCAGGGGAGGCACGCCGGTGATCGAGAGCGCGCCGACGAGGCTCGTCCCGGCCGTGAGGGGCATGCGCTTCGCCAGCCCGCCCATCTGGTCGAGCTCGCGCGTCCCCGTCGCCTGCTGGACGGCCCCGGAGTTCAGGAAGAGCAATCCCTTGGCGACGGCGTGGTTGAAGAGATGGAAAAGGCCGCCGGCGATGCCGAGCGGCGTGCCCAGGCCGATCCCCAGGACGATATAGCCGACCTGGCTGATCGAGGAGTAGGCCAGCATCCGCTTCATGTCGGGCTGGCCGACGGCGAGGAACGCGGCCACGACGATCGAGACCATCCCGGTCCACATGAGGACTTCGGACAGGGCCGGCGTCAGGCCGAAGACGTTGAAGAAGATCCGGGTCAGGGCGTAGACGCCCGAGACCTTGATGAGCAGTCCGGACAGGATGGCCGAGATCGGCGCGGGCGCCGACGGGTGGGCGTCGGGCAGCCAGGCGTGGAAGGGGACGAGGGCGGCTTTGAGCCCGAAGCCGAAGAGGAACAGGGCCGAGCAGAAGCCGACCGCGGCGCGGGAATCGAGGGCGCGCAACCCTTCGGCCACGGCCGCGAACCCGACGCCTCCGGTCATCCCGAAGATGATGGCGATCGCGATCAGGATCGCCGCCGAGGCGACGACCGAGAGCATCAGATACTTGAACGACGCTTCGAGCTCTTCGTACTCGAGCCCGTAAGCGACCAGGGCGTACGAGGCGACCGCCGCGACCTCGAGGAAGAGGTAGACCTGGAAGAGGTCCGCGGCCAGAACCAGGCCGTTCATGCCGGTCATCATCATCAGGAGAAGGGCGTAGTACACGGACTTGGAGCCGTAATGCTCCATATAGTTGATCGAGTACAGCCCCACGCAGAGGGTGATGAGGGCGATGGCCATGAGCATGAACAGGCTGAGGCCGTCCACCGCGAGGGCGATCCCGGTGTCCTCGCCCATCCAGCGGAAGTGCTGGAGGACGGGTCCCGAGCCGATGAGCCGGCGGCCGGATGTCAAGGCCAGGACGAACAAGGTGAGAAAGACGCCGTTGGCCAGCAGGTCGGGCAGGAACCGCTTGGAGATCTTGCCGACGAGCGGGAGGATCGCGGCGACGAGGAGTGGTAATCCGATGTAAAGGAAGATCAAGGGGCCTCCTCTCGTTTCTTCATTTGACCAGGATGTTGATCACGGCGGCGATCACCACGAGGCCGCCGAGGCACCAGGCGAGATAGTTGGCGTAATGCCCGGTGTGGGCCTTGCGGAGGATCCCGGTGAACGCCGCGCCGACCTTGGTCAAAATCGACTCATAGACGAAGTCGATCGGCCGGTCGACCCCCTTGAACAGGACCATGGAGAAGCCGCGCAGGAAGACGACGCCCTGCTCGTACAGGTCGAAGATCCGGTTCTCGGCCAGGTCGTAGGCGGTCTTGAGGCCGGGGAACTTGTGGACAGGCTCGGACGCGAGATACGCTTTCTTCCCTCCGCGCACCCAGCCGAAGCGGTGGATCAGGAAGGCCAGGACCAGGCAGAGGATCGAGATCCCGGCGACGGGATTGAAAAGGCTCAGGGCGTGGGCGGTGAAGTCGATCGATTCGCCCGCCTCGACGTGCCCGGCGAGAATCGGCTGGATGAGGTTGACCAGGGGGAGCTTGTTGAACACGCCGAAGGTGAGGCAGAACCCGGCCAGGATGAGGATCGGCAGGACGATGGCGACCGGGCTCTCCTTGATTTTGGGGACCTCGCTCGTGCGGGGCCCGAAGAAGACGCTGTGGCCGGCCTTGAGGAAGGAGGCGAAGGTGAAGATCGCTCCGACCCAGGCCGCGATGGCGAAGATCACGTAGCCCGATTCGAGCGCGCCGTGGAAGACCATCTCCTTCGAGACGAACCCGTTGAGCGGCCAGACGCCCGAAATGGCCAGGGCGCAGACCGAGAAGCCGACGGCGGTCCAGGGCATCTCGCGGGCCAACCCGCCCAGCTTCTTGAGCTCGGTCGTCCCGGCCCGGTGCTCGACCGAGCCGGCGCTCAGGAACAGGCCGCATTTGTACATGGCGTGGTTGATCATGTGGAAGATCCCGCCGGCGATGCCGATCGGGATGGCCGTGCCGATGCCCAGGATCATGTACCCCACCTGGCTCACGGCGTGGTAGGAGAGCAGTCGCTTGAAGTCCTTCTGGATGAGGGCCATCATGACCGCCAGGACGATCGTCACGGCCCCGACGATCATCAGCAGGAGGGACAGGCCGGAGCCCTTCTCGAGCTTGAACAGGTCGAGGGTGACGCGGGCCAGGAGATAGATCCCCAGGAGCTTCTCGAAGGCGGCGGGCAGGAAGGCCATGAACGTGACCGGAGCGTCGATCGCGGCGTCCGGGATCCAGGTGTGGAAGGGCATGGCCCCGGCCTTGCCGATGGCCCCGATCATCATCATGATGAAGGCCAGGACGGCGATGCCTTCGGGCTTGACCGAGATCTGGGACAGCGTCAGCGAGCCGGTCAGCGACCAGAGGATGCCGATGCCCAGGATCATGCAGAAGTCGCACAGGCCGCTGATGATGAAGGCCTTGACCGCGGTCCGGTGGGAGAGCTTGCCCCCGATGGAGATGAGGAGGTACAGGGTGACGAGCAGTCCCTCCCAGAAGAAGACGAGGGGCACGAAGTTATCGGCGAGCACGGCGCCGTTGGCCAAGGCCGCGGAGAGGAAGACGTAGACATAGTATCCGCGGACGTTCGGGTGGTCCTTCATCTTCGCCGTCGAGTAGAGGACGATGAGGAAGAGGAACCCCGACAGGGCCAGCAGGATGAAGCTGGAGAAGTGGAACAGCCGCAGGTCGAAGTCGGCGCCGTTCCCCAGCCAGGGGAGGCGGAGCTCGAGGGTCTTGACCGCGAACAGCTTGATCCCGAGATAAAGGACCCCGACGGCGGCGACGAGCGAGATCGCTTCCCGGACGAGCTTGACGCCCTTTGGGACGATCAGGCAGAGGACCGCGGCCAGGGCGGGGAGGAGGATGGGCCAGAGGAGTGTGTTGGGTGTCATTTGAGCCACCAGCTGAGGTTCGTCGTGGCGATCCCGGCCAGCTTGGCGGGGGTGGAGACGAACAGGCCCGCCGCGAGCGACAGGACGGCCAGGAGGGCGACCACGAAGACCATGGACGGCGTCTTTTCCGGAGCGGGATGCTTGGCTTCACCCAGGAAGACCATGCTGAAGACCTTGAGCAGGTAGAACATCGTCAGGACCGCCGTGAACAGGGCGACCGCGGCGACCCAGACCTGCCCGGCCTTGACCGTGCCCATGATGACCATGAACTTGGCGAAGAATCCCCCGAACGGGGGGATGCCGATGACGGAGAAGGCGCAGGCGAGGAAGGCGGCCGCGGTGATGGGCATGGTCTTGATCAGGCCGCCCATCTCCCGGATGTCCTTGGTGTGCGTGGCGTGGATGACGATCCCGGCGCACAGGAAGAGGCCCCCTTTGGCCAGCCCGTGCATGAGGATGAAGAGGAGCGAGCCGGAGATGCCCTCGGGGTTGGCCATGCTGAAGCCGAGGAAGATGTAGCCGATCTGGCTGACCGTGGAGTAGGCCAGGATGCGCTTGAAGTCGGTCTCGACCGTGGCTGCTGCCGCCGCGACCAGGGCCGAAATGACGACCAGGATCGGGATCGCCTGCTGCCAGCCGTCCGGGAGCTTGAAGGTGTAGAGGAAAATCCGGGCGTAGGCGTAGACGCCGATCTTGACGAGGACCGCGGCGTGGAGCAGGGCAGTGACCGTCGTCGGCGCGACGCCGGCGTCGGGCAGCCAGGTGTGGAGCGGGACCGTGGCCGACTTGGAGAACATGCCGAAGAGGATGAGGAGCACGGCCGACCCGGGGATGACCGTTCCGCGCATCGCCGTCAGGTCGAAGGTGTTCGTCGTCCCGTAGATCTGGATGAAGCCGAGGAGCATGACTACGGCTCCGAAGAACGTGACGAGGAAAGCCTTGTCGGCCTTCCGGACGAAGTCCCTCAGGCGGTAGAAGCCGATCAGCCGCCAGCAGCAGATGGCGATGATCTCCCAGAAGAGATAGAGGAAGATCAGGTTGGCCGAGAACACCAGCCCCATCATCGACCCGATGAACAGGACGACCATCAGGTAGTACTCGTTCTGATTTTCCTCGTGATGGATGTACCCGAGCGAATAGATGATGATCAGGAATCCAACGAACGAGGAGACGACGGCCATGAAGATCGACAGAGGGTCGATGATCAGGACGAAGTCGAGACCCAGAACGAGCTCCTTCCGGATGATCGTTTCCCCGCCCGCGAAGGCCGTCGGCAGCAGGAACATCGGCAAGGCCGAGGTGGCGGCGCCGAGCGCGACCGCCCAGGCCGACCGCGCCTGCCGGGAAAGCCAGCCGGCGAGCGGGATGGTCAACGAGCCGAGGATCGGGACAAAGACCGTGAGGAGGGCGATAGTCTCAATGTTCATTGTAGGCGTGATGATCCACGATCCTTTTTTCCCTGGGAGCGATCCCGGTGGGACGCTGGAACGGCGAGGAGGGCGGATCCGAAATCAGAGAGACGGATTGCCTTCGCCGCGTCTTCCGAGAACCTCCATCCCTGTCGTCCGGCTTTCTGCGAGCCGGGACGATAGAGCCGATTCTATTGAGGCGATTTTGATTTGTCAAACGAAATTTCCACAATTGCCGCATGGACTTTTCCACAGTTTTCCGATAGGAATTGGCTACGGAATTGCCCCCCGCTCACGGGAACCTCTACGGTTCCCCCGGAAGCCGGGTCCCCCTCCCAATGTTCGCTTTGGGGCAATTCCTCCGCCCGGAGAGTTTTTCAGAATTGCCCAACGCTCACGGTTGGACCCCCCCCGCCGACCTTCAGGAGGGACGCCACCCTGCAGTCCTTCCCAAGTTGTAGGGAAGGCAGGATAGGTAGAGAAAATTAAGTCAGAGTTTTGAAGGCGTCCCGATCTTTCCTCTTGATGTTCGCTTATGGGCGATCCCTCCGTCCGGAGAGTTTTTCAGAATTGCGGATCGGCGAGGGCGGTCTCGCTCGGGGGGAAATCCTGACGCTCTGCCTGTCACTCGAGCTCCTAGGCGCTGCGCCCTCCGCGCCCCGATGGTCTCCTCGCACCCAGCCCCTTTGTCATAGGTCTCACGTCCGGAAAATTGTCACGTGCTCAAACATTCTCGCGGCCCCGCTGCGCGGGGCTTCCCGTCGGAGCTCGGGACGCAGAGCTGGGATTTCCCCATGTCGCTCGAACCGCCCTCGCCTCCCTCTGGAGAGCTTTTCCGAGTCCCGGATAATGCCCGCCAAAATTCCTGAAGGGAGCGCGGGAATGCCGCGGAGACGACTCGGCCGATAAGCGGAGGAGGCGGAAGTTCTCTGGATTTCGGGGCGCGAGGGGGAGAGGATCCGGGGGACATACTGAGGCGAGCGGGCATGGATTCCCAGCCGCAGGCTGGGAAGAGCGAGCCGAAGAACGAGCCGGTTTCATCGCTGGGGAAACCGGCGTGCCGCCGGATCCTCTCCCCCGGGAGCCCCGGTTGCATTTTAAACGTGGATATAGGATAACTTCGGGCAGCGAGACAACGAGGTGATCCCAATGGGCCTAGAGATCCGCGAAGTCAAAACCGGGGCCGACCGCAAAATCTTCATCTTCCTGCCGGAAAAGCTCCACGCCGGCCAGGCCAGCTGGGTCCATCCGATCTATATGGACGAGAAGAAATATTTCGATCCGAAGAAGAACAAGGCCTTCGAATACTGCGACGTCGGGATGTGGCTGGCCTTCCGGGACGGCCGTGCCGTCGGCCGGATCCAGGGCATCATCAACCGCCGCTTCAACGCCCATCGCAAGGAAGACATCGCCCGCTTCGCCAATCTTGAGTGCGAGGAGGACCGGGAAACCTTCCAGACCCTCGTCCGCACGGTCGAAGACTGGGCCCGGGCGAAGGGGGCGACGCGGATCATCGGGCCCTACGGCTTCTCCGACCAGGACCCCGAGGGCTGGCTCATCCAGGGGTTCGAGCACCGGGCGACCATCGCGACCTACTACAATTTCGAATGGATGCCCCGCTTCATCGAGGAGATGGGCTACGGCAAGGACGTCGACTACTTCGTCTACAAGATTCCGGTCCCCAAGGAGATGCCGGAGCTCTACACGAAGGTCTTCGAGCGCACCCAGCGCCGGGGGAGCTTCGTCATCCGCGAGTTCACCAAGCGCAAGGACCTCAAGCCGTGGGTCGTCCCCATCTTCAGCCTGATGAACGAATGCTACATGAACAGCAACATCTACGGCTACGCCCCGCTCACCGAGAAGGAGATGCAGGACCTGGCCAAACGGTATCTCCCGGTCGTGGACCCGCGCTTCGTCAAGGTCGTGACCAAGGATGACCAGCCGGCCGCCTTCATCATCGCCATGCCCGACATGACCGAGGGGATCCAGAAGGCCCGCGGCCGGATGCTTCCGTTCGGCTTTCTCAAGATCCTGAAAGCGGCCCGGAAGACCAAGCAGCTCGACCTGCTTCTCGGGGCGATCAAGGAAAGCCACCGCGGCGTGGGCCTGGACGCCCTGATGGGCTACAAGATGTTTCGGTCGGCCATGGCGGCGGGGATGGAGTTTATGGACACCCACCACGAGCTCGAATCGAACGAAAAGGTCCGGGCCGAGATGATCCGCCAGGGCGGCGTGCTCTACAAGAAATTCCGGGTCTGGACGAAGAACCTCTGACCGGGGGCGCTTCGCCTAGCCGAAGATGAGACCGGCCAGATAAGCGACGGTCAGGGCCAAAAGGACGGCCACCGTCGCCCAGACGACGATGTTGTATCCCCGCGAATTGGCGTGCTCGCCCATGATCTTCTTGTTGTTGACGAGCCGGACCATGAAAATCAGGATGACCGGCAGGACCATGCCGTTGACGACCTGGGAGATGTACATGACGGGGAAGAGGGGCAGCCGCGGGACGAGGACGATCGCCGCCCCGGCGAAGATGAGCGCCGTGTACAATCCGTAGAACTGGGGAGCCTCGGAGAACGTCTTGTCCACGCCGTTCTCCCAGCCCATCGCCTCGCAGACGACGAAGGCCGTCGAGAGGGGGAGGATGGAGGCGGCGAAGAGCGAGGCGTTGAGCAGGCCGAAGGCGAACAGGGCGGCGCAGTACTTGCCCGCGAGCGGGGCGAGGGCCTGGGCGGCGTCGGCCGCCGTCTCGACCCGGATGCCGTTCTGGAAGAGCGTGGCCGCGCAGGTCAGGACGATGAACCCGGCCACGATCGTGACGACGAAGCTGCCTACAATGACGTCGAGACGCGACAGCTTGTAATCCTTGACCGCGACGTTCTTCTCGACGATGGCGGACTGGAGGTAGAATTGCATCCAGGGGGCGATCGTCGTCCCGACGAGGCCGATGACCATGGCCAGGCCGCCGGTCGAGACGGGCAGGCTCGGAGTGACGAGGCTCCGGCCGATGACCCCCCAGTCGGGCTTGGCCAGGAAGCCGGCCAGGATGTAGGTGACGTAGATCACGCAGGCGTAGAGAAAGATCTTTTCGACCGACTTGTAGGTTCCTTTGACGGCGAGGAGCCAGACGAGGATCGCCCCCAGCGGGACGGACACATATTTCGGAACGTGGAAGAGCTCGAGGCTCGAGGCGATCCCGGCGAACTCGGCGATGACGTTCCCGAAGTTCGTCACCACCAGGCCGGCGAGGAGGGCGACCGTGATCTTGACCCCGAACCTCTCCCGGATGAGGTCGGACAGGCCTTTGCCGGTGACGACGCCCATCCGCGCGCTCATCTCCTGGACGATGATGAGGGCGACCATGATGGGGAGAAGCGACCAGAGGAGCGTGTAGCCGAACTGCGAACCCGCCATGGAGTAGGTGGCGATGCCGCCGGCGTCGTTGTCGACGTTCGAGGTGATGATCCCCGGCCCGGCCACGGCGAGGAAGACGAGGAGGCGCTTCCAACGGCCCCGGAACGGCTGGGGGCGGGCGGCGTCGGCGGCGGGCATCTTATTTCTCGATCTCTTCCCGGACGATGTCCTTCAGGGTGATCAGGCCTTCCAGGCGGCCCTCGGCGTCCACGACCGGCAGGGCCAGGAACTTGTATTTCCGGAATAGGGAACGGACCTCACTGATCCGTTCATCGGCCGAGACCGTGATGAGGCGGGGATTCATCATAAGCCGCAACGGGGTCGCCCGGTCGCAGACGATCAGGTGGCGGAGCGTGCACACGCCGGCCAGGCGTCCGTTCGCGTCGGAGACATAGATGTAGGACACCGCGTCCAGGGGGTGGGTCGTCTTGCGAAACGCCTCGATGGCGTCGCCGATCGTGCCGTCCTTCGGGAAGGACAGGAAATCCTTGGTCATGAGGCTCCCGGCCGTGCCCTCCTCGTATTTCAACAGGGCTTCGACGGCGTCACGCGACGGCTTCTCCATCTTCCGGATGAGCGACTCCTTGGTCGCTTCGGGCAGGTCGGCCAGGAGGTCGGTCGCCTCGTCGGGGGCCATCTGCTCGAGGATGTCCGAGGCCACCTCGTCCGTCGCGGTCTGGATGAGGGAGGCCTGGAGGCGCGGGTCGTCGACCTCCTCGAGCGTCTGGGCGGCCGTCTGCAGGTCGAGGGAATGGAAGATAGAGGATTGGTTGACACGGTCGAGGTCTTCGATGATGTCGGCCAGGTCCGACGGATGCAACTCGTGGATCTTGCGCGCGGCGACGTTGAGTTTGAGGTTCTTCTTGACCGGATCGCTGAGCAGGGGCTGGATGTATTTCCAGGAGATCATCTTCTCTCCCGGCCGGGCGGCGAAGAGCCAAGTCGAGAGCCGGTCGACGAACCCGAGCCAGCCGAGCCGGCGGAGAATGCCGCGCATTCCGTAATCGGCGTGGACGACGCGCAGCTCGTTCTTGACGGCGAGGAGATGGATGTCGTTGACCCGTTCGATCTTCGCCCCGAACGTATCGACGACCTGCTTATCGAGAAGCTCGTCGCGGAGCAGGATCTCGTCGCCGGCGACCTCGACCGGGCGGAGCTTCGTCTCGGCCCCCGGCTTGAGCCGGACGCCCGAGGGCGCCAGGGCGACGGCCTCGGCCCAGCCGATCTCGACGAGCCCCCGTCGCCGCCGCGGCCGGAGAACGATGCTGACGATCTTGGGGTACAACTCGCCCAGCTTGACCTTGAGGTCGCTGAGCGTTCCGAGGACCGAGCCGTCGGAATCGAAGACCTTCCGGCCGAGGATTTCGGAGAAGAACAGGAAGAGATTCCCGCTCGGCGCTTCGATTTCGACGATGCTGTTTTCGACGGCCATGGCCCTCTCGCTTCCGGCGAGTCTCCCTGCTTATAGCATACGCGGGCGGAGAGGACAATGGATTTTCGCGGCCGCGCTGCGGGTTATTTCGCGTCGGCCCAGCTGGGGCCCCAGCCGAGCGAGACCTTGAGCGGAACCTTGAAATCGCAGACGTTTTCCATCCGGTCGCGGACGATCTTTTCGACCTCGGGACGCTCGGCCTTGGGGACCTCAAGGACGAGCTCGTCGTGGACCTGGAGGACCATCCGGGCGGCGAGCTTCCTCTTGCGGAGCTCGGTCCAGATGTCGATCATGGCCTTCTTCATGATATCGGCCGCCGTCCCCTGGAGCGGGGCGTTGAGGGCGATCCGGCGGCCGGCCTGCCGGATGGCGTTGTCCGATGATTTGAGCTCAGGAACCGGACGCTTCCGGCCGGCGAGCGTTTTGGAGTAGCCGCGCTTGGCGGCCTCGTCCACGATCCGGTCGAGGAAGGCTTTGACCTTGGGAAACGTCTCGTAATATTTGTCGATGAAGGCCTGGGCTTCGCGGTTCGAGGTCCCCAGCTGGCTGGCCAGCGAGTAGGCCCCCGCGCCGTAGATCATGCTGAAGTTGATGATCTTGGCCCTCCGGCGCTGCTCATCCTTAAACAGCCCGGACGCCGGGCCGAAGACGCGATGGGCCGTTTCCTCGTGGACGTCGTGGCCGTCGACGAACGTCTCGATCAGGCCGGGGTCCCCGGACATGTGGGCGAGCACGCGGAGCTCGATCTGCGAATAGTCCGCGGCCAGGAAACCGCAGCCTCTCTCCGGGACGAAAGCGGCTCGGAACCGCTTCCCCCATTCGCCCCGGGCGGGGATGTTCTGGAGGTTGGGGTCCGAGCTCGAGAGCCGCCCCGTCGAGGCGACGGTCTGGTTATAAGAAGTATGAACGCGCCCCGTCTCCGGGTCGAGGATTTCGAGCAGGGCTTCTGAATACGTAGAGCGGAACTTCGAGAGCTGCCGGTATTCGAGGACGAGACGGGGGAGAGGATGGTGGGCGGCCAGCTCCTCGAGGACCTCCATCGAGGTCGAAGGCGCCCCGGCCCCTTTCGTCTTTTTCGTCCCCGTAAGCTGAAGCTTGTGGAAGAGCACGTCCCCGAGCTGGGCCGGGGAATTGATGTTGAACTCCGTTCCGCAGGCCGCGTAGATCTCTTTCTCGAGCCGGGCGAGCTCCGTGCCGAGCTCCTTGGAGAGGGCCTGAAGTGCGGCCTTGTCCACCTTGATCCCGACGGCTTCCATCTCGGCCAGGACCCCGATGAGCGGCCGCTCCAGATCGCAGTACACGCGGGCGAGCTCCGCCGCTTCGACCTTGGGCCACAGAATGCGGCTGATCTCGAGGGCGTAATCGGCGTCCTGGCAAGCGTAGGGGATCACTGCCGGGATGGAGGCCTTGTCCATCGTGATGATCTTTTTTCCCTTCCCGATGATGTCGGCGATCGGGATGGAGGGAAGGTGGAGATAGGCGATGGCGAGCCGGTCGAGACCGTGCTTGCCCCAGTTCGGCTCCAGGAGATAGGACAGGATCATCGTGTCGAGGTCGACCCCGTCCACGCGGAGGCCTTCGCGCTCGAGGACGACGAGGTCGTATTTGAGGTTCTGCCCGATCTTCCGGATTTTCGGGTTCTCGAGGACGGGCCGGAGGAGGGCCAGGGCCTTCTCGATCGGGACCTGCTCCGGAACGCCCAGGTAATCGTGGCGGAGGGGGAGATAGAAGGCCTCACACGGCTCGAGGGCGAAGGACATCCCGACGAGGCGCGCCCGCGTCGGCGAGATGTTGTCGGTCTCGGTGTCGATCGAAACAACGCCGGCCTTGGCGATCCGGCGGATCAGGGCCTCGAGCCCGGCCGTGTCGGTAATGGCGCGGTAGCCCCGGGGCGGCGCGTCGGTCTTCTTGGCGTACTCGGCGCTCAAGGCGGTGAACTCGAGCTCCTCGAAGAGACGGACCGCGGCCTCGGCGTCGGGATCTCCGGCCTCGAACTCCTTAGGGTCGAAGGGGACGTCGATGTCGCGCTCGATGACGACGAGCTTCCGGCTCATCTCGAGCTTGTCCATGTTCGCGGAGATCTTCTCCTTCAGGCGCGGGTTCTTGAGCTTGTCCAGGTGCTTGAGGAGGTTGTCCAGGGAGCCATATTCCTCGATCAGGCTCCGGGCCGTCTTCTCGCCGATCCCGGGGACGCCAGGAATGTTGTCCGAAGGGTCGCCCCACAGGGCGAGAAGGTCGACGACCTGTTCCGGCCGGACGCCGAAGGTTTCCTTGACCTTGTCCGCGTCGAGGATGATGTCCTTGGCCGGATTGAAGACGTTCACGGTGTCGTCCACGATCTGGAGGAGGTCCTTGTCCGTCGTGACGACGACGGTCTTGAAGCCCTTCCGGCCGGCCCGGCAGGCGAGGCTCGCCAGGACGTCGTCGGCCTCGTATTTCTCGAAGACGATCACGGGGATGCGCAGGGCCTTGATGACCTCGCGCAGCTTGGGGATCTGGACGACCAGGTCCTCGGGCATGGGTTTGCGCTGGGCCTTGTAAGCCTCGAAGACGTCGTGGCGCGCCTTCCGGCCGGGGGCGTCAAAGACGATCCCCAGGTGGGAGGGCTTGGCCTCCTCCCGGAGCTTCCGCAGCGCGGTGATGAACCCGTAAATGGCGTTCGTCGGGAACCCGGAGGAGGTCGAGAGGTTTCGGATCGCGTAGTAGGAGCGGTACAGGAGCGAGTGGCCGTCGATGAGGTACAGGGTCTTTTCCGCCATCGCGCGAACATTATACCATGCAGTCAGCTGGGAAGAGGCGGCTTATGGGACTCCCACGGCTCACGAAGAATGTTCGCCTTAGGGAGTCCTAACGCCGCCTTAATCAAGACGCGCCCGTCGTATTCACACTTCGTAAAAGCTCGCGAATCCTGCCGCGGACAGACTTGGCCGATGAGTTGCATCTCACCCCCAACCCAGGGGACCCCATCCAGCTCATCGGCCAAGCCGTCCGGACGGCAGGCCCTCGCGACGGACTCGCTCCTGTACCTTGGGTGAATTCGTGGAGGGAATAGGGCCAGTCGGTTCCGCCTGTCGCCAGCGGCGGAACCTTTTATATCGCTCGAACTGCCCTAGCCCGGCTGCCTGGAGAATCTCCAAATAATTGCTTCCTGAGCCGCCCGGGGGAAGAATCAACGTCTCGACCGATCAGCGTACACGGGGGAATCAACCCTGTACCTGAGTTTAAATTTGCGGGGGAACCAGTATCGACGGTTCCCCCCGCGAAGCGCGGGCCTCCTTTCCGCTTCGTTCGCCCGGGGCAGTCCTCAAATGGGCGAGAAAGATGTTTAAATTCAACGGGTTGCACGTCAGGGGGGGCGAGGTTTGGTTGACAAGAAAACGCGAATTGGTATAATAAGACGGTTTTTTCAAGGAACAAATGATGATTATCGACGTCGATAAGGTGCCGAAGGGCGGCATGACGGTCAACCGCGACTTCGAATTCCAGAGCCAGGACCTCGTCGAAGAAAGCGCGTCCTTCATCAAGCCGGTCCACGCCGACCTGTTCATCCGCAGGATGACCGAGGAGGTCTGGATCAAGGGCCGGGTGACGGCCCGCTTGAATATCGCCTGCAGCCGCTGCCTGGCCGCGTTCGAATTCCCGGTCGATTCCCGGTTTGATGTCGTCTTCCTCCCCCAGGAGTACCAGGAGCTCAAGGAGTCCCTGGAAGACGAGGACATAGACCAGCTCTTTTACCGGGACCCTCAGATCGACCTCCGGGAGGTCGTCCTCGAACAGCTGAACCTGACATTCCCCTTCAAGCCCCTCTGCTCCGAAAACTGCGAGGGCATATGCGCCGTCTGCGGCCGGGTCCGGCGCGGCGGCGATTGCGGGTGCGCGGTCCACGAGACCGACGGGCGCCTCGACGCGCTCAAATCCATGATGAAAGACAAGAGATAATGCCGAACCCGAAGCGAAGACACTCCCATTCCCGCAAGGGCAAACGCCGGGGGCACGACGCCCTGGTCGTTCCGTCCTTCTCCGTCTGCTCGAATTGCGGAACCCCCAAGCTTCCCCACAAAGCCTGCCCCGAGTGCGGCCATTACCGGAGCCGCCAGGTCATCAAGGCGACCGAGAGCTGAGCGGGGCCGGTTTGAAGATCGCCATCGACGCCATGGGCGGGGATTTCGGCCCGCGGAACGCCGTCCAGGGAGCGCTCCAGGCTTCCCGGGACTTCGATCTCGAGGTCCTGCTCGTCGGCGTCGAATCCCAGGTCCGCAGGGAATTCGACAAGCTCGATCCATCCGGCGCCCGCGTGGCCTTCATCGACGCGCCCGAACACATCGGCATGGGTGACCGCCTCCTCTCCATGCGCCGCCGGGGCCGTTCCTCGATCCGGGTCGGCGCCCAGCTCGTCAAGGAAAAGGCCGCCGACGCGTTCGTCAGTATGGGCAACACGGCCGCCGTCGTCTACATCAGCCGCAAGGTCCTGGGAGCGCTCAAGGGCGTCAACAAGCCCGCCCTATCGTTGCTTGTCCCGACCCTCAATGGGCTGACGCTTCTCCTCGACGTCGGGGCCAACGCCAACTGCAGCCCCGAGGACCTCGTCCAGTTCGGGATCATGGGCCGCGTCTTCATGCAACAGGTCCTCGGCCAGAGCAACCCGTCTGTAGCGCTCATGAGCATCGGCGAGGAGGCGTCCAAGGGCAACGACCTGACCAAGCACGCCTTCGATGAGATGACCGACGCCCCGTTGAACTTCATCGGCAACGTCGAGGGCAAGGACATCTACTCCGGAAAGGCCGACATCATCGTCAGCGACGGCTTCACCGGGAACATCGCCCTCAAGGTCAGCGAGGGGGTCGTCGAGACGCTCTTTTCGATGGCCCGCCGCGAGATCATGAAGGACTTCTTCGCCAAGATCGGCTTCCTGCTCATGAAACGCCACCTCAAGAAGCTCTATCACAAGGTCGACTATTCGGAGTACGGCGGGGCCCAGCTCCTCGGGTTGAACGGCGTCTGCGTCATCGGCCACGGCCGGTCCAATCCCAACGCCGTCCGGAACGCCGTGCGGCTGGCCCGCGATTTCGTCGTCCACGGGGTCCAGGAGAAGATCCGGCTCGAGCTCGCCCGGATAGCCCCCAGCGCGGCGGAGTGAGGGCGCATGATCTTCAAAGACCGGATCTCCCTGATCACCGGCGCGTCGCAGGGCATCGGCGAGGCGATCGCGCTCGAGTTCGCCTCGGAAGGCGCGACGATCGTCCTCGTCGACATCCAGAAGGACAAGCTCGGCGAGGTCGCCCGCCGCATCACCGGCGGCGGCGGCCGGGCCGCCGTTTTCACGGCCGACGTTTCGAAGCTCGACCAGGCGACGGCCGTCGCCGAGGAGGCCGTCCGGGCGTTCGGCAAGATCGACCACCTCATCAACAATGCGGGGATCACCCGCGACAATCTCTTCATGCGGATGAAAGAGGAGGAGTGGGACGCCGTCATCGCGGTCAACCTGAAGGGTGCCTTTAACTTCTCCAAAGCCGTCATCCGGAGCATGGTCCAGGCCCGCTACGGCCGGATCGTCAACCTGTCCTCGGTCGTCGGGGTCATGGGCAACGCCGGCCAGGCCAACTACGCGGCCTCGAAGGCCGGCCTCATCGGCCTTTGCAAGTCCCTCGCCCGCGAGGTCGCCGGCCGGAACATCACGGTCAATTGCGTCGCTCCGGGCTACATCGCCACGGCCATGACCGAGAAGCTCCCCGAGGCGGTCAAGACGGCCTTCCTGGCCGGCATCCCGATGCAGCGCTTCGGACTTCCCTCCGACGTTTCCCGGGCCGTGCGCTTCCTCTGCTCGGACGACGCCGCTTACATCACCGGACAGGTCCTCCACGTCAACGGCGGCCTGTACACATAGAGCGAACCGACGGGAGGTTCAAACTCATTTTTTGGGAGGTTATCATGGAAAGAGACGAATTGCTGAAGAAAATGAAGTCGATCGTCGCGGACAAGCTCAGCATCAGCGAAGAGCAGGTGAACGCGGACGCCTCTTTTATCGAGGACCTGGGCGCCGACTCTCTGGACACGGTCGAGCTCGTCATGGCCCTCGAGGACGAATTCAAGCTCGACATCCCCGACGATGAGGCCGAGAAGCTGACCACGGTCGGCAAGGCCATGGATTACATCCTGGGTCATGTCAAGTAATCCGGGGGACGCGAAAACACACAACGAACGACGTGTCGTCATCACCGGGGTCGGCCTGGTGACCCCCTTGGGCGTGGGGACCAGGATCAGCTGGGACGCCCTTCTCGCCGGGAAAAGCGGCATCGGCCCCCTGACCAAGTTCGACCCGGCGCGCTATTCGACCCGCATCGCCGGCGAGGTCCGCGATTTCGACCCTCTCGAGTTCGTGGACCGGAAAGAATCCCGGAAGATGGACCCGTTCATCCGGTACGCCATCGCCGCGGCCGAATTCGCCGTCCGGGACTCCGGGATCCCGCCGGGGCTCCTGGCCTCCGACCGCTGCGGGACTTACGTCGGCTCCGGCATCGGGGGAATCGGTGCGATCGAGGAGTGGCATACCGTTCTCATGGAGAAGGGTCCGGACCGCATCTCCCCGTTCTTCCTCGTTTCGACCATCATCAACGAGGCTTCGGGCCAGATCTCGATCCGGTTCGGGGCGAAAGGTCCGAATTCGGCCTCGGTCACGGCCTGCGCGAGCGGCACCCATGCGGTCGGCGACGCCGGCCGCATCATCGCCCGCGGCGAGGCTGAGATCATGATCGCGGGCGGGACCGAGGCGCCGATCACGCCGCTCGGGGTGGCCGGATTCTGCGCCATGAAAGCGCTTTCGGAGCGCAACGACGAGCCGGCCCGGGCTTCGCGACCCTTCGACGCCGGACGGGACGGCTTCGTCATCAGCGAAGGCGCGGGCATCCTCGTCCTCGAAGAGCTCGGGCATGCCTTGAAGCGCGGGGCGAAGATCTATGCCGAGATCGTCGGATACGGCATGTCGGGCGACGCTTTCCACGTCGCCGCGCCCGCCGAGGACGGCGACGGGGCGATCCGGGCCATGCGCCGGACCCTCGCCGACGCCGGCGTCCCGCCCTCGGTCGTCCAATATATCAACGCCCACGGGACTTCGACCCAGCTCAACGACAAAATCGAGACCGCCGCGGTCAAGACCGTCTTCGGCGAGCACGCCCGGAAGCTCGCCATCAGCTCGACCAAGTCCATGACCGGGCATTCTCTGGGAGCGGCCGGCGGGATCGAAGCCGGAATCTGCGCCCTGGCGATCAGGGACCAGATGCTGCCGCCGACGATCAATTATGAGACCCCCGATCCGGCCTGCGACCTGGATTACGTCCCCAATATCGGCCGCGCCGCCGAAGTCGTCTACGCCCTGAGCAATTCATTTGGGTTCGGCGGCACGAACGCCGCACTCCTTTTCCGGCGCTTCGACGGCTGACGAACGTCTCCCCGGGGTCGGGGGGAGGGAAAGAGAGGCTTCATGAACATCCTGGTTTTCATTAAGCGCGTTCCCGACACGGAGTCGCGCGTCCGCGCGAGCGCGGACAGCCGGTCCATCGTCGAGGAGGGCCTGAACTTCATCATCAGCCCGAACGACGAATACGCCGTGGAGGCGGCCCTCCGCCTGCGCGAAACCAAGGGGGGGACGGTCACCGTCATCTCGGCCGGCCCGGACGAAGCGACGGCCACGCTCAAGAAATGCCTGGCCATGGGCGCCGACGAGGCGCTCCTCGTCAAGGATCCGCTCTCGGAGACTTACGACGGCCTGCGCGTCGCCCGCATCATCGCCAAGACCGTCGAAGCGCGCTTTCCCGGCTTCGACCTGCTCCTCTTCGGGAAAGCCTCGGTCGGGGCCGACAACGCCCTCGTCCCCTCCATGGTGGCCGAGATGCTCGGCCTTCCCCAGGCCAACGCCGTCGTCAAGCTTGCCGTCGAGGGTTCGGCGGGAACGGCCGAGCGCGAGATCGAGGGCGCGGCGGAGCGCGTCTCCTTCAGCCTCCCCGCGGTTGTCTCGGCCCAGAAGGGCTTGAACGAGCCGCGCTACGAGACGCTCAAGGGGATCATGGCCGCGAAAAGGAAGGTCATTCCGGTCGTGACGCTCGATGAGCTGGGGCTGGGCGGAGACGCCGCGGCTCCCCAGGTCGAGATCGTCCGGATCGACATGCCGCCGGCGCGCCAGGCCGGAAAGATCATTCCCGGAACGCCCGAGGAAGCGGCCAAAGCCCTGGCCCAGCTCCTTCGCCACGAAGCGAAGATCATCTGAGGGAGAGAGGGAGGCGAACATGGTCCTGGTCTTCATCGAAACACGCGAAGGCAAGGTCAAGAAGAGCTCCTGGGAGATTCTCGGCGAAGCCAAGCGCCGCGCGGCCGAGCTCGGCGTGCCGACGGCCGCGGCGTACGTCGGTCCGGCCGCCGAATGTTTCAGCCCCGAGGTCTTTGCCCGGGGCGCCGACAAGGTCTTTCTGCTCGGGAACGCCCAGCTCGCCCATTACTCCGCTCAGGGATTCGCCATCGCCCTGGCCGATCTCGTCCGGGAAACGTCTCCTCAAGCGGTCTTCATCGCCGCCACGGCCTTGGGCCGGGACCTTGCTCCGCGGCTCGCCGCGCGGATCGGCGCGACCGCCGCCTCGGATTGCGTGAAGGTCGAGGTCAGGGACGGGCGGCTCGAGTTCACCCGGCCGATTTTCGCCGGGAAAGCCTTCCTCGTCGGGCGGCTCCGCTCGACGCCCCAGGTCCTGACCCTGCGGCCCAATGTCTTTGCTGCCGTGGCACCGGCCGCGGACGCTGCCGCCGGCGAGGTCGTAACGCGGGCGGCGGCGATCCCGGAGGGCGCGGTCAAAGGCCAGGTCGAGGCCATGATCAAGGGGGCAGGCGAGGAGATCGACGTCACCGAAGCCGAGGTCATCGTCAGCGGAGGCCGGGGCATGAAGGCCCCGGAGAATTTCGAGCTGTTGAGAAGCCTGGCCGCCGTGATCCCCCGGTCGGCCGTGGGCGCGTCGCGCTCGGCGGTGGATTCGGGCTGGATCGATCACGGACACCAGGTGGGCCAGACGGGCAAAACCGTTTCGCCGAGCCTCTACATGGCCTTCGGGATCAGCGGGGCGATCCAGCACCTGGCCGGGATGTCGTCTTCCAAAGTTATCGTCGCGGTCAATAAGGATCCTGAGGCTCCGATCTTCAAGGTCGCGGACTACGGGATCGTCGGCGACCTCTTCCAGGTGATCCCGCCGCTCCGGGACGAGCTCAAGAAGCTGTTTGAGTAATTTGGGGTCGCGTCTACAAATTTCAATTTTCCTCGTATAGCACCGATAAGACAGAGGAGGCTTGAATGGGCGGATCCCCTAAGCGTCCTTCTTCTCAGGAAAAAATTGAAATTTGTAGACGCGACCCCCTTTTTTTATTGTTGGCGGCCCTCTGGCTTTTTACTTCAATCGGATTATGCGCGACGTCCGGTCCGGACGATCTCACGGCCTGGAGAGAGTTCGTGGCCTTGGTCAAGGCCGGCCGGATGACGGCCGACAGGATCCGGCCCCATGAGGGGATGTCCAAGGATGCCCTCCTCGAGCAGCTCGGCCGTTTCAAGGGCTGGCACGATCAGCTCGGTTCCTGGAAAGAGTGGGACAATCCGGAAGTCCTTTCCACCGGAAAATTCACCAATTATATCGTGACCTTCACTTGGGGAGGCCAGACCAAAAGCGATTTTTGCTTCACTCTGGTCAACGACGGGAACAGCTGGGATTATGTGCACGTGGAGAACATCTTCATCCGCCTGGACCGGCTGACCCGCTTGCCGGCATCCGATTTCCCGGACCTCCCCGAAGAGACGAAGGCCTATCAGCGAGAAGAGATCTATTGGTCTCAAATGGTCTATTTAAATTCGGTCCTGGCCAAGGATAAAGGGAAGGACGGTTTCCTCAATCTCCTGAAGGACGGGGCCGGGTATTTTCTGGCGGCCAAGACCTGGGTCCCGTTCGTTCCGCCCGAACGGGCCTTCATCCTTTATATGTGCTGGGAGCAGAGCCGGCTGAGGGGAAACGCCGTGACGCTGGAAACCCTCTCCGACCGGGAGGCGACGGTTCGGATCCGGCCGCACTTCTTCGCCCTTTACAAGCAGGCGGCGCATCTCAAAGCTCAGATCGCCTTCGAGGATTACCGCCGGATCTTCGAGACCCTCTGGAAGGACCGCGCCGCCGCCGCCGGCTGGAATATCCAGATCGCGTACGATGACCCGGAGTGCCTGACTTGCGTCATGCGGTTCAAGAGGGGGACTTGAGCACCTCTCCCATCATCCGGCGTCGCGTCTACAGTTGACCGCGAAACTACGTGGAATCGGGTCCGTCCTCCTCCTTGTCTGAATTGCCCGAGGGGGCCTAAGACCAATAGGTGCTCTCGAGATTCTTCCTGCACGCCATCTAGACAAGGAAGTTACGAGACGCCAGCTAGGGAAAACTAGAAAATTGTGACGAAAACCCATATTTTGTCTTATCGAAATCGGCGTAAATCCATTAATATTAATAATGTTTATATTAATATTAATAATATTAATATATATTAACAAATATATTGACATTTATAATATTATAGCTTATATTAATACTGGAAATCAAAGATGAGGCCCACAATGACCCTCGATTGGCAGGAGCTGACGAAGCTGACCCAGGGCGCGCCGTTCACCATCGAACGCGTCCGGCTCAAAGAAAAGGATATCGTCCTCGAAGGAAGCTTCGATCTTCCCCCCTTGGCCCGGCTGAGGGCGGAAGATCAGGTCTTCCTCACGGCTTTTATCCGGAGCCACGGCTCGATCAAAGATATGGAGGCCCTGTTCGGCATCAGCTACCCGACCGTTAAGAACAGGCTGAACGCCATCGCCGCGCAGCTGCCCTTCATCGACATCAATCCGCCCGCGGCCAAGAGCGACGTCCTGGCCCGGCTCGAGCTGGGCGAGATCTCGGTGGACGAGGCCGTCAGGCAAATGAAAGGGTGAACCCATGATCCCGATCTTCATGCGCTTCAAGGTCCGCTCGGCCGGCCGCCGCGGATTCGGCCTCACGTTTCCCGTCATTCTCATCTGGATCCTGCTCGGGGCGCTGCTCGTCGTCCTTTTCCCCTTCCTTCTCCTGGCCGCCCTGATCACGTATTGGCGGGGGCCCGGATTCGCCCTCCTCCTCGTCTATCCGATGGCGCTCTCCATCCTCTGGCACCTGGGAGGGCTGCACATCGAGACGAAGAACGTCAAGAGCGAAGTCCTCATCGATTTTTCCTGATTCTTCAAGGAGGTATCCCATGACCGAAGAACGCAAAAAAATCCTGGAAATGCTGTCGGAGAAGAAGATTTCCGTCGAGGAGGCGGAGAAGCTCCTGAACGCGCTCGGGGCGCCCGACGCCGTGTCCGCCGAGTCCCCCGGCGGAGCCAAGTTCCCCTGGAAATATCTCCGGGTCGTCGTCGAGCCGGGGCCGGGCAGCGAACACGGCGACAAGGTCAACATCCGTGTTCCGATGAAGCTCATCCGGGCCGGGCTGAAATGGGCCGCCCTCATCCCCAAGCACGCCCAGGGCGACGTCAACAAGGCGCTTCATGACAAGGGCATCGACTTCGATTTCACGAAGATCAAACCCGAGGACCTCGAGGATATCCTGTCCAACCTCGACGAGCTCGTCGTGGACGTGGACGGCCGCGATAAAGTCCGTGTCTTCTGCGAATAGATGCTCCGGAATCGCCCAACGCTCACATGGGAACCCCTCCCGGTTCCCCCCACAAAAGTGGGACCCCCTTCCGTAATGTTCGCTTATGGGCGATCCCTCCGCTGACGAGTCTCTCCGAGTCGCCCACGGGCCGCATAATAAGGCGGCCCTTAGGGCGATTCCACCGCCGATGAATTTTTCTGAGTCTCACCCTTAGGCTGGCGGAGAGATCTCCCTAAGGCTCGCCTTGTTATGCGAGCCGGGGGAGATCTCGGAGCCACCTTGGGGATCATCCCTTCGCCCACCGAGAGCCTTGAACGATTGGCTCTATGCTATACGCGCCCGTGGTCCCAGCCTAGGGCGGGGGAATCAAAATGCTTAGATGCGATCCCAGCTTTTATTTCAGCAGGAGCTGGTTCTTGGGCGAGCGCTGTTCGCCGACGCTCGTCACGTAGATCGCCGGGTCGTCCATCACCGGGCACTTGTTCTCGCAGATCCCGCACCCGATGCACAGGTCGAGGTCGATGACCGGAGCCTTTTGAGTCGCGACCGTCCCGTCGGCCAGCTTGGTCTCGACCATGACGAACTTGATCGCCTTGGGCGACGTCGGGCAGTGCTCCTCGCAGACGATGCACGGCCTCCCCAGAAAATAGGGGATGCAGCGGTTCTTGTTGATCCAGGCGGTCCCGATCACGAAGACCGTCTTTTCCGGGATGCTCAGCTCCTTGATCGCGCCCGTTGGGCAGACCTGCGAGCAGAGCGAACAGTAATATTCGCAGTACCCGACCTTCGGCACGAGAACCGGGGTCCACATCCCTTCGGGCCCGGCCTCGGTCATCGCCGGCTGGAGCGCGTTCGTCGGGCAGGCCTTCATGCACTCCCCGCACTTGACGCAGCGGGACAGGAATTGCTCCTCCGGCAGCGCTCCCGGCGGCCGGATGAGCTTGGGAGAGGGGCGCTTTCCGGCCTTGGAGATGCGGAAGAACGGCACGGAGAAGACGGCCAGGAACGAGGCCAGCACGATTTTCCGCCGTCCCAGGTCCACCGCGGGAAGGGGCTCCGGCTTCGCCTTCGCCGGGAAGGTGATGGCCGCCGTGGGGCAGATCGCGGCGCACGTCTCGCAATAGACGCACTCCGAGCTCTTCCAGTCCTTCTCGGGATACGGATGGGCCTGCGTCTCGCAGTGGATCGTGCACAGGTTGCACTTGATGCACTTGCCCTCATCCACCTTGAGCCTGAAGACGTTCGCCCGCGACATCAGCCCGAGGAGCGCGCCGGCCGGGCAGACGAACCGGCACCAGAACCGCTCGCGGACGAGGTTCAGGGCGATGAGCCCCAGGAAGATGAGCCCGATCAAGAAGCCCTGCTGGAACGTCGCGTTGATCGTCAGCTTCTCTAATCCCTGAGTGAGGGAATCTCCGACCCCCTCGAGGCCGATCCCGTAGACGAACCCGATGACCATGCGCGCACCCTGGGCGAAGGCCGGGAGGACGCTCGTCGTCACCGTCCGGGTAAGGAAAGAGAGGGGATCGAAATATCCGACGACATCGAGGGACAGGACCGCCGCGACGAGGACGAAGACGAGGACGAGATATTTCCACCACAATCCGCCCGTGACGACCTTCCGGGGGCGGAGGAGCTTCGTCTTTTTGAACAGCCAGGAGAAGAACTGATGGACGGCGCCGAGCGGACAGACCCAGCCGCACACGACGCGGCCGAGGAACACGGTGACGAGGATGGTCACCGCGGCCCAGATGAAGGCGTTGAAGACCGCCCGCCCCGCGATGGCGGCGACGACCGCGAGCAGAGGATCGAAGTGGAAGAAGGCTTCGACGTCCCCGATGTAATCTACGCCGGTGAAATGCGTCCCGAACAGAAGCCAAAGGAACAGGGCGAAGAAAAGGACCTGCACGGCCGCCCGGACGAGCTGCAGGCTCCGATATTTCTTAGACCGTTCTTTTTTCAATGCGCATCTTCTCCAGGTCGATCCGGCCCAGCTTCCGCTTGGAGGCCAGGTCGAGGAAGGGGAGCTCGGCCGGCGGGATGTCGAAGAACGACGCTCCCAGCGCGTCCATGGCGACGTAATCCACGCCCGCCGCGACCGTCTTCATCAATTTCGTGTCGGAGGGCCGTCCGCCCTGCGGCCCGTTTCGGATGAGGATGCGGTAAGCATCGAGCACGGTCAGGGCGGGCTTGAAGAAGGCGGACAGGTCCACCTCGGCCTGATCGAGCTTCTGGTGGAGCTGGTTGCGCGGGTCGCCGATCGCCCCCAGCCAGTTTTTCATCCCGAGCGTCACCCGGCACAGGCTGTGGTGCTTGGCGATGGGGACGTTGATGATCTTGTCGACCTCGACGAACTCCTGGATGACGTCCCAGTCCTTGAGCCACTCGCCCTTAATCGCCATCTTCTTGATCCGGCGCTCGTTGACGAAGGGGACGTCGGCCCCGGCGCTCTTGGCCGCCGCCGCGATCCCGGAGCGGGCGTAGCAGCGCTGGGCCTGGTTCGTTGTGTTGTCCATGACGATGACCTTCTTCGCCCCGGCCTCGGTGCACATCTCGATGAGGGTTTTGACCACTTCGGGGTTGGTGCAGGCGGCGAGCTCGGGCGTACGGTCCCAGCCGATGTTCGGTTTGACCATGACCACGTCGCCCTTGGCCACGAACCGGCTCATCCCACCCATGACCTTGACGGCCTCGCGGGTGAGGGCGGCCGGCGATTCGCCCTGGATGAAGGCGATGTCGGGGTAGCCGACCGGCTGCGCTGCGCCTTCGCGGAGGACGGCCGGGACGAGCCCGGCCGCCAGGCCGGAGGCGGCGATATCCTTGAGAAATCGGCGTCGATCCATTTCTATCTTATCCTTTTCCGAGCGATTGGAGATAGGCCAGGATGCCCTCGTAGATGCCCCTGGCGGCGGCTTGGCGATAAGCGTCCTCGCGGAGGCGCTTGGCTTCGACGGGATTCGAGAGATGGGAGACCTCGACGAGGATGGACGGCATCTCGGCCCCGATGAGGGTCCAGAACGGGCCGCCTTTGGTCCCCAGGTCGACGACGTCCCGGTAGCGCGTCGAGACCGCGGCGATGAGGCTTTTCTGGATGCGCCGGGCCAACTCCTGCGATTCGATGATCTTGCTGTTCTGGACGATCTTGCGGATGATCTTGTCCATCTCGCCGATCGTCTTGGTCGTGGTCGCGTTCTCCCGGGCGGCCAGGGCGTTCACGGCCGGGTCGGTGCTGAAATTGAGGAAGAAGGTCTCGATCCCCTTGCGCTTCGCGTCCGGGAAGGCGTTGATGTGGACCGAGATGAACAGGTCCGCCCGCTTCTGGTTGGCGATGACCGTCCGGTTCTCGAGCGGGACGGCGATGTCGGTCTCCCGGGTCATGATGACGGTGAGTCCCGTGTTCGCTTTGATCAGGTCGCTGAGCCGGAGGGAGATGTCGAGAGCGAGGTCCTTCTCGTAAAGCGCGGACGGGTCCAGGCAGCCCGGGTCCGCTCCGCCGTGACCCGGGTCGATGACGATCGTCTTCACGCCCAGGCCGAGCTGGCGAGCCATAGTGTAGCCCTTCCCGACGGGCTGGGGAGGCTGGGGAGGCCGGACCTCCTCGATCGCGGGCTTGCGGTCTTTGGGGTAGATGTCGATGACGATCCGGAAGGGATCGAAGACGTGAAAGACCTCATAGCGCCTGACCCGGGCGAAATCCACGTCAACGGCGACCCGGACGGTCGTCTCCGTCTTCTGGCTGATCCGGATCTGGGAGATGTAATCCGAGCGCGACGGGGCCGCCTCCTCGCGGACGATGGGATTGAGCCGGACCTGGAAGATGTCGACCGTGATCCGGTCGGGGTTCCGGCCCTCCAGGGGCGCGTATTCCCGGAGCGTGCCGATATCGACCACGATCCGGGTGAAGTTCGGGTGGGTGAAGAAGCGGAGGTCGTAGATCTCGGCCGTCTGCGCCGGCCGCTCCTGGCCGGGGGAGGGGAGGGCCGCGGCGATCGCCAGGACCGCGATCGCCAGGGCGAAGGTGAGTGCGTACCTTTTCATCAATTCCGAGGAATTATATCGGATTCCGCGCCTCTTTGCCAAATCTCGCTCCTGAATGGCGGCTCCTGGGGCTCCCACGGCTCACGGAAGAATGTTCGCCTAAGGGAGCCCCATCGCCGCCTTAATCTGGATGAGTCTATTCATGCGTTTAGCGTTAATCATTCGCCAATCCTGCCGGGGACAGACTCGGCCGCTTCGCTGCATCTCACCCCCGACCCAGGGGACCCCATTCAGCGAATCGGCCAAGTCGTCCGCACGGCAGGCTCTCTCGGCAAAGCGTTGCGGGAATCATTTCTTTATATACCGGGGAACCGGTATCCAGGCTGTGTCTTAATCCTCGCCGGATGATCACTTTTCTCCTTTAATCCGTTCGTCCGGCGGTAGGAAGCCTCTTCAACAAGTAACTCGCTCTCTCGTGTTTCTCATCCACCACCACTTGCCCGTTGTATCCCGCATGCGTCCCCTGGATGCTGGCGAACCTGACGCCCTCCGGGTCCGTCGTGTTCACCGATCCTCTCTCTTCCAACGTCCCCAGAATCTCCCTCACCTTGGCCTTCAGCACCTCCTCCTTCTCCAGCTCCTTCGCCATCCCTCCCAGCGACGGCCGCTCCTCTTCCTCCGCATCGATCCGCTTGCTCTCGGCCACGATCGCCGCCACCCGCTCCTCGATCCGCCGCAGCTCCCGCTCGCATCTCTCCACCGTCCCGGTGTTCTTGATCGAGGCGTTCCCCCGGATCTTCGTCCCGTCCACAAACAACGTATTCCCCTCGATCAGCCCCAGCCGCAGACACATCCGCACGCACTGC
>Ga0315277_10001725_pt1 | contig 31276 bp, 28 predicted proteins | sample YL17G05_15_MG_FD_203695 | JGI IMG/M metagenome (GOLD analysis project Ga0315277, IMG submission 203695) | Sediment microbial communities from Yellowstone Lake, YNP, Wyoming, USA - YL17G05_15 | ecosystem: Environmental > Aquatic > Freshwater > Lake > Sediment | place: USA: Wyoming | collected...
CCTACGACCTGCTGCACAGCCACTACTGGCTCTCGGGCCGCGTGGCCCTTCGCCTTCAGGAGCGCTGGGGCCTGCCCCACGTCACCATGTTCCACACCCTGGGCGAGGTGAAGAACCGGGCCCGCGTTACGGAGCACGAGGCGCCGCTGCGAATCCAGGTGGAGCACCGGCTGGCCAGGCAGGCGGACCGCATCGTCTGTGCCAGCCAGCACGAGAAGCACCTGCTGGCCCGTCTCTACGACGCCGACCCCGAGCGCGTCGCCGTCGTCCCCTGCGGCGTGGACCTGGACCTCTTCCGGCCCCAGGACAAGAAGGCGGCCCGTCGCGCCCTGGGCCCGCCCTTGGCGGGCGACGAGCGCATCATCCTGTTCGTGGGTCGCATCGAGCCCCTGAAGGGCATCGACATCCTGATCAACGCCGCCGCCCAGCTTGGGGAAGAGTCGGACTTCCACGTGCTCATCGTGGGGGGCGACAGGCGCTCGCGGCAGCAGGTGAGCCACCTCCAGGAGCTGGCGTCGGACCTGGGCATCGGCGAGCGGGTGTGCTTCCTGGGGGCTGTGGACCACGAGCAGTTGCCCCTCTACTACAATGCCGCCGACGTCTGCGTGGTGCCGTCGTTCTACGAGAGCTTCGGCCTGGTAGCCCTGGAGGCTATGGCCTGCGGGACGCCGGTGGTGGCCTCGCGGGTGGGCGGCCTGACGGGCACGGTGCGGGACGGGGAGACAGGCTATCTCATCTCCTGGCGCTGCCCAGAGCCCTTTGCCGAGCGCCTGGAGCTCCTGCTGGGCAACGAGGCCCTGCGCCGTCGCTTCGGCGAGGCGGCCCGCGAGGTCGTCGAGCGTTACCGCTGGGCGAACGTGGCGGAAGCAATGGTAGCGCTGTACCGGGAGCTCCTGGGCGAGACCCGCCCTCAGGCGGGGGCTGCCCTCTCCTCGACAGCCACCTGACGCCAGGCGATGACTTTCTTCTAGTGTGGTGAATCAGAAATCCGCAGGCAAATGTCATTCTGAGTCCGCCTCTAGCGGACGAAGAATCCGTGATGGGAGCCCTGCTCCGCCGGATGCTTCATCCGCCTGTGGCGGATTCAGCATGACAAAGACAAAGCATTGGATTTGTTGGCGAATCTCTGACTCAGGACACTAGTAGGGTGCTGATAAACTCAAGTGGGCCGTTCGTGGTTCGACAGGCTCACCACGAACGGAATCCAGGAACCGCTCGTCCTGGGCCTGTCGAAGGGCGAGCGACGAATCTGTCGGCACCCTTCCAGGTAGGAGACGATGGCCGAGCAAGAAGGTCCTAAAAAGGCTATGGTGATCATGGCCCACCCCGACGACGCCGAGTTCCTCTGCGCCGGCGCCGTCGCCCGCTGGTGCCACGAGGGCTGGGATGTCTACTACGTCATCGCCACCAGCGGCGATAAGGGGGCCCGCGACGAGAACGTCTCCCACCAGGAGCTGGCCGCCCAGCGCGAGAAGGAGCAGCGGGACGCGTGCCGCGTCCTGGGCGTGAGGGAGTGCATCTTCCTGGGCTACGCCGACGGCTTCCTCGAGGAGAGCCTGGAGCTCCGTGAGCAGCTCGTGCGGCTGCTGCGGAAGTACCAGCCGGAGGTGGTGGTGACCTGGGACGGCTTCCGGCGCGGCTTCAACCATCGCGACCACCGCATCGTGGGGCGCGTGGTCTACGATGCCATCTACCCGGCGGCGCGCTCCCTGCTCTTCTATCCGGAGCACCGAGAGGAAGGGCTCGGGCCCTATCGGGCCTCGGAGCTATGGCTGGCCGGCACTGAGGAGCCAGACCACTACGTCGACATCACCCCCTACTTCGACCAGAAGATGGAGGCGCTGCGCCAGCATGCCAGCCAGGTGGGAGACCGGCCGGGGCGGGAGATGCTGAAGCGGATCCGGCGCTGGTACCGGGAGCTGGGCAAGAGGGCAGGCTGCAAGTACGCCGAGGCCTTCCGCCGGGTGCAGTTTGGCCAGCCGCCAGAGCCCCCTCGACCCCCGCCAAAGGCGGGCCGCCGCAAGAAGGGGGTGGCCGCCTCTGCCTGACGGGGTAGGGAAGGCAGAGGAACGGACAAGCTAGCCGCCAGCTCGAAGATGCCGCCGTGATCGTCGATTTCCACATCCACGTCTTCCCGCCACAGGTGCGCGAACAGCGCGAGGAGTACCTGCGGCGGGATGCTACCTTCCGCGAGCTCTACAGCGACCCTCGCTCGAAGCTGGCCGGCGCGGAAGAGGTGCTGGCCAGCATGGACGAGGCCGGCATCGACATCAGCGTCATTGTGGGGTTCGCCTGGGGCGAGATCGACCTCTGCCGCCAGACGAACGACTACATCCTGGAGGCGGCAGGCCGCAGCAATGGACGCCTGGTGGCCTTCTGCTGCGTCCCGCCCCAGCCCGGTGACGAGGCCCGCTCCGAGGTGCAACGCTGCGCCGCGGCGGGCGCCCGCGGGCTCGGCGAGCTACGTCCTGAGCCTGCCGAAGGGCTGCGTCCCTGGAACCAGGGCTACGACCTGGCGGACAGCGACGAGGCCGACCTGCTGGCCTGGGCATCCAGCACCTATGACCTGCCCCTGCTCCTCCACGTTAGCGAGCCGGTGGGACACCGCTATCCTGGCAAGAGGGGGCTGGAGCTGCCCTCGCTCTACCGCTTCCTGGAGAGCTTCCCAGGTGTGACGGTGGTGGCCGCCCACTGGGGCGGCGGCCTCCCCTTCTACACCCTCATGCCGGAGGTAAAGGAAGCCCTGGGCAGCACCTTCTTCGACACGGCCGCCAGCCCGCTCCTCTACGACTCCCTCATCTACCGGCGGGCCATCGACCTGGTAGGAGCGGACCGCATCCTCTTCGCCAGCGACTTCCCCCTGCTCTCCCAGGGCCGTTGTCTGGCCCAGGTCCGGGAGGCGGGCCTCCACGAGGAGGAGCAACGTCTCATCCTGGGCGAGAACGCCCGTCGTTTGCTGAGGCTGCCCCATGACGCGCCATGAGCCCCCAGGCCTGAGCTCAGGCCAGAGGCCTGGGCGGACTTCGGCGGGCCCGCCTGTCCGGCCCGCCTGGCCGGCAGGCAGGCAGGCAGGCCCCGGCGGGCCGAGTCTCCGCCTCTTCGTGGCCTGCGAGCTACCCAGCGAGGCCAGGGAGTCCCTGGCCGCCGTGCAGCGCCTCCTCCAGGAGCGAGGCGCCGAGGGCCTGCGCTGGGTGAGGCCCGAGGGCATACACCTGACACTGAAGTTCCTCGGTGAGGTGCCGGCCCGCCGGCTGGAGGCCATCGAAAGAGCGCTGGCGCGGGCGGTACGGGAGCCCTTTCGCCTGTCGGTGAGGCTGGGGCGACTGGGCTCCTTCGGCGGCTCCACCGGCCTGCGGGTCGTGTGGGTGGGACTGGAGGGGGAGGTGGAGACGCTGGCCCACCTGGCGGCGCGCGTAGAGGGGGCCCTGGAGCCCATGGGCTTCCCCCGCGAACGGCGGCCCTTCGCTGTCCACCTCACCCTGGCGCGGGTGAAGGAGGGGGCCAGCCCCCAGGACCGCCGCCGCCTCTTCGACCTCGTCCGCGCCCTGGAAGTGCCACTGCTACCGGGGGCAACCCTGGAAACGGTAAGCCTCATGCGGAGCACCCTCGAACCGGGGGGAGCGCGCTACCAGTGCCTGGCTCGGTTCCCCAAGTCCTCCCCTGCCGGCGCTTAGCGGCACGTTTGGGGGCTGCCGCGTCCACTCAACGGTGACGAACTGGTTACAGCCGCGCATTGGGGTTGACTCCCTTAGGGGCATCCCCTATAATGGTTCTCACGTGGGGGCATGCGCCAAAAGGAGCCAAACGGCATGACTGGCGGCGCTCACAACCGAATAGGGAAACTCTAAGGCACCGGCCTGGCAGCAGCCGGTGCCTTGTGCTTTCTCTGCCGGGTGCCATCGAAGGAGGAGAGATGCAGTCGAGTCTCATCGGCAAGATCGAGAAGGCCAAGCTCTACGCTCAGGAGCGGGATCGCATCCGCTTTTCCAGCCTCCGGGTGGACTTCCGAGGGGAGAATGACTCCCACAACGTGTGGCTGGAGGACGAACGCTGGCACTGCTCCTGCGACTTCTTTGCCGGATGGGGCTTCTGTTGCCATACCATGGCCCTGGAGAGGGTCCTGGAGGGTATGCTCCCAGAGAGCGTGCTCTCGCAGCACATGGCCCGCGTGTAGGCCAGCGGCCTGCCCAAACGCCACTGAAGGCCAGGCTTAAGCCTGGCCTTCGTAGTTGACCGTAGTTCGCCCCCAACCTGTCACCCTGAGCGAAGCGAAGGGTCCGGCCAAACCGGATTCTTCGTCCGCCTCCGGCGGACTCAGAATGACAGGGGAGGGACTGCTTCGCTACTCGGGGTAGCCTTCGGGGTGCGCCTGGTGCCAGTGCCAGGCGCTCTCGATCATGTCTTCCAGGCGGGGGAACTGAGGCTCCCAACCCAGCTCCCGACGGGCCTTCTCGCTGCTGGCGATGAGGGCTTCGGGGTCGCCGGGGCGCCGGGCCGCCTCCCGCACCGGGATGGGCCGGCCGGTGACGCGCCGCGCCGCCTCGATGACCTGGCGGTTAGAGAAGCCGCGGCCGTTGCCCAGGTTATAGGCGGCGCTCCCCTCGTCGCAGCGGGCCAGGGCCAGGAGGTGGGCCCGGGCCAGGTCCACGACGTGCACGTAGTCCCGGATGCACGTGCCGTCGGACGTCGGGTAGTCAGTGCCGTAGATATCCAGAACCGGCTGGCGGCCCAGGGCCACCTGGAGCACCGTCGGGATGAGGTGCGTCTCCGGCCGGTGGTCCTCGCCCAGAGCCTCGGTGGCGCCGGCGGCGTTGAAGTAGCGGAGGGAGACGGAGCGCAGTCCGCATCGGGAGTCGTACCAGGCCAGGAGGCGCTCCGCCACCACCTTGGTCTCCGCGTAGGGGTTGGTGGGGACTACGGGCGCATCCTCCGGTATGGGCAGCGTCTTCGGGTCTCCGTAGATGGCGGCGCTGGAGCTGAACACGAAGCGGCGCACCCCGTGATCGACCAGGGCGTTGAGCAAGGTGATGACGCCGGAGATGTTGTTGGCGAAATAGAGGCCCGGCTTCTCCATGGACTCGCCGGCGGCGATGAAGCCTCCGTAGTAGACCACGCCGTCGGGGCGATCCTCGGACAGGAGGCGGTCCAGAGCCCCGGCATCCCCGAAGTCGGCCTGGACGAAGCGGGCGCCGGGGCTGATGGCAGCGCGGTGGCCCGTGACAAGGCTGTCGTAGACGGTGACACGGTGGCCGGCGGCCAGGGCTTCCGCCACCGTCACGCTGCCGATGTAGCCGGCTCCGCCGACGACCAGAAGATGCATGCTACTCCTCGAACCGGCGGAGGACCAGGCAGGCGTTCTGGCCTCCGAATCCAAAGCTGTTCTTCAGAACGACCCGGACATCGGCCGTGCGGGCCTGGTTGGGCACGTAATCCAGGTCGCACTCCGGGTCCGGGAACTCGTAGTTGATGGTGGGATGGATGATGCCGGTCTGGATGGTCTTCACACAGGCCACCACCTCGATGGCGCCGGAGGCCCCCAGGCCATGCCCGACCATGGACTTGGTGGAGCTGACGGGGATGCGATAGGCGTGCTCGCCGAAGACGGCCTTGATGGCCAGCGTCTCGACGGCATCGTTGAGCGGCGTCGAGGTGCCGTGGGCGTTGATGTAGTGCACATCCTGAGGAGCGACGCCGGCGTCATCGAGGGCCTCGCGCATGGCGCGGATGGCGCCGTCGCCGTCGGGGCAGGGGGCCACCAGATGGTAGGCGTCGGCGGAGGCGCCGTAGCCCGCCACCTCAGCCAGGATGCGGGCGCCGCGGCGCTGGGCGTGCTCCAGCGTCTCCATGACGAAGATGGCGGCGCCTTCGGCGCAGACGAAGCCGTCGCGCTGCGCATCGAAGGGGCGGCTGGCCTTCTCAGGCTCGTCGTTGCGCGTAGAGATGGCGCGCATCACGGAGAAGGCAGCCAGCCCCAGCTCGCTGATGCCGGCTTCGGCCCCTCCTGCCAGCATGACATCGGCGCGGCCGTAGCGGAGGTGCTCGGCGGCTTCGCCTATAGCCTGGGTGCCGGCGGCGCAGGCCGTGCTCACGGTGCTGTTGTAACCACGGACCGCGAAATGGAGAGCGATCTGCGAAGCCGCCATGTTGGGGAGCATCTTGGGCATGTAGAGCGGGTCGACGCGCATGCCCCCCTTTTCGACGATGGTGCGCACGGCCTCCTCCGTGTTCGGGTAGCCGCCGTTGCCGTTGCCGATGAGGACCCCGATGCGGGTCGTGTCCTCCTTCTCCAGACGCAGGCCGGCGTCCTCCAGGGCCTGACGGGCGGCAGCCACGGCCATCTGGCTGAAGCGCGCCATGCGCCGGGCCTCGCGGCGGTCCATGTAGTTGAGGGGATCGAAGCCCTTCACCTCGCAGGCGATCTTGGTGGGATACTCGGCGGGGTCGATCAGCGTCAGGGGGCCCGCGCCGGAGCGACCCTCGATGCAGCCCTGCCAGAACTCGTCTACGGTGAGGCCCAGGGGCGTGATCGCGCCCACGCCGGTGATGACCACTCTCTGGCGACTGTTGCTGGGGCCCATCGCTCCAGGCGTCTCCTTCACTGTGTAGCCGGCCCTATGGCGCCGCTGGCGCCCGCCCGCTGCCGGAGGCGGAGGCCAGACTGGCCGGTGCCGGCACCGGGTCCGTTTCCAGGCCCAGAATGTGCCGGCGCGCCTCGGCAGCGACGAAGAGGGAGCCCATGACGCAGACCATGTCCTCAGGCGCCGCCAGGCTCAAGGCAACCCCCAGGGCTGCCGGCACGTCTTCCTCCCAGGCCGTCTCCATCTCTCGCTCCAGGAAGGCCGCCGCCACTGCGTCCGCCGGCGCCGCCCGTGGGTGGGGCGAGCGTGTGGCGATGACCCGGGCCAGGCGCGGCAGGCGCTCCAGCTCGGCGGCGATGGCACCGACGTCCTTGTCGGCCGAGAAGCCCGCCACGACGATGGCCCGCGAGTAGGGCAGGTACTCCTCCAGGGCCTGGCAGAGGCGCCGCACGGAATCGACGTTGTGGGCGCCGTCCAGGACCACGAGGGGCCGGCGCCGGATAACCTCCAGCCGCGCCGGCCAGCGCACCTCCTCCAGCCCGTGGCGCAGGGCCAGCTCCGGGATCGCCAGGCCGTGGCCGGCCAGCGACTCCAGGGCCAGGACGGCCGCGGCGGCGTTCTCCAACTGGTGGCGGCCCAGGAGGGGCAGCCGGAGGCCGTAGGTGCCGCGAGGCGTCCTCAGCCGGAAGTCCTGGCCCTCGAGGGAGAAGCCCAGGCGGGTGAGGGCGCAGGCCTGCGCCACCTCCAGGAGATCGGCGCCACGCTCGACGCAGGCGCCGCGTACCACCTCTGCGGCCGACTCCCTCTGGAGGCCCATGACCACCGTGGCCCCGGGGGTGATTATAGCCGCTTTCTCGGCAGCGATCTGGCCCACAGTCTCCCCCAGGACGGCCGTGTGCTCCAGGCTGATGGGCGTGATGACGCAGACCGCCTTCTCCTCGACCACGTTGGTGGCGTCCAGGCGCCCGCCCAGGCCCACCTCCAGCACCTGCCACTGGACGCCCCGTTCTCGGAAGTAGAGGAAGGCCAGGGCGGTTAGGGCCTCGAAGGTGGTCAACTGGCCGCCCGGCTGAGCCGGGCCGTCGGCGTTCTCAGCCTCGACGGCGTCGCGCAGGGGCTCCGTCAGGCGGCCGAGGTCGTCGGGGCTGATGGCCTCGCCATCGACGGCGATGCGCTCCGTTATGCGGTGGAGGTGCGGGCTGGTGTAGAGGCCGGCGTGGACGCCCGCCGCCCGCAGGACAGAGGCGATCATGGCCGCCACGCTGCCCTTGCCCTTGCTCCCGGCGACGTGGATGGTGCCCCGGCCGAGGTGGGGGTTGCCCAGACGAGCGAGGAGGGAGCGTACGCGCTCGAGGTTGAAGCGGGCCGCCTCGCGGGTCTGCACCACCGCCAGGGCGCCCGTCTGTGCTCCGCCAGAGGCGGATCCGCCTTTGGCGGAAGCGGGCAGGCGCTCCCAGTCGGACAGGCTCAGGAGGAAGCGCAAGGCATGACGGTAGTCCATGGCACTCAACAGTTGGGGAATAGACGAGGGCGCACCCCTCCGGGCGGCCCCTCGACATGCTGCGGCGATTATAGCAAGCGGCGGGCCAGCCGCTCAACGGAGCCTTATTCATAATTCGGGGTGTGCAAATGGTGACTGGTAACGCGCTGCAAGGTCTCTACCAAGGATGGCATAATAGCCGCGACTGCTTACCTTGGAGGGAAACTATGACATTATGCATCGGCGCGCTCTGTGAGGAACGGAAGGCGATCATTCTGGCGGCGGACAAGATGGTAGGGCAGGGGTTCATTCAAGCTGAGCTGGAGATCACGAAAATAGTGAGTATCCATCCCGACTGGTGGATCATGTTTGCTGGTACGGTTCCGCACGTTCACGACATTGTTGATGATGCGCGTCGTCAGCTTGACCAAGCGGCACATCACGACGTAGCGGCCGTCATCGGACTCTTAGAAAGGTGCTATCGGAGCAAGCGCCTAGAGGTCTCAGCGGGTACATACCTGGCTCCCCGAGGTTGGACATTGAGCCAGTTCCAGGCAGACGGACTGGTGAAGCTGGGACAATTCCAGTTCCAGACGCTAGACGGAGCAATAGCAGGCCACAGTCTCGACTTGCAGCTTATCGTTGCTGGCTTCGATTCTCAAGGCCTGGGGCACATTCTGATACTTGACGATCCAGGAATCACCAGCCGGCAAGACATACCTGGGTATTGTGCCATAGGAAATGGCATGTTCGGCGCGATGTACTTCATGTACTTCAGGGAAATGAGCGTCAGTATGAGCGCGGCCGAGGCTCTGTACTATGTCTATGAGGCAAACATCTTCGGATACCAAGCGGGGGGAGTCGGAGAGGAAACAGATTTCCTTATAGCTCGATTTCAGGAGCAACCGATTCATTTCCAAGAAAGCCACGTGCCAGTGCTCAATGACCTGTGGCAGAAGTTCGGCCCTCAAGAGGCCGAAGGCCTGCAACGCGCGCTGGGGCGATACGTGCGCAGGCAGCGGCCGACCGCCCGAACCGCACAGAGACCTAGGCGACGGCACGAACGCAATCGCGGAGATGGTTCGGAAAGGCAAGAGCCCGCGCCTGGAGCACTATGACCGAGAGCAGAGCATGAATCCTGACCTTGAATCGGCCCCGTACCCGCACATGGTCGAGCTTGCGAAAGGCCTTCAGGGGGTGGACCCGGCCCGCCGTCTGCGTGGCCGCCCCATCCGGGCGCTGCTATAATCCTACCTACCTGCCTCTCGGGCAGGCCCCCATCTCGAAGGAGGGCGAACCATCGATACGCAGCGGCTGCGCCAGCTCCTGGAGTCGGTAGCCACCGGCACGACCTCCATAGAGGACGCGCTGGAGAACCTGCGCCTCCTCCCCTACGAAGACCTGGGCTTCGCCAAGCTGGACCACCACCGCGCCCTCCGCGACTACCTGCCGGAGGTAGTGCTGGGCCAGGGCAAGACACCTGAGCAGGTGGTGGCCATCGCCACCCGGCTGGCGGAACGCTCCGGCCGCCTCCTGGTGACCCGGGTCGGCGCCGACGTCTTCGCCGCCCTCAAAGAGCACCTCCCCGACGCCACCTACCACGAGACCGCCCGGTGCATCACCCTGGACCGGCGTCGAGAAGCGCCCGTAGCCGGCGTCACCATCCTCTGCGCCGGCACCTCCGACCTGCCGGTGGCCGAGGAGGCCGCGGTCACCGCCGAGCTCATGGGCTGCGCCGTGGAGCGCGTCTACGACGTGGGCGTGGCCGGCCTCCAAGAGCAGCACCATCTCCTCGTCCAGGGTCCTCTCCAGAAGGTGCTTTAGCAGGGCCCGCTGCCGCTCCGCCGTGTCGCTCCCAAAGGCGTCTTCCTCCCGAACCTCCCGCCACAGGTTCGCTAGCGTCAACCGGTCCAGAGGCTTTACGCTCACCATGGGCGTTCTCCTTTCGCAGCTTCTCTTCTTGCTTCTTGCTGCAAAGGGTACGCCCCCGTTTCTACACACGGGAAGTTACGCTACCGAACCAGTACACCGTCTTGCACTCCGTGCGAAGTTGTGTAACAATACCCCAGAAGTCTCCTCGTCATCAGTCCCCTGCGAAGCGCCCTTCGCTTGGCACTCGACGACAAGGAACAGTACATTTTAAGGAGGTCGTCGAGTGCCCTACACCGACAAGTCCCTTACCTGCGTGGAGTGTGGAGCCGAGTTCACGTTCTCGGCCGAGGACCAGGAGTATTATGCGACCCGCGGGTTCCAGAACGAGCCCAAGCGCTGTCCTACCTGTCGACAGGCCCGCAAGGCCGGGCGCCAGGGTGGGCGCGAGGGCGGAGGTGGCTACCGGGGCGGTGGCTACGGCGGGGGCGAGCGCCAGATGTACCCGGCGGTCTGCGCCGACTGCGGCCAGCAGACTGAGGTCCCCTTCCAGCCCCGGGGTGACCGCCCGGTCTACTGTCGGGACTGCTTCGCCAAGCACGCGCCGGCACGTACCCGCTGGTAACAGCCTGACATAGCTCTCTGATCCCTCCGGTAGAGGCTAGCGGTTTAGGAGCGCAAGCCCGCAGACGGAGAGGATGTCTTTGTGTTTGTTGAGCTTCGGGACGGCGAGTCGCAAGAGCACCTGCTAACAAGGTTCCGACAAGCCGTTCAGAGAGACGGTATTCTGCGCGAGGCGAAGATGAAGCGCCATTTCATTTCGAACTCGGAGGCGAGACGCCTGGCGCAAGCAAAGGCGGCACGACGGCGCGCACGCAGACACACTCGCTAGCCTTACCCCCTCGCATCACGCAGGCCGACTGAGCCGTGGCCCAGTCGGCCTGCCGCTGCCAAATCCCCTGGTAGACCCGTTTGACGCTGTCCGGCCCGCCATGTTCTGCACAGCCGAAGGAACGGGCCAACGCCATGCCGGAGCGTGGAGCACCGGGCAGCCATTTGCTACAATGTCGGTGGAGTTGGCCCGGTCTCGTCCCTGAATCGAGTTATGGCAAGCAAGCGCGACTACTATGAGGTTCTCGGAGTCCAACGGGGCGCCGGTCAGGCGGAGATTAAGCGCGCCTTCCGGCGGCTGGCCATGCAGTATCACCCCGATCGCAACCGGGACGAGGGAGCGGAGGAGCGGTTCAAGGAGATCAACGAGGCCTATGAGGTGCTCTCCGACCCCGAGCGCCGGGCGGCCTACGATCGCTTCGGCCACGCGGGAGCCGAGGGCGCCTTCGCCCGTACGTTCGAGGGCGTCGTCTTCGGCGGCTTTGGTGACATCTTCGACGCCTTCTTCGGCGCCAGCGCCGCTCGCCGGCGCACCCCAGAGCGGGGCGCCGACCTGCGTGTCAGCCTGACGATCTCCTTCGAGGAGGCCGTGTTCGGCTGTGAGAAGGAGATCGAGGTGGAGCGTTCCGAGCTCTGCTCGGCGTGCCAGGGCCTGCGCGCAGAGCCCGGCACCGACGTGGAGAGGTGCCCCTCTTGTGGCGGCAGCGGCGAGGTGCGGCGCGTGCAGCGCAGCATCTTCGGCCAGTTCGGCAACATCGCACCCTGCCCCCGTTGTGGGGGCGAAGGGCGTGTCTTCCAGCAGCCGTGCCGCCGCTGTCGGGGCACCGGCCACGAGAAGGCGAGCCGCCGCCTCAAGGTGAGCATCCCGGCCGGCATCGAGGGTGGTTCCCAGATGCGCCGGTCCGGCGAGGGCGAGATGGGGCGCTACGGCGGTCCTCGAGGTAACCTCTACGTCCTGCTGCGTGTGAAGGACCACGCCTTCTTCCGGCGCGACGAATACGATATCATCTACGACCTGCCTATCAACTTCGCCCAGGCGGCTTTGGGCGATGAGGTGGAGGTTCCCACCTTGGACGGCCCCAGGCCGGTCCGCATCCCTCCCGGCACCCAGAGCGGCGAGGTCTTCAGCCTCAGAGGCCTCGGCGTTCCCTATCTGCACAGCTCGGGTCGGGGCGATATGCTGATACGGGTGCAGGTCGTGACGCCGACCCGCCTCTCGGAGGAGCAGAAGCGGCTTCTCCTCAAGCTGTCCGAGTCTCTGGGCACCCCCGTCGCGCCGCAGGACGAGAAGGGCCTCTTGGAGAAGATCCGCGACGCCCTGGGGTAGGGCGCGTCCTCTTTGACTTTGGACTGGCTCGAGTTCACGCTCCTGGTACCAGCCGCCGATGCAGAGGCGGCCGCCGACGTGCTGCGTCGCCGCTGCCCCGGAGGCGTCAGCATCGAGGAGCCTATCCTGCCGGCGGCCCGGGAAGAAGGCTACGCTTTGGACCCCGGGCGGCCTGTGACGGTGCGTGCCTACCTTCCCCGCCAGGGCGACCTGGCCCGGCGCCGGCGCGCCCTCCGGCGGGAGCTGGTTGCCCTGGGCCTGGCCTCCGCCCTGCGCACCCGCTGGCGCCGGGAGAAGGAGTGGGCGGAGGCCTGGAAGCGCTTCTTCGGCGTCGAAAGGGTGGGCCGCAGGCTGGTCGTCTGTCCCACCTGGATCGACTATGCACCCCGCGCGGAGGAGGTGGTCATCCGGCTCGACCCGGGCATGGCCTTCGGCACCGGCCAGCACCCCACGACCCGCCTCTGCCTGGAGGCGCTGGAGAGCCGCCTGCGCCCCGGCCAGGAGGTGCCCGGACGGGCCCGGACGGGCCCCCGTCTGGGGACACCCGTCTGGGTGCTCGACCTGGGGACAGGCTCTGGTATCCTGGCGATAGCGGCGGCGCTGCTGGGCGCGGCGCGGGTCATTGCCCTCGACAACGATCCCGTGGCTGTGGGCGTTGCCCGCCAGAACGTCGCCGTCAACGGCGTCGAAGGCCGGGTGCAGGTGCTGGAGGGAAGTCTGGGCGCCACCGGGCCCCTTCCAGACGCGGACGCGCCCCGCTTCGACATGGTCCTGGCTAATATCAGTACCGCCGGCATCACCGAGGCGGCCCCCGCCCTGGCGCGTGTCCTGGCGCCGGGAGGTACGCTTATCGCCAGCGGCATCGGCGACGCCTCGGTCGAGGTCTGCCGCGGCGCCCTGGAGAAGGCTGGGCTCACCATCCTTGAGCAGGCCGACCGCGATGGCTGGTGCGCGCTGATCTGTACGAGGCTATGAGCCTGCATCGCTTCTTCGTTCACCCTGATGTCTTCTCCGGCGACGAGGTGCGCCTGGAGGGCGACCTGGCGCACCGGCTATCCCGCGTCCTCCGTCTCGAGGCCAGCGCCGCTGTCGTCCTGCTGGACGGGAGCGGTCTGGAGTACGAGACGCGGTTGGATGTCGTGGGGCCTCAGCGCGTGACCGGCACGGTGCTGGGCCGGCGCCCAGGCCGGGCCGAGCCGCGGGTGCGACTGGTGCTCTACCAGTCGCTGGTCAAGGGCGAGCGGTTCGACTGGGTGCTGGAGAAGGGGACGGAACTGGGTGTGGCTGCCTTCGTGCCGTTGCTGTCGCGGCGGAACGTCGTGCGCGCGGCGCCGGGGCGCCAGGGGCGCCAGGGGCGGCCGGAGCGCTGGCACCGCGTGGTGCGAGAGGCGGCCGAGCAGTGCGGTCGTTGTGTCCTGCCCGAAATCCTGTCCGCTAAGAGTCTGAAGGAAGCACTGTCGGAGGCTGCGAACCTGCGCCTCCTCCCCTGGGAGGGCGAGGAGGCCCTGGGCCTCGCCGCCGCCCTCCGGCAGGCCCGGCCCGCCCTCGAGGCCGCGGAGCATCCCACGGTCGCCGTGCTCATCGGGCCGGAGGGAGGCTTCGACGTCGAGGAGGTAGCCCTGGCCCGCCAGGCCGGGGTGCAGGTGGTGTCGTTGGGCCGGCGTATCCTGCGCTCGGAGACGGCGGGCATCGTTGCCGCCGCCGCCGTCCTCTACGAGCTAGGCGAGCTGGGCGCCTGAGGCTTCGGAGGGTGCTACGCAACTGCGTAGGCCAGGCCTTCTAGCCTGACCACGTATGCGCAGCCGAGGCTCGGAAGGGCAACAATACGCTTGACTCAGTGGGCGGCAACCTGCCATCATTCGAGACCGGATCGCTACTGAGCTTGCTGGACATCATGCGGCGTTTTCAACCAGAAGTTTTTGTCGATATCCCGCGTCTCCTGGCGCCCGCTGGCGCATCGAAGGAGCCGCTCCGCGAGGAGACGTTGCGAAACGCGCATCGCCTGATGGCCTATCTCATTCAGGAATGCAGCGCCTGCCGATGGAACGCTTCGTTGGCCACTGCTAGGGCTTTGAAGAAGCGCCTGACGGACGATCCTCAGACGCCAGGCGACGTGGTTCAACGCGGAATGATGGAACTGTGCCATCGCTTGGTAGACGAAATGGGCGGAACGTTGTTTCTGGCCTTGGATTTCGCGAAGTCGGATTTCTACAAGGACGCTGACAAGGAGCCATTTGGTGCGGCTGTATCTATGGCGTTCCCCTCCGCCGCCTTTGATATTGAGGAGGCGGGAAAGTGTCTCGCACTGGAGCGCAACACGGCTGCCGTTCTCCACTGTATGCGCATCTTGGAGATCGGCCTGAATGCGCTTGCCGCCGCCCTGAACGTTCCGTTCGATGAACGGAACTGGGGGAATATCATCCCCGACATCGTGGCTGAACTCGTCAAGCGGGATAAGACTGCTACTCGCAGTTCAGCTTGGCGAAATGAATCGCCCTTCTATGCTGAGGCAGCGACACAATTCGAATTCGTACGGATCGCTTGGCGCAACCATGCCATGCATGTCCGGGACAAATACGCTGAGGAGCGGGCTCGACGCATCTACGATCACACCCGCGATCTGATGCAGCATCTCGCGACGAAGCTACATGAGTAGTGCTATCGCTGGCGCTGCGCCTTGTGCTTCGTTTCCCTGGAAAGCCTCGGCCACGGGTTGCCCGTAAGCTCAGCCGGGGGGTAGGGGCCCGTATTCGGCCTGTGTCCAGAGGAGGGCGTCCACCTCCACCCCCCGCACCACGATCTCCCAGTGGAGGTGGGGGCCCTCGGCCAGGCCCGTCTGTCCCACCATCCCCACAAGGTCCCCCTTGTTGACAAGCTGCCCTGGGACCACGGCCACCTCGCTCAGGTGGTGATAGGCGCTGAAGACGCCTGCCCCGTGGTCCAGAATGACGCTGCGGCCCCGCACCGACAGGTCACCTACGAAGGCGACGCGGCCCGTGTTGGCGGCCACCACCGGCGTCCCCTCCTCGGCCGTGATGTCTGTGCCCCGGTGGTAGTCGGTGACAGGGCCGCCGTTGTAGCTGCGACCGGCCCCATAGACCCCGGTGATGGGCCCCTGCACAGGCAGGAGGAAGGGCCCCGACCAGAGGCGTTCCGGGGTGAAGGCAGAGTAGATGGCGGCGCGGTGGTCGATCTCCTCCAGCACGATGGCGGGGTCCAGGAGAGCGGCCACCTCTGGGTCTAGCTGGACGTACTCGACCGGAAAGCCGGCCGCCGTCACCGTCAGACTGGCCTGCATCTGGCGGAGAGCGCCCGCCTCAGGCGGGTCGGCGGTCACCAGTGTCACCAGCACGGGGTAGTCCCCAGGAGGTTGGTTGCCGGGCACGCCGAGGACGCCCCAGAAGGCGCCTTCGCTGGCCAGGAGCGGATACTGGCGGCCGGCGAAGTCGGCGACGGCGGCCGCCGCCGAGGCACCCACTACCTGCACCACCGTGGCCCCGCCCTGGGGGACCTGCGGCGGCGCCAGGGTCACGCCCGTCGCCGGCGGCGCTGCCGGCGGCACAGGCGACGGCGGGACGGTCGTGGCGGTGGGCGGCTCCGGCGCCGGTGTGGGCGTCGCTTCGGCCGTGGGTTCGGCCGTTGCGGTTGCCGTGGCCGGGGCTGTCGTCGGCGTTGGGGGCTGGGGAGTGGGCGAAGGCGGCGCCTTTGTCACGCTGGGCGCCGGTCGAATGGTGGCGGTAGCAGTGGCGAGGCGCTGGACCTGTACTCCGCCCTCCGACCCCTGGCTGGAGGAGCCGGAGCAGGCGGCCAGAAGCGCCGCCGCCAGAGCCAGGGCGGCGAGGGCCAGGCAGGCCCCAGCGGCCGGGTGCCGGGGGCGGCCACTGCCGGTCTGGGTGATGTCGGAGGGGCCGAGACGCTCCATTCCCCCGTACTCTACACGGTTACAGCGGGCGCGCCAAGCTGATATAATCAATCGCAACCCCCGTCGGTGAGGGCCAGCGGCTCCGCGACGGGGGTTGGCAGCAGACGGTGGGACTCGGAAAGGCAGCGGACGAGGTGGAAGACCCCAGGATCATCGCCGAGCGCATCATCGACAACGTGGAGAAGGTGATAGTGGGCAAGCACGAGGAGGTGCGCCTGGCCGTCAGCGCTCTCCTCTGCCAAGGCCACATGCTCATTGAGGACGTGCCCGGCGTGGGGAAGACCATCCTCGCCCGCAGCATCGCCCGCTCCACGGGCTGCACCTTCCGGCGCATCCAGTTCACTCCCGATCTGCTCCCCAGCGACATCACGGGGGTCTCCATCTACAACCAGAAGTCGAGCGACTTCGAGTTCCGGCCTGGGCCCGTCATGGCCCAGGTGGTGCTGGCCGACGAGATCAACCGCGCTACCCCGAAGACACAGTCGGCCCTGCTGGAGGCCATGGAGGAGCGCCAGGTCACGGTCGACGGCGTCACCCACGCCATGCCCCAGCCCTTTACCGTCATGGCCACCCAGAACCCCATCGAGTACGAGGGCACCTTCCCCCTGCCAGAGGCGCAGCTCGACCGCTTCCTGCTGCGCGTTCACCTGGGCTACCCCTCCGGCACCGATGAGGTCCTGATCATGGACCGCCAGCAGAAGAAGCATCCCATCGAGGACCTTGAGCAGGTGACGGAGCCGCCTGAGATCCTGGGCGTGCAGCGGGCCGTCCGCGAGGTCTACGTCGACCCTCTCATCAAGCAGTACATCGTGGGCATAGTGGACGCTACTCGCCGCCACGAGTCCGTCTATCTGGGGGCCTCCCCGCGCGGGTCGCTGGCCCTCCACCGCACGTGCCAGGCGCGGGCCCTGCTGGACGGCCGCGACTACGTCCTGCCCGACGACGTGAAGGAGCTGGCCTACGCCGCCCTGGGCCACCGCATCATCGTCAGCCCCTCGGCGCGGGTGAAGACCATCACCTCCGCCGAGGTCCTGTCGAACTGCCTGGAGCGGGTACCCGTGCCCGGCGCCCGCGCCCGCAGCGGTTACCGCGCCTAGTCGGGTGCTGATAAGCCCAGGTGGGCCGCTCGCGGTTCGACAGGCTCACCACGAGCGGAACTCAAGAACCGCTCGCCCTGAGCCTTCGGCCCGAGCTCAGGCCGAGGGCTTGTCGAAGGGCGGCGTGAGGCAGGCCGTGAACGCTCTCCTCCGCCTCTACGACTTCTACCTGATCCGCCACCGCTCGCTGACGGCGATGAGCGTCATCTTCGTGCTGGCCCTGACCTGCGCCTTCGCGACCGGCTTCTGGCTCCTCTTCCGGCTGGCCTACCTTATCCTGGCCACCGTCCCCCTTTCCTACCTGTGGGCGCGGCTCAACCTGTGGGGCCTGGAGGTGACGGCGGAGAGGCGCGTGGACCGCCTCCAGGAGGGGCAGGCGACGGAGGACCGCATCACGGTGCGCAACCGGAGCTGGTTCTCCAAGCTGTGGCTGGAGGTCGATGACCCCTCGGACCTGCCGGGGCGGGCCGTGAAGCGGGTCATCGGCCTGAGGCCCGGGGGATACCGCTCCTGGCGTGTCTCCACCGTCTGCGCCCGCCGCGGGCTCTACAGCATGGGGCCGCCCACCGTCACCACCGGAGACCCCTTCGGCCTCTTCCGCCTGACGCGCCGCTTCGGGTACGGGCAGCGCATCCTGGTCTACCCGCGCGCCATCGAGCTGCCCAACTTCTACGTGCCGTCGGCCCGCCTGCCGGGGGAAGGCCGGTTCCGCCGTCGCACTCAGTATGTGACGCCGAACGCCTCCGGCGTCCGCCAGTACCAGTACGGCGACAGCTTCAACCGCATTCACTGGCCCACCACCGTCCGCACCAACGAGCTGATGGTGAAGCTGTTCGAGATGGACCCGGCCAGCGATGTCTGGGTGGTGCTGGATTTGGAGGCGAAGGTACACGCCGGCAGCGGCGACGACAGCACCGAGGAGTACGCGGTCAAGATCGCCGCCTCCGTGGCCCGCTACTTCCTGATGGCCAACCGCGCGGTGGGCTACCTGGCCCTGGAGCGCACCTTCGACTTGGAGGAGGCGGAGCGCGGCGCCCAGCACTACATGCGTATCCTGGAGCACCTGGCCCTGGCCGACGCCGAGGGCGACTCCGCCCTGGCCGACCTCCTCACCGCCGAGGCCCGCCGCTTCGGCCGCCACACGACGGTGGTCGTCGTCACCCCCTCCACGGACGAGGACTGGGTCGTCGGCCTCCAGTCCCTGGCCCAGAGGGGCGTCAAGGTGGCCGTCATCCTCCTCGAGCCCAGCACCTTTGGCTCCCCGGACAACTCCCTGCTGGTCTTCGGCGCCCTGGCCGCCAGCGATATCTACACCTACCTGGTCAAGCGCTCCGACGACCTGGCGCAAGCCCTGGGCAGCGGCATCGACAGCCCTTGGGTAGCGGCCGCCCGGAACGCGGAGGTGCGGCCGTGAGGCAGGCCTCCTGGAACGAGCTCTTCACCCCCCGGCCGGCGGAGCCCGTCGCCGAGCCCCGGCAGCGGGAGCGCCTCCTCTCCTGGGAGGATGTGATCACCTTCGGTATCGTCCTGATCCTGTTCCTGAGCGTGGTCGGCTCCATCGACAGCGCCCGCTGGGTGGACGACATGCCGTCGCTCTATCCCCTGGCCCTGGTCGGCCTCCTGCTGGGGCTGCTGCTGGCGCGTTCGCGCGCCGGCGAGCTGCTGGCCCACTCCCTGGCGCTGCTGGTGGGGGCCGGCGTCTGCCTGGTCACCCTCCTCTTTGTTGTGTCGGGGGGCAGCCCCGCCGCCCGCGTCGACAATCTAGTGGACCGCATGCACGCCTGGTTCAGCGCCGCCTTCGGTAGCGATATCAGCACCGACACCCTCCCCTTCATCGTGCTGCTGGTGGTGGTGACCTGGCTGGCCGCCTACGCCTCCGCCTGGAGCATCTTCCGCTGGCACAACGCCTGGCTGGGGCTGGTGCCTGGCGGCCTGGCCCTGCTCATCAACATCTCCTACCTGCCGGGGCAGTTCAGTATGGCCTTCGTCTTCTTCCTCTTCGGCGCCGTGCTGCTGGTGATGCGCGTGCACCTCGTCAACAGCATGCGGCGCTGGCGAGAGGGCCGCGTACCCTACCCCGAGTTCCTGAGCCTCTCCAGCCTGCACCTCACCTTCTGGGCCGCCCTGCTGCTCCTGGGCGCCGCCTGGGCCATGCCTCTGGCGCCGGAGTCGGGGGCGCTGACGGGCGCCTGGGAGCGCCTGACAGGGCCGATAGCGGAGCGCGCCTCCGATCTCAGCCGGGTATTCGCCGGGGTGCACAGCAAGAAGCCCGTGGACGTGCACCAGTTCGAGTCCACCCTGCCCTTCCAGGGCGAGATCAGCCTGGGACAGAGCCCCGTCATGCAGGTAGAGTCGGAGGAGGGGGGCTTCCTTCGCGCCCAGGTGTACGAGGTCTACACTTCGATGGGCTGGAAGACGGGGGAGCGCAGCCGCGAGCCTCAGGGCGAGCGCTCGGCGGAGGTCACCCTGGCCGAGGTCCTTTCCCGGGGCGGCCAGAGGCGCCCGGCGACCGTCGAGGTGACGGTGGACGCGGTGAAGAACGCCCTCTTCAGCCTGGGCGAGCCCCTGGCGGCCGACGTTTCCTCCCGGGTGGAGGTCGGCCAGTCGCCCACGGACGTCATCGCCCTGCGGCCGGCCGATGACCTGAAGCGGGGCCAGAGCTACACGGCGGTGGGCTTCGTCTCCGCCGCCTCGGCGCAGCAGCTAAGGGAGGCCGGCACCGCCTACCCAGCCGCCATCGCCGATACCTACCTCGAGCTCCCCGACGACCTGCCGCCGTCGGTGGCCGGGCTGGCCCGCGACCTCACCCGCTACGCTGAGAACCCATACGATAGGGCCCGCGCCATCGAGGACTACCTGCGCACCTACCCCAACGACTTCGAGATACCCCTCACACCCGTGGGCCGCGACACTGTGGACTACTTCCTCTTCGACCTCCGGCGCGGCTACTTCGATTACCATGCCTCGGCCATGGTGGTCATGCTGCGCAGCATCGGCATCCCCAGCCGGCTGGCCGTGGGCTACGTGCTGGAGGAGGCCGACCGAGACCCGGATTCGAAGACCTACCTTGTGACCGAGAGGAGCGCCTTCGCCTGGCCCCAGGCCTACTTCCCCGGCCTGGGCTGGATAGACTTCAACCCGACGCCCACCCAGCCCCTCATCCGCCGCCCCGGCGAGGACCTTGGCGCAACCGACAATGCCCTGGCGCCCTCGGGCCCGCCTGCTGAGCCCGACATCCCCTTTGGCCTCGGCGGCGCTGGCGTCCAGCCGTCCGCGCCGGTCGAGGAGGCGTCCAGGGAGGCTGCCAGCCGTGCGGGATGGGTGGTGATGGGCGTCCTGCTGGGGCTCCTGACCCTGCTCCTGACCGGTGCCGGCGCCGCCCGCTGGGCCTGGCAGTGGGGCCTGGCCGACCTCGACCCCGCGGGCCGGGTGTGGGCGAAGACGGTGAGGCTGGCCTCCTGGGCCCGACTGGCCCCTCGCCCTCAGCAGACGCCGCGCGAGTTCGCCCGCGACCTGGAACGCGAACTGGGCGGCGTCGAGGGCCTGGACCTGCTGGCGGAGAGCTACGGGCGCTCCCGCTTCGGGAGACAGACGCCCTCGGAATCGGAGAAGGCGCGGCTGGAGGCCGTGTGGCGGGTCCTGCGCGGCAGGCTCGCGGCCCGCGTGCTGCGCCGCCGGCCTGGTCGCGCCTAGGGCTGGCTCAGGCCCGATCCCTCCGTCTGCTGCCGGAGAACCTGCGTCGCCTCCGCCAGGTTCTCTCTCGGCACGAGCACCTGACAGGCCATGTTCGAGAGCCCCAGGAAGGACACGGCGTCCCGGGCGTTGATCATGGCCGGGATGCCCTGGCCCCGCAGCAGCTCGACCCACATCTCGGCGGTGAGCTGGTCGGGGGCGGTGGCCAGGTGGACCCAGCGCTGCTTCCTGGCGCTCAATCTCTCATACCTCAGTAGTCCAATCCCTGGCCGCTATCGGGCTGGCGGGCCGGCTCCGGTTGCAGAGCCTGCTGCTCGCGGAGGGCGTCCAGCACCCGCAGGGCCTGTTCTATGGTGAAGTCCTCGTCGATGCCGGCCAGCGCCTCAGCCAGGGCCTGCTCCGGGCTGGTCGTCTGAGGGCTTTCGCCTGACGACGGCGGCGTCTGTCCCTCCTGGGGCGTGCCCCCGCCGCCGGCGCTCTCCCCTGCCTGTCCGGCAGGCGGGCCGGGAGCCGGCGTCGCTTCGCCCGGCGGCGCCTCCTGGGCTGGGCCCGCTCCCGGAGACGACGGAGGCGACTGCTGCTCGGCCAGGGCGCGCGCCACCACCTCTATATTGTACTTCGAATCGAGGTCGTCTGGCTTGAGGATGAGGGCCTGCTTGTAGGCGTCGAAGGCGGCCTGGAGCTGCCCCAGGCGGAAGTAGTGGTTGCCCAGGCTGTAGTAGGCCTGGAAGGCCAGGTGGCTGTCCGTGGCCGCCGTCGCCCGCTGCGTCTCCTCGACGGCCCGGGAGTAGTCCCCCAGGCGGTGGAGGGCGTTCCCGATGTTGTAGTCGAGCTGGAGGAGGTCGGGCCGCTCGGCCTGGGCCCGCTGGTAGGACTCCAGGGCGCGGTCGTACTGGCCCTGGGCGAAGAAGCGGTTGCCGTCCTCGTTGAGGCTGTGGACGGAGCTGGCGCAGCCGGCGGCGAGCAGCCCGGCGACCAGCGCTAGGGGTCCCAGGACCGCCGCCTTCCGCCTGCTCCAAAGGCGCCTTCCCTTCGTGTCTGAGATGACCATCTCCAGGGCGAGGAGGAGGGCGGCGCCGGCCAGGAACCACTGGAAACGCTCCTCGGGCTGCCGCTTGCTGCCGGTGGCGAGGACGGTGGTCTGGAGGCGGGCGAAGTCGTCGGCGAGAGCAGCCAGGGGGGTGCCCGGGCCGTCCAGGGCCACGTAGCGGCCGCCGCCAGCCGCGGCCAGGGCGCGGAGAAGGGCGTCGTCCAGCCGCGTGACCACCGGGGCGCCGGTATCGGGAGCGACCTTGGGCTGCGTGGCTCCCGTCGCCGGGTCGACCTGCGGTATGGTGCCGCCGGCTGCGGTGCCGACGCCGGCGGCGTAGACCAGCATTCCCTTCCCGCTTGCGCTGCGGGCTGCCTCCAGGGCCCGGCCCTGGTGATCCTCCCCATCGCTGACCACGAGGATGATGCGGGTAGCAGCCTTGCTCTCCGAGAGGGCCCCGGCGGCGGCATCTATGCCATCGGCGAGCGCGGTGCCGGCCTGGAGGAGGAGCCTTTCTCGTGACGCCGAGGCCACCATCTGCTTGATAATTCCCAGGTCCGAAGAAAGGGGTGAGCGCAGGAAGCCACTGCCGGCGACCAGCACCAGCCCCGCGCGGTCGCCTCGGAGGCGGTCCAGGAGGGCGCCGATCTCCTGCTGGGCCCGCTCCCGCCGGCTGGGGGCGACATCATCTGCCTCCATGCTCTCCGAGACGTCGAGGATGATCATCAGGTCCACGCCTCGACGCTCCAGGGGCACCTGGCGGCTGCCGACCTGGGGCCTGGCGGCGGCGAGGGCGAGGAGGGCGAGGGCGGCCAGCAGCAACCCCGCCTTCAGAGCGCGGCGGGCAGGGCTGCGACCGGGGCTCACGGCGTCGAGGGCACCCCGGCCGGCGTAGGCGGCCTCGGCGCGAGCGCGCCAGCGCCAGAGGGCGGCGAGAGCCAGGCCGGCCAGAGGGACGGCAGCCAGGAAGGGCAGGAACTGGGGCGCGCCGAAGCTCACAGTCGTCTCCTCACGGCGCTCTCCGGAACACCGTGCTCGCGAGGAGCACCTCAAGGCCCAGGAGGGCCAGGGCCGGCACGAGAAAGAGCGCCGAACGCTCGTCGAAGGCGGAGAAGCGCTCCTGGCCCACCCGCGACTTCTCCAGCTTGCCGATCTCGTCGTAGATCTGAGCCAGGGTATCCGGGCTGTCGGCCCGGTAGTAGCGGCCGCCGGAGACCTCGGCCATGCGGCGCAGGGCCTCCTCGTCCACGCTTGGGCGAGGCGCTGGCGTCCCGGCTGGGCTCTCCCCGCCACTGCCTGCGCGGGGCGAACCGACGACGCCGATGGTATAGACGCGTATCTTGAGGGCCCCGGCGATGCGGGCCGCCGCTAGAGGCTCCACCTCCAAGCGGTTGTTCTCGCCGTCGGTGAGGAGGATGACGATCCGGCTGCGGGCCCCCGACTCCCGCAGCAGGTTCAGGGAGTCGGCTACGGCCAGCCCGATGGCGGTGCCGTCGGGGATGGGGCTGTCGTCGGCCCGGGCCACCATCTCCTGGAGGGCCTGATAGTCCAGGGTAAGGGGGCTGAGGGCCAGGCTCTGGCTGCGGAAGGCCACCAGGCCCAGGCGGTCGTTCTCGCGACCGGCGATGAAGTCGCTCACGACCTGCTTCGCCGCCTCCAAGGGCGTCTTGTCGCCCAGGGTGGACTCCGTCATGCTGCCTGAGATGTCCAGGGCCAGGACGATGTCGATGCCCTCCGCCGGCACGACGGCCCCGGCCCGGCCCGTCTGAGGTCGCGCCAGGGCCAGGATCAGGAGGACCAGCGCCAGGAGTCGCAGGGCCGGCAGGACCCACCGGTGACGGACCCGCCAGGTCGGGCGGAGGTCGCTCACCAGGCGAAGGCTGGCGAGAGTGAGGGCGCCGGCCGGTCTCCGCCCTGAGGGGCGCCGGAACTGCCACGCGGCCACGACCGGCAGCAGGAGGAGGAGCAGCAGGAAGTAGGGGCTCTCGAAGTGGATGCTCACGATCGCACCCCCGAGGCCTCCGCTTCGCTTTCCTCGCGGTGCTGCGGCCTGGTCATCTCCACGATCTCGAAGGCGGCCGTCAGGTCGGCGTCGGCGCGAGCGGCGGCGGGCACGTACTGGCCGTAGCGGACGTCGTCGCACTCCTGAAGGAGGCCGGACACCAGGCGGGCCTGCCAGCGGTCGACGCCGCGACCGACCATCTGCCCCTCTAGTTCGGCGGTGGTGAGGGCGAAGGCCGGGAAGCCGTAGCGGCCCGTCAGGTAGCGACGAACGCAGCTCCCCAGGAGCTGGTAGTGCTCCTTGGGGGCGCCTCCTTCGGGCAGCCTCAAGGCGGCGATGCGCTCCAGCTCGGCGCGGGCCTCGTCCTCGGGCAAAGGTGGTGGGCCGGCCGGCGCAGGGGCGCGGCGGCGCCGCCGCAGAACACGCGCCAGGAGCAGCGCCAGCCCGACGGCGAAGGCCGTCACGGCGGCGGCCAGGGCCGGCGTGAGGTAGGCCGGCGCCCCGCCCGGCACACTGAGCTGCGGCTTGAGGTCGCGCACGTCCGTGGGCGACTCGCCGGGGGGTATGACGCTAGCCACGGTGATGGGGATCGCGGATGTTGTCGCCGTGGCCGGGTTGCCGGCGGCGTCGCTGTAGGGGACCGCGATAGCCGGGACCTCCAGATCGCCGGTGCGGAAGGCCGCCACCGTAAAGACCAGGATCGTCTCCACGCGGCCGCCGCCCAGCGACCGCTCCCGGGGCGGCTCGGCGGCCAGCACCTCAAAGGCGCCGAAGGCGGCGGCTCCCTCCAGCGTGTCGAGGGTCAGGCCCTCGTCATGCTCCACGACGATGGTGAGGGTGATGCGGTCGCCCACGGTGACCCGGTCGCGGTCGACGCTGGCGCGCACGGTCACGGGCTCCGGCGGCGCCGCGGCAGCGTGGTGGGGAGCGAGCGCGGCCAGGGCGACCAGCAGGACGAGGAGGCCCCCGACGGATCGGGCAATGTAGTGGAAGGCTTTAGCCTTCCAGGACGTGTGTGGAGGGCTGAAGCCCTCCGCTACGGAGATCACTGGCACGATTACAGCCTCCGCGCCCTGGCCTGGAAGAAGGCGATCAGGGACGGTACGTAGGGCCGGTCGGTGAGGATGGGCACTTCGTCCACGCCGACGGCGCTCAGCAGGCGGCGCCGCTCCTCGCGCCGGCGCTGCCCGGCCTCGGCGTAGCGCTGCCGCACCCCGGCGTCGCCGCTGTCCACGATGACGCGCTGGCCGGTCTCCGGGTCCTCCAGCTCCAGGAGGCCGGCAGCGGGGAGCTCTGTCTCCCGGGGGTCGCTCAGGCTGATGGCGATGATGTCGTGGCGGCGGGCGGCCACGCGGAGGGCAGCCTGGTAGCCGCTGGCCAGGAAGTCGGAGAGGAGGAAGGCGACGCTGCGGCGGCGGGCGACGCGGCTCAGGAAGCCCAGGGCAGCAGCGACGTCGGTGCCGCGATGGGCCGGGCGCAGGCCCGCCTGCCGAACGGACAGGTAGAGCAGCTCGCGGATGAGGCGCAGGACGTGCTGGCTCCCCTTCTGAGGGGGCAGGAAGCGCTCCACCTGGTCCGTGAAGGCGATGAGCCCCACGCAGTCGTTGTTGCGTACGGCGGCCAGGGCCAGGAGGGCGCCGATCTCGGCGGCGAGCTCGGCCTTGGTCTGGGGCGCCGTGCTGAAGCCCTCTGAGGCGCTGACATCCACCAGCAGGTAGACGGTGAGCTCACGCTCCTCGACGAACTTCTTCACGTAGGGCGTGCCCATGCGGGCCGTCACGTTCCAGTCGATGATGCGGACGTCGTCGCCGGGCTGGTACTCACGCACCTCGGAGAACTCCAGGCCGCGGCCTCGAAAGACGCTGTGGTACTCGCCAAGGAAGAGGTGATCCACCAGCCGCCGGGCGCGAATCTCGATGCGCCGTATCTTGCGGAGAAGCTCCGGCGGAATGGGGGCCTGTTCGGCAGTGGGGGCGGTCATGGCGTCAGGCGGCTGAGGCTGGCGTCGAGCGCACGGGCGCCTACGGCACCGGCACCCCTTCCAGCACCCGCCGCACGATGTCCTCGCTGGAGAGCTCCTCGGCCTCCGCCTCGTAGGTGACGATGACGCGGTGGCGGAGGACATCCATAGCCACGGCCTTCACGTCGTCCGGGGTCACGTAGCCGCGGCCGTGGACGAAGGCGTGCGCCTTGGCCGTCTGCGCCAGGTAGATGCTGGCCCGCGGCGAGGCGCCGTAGGCGATGAGGCCGCTGAGGCCGTCCAGTCGGTAGCTGTGGGGCTCGCGGGTGGCGAAGACCAGGTGGAGGATGTAGTCTTTGAGGTCGTCCTCCAGGTGGACGGCCTGCACCGCCTCACGGGCGGCCAGGATGTCGTCCCTGGCGACCACGGCATCGACCTGGGCCGCGGGCGCGGCCACGAAGCGCTCCAGGATCTTCTTCTCCTCCTGGCGGCTGGGGTAGGTTATCACCGCCTTGAGCATGAAGCGGTCCAACTGGGCCTCCGGCAGGGGGTAGGTGCCCTCGTGCTCGATGGGGTTCTGTGTGGCCAGCACCATGAAGGGCTCCTCCAGGGGGAAGGTGGTGCCCCCGATGCTGACCTGTCGCTCCTGCATGGCCTCCAGCAGGGCCGACTGCACCTTGGCCGGCGCTCGGTTCACCTCGTCGGCGAGGACGATGTTGGCGAAGATGGGCCCCTGGCGCACGTGGAACTGGCCGTCGCGGGGGTTGAAGACGGTGGTGCCGGTGAGGTCGGCCGGCAGGAGGTCGGGGGTGAACTGGATGCGCACGAAGCCGGCGCTGATGGCCTGGGCCAGGGTGCTCACGGCCAGAGTCTTGGCCAGCCCCGGCACCCCTTCGATGAGAACGTGCCCGTTGCAGAGGAGGGCGATGAGCAGCCGGTCGAGGAGGTACTCCTGCCCGACGATGACGCGGCCCACCTGGGCCTTAACCGCCTCGACGAAGCGGCTCTGCTCCCGCACGCGGGCGTTAATAGCGTCGATGTCCGCGGCCACGGTAGATCGATTCTAGCACGAAACGAGGCAGGGAGCGCCCGTACAGATGGACGCTCCCAATTACGTCGCCGCCGGCGTGCTGCGCTACCTGAGGCTAGGAGCTGGGCTGCCCTTCCGTCGCCTGCTGGGGGGCCTGGCCAGGCGCTCTCCAGTCGAATTGCGCTCGTACGCCACCACGCCCTCCGCCAGGATCGTCTCCAGGAAGCTGTTGCCGCTGGCGAGCATCTTGTCGAGCTCAGTCGGCGTGTAAACGAGGGGCTGGACATCCAGGCCCAGGCCATGTGCGGCGTCGCGGACGCGGCCGATGCGGTCGAAGAAGCGTTCGTCGGTGTCCTTCACCACGATGAGGTCCAGGTCACTCCCCTCATGCGTGTCGCCGCGGGCGAAGGAGCCGAAGACGATGACCCGCAGGGGGTCGTAGGCTCGCACGATGGCCTCGACGACTTGACCTACAAGTCGATTGTCTGGCTGATAACCTTCAGTACGGATTCCGCCAGGTTTAGGCATTCCTGGGCTTCCTTCTCGCCGTAGAAGTGATGTGGGGAGGGCCCCAGCAGTAGCGCCAGGGCCCTTTCTGTGTGCTACTCGCCGGTGGCTAGCCCTCCTTGGGCGGCTGGAGCGGCCACTCGTTCACCAGGTTCGCCGTCACCGGCTTGCGCACGAGCTGCGACACCAGGTCCACCGTCCAGGGCTTGTCCGTCTCCACAGCGGCTACGATCTCCGGCTCCGAGTAGAGCCCGATGTAGCCGGCCCGGACCAGGAACGTGCGGCCGTTGATGTTGGCGGCCTCATCGGTGCAGAGCCAGGCCACGAAGGGGCCGATCTCCTCCGGCGTCTGCTTCTCCAGCTCGGCGAGCATCTTCATGCCGTCTTCGCCGGCCCGCGCGAACCGCTGGCGCATGTCGTCGCTCAGGGTCAGGCGCGTGGCGGCCTGAGGGCGGATGGCGTTGACGCGCACGCCGTAGCGGCCCATCTCCCGCGCCACCGTCCGCGTCATGCCAACGATCCCCTCCTTCGCCGCGGCATAGTTGGTCTGGCCGACGTTGCCCAGCCCCGACGTGGAGGAGGTGTTGACGATCACCCCCGGTACTCGCGCCTGCCGGAAGTAGGTGCAGGCGTGCCGCATCAGGTTGAAGTGTCCCTTGACGTGCACGGCGATGACGGCGTCGAATTCCTCCTCGGCCATGTTGAAGATCATGCGGTCGCGGAGGATGCCGGCGTTGTTGATGACGATGTCCAGCTTGCCGAAGTTGTCCAGGGCCTGCTTGACGAGCTTCTCGCCGGTGGCGTACTCGACGACGTTGTCGTAGTTGGCCATGGCCTGGCCGCCCATCTTCTTGATCTCGTCCACCACCTCCTGCGCGGGGCCCGTGGCCCCGCCGGTGCCGTCGGCGGCGCCGCCGAAGTCGTTGATGATGACGGTGGCGCCCTCAGAGGCGAGCGCCAGGGCCTCGCCCCTGCCGATGCCGCGGCCGGCGCCCGTCACGATGGCAACCCTGCCCTTGAGTCTGTCGCCCATTGTGGTTCCTCCTTCTTGGGGTCCAGAGCTGGTCAGCCCGCCGACAGGCAGGCCCACCGTGTTATAGGGCATGAGGGGTGGAGAGGGCAAGGGGATGGGGTCGACGTTAGGGGGCGGCCACGATGTCAGAATCGTTGAATGGCCGTCGGAGTAGCGGCAGTTCCGCCGCGATGACGCTAGTCGGCCAGGCCAAACGCCTCTCGGACTGCTTCAGCATCCACCCAAGCGTCCCAGATGCTGGCATAGCCCTGGTCCCCATCGGGCAGGGTGCCCTCGGCCAGTTCGTCTCTATGAATGATGACCACCTCGCAACGCTCTTCCGCGTAGACTGAATCAACGGTGCCATTGACGATCTCTATTGCGACCTTCATTGCACCCTCTCCGCATCACTACTTCAGCGGCTCACGAAGCTGGCGATCACACCGCGGAACCGTGCCAAGGACGAGTGCAGTTGGTCAACTTCCTCTGGCGCAAGGAGCGTGGTCACGGCAGCGATCTCATGGAAGGCGCCTGAGAAGTACGGGACTAGCAGCTTCTCTGCCCGGGCGCGGTCCCTTTCGCCTGTGACTACGAGAAAGAGACGTGCACCCCAGTTGTCGTAGGCGTGCTTCAGCCTCACGAGCGCCTCTAGGATGTTGCCCTTGTCTTGGACTTCGAACACGTGCGTGACGCGCGGGAGCCACTCGGCGTCCTTCCAGACAACGTCGTAGCTGTATGGCCCCTCCTTTAGCTCCCGCCTGGCGTATTTCCCCAGGATTCTCCCGATTTCCTCCACCTGCTTCGCAATCTGGGTGTGGACGCTTTCCTTCCTGTGCCTGATTTCGACGACCTCGCCTACCTCGCGTTTGACGCGATCCCTGCCCACGTCCGTGATTCGCCACACACCATAGCGCGACTTGTCTATTTCGCCTTTATGCACTAGGCGCAGACGCGCCCAGTGCACCTTGTTTTCCCAGGTGTTGATTCCCGTTCGATTGGTTGCCCTGAGGTCCTCATCAGTAAGCTGCGGAAAGTATGTGGCGATCTCTTGGAAGAAGGCCGCGTTGGGGCGCAACTCTCCCGCTGCGCGTTCAATCTCAAGAAGGATCGGCAGCTCGATCTCGCTCTGCTTCGGATAGGACACGACCTGCACCCGCTAGGCTAGATTGTTTGTTCTGCGGGCCAGAGTATAGGCCTCGTGGCGGGCGTTTGCAACCCCTTGGCTCCCGTCTGGGGGCTAGAACTGAGTGGCCGTGGCCGGCGCTACTTGTTCTACCTCCACCCGTCCCTGCTCCCCTACGACCGTCCGCAGGCGCTCGACCAGCTCCTCGCAGGCGCGGGCCGAGGGCAGGGCCAGCTCCACCTCCTGCCCGTCGGCCTGGCGGACGCGCAGGCGCACGGGATCGTCGCCGGGGAAGTCTCGCAGGCAGGCCACCAGCGCGCCCACGCGGGCGCGGTCGGCCGCCTCGTCCTCCGTCTCCTCCAGCGTGATACGCAGGACCATAGCAGGGCGCTGCTCTCTGCCCTCTGTTCTCTGCCCTTCGCCTGCGGCCGAAGCTGCGGGCCGCGGGCTGACCGGACGGCTTGCCTGGGCAGCCGCCGCCAGCCAGTCGGGGATGGCGAAGGGGGCGCCACCCCCCGCCTGGTAGAGGGCGATGCGCTGCACGCCCACCTGGAGCCTCTCGCCCCGCTCGCGGACGCGCACCAGCACCAGCAGGATGTTGCCCTCCATCCACAGCTCGCGAGTCTGCTCGTAGAGGTCGGGCCAGACGGTGACCTCCAAGCTGCCTGACAGGTCTTCCAGCTCCACGGCGAGGAAGGGGCGGCCGTCGCGGGTGAAGAGGGGCCGGGTGCCGGTGACCAGACCCGCCAGCACCAGCTCTCGACCCGACATCTCCGCCGTCACCTCGCTGCAAACGGCGGTGACGTGGGAGGCCAGGGCGCTGGCGACGGCGCTGAAGGGGTGCTCGGAGACGTAGACCCCCAGGAGCTCCTTCTCCCAGGCCAGCATCTCCGACCGGGGCACCTCCCCCTCGTCCAGCCCCGCCTCTCCGGCTGGCAGCTCCAGGGCCGGCAACGGAGTGGCGGCGCTCTGGCCGAACATGTCGAACATGGTGGCCTGTCCTGTCTCCCGCAGGCGCTGCTCGCGCTGGGCCAGGGAAACGATGCGGTCCAGGTTGGCCAGCAGCGCACCCCGTCCATACGGGCGCCCGCCTGGGCGCTCCCCCAGGCTGTCCAGGGTCCCCGCCTTCACCAGGCTCTCCAGGGCACGCTTGTTGAGGTTGCGAAGGTTGGCCCGCCGGCAGAAGTCCTCGATGGAGGCGAACTCCCGCCCGCCGCCGTCGCCTTCATCGCGGGCGGCGATGAGGCTCTCGGCGGCGCCGACGCCCACGTTCTTGATGAGCGCCAGCCCGAAGCGGATAGCGGTTGGGCCATCGGGGAGGGGTTCCAGGGCGAAGTTGACCTGGCTGTGGTTGATGTCGGGTGGCAGGATAGGGATGCCGAGCTTGGCGCACTCGGCGACGGCGCTGGCGATGCGCTCGTGGGCGCCCGCCGGGTGGTGGGGCGCCAGCATGAGGACGGCCGTCATGTAATCGGCCGGGTAGCAGGCCTTCAGGTAGGCTGTCTGGTAGGCGATGGTGGCGTAGCAGTAGGCGTGGGCCTTGTTGAAGGCGTAGCCGGCGAACGGCAGGATCAGCTCGAAGATCTCGCTCGCCAGCTCCTCCTTGTAGCCCCGGTCCTGCGCCCCCTCCAGGAAGCGCTGGCGTTCGGCGCGCATGACCTCCGGGATCTTCTTGCCCATCGCCTTGCGCATGGTGTCGGCGTCGCCGAGGCTGTAGCCGGCGAACTTCTGGGCGATGAGGAGCACCTGGTCCTG
>Ga0315277_10001727_pt1 | contig 31256 bp, 23 predicted proteins | sample YL17G05_15_MG_FD_203695 | JGI IMG/M metagenome (GOLD analysis project Ga0315277, IMG submission 203695) | Sediment microbial communities from Yellowstone Lake, YNP, Wyoming, USA - YL17G05_15 | ecosystem: Environmental > Aquatic > Freshwater > Lake > Sediment | place: USA: Wyoming | collected...
CGATCAGGCTTGTAAGAGCTCCCTGAGATTTGGTGAATCTCGCGCGCAGGTTGGCCGCGAACACTCCGAATGCCAGGGCCAGTCCGAAGAGCGGGATGTAGAGGTACCATTTCGCCAGACGGCTCGAGAGAAGCAGGGCCGGCACGTTCAATCCAGCAAACCAGACAACACCCGCCCATTCCACTACCGAGACTCTACCGCGCCGCTTCAGGATATCGAGCATCCAGACCAGGAGCAAGCTGCCCATCAAGCCGAAAGCGATGACCCGGTTTCTTTCCGCATTGGCTATCTGCAGTCTGTCTGGTAGATTCAGTGCCCAGAAAAGGTATTTCGTCTTTCCAATCAGATTGGACCAGGGATTGATGTCGTAAGCGGAGCCTTGGGCGTACAGAAAGCCCGCCTGCAGCCAGTGAATGAACATGCCGGCAAAGAAGACTGCGATGGCCAGGCAGAGAGCGGCTAAAGGAGTCGTCTTCCAGAACGGCCGCCAGATGGTTTTTGCGGATACGGGTTCCTCGGAGGTGCGCAGGGCTGTCAGTCCGAGGACTATCCAGATGGCCAGAGGGAACGTCGTAGCGGCTTCTTTGGTCAGGAGCGTAAGGACAAAGGCGATTACCGAGCCCCCTATGCATAGCGGAGACCGCCGAACATATCCGTCATGGGCCAAAAGGAGCGTAACCAAAAAGAGAGATGCGAGGAGGAAATCGGAGAGATAGGTTACATCGTAAGTAATCCAACCGGCTACCGAATGCAGTCCCCAGAACGCAGTAGCCGCAAGGACGCTCAGGGGATCAGAGAGAAGCCGTCGCGCAAGACAGTAAAAAAGGTATGTATTCAGCAGGTGGAAGAGAATCGGTATCCAGTGATAAGGAAGAGGGTCGAGTCCGAGGTGAGGTATCACCAACGCCATGAGGCCCAGGTTGAGTGGCCGATACTGGCGTGCATCGTCCGGGGCCACGAGATAGCGCTGAAACTCCGTCCAGCTGCGAGGATAGCGGGTCATGTAGAAAAGACTGTCGTTGTTGAAATATTTGTGGAAGGAGCCGGTAAAAATCCAAAGCTCACCCAGCAGTATCAGGGACAATGCTATCCTGTTCCACGTTTTTTCCGAGGCCATGACCGATCGAGATTTCACTCCTTATCTGCTGGGTGATTTCATACTAACAGACTTGTCAAGCAGCAACAGGCGATTCGAAGAATCGCTTTCGGCTATGCGGCCGCCATAGAAGTTTATCGGCATCCCGCGGAGCGGGGGAGCAGATTCATTTCGTTTGCGGTCTTGTGGTGTTCATGCTCTTATGCGAAAATTCCGCTTCTCGACTTCAACGAACCATTCGAGTAAGAGAAAGCTATGAGTGCAAAAACCCCGGTCGGTGTCCTGGGAGCGACGGGCGCCGTCGGGCAAAAATTCATAAAGTTGCTCGAGAATCACCCCTGGTTTGAGGTGACCGAAGTGGCCGCCTCCGAGAGATCCGCAGGCAGGCGCTACGAGGACGCAGTTGCTTGGAAGCAGGTTACTCCCATTCCCGATGCCGTGCGTTCGCTGGAGATTCGGCCCTGCACTCCGGACTTGAAATGCCGCGTCGTTTTCTCGGGGCTTGACGCGTCTGTGGCGGGCCAGATCGAGGAAGACCTTGCGCGCGCCGGCTACATCGTGCTGAGCAACTCAAAGAACCACCGGCTTGACGCGGATGTCCCCCTTGTCATCCCTGAGCTGAATTCTGACCATCTGGGGCTCATCCCAATCCAACGGCGCAATCGCGCCTCGAACGGCTACATCGTCACAAACTCGAACTGCTCCACTATGTTTCTGGCTATGGCGCTTGGGCCGTTGCACAAGGAATTCATTGTCGAGAAAGTGCTCGTGACTACAATGCAAGCGGTCTCTGGGGCGGGATACCCGGGCGTCCCGTCGCTCGACATCCTCGGGAATGTGATTCCTTACATAGGTGGTGAGGAGGAGAAGATGGAGATCGAGACTCGTAAAATCCTGGGACGATTTAACGGGCACTCGATAGATCTCGCCGATTTCGCAGTCAGCGCGCAGTGCAACCGTGTTGCCGTGGAGGACGGGCACACGGAGTCTGTGTCCATAAAACTGGGTCGGAAAACGACGGCACAGGAGATCGCCGAGCTTCTGGCTGTGTTCTCGGGACCGCCTCAGCAGCTTCAACTCCCGAGTGCTCCCGGCCGGCCCCTGCTGGTCATGACGGCGCAGGATCGGCCCCAGCCTCGGTTTGACGTCAATCTGCAGCATGGAATGGCCGCGCTGGTGGGACGCATCCGTTCCTGCCCCGTCCTGGACTTCAAGTTCACGGTACTGGGCCACAACACCATCCGCGGTGCGGCAGGGGCGTCAATCCTCAACGCTGAGCTGCTCAAAGCTCAAGGATTTCTGGATTGAACCATGATCGTATGCAAATTTGGCGGCACCTCCGTCCAGGACGCTGAAGCAATGGAACGGGTCGCCGGCATCATCCGCCGGAGGCTCAAGGAAAGGCCCATCGTTGTCGCTTCTGCGATGGGCAAGACGACCACCCAGTTGCTGCAGGCTGCCCAGAGCGCAGCGAAAGGAAAGCGCGCCGAAGCCCTCGACCTTATCAACAAGCTGAAGGAGAAACACCTTCACGAGGCCAAAGGACTCGGACTGGCTGCATCCGGCGGCGATCTTTTCGATACGATCAACTCTCTATTCAAAGAGATTGGCAATATCATCAGAGGTCTCTCTGCCCTTGGCGAGCTGACGCCGAGAAGCATGGATGCCATGGCCAGCTTCGGTGAGAGGCTTTCTACCTTGATTCTAACGGAAGCCTGCCTGAAGCGTGACATTCCGGCCCAGCTCATGGATGCGCGCCAGTGCATGATTACGGATGATAACTTCACCCGTGCCACGCCGTTGTTCGATCTTACGGACGCCGCTATTCGCGAACAGCTGATTCCCGCCGTCAAAGCCGGGCGTGTGCCGGTCCTTCAAGGCTTCATTGGGAGCACGCGCAACGGCATCACCAGCACTATCGGGCGCGGGGGATCGGATTATTCGGCCGCAATCGTGGGCGCTGCGCTGGACGCCTACGACATCCAGATCTGGACGGACGTCGACGGTATTATGACCACGGATCCGCGCATGGTCCCGGAGGCACGCAGGGTCAGGGTAATTTCGTTCGACGAGGCTGCGGAGCTGGCTTACTTCGGCGCGCGCGTGTTGCATCCGGCAACGATATTGCCCGCCGTTCGAAAAAAGATCCCCGTGCACGTGTTGAACAGTTATCGCCCGGAGGCCGAGGGCACGCTCATCACCGAAGAAGCCCCTCCCTGTGAAAACCCGGTGAAGGCCATAGCCTATAAGAAGGGAATCACTATCATCAACATCGCCTCCACGCGCATGCTGATGGCTTACGGCTTCCTCAAAAGAATCTTCGAAATCTTCGATCATCACCGGACGGCCGTGGATGTTGTGTCCACCTCGGAAGTCTCCGTGTCGCTCACACTCGACGAAACCTCCGCGCTGTGGGATATCATCACGGAGCTGAAGAGGATCGGCGAAGTCAAGGTGGATGGAAGCAAGGCGATAGTGTGCTGTGTCGGGGACAACCTGCGGAACATACCCGGAGTGGCGCACCTTGTCTTCAGCGTAATGCAGGATGTCAATATCCACATGATTTCGCAGGGAGCTTCTGCGATCAACATCACTTTTGTTGTCGATGAGGACAGGCTTACGCAGGTGGTCCGCGGCCTGCACGACGTTTTCTTTCAAAAGCTCGATCCGCTCATTTTCGAATAGCGGTTGGGTGTCAGCTCTGGAAAATTTAGTTTTTTGTGGATTCCTGTTTCGGCTACGATTGCCTTGCGCAAAAACTAGATTTTTCAGACCAGACACCTCAGAGGGAGGCACCCATGAAAATTGCACTGCTGGGTTACGGCAAGATGGGTAAGCTTATCGAGGCCATAGCCCTGCGCGAAGGGTGGGAAGTGGATCCGAAGCTCGACATAGACAACAATGCCGGCGGATGCGGAGTCACGGCGGCAGCAATGCAGGGTGTCGATGTAGCAATTGATTTCTCCCAGCCGGATGCAGTGCTGCCAAACATCGAGGCGGCCGCGCGGGCTGGCGTCAACCTTGTGGTCGGTACGACGGGCTGGGCGGATGAGCGCAGCGGGGTCGAGAGACTCGTGCTCGAATCCGGAATCGGCTTGGTTCATGCCGCGAACTTCTCGGTGGGCATGAATCTCTTCTTCGAAATAGTTGCCCACGCGGCGCAGATAGTCAGCAAGATTCCGCAATATGATCCCTATCTGGCCGAAGAGCATCACCGCGCCAAACTGGATGCCCCCTCAGGCACGGCGCTCAATCTGCTTGAACTCATGAAACCCTATTTCGCGAATCCCGGGGTGGCAAGCATCCGAGCCGGCTTCATTCCCGGCAACCACGTTGTCGGCTTCGACAGCGAGGCGGACACGATCATACTCGAGCATCGTGCCCGCAGCCGGCAGGGTCTTGCCGAAGGGGCCATTCTTGCGGCGCGCTGGGTCGCCGGCAAGAAGGGCTTCTACGACTTCCGGGACGTTTTCCGGGAAATCCTGGGGCTGTAAACGCCGGCCTTGGCGGTAAATTTCAAGCGGTGACAGGAAATGAGACTGGTGACGAGCTGGCAGCAGGCAGTCGGCTGCAGGCAGTAAAAGCCCTTGAAGGAACCAATGTACCAGCGTCAGACTGCCGGCCGCCGGCGTGGAGCCAGGGTGTAACGGTTGTCCAAAGTCAAATTGAGCTGAACGCAGGTTTGATAAAAAGAGGCGCGGCATGGGGAGATTGGACGATTTGACGGGTTGCGGGACTGCGATGGTTACGCCGTTCAAGCCGGACGGCAGCTTGGACGGGAAGACTCTCGTCGATCTGATCGAGTGGCAGGTCCAGGAGGGAATCCACTTCCTGGTGCCATGCGGAACGACGGGAGAAAGCGTCACTCTGACGCATGACGAGTATCTCTCCGTGGTCGACATTACGGTTAAGACGGCTAGAGGCCGTGTGCCAGTCGTGGCGGGCGCGGGGGGCAACAACACCGCCAAGATCATCGACTTGATTCACGAGCTGAAAAGGCTCGGCGTGGACGGCATCCTGTCCGTATCCCCCTATTACAACAAACCAACGCAGGAAGGCATCTTCCAGCACTTTCGGGCGCTCGCGCAGTCCACGGAATTGCCGATCATCGTCTACAACGTCCCGGGGAGAACGAGTTCCAACATCCTGCCTGACACGCTGCTGCGGCTGGCGGAGATTCCCAACATCCTCGGGGTCAAGGAGGCGAGCGGAGACATCTCGCAGATTGGAGAAATCTGCTCGCGTGCACCCGAACGATTCCGGATTCTGTCCGGCGATGACTCCCTGACTCTTCCGGTGATTGCCCTTGGAGGACACGGCATCATCTCCGTTGCCTCCAATGAGGTTCCGGGTATGATGGCTAAGTTCACTGCGGCCTGCCTGAAAGGGTCCTGGGATGAGGCTCGCGGCTGGAACCGGAAACTATACCCGCTGATGAAGATAAACTTCATCGAGTCGAGTCCGATTCCCGTGAAGGCCGCACTCGCCATGATGGGGAAGATCCCCGAGGTATACCGCCTGCCGCTCGTGAAGATATCCGACGGGGCGCGGGCGAAGCTTTCAGCGGTTCTCTCCGAGCTGAACTTGGTTTGAAAACTATGAGCGCACTCGAAAAGAGGATCACGGATCTTTTTGCCAATCCGCCGCGGGATGGATATTTGCCGGAGCACTTCGAAGTGTTCGAGGAATTCAAGCAAGCGCTCAACGCCGGAGAGGTGCGGGCGGCAACACCCGCGGGCGATTCATGGAAGGTTAATCTTTGGGTCAAGCAGGGCATCCTCCTCGGCTTCCGGATGGGATATCTGTGGGACTATTCCATCGATGCCAACTTTCGCTACTACGACAAACATACATATCCTCTCAAGAGGCTCAAGATCGATGATGGCGTCCGTGTTGTTCCCGGCGGCTCCTCGATTCGAGATGGAGTTCACCTGGGCCGCGGCGTAACCTGCATGCCCCCGATGTACATCAACGTCGGCGCCTATGTGGATGATGGAACGATGGTCGATTCTCACGTCCTCGTAGGATCCTGCGCACAGATCGGGAAGGGGGTTCACCTCAGCGCGGCGTGCCAGATCGGCGGCGTGCTGGAGCCTGTTGGGGCTCTGCCGGTAATCATTGAAAATGACGTGTTGGTTGGAGGCAATTGCGGAGTCTATGAGGGGACCCTGGTACGCGAAGGCGCGGTGCTCGGCGCCGGCACCGTGCTCACGGGCGGTACACCCGTGTATGATCTCATCAGGCAGAGCATCTATCGGAGGAACGGCGACGCCCCTCTGGAGATCCCGCCGAACGCGGTAGTGGTTCCCGGATCCCGTGCGGTTCCCAAGGGCTGGGGCCGGGAGCAGAACCTTTCGATATATACTCCAGTCATCGTCAAATATCGCGATTCCAAGACCGAGAGCAGCATCCATCTCGAAGATCTGCTGCGATGAAGCACAACATAGGCGCAGAGATGACGAGACCTCTTTGATTTCTGTGCCTCCGTGGTGCTGACTGGGAGAGTGAAGATGGCCAGCGTCCTTCCGTTCCAGGGATATCGCTACAACAAGGAACTTGTCGGGAATCTCAATCTGATTGTCACCCAGCCGTACGACAAGATCTCCCCGAAGATGCAGCAGAATTACTATCGCAGGTCCAGGTACAACGTTGCACGGATTACCAAGAATTTGGAAAAGAACGGGAATCCCGATACCGATTACCCGGATGCCGGCGCGACGTTCGAGCGCTGGCTTGAAAAAAGGGTTCTCGTTCAGGACGCGCTTCCCGGGATCTACCCCTACTACCAGGACTACGAGATCGAGGGCGAAAGGAAGCAGCAGAAAGGCTTCATCGCGCTGCTGGACCTGAAGCGTTCCGCCTCGGGGATCCTGCCCCATGAGCGAACGATGGCCGAGCCGAAGATGGACCGGTTGCGCCTGATGCGGCGGCTCGAGTGCAATGATGACTTGATTTACATGCTTTACACGGACGATAGGTTGACGGTAAATCGAGTCCTTGAGGAAAAAGTATCGGGCCGACCTCCGGAGATCGAAGCGAAGGATGAATATGGCGCAATTCACCGGCTCTGGGCAATCACTGAGCCCAGGGCGCTGAAGAAAATCCAGGATGCCATGGTTCCCGAAGAGCTTTTCATCGCCGACGGCCACCACCGCTTCGAGACATCGCTCAACTTCATGAAAGAGTGCGAAGCCCGGGGATGGAAACCCGCCGGGGTCGAATCCTTCGATAAGCGGATGATCACTTGCTTCAACAGCGCGGACCAGGGGGGCACCATCCTTCCGACGCACAGGCTGGTGAGGGGATTGTCCGGTTTTGACTCTGCGGCTTTTCTGAGCGCAGCCGAACAATACTTTGAGGTCGAATCGCTGGTCTCGGCGGCGGAACTGTGGGAAAAGATGCGGGATTCGAGCGACTGGCATGCGTTCGGCTTCTATGCTGCGGATGTGCGCCGCTTTTATCTTCTGCGGCTGAAGGAAGAAGGGAAAGTGGATCCGCTCATGCTGGCGCACCCCGAAACCTACAGACACCTCGACGTGAGCATCCTGCACACCTTGATCCTGGAACGCCAACTCGGGATCGACGAGGAGAAACTCGTTGCTCAAGCGCATGTGGAGTATTTCCGGGACCGGAACGAATGCATCCGCAACGTCGACGAAGGGATGCACCAGGCGGCGTTTTTCCTGAATCCAACGACGGTCGAGCAGGTTCAGCGCGTGGCGCTGCTCGGGGAGCGGATGCCGCAGAAGTCGACGGATTTCTACCCGAAACTCCTTACGGGACTTGTGTTCATGCGGATGAAGATTTTAAAGTAATCAAAATCCTTTGTGAGCCTTTGTGTCATCGTGTCTTTGTGTTGTCCTTTGAAAGGACAACACAAAGACACAAAGGTCACCAAGCCTGCTAGAGCGCTTCGGAGATGGCCTTGGCCTGGGTGAACAGCGTGAGGTAATCACGCCCTCCTGCCTTGGAATCAGTTCCGCTCATGTTGAATCCGCCGAACGGATGGACTCCAACGAGGGCCCCGGTGCACTTCCGGTTGATGTAAAAGTTGCCGACGTGGCATTCCTCTTTCGCCCGAGCGATGTGCTCTCGATCCCTTCCGTAGTAGGCTCCAGTTAATCCGTACTCGCTGTCATTCGCGATTTGGATAGCTTCATCCAAATTGCTGGCCTTGATGACCGCGAGCACAGGACCGAATATTTCCTCCCGGGCAATCCTGGCCTTTGGACTTACGTCTGCAATGACGGTGGGTTTAATGTAGAAGCCATCGCCTTCTGCCGGCTCGCCCCCTGCCACGAGCTTTCCTTCCTGCTTACCGATTTCGATGTACTCGAGGATGCTCTTCACGGCTTTTTCGTTAATCACCGGGCCCATATAGCTCGACGGATCCGTGGTGGGTCCGACCTTCAGGGCCATTGCCTTCTCAGCGAGCTTCCCGACAAAGCTGGGATAAATCTTCTCGTGGATAATTACGCGCGAGCACGCGGAACATTTCTGTCCCTGGAAGCCGAACGCGCTGACGAGAACTCCGTTGACGGCTGAATCGAGATCGGCATCTTCGTCGACGATGATGAAGTCCTTGCCGCCCATCTCGGCAATCACGCGTTTGATCCAGATCTGTCCCGGCCGTGGGCGAGCCGCCTCTTCCGTGATGTGCAGCCCCACTTCCTTGGATCCAGTGAAGGCGACGAAGCGCGTCTTCGGGTGCTCGACGATTGTGTTCCCGACACTTGCTCCGCTTCCTGATACGAAGTTCACCACGCCGGGTGGAATCCCGGCGTCCCGCAGAACGTCCATAAAGAAGGCTGCGATCGCGGGAGAGTCGGAGGACGGCTTCAGGACAACCGTGTTTCCCGTGACAATGGCCGCAGTTGTCATTCCGACCATGATGGCGCAGGGGAAGTTCCAGGGCGGGATAACGGCGCCCACTCCGAGAGGAATGTATTGAAGCTCATTGTCCTCGCCGGGAATCCGGGTCAAAGGCTGAGGCGCCGCATAGCGAAGAGCCTCACGTCCGTAGAATTCACAGAAATCGATCGCCTCCGCGGTGTCTGCGTCCGCCTCTGCCCAGGACTTACCGACCTCATAGATCATCCAGGCGTTGCACTCAAACCGCCTCTTGCGGAGAAGGCTGGCTGCCCGAAAGAGCACGTTGGCTCTCTCCGCCGCGGGGACCCGCTTCCAGGTTTTAAAAGCCTCTCCGGCGACCTCAATCGCACGCGTCGCCTGCTCGGCAGTTCCGCTCTGAAACACACCGACGGCCTGCGACCTGTTGCCGGGATTTATGGATTTGAAAGTATTGGGGGATTTCAGGCGCTCTTTGCCGATGATCAGATCGTGCTCTCGTCCCAACTGGCTCTGCACCAGCTCCAACGCTTCGAACTGTCTTTTGCGATTCGCTTCCTGGCTGAAGTCCAGGATTGCTTCGTTCTTGAATTCTGTGAGCATGGAAGAGTCCTCCGCTGAAGGTGTGCAGTTTAGCCGAGTCAGAGATGAGGGTCAAATCGCCCGAACCAATGAATTGACGATTTACGATTGACGATTGAAATCAGGGTGCGTTCTAATCGTCAATCGTAAATCTTAAATCGTAAATCGTGTCTTTGAGTCTCCGTCGTGTCAGCGATTGAGAATGCGGTGCAGATAGGAGTCATCTGCCAGCGGTTTCCCGGTGCCGCGGACGACCCTGTCGTTCCAGGGAATTTCGTTGCCACGACTATAGAAGTTTTCCTGCAGGTATTTTGCGATTCCCGGGTTCGAACTGGCACTTAGACCAAAGCGGGTTGTGATTGCGTTGTGAATCTGGGCGGCTATCAGAGAGGCCAGGATGTAGTTTTGCCAGTAGACCGGATAAGACGTGTACCAGGTGTTGGCTTCCCACAGAGGCGGATCCTCGTCAGGGAACTCGAGCAACCGTATCTCGCGCATTACAGTGCGGTCCCGCGCGCCCAAATCCTCGCCGCTTTCGGAATATGCCGCCAGCTCCATGTACATGTTCGAGAGGAGATCGAACAGCCGAATGACGGACTGTGCCGGCAGGACCTGGCTCTCGTAGCGCTCGATCTCCGCGTCCGGCACTCCCGCCACAGAGCTAAGCCAATCGGCACGCCGGACAAAGTCGCCCATGACCTCCGCCATGCCTTCCGAGTACGCGGCTGTATGGGCTCCCATAACCCACTCATACTCTTTTAGAATCGGCCAGGGCGTGGCCGTAAAGACTGCCTGGAGGCTGTGTCCGTACTCGTGAAAGGTGGTCGTATAAAAAGCCTGACCCTCCGAGGGATTTACCAGGAAGCGCGTGTCGCCGGGAATCTTGACCGCAACGTTGTAGCCGCCGAAGGGTATGTCGCGCACGAGCGTGCGGATGGGAAGGGAGTCGACCTCGAAGCCCAGCGCCTTCGACGTTGAGAACAGGCGTTCCAGGGTGCGATCCGAAGGGAAAAAGGAGTCGGCCAGCTGAATGCCCTGCCGGATGGCGAAGGAGACGTCCCAGGGTGCCATGCGGGAGATCCCGATGCGGTCTGCGAGAGATGCCAGCGTGGCTGCGTACAGCGGCCGACAAGTTTCGGCGAGATGATGGAGCGTCGAGCGCAGCCAGCCTTCCTCAATTTCCTGGAGCTTGAGTACGAGGTCCACGTAATCGCGGAAGCCGAGATTCCGGGATTTACGGTTGCGCAGTGCGATTAAGCGGCGCAGATCATCGCGATTGGCGGCCGCGAGCGGCGCCGTGGCCAGCCAGGCGCGGTGACGCCGGCCGCGGTCCGGATCGGTTCTCTGGATTTTCTGGAGCTCGCTTCGAAGTGCCTTGCGTCCTTCGAATTCGAACTCGAATTCGGCGATACGCCGTTGCAGTCTATTTTTGAGGTTATAGAGCTCTGGGACGTTGTCGACGGCCGAGCCGATGAAGCAATTTCTCCAGATGATCAGACGTCGGAAAAGGACAGGTTCCTTCGCCGGATCCGCCAGGGACAGCCATTGCTCCACCATCCGGCGGTCGGATTCATCAGTCAGCAGGGAAGCGAGCTGCTCTTGAGCTCTATCGAGGTCGGGCACTCCCTCGCCCGAGTAGGTATTCCAGGTAGCCTCGCCCAACCGGACATTGGCGGATTCGAACTCGGCTTCCATCCAATTAAGCCGCTGATGATTCATGGTTTCTGCCCGCAGTGAAAGTAGGGGGGCGCGCCCGCACAGGTATGGAGCCAGTTATCTCAATAGTAGTTGCTCAGACGACTGCAAAGGTTATGGCTATCTTCATGTCGGTTCTAAGAGAGTGATACACCGAACAGTACTTCTCCTTTGACAGGGCAATGGCGCGTTCGACCTGCGCGGCTGAAAGATCGGAACCGCCGACGTCGAAATAGAGGTTAAGTTTTGTGAACCTATGCGGTTCGGTTTCTGCTCGCGTCCCCTCGACCCGAGCCGTGACCGATTTCAAGCCTGCGCGCATCTTGCCGAGGATGTGCACAACGTCAATTGCCATGCAGCCTGCCAGGGAAATCGTCAGCAGTTCCATTGGAGTGCAGCCGGTCCGGGCATCTCCGTCCAACTCGATCTGCCGCCCGCCCATGTCGCCGTAAAACTGCAATCCGCCGCTCCACTCGATCTTAGCTTGCATCGTTGAAGGGCCCATACCTGATCCTCCTGGCAATCAGTGAGATGACTAGCGTCGTTACGATACCATGCCAGCTCAGAGTCGCCAGCGGGATTCTGTGTTGTCGGGAAAATGTAGCGCAGGAGAGGCCACTGAGGGGAAATTGATCCACCAATCTGCAGTCGCTGTGCCACGGGTCACCTTGCAGGAGGGGAACTGGAATAGATCCAATTTCTCCTGGGTCACGCCTCGGTGCAGACGACGGAACGCTACCTTGGCTGCAAACAGAAACTCCGTCACCCCGTTAACGACCATCTCGGGTTGGAAGGCGTGTGAGGAGATATTTACCCGAACGCGACTTCTGGACAATAACGATCTGGGGACGGTCAATATCGTGATATCCCTAGTCAGTGGTCATAGGACGGCAGTAAGGCTAGAGGCCGGACGGCAATTTGTCTGCCCCGCCATCCCTCTCCGGGTGTCCTGTCAGAACGGTTCCCAGCTGTAGTATAGCGAGGCTGGGAAGTCAACATAATCTCTCAAGTACGAACCTGAGGACCGGGGAGGAGGCCAGAGGAGCGCAGGCCTTGGCGCGAACTCCGATCGAATACGCGGCTTGCCCTTCCTACGGCGGCCGCTGGCCGCAACCAAAGAGGTAAAGACGACTGAAGTCTCAATCTCCGTGGAGAAATGCAAAGAAGATACGGATAAAGATTCTCTATCCGTCGAAGCAAACTGCTAAATCTCTTTGCAATCTCAATGCACGGAGAAATACACTCTAAGAACACTCGAGACCTTGAGCGCGGGAGACCTCAGATGATGATCAATATCTATGCCGCCTGGCTCGGCATCCTACTTGGCATCGTCGCAGGCGCAATCAGCGGCTTATTATTTCATGAGGAGCACTGGCTGGGTGGGTATGGCTCCTGGACTCGGCGGATGATTCGCCTGGCCCATATCTCATTCTTTGGTCTCGGTCTCTTGAATCTTGGTCTCGCACTCACCGCCCGGACCATCGGCATTTCCGACAGCATCGGCCTCGCCTCGTGGCTTCTCGTTATCGGCGCAATGACCATGCCGCTAGTCTGTTATCTGTCCGCATTTATCAAGCCCTTTAGGCATCTGTTTTTCATTCCCGTGCTGTCAGTTGGTGCGGCCGTAGGCTTACTTGTATGGAGGCTGTTTGCGGTATGAAAATCGGTCTGATTGCCATGAGCGGCATCCGAGTCTGCGACCAAGAGCTTTTGCGGCTAGGATTGACCTTGCCCGGCTTTGTCGAGCGGAGCAAAACTATCGCGTCGCTGCCGAGCCTGGGACTTCTTACTTTAGCAGGTCAAACGCCGCCGGAATATAAGGTTCAGTACATCGAGATTCCTGCTCTTGCCGGTCTTCAGCACCTGCCCGACGGGTTCGATCTGGTCGCCGTTTCCAGCTACAGCGCTCAGATTGGGGAAGCCTACGAGCTGGCGTCGCGATATCGCGCGCAAGGCGTACCAGTCGCAATGGGGGGACCGCATGTAACGGCGCTGCCGAACGAAGCGCTCGAATTCTGCACGTCGGTGATTGTCGGCGAGGGCGAGGCAGTCTGGACGGACGTCTTGAACGATTGTGCGCATGAATGCCTGAAACCAATCTATGACGCTACCGGCCTCGGTTATGATCTGGCCGACTCGCCGATGCCCGCGTTTGAACTGCTCGATATCAATAAGTATAACCGGCTGACGGTCCAGACCAGCCGAGGCTGCCCGCATCGCTGCGAATTCTGTGCCGGGTCAATACTATTGACTGATACTTACAAACAGAAACCGATAAGCAAGGTAGTGGCCGAAATCGATCGCATCCTTGGCGTCTGGCCGCATCCATTTATCGAATTCGCCGACGACAACTCCATGGTCAACAAGTCTTATTGGCGGCAGCTGCTCGGTACGCTTGGTGACCGGCAATTCCGCTGGTTTGCCGAGACCGACATCTCAATCGGCGAAGACGAGGAGCTATTGAGCCGCATGCGGAATTCCGGCTGTGAGCAGGTGCTCATCGGATTGGAGAGTCCGATCGAATCCGGCTTAGCCGGACTCGAACTGCACAGCGACTGGAAACGTAAATGGTACCCCCGGTACAAGGACGCCATCCAGCGCATTCAATCGCATGGAATCACCGTGAACGGCTGCTTTGTCATCGGTCTGGACGGCCACACGAAAGACATTTTCGAGCAGGTATATGAATTTGTTCGTGATGCCGGACTGTATGAGGTACAGGTAACGATCCAGACGCCGTTTCCCGGAACGCCGCTCCATTATCGCCTGGCGCTGGAGCGGCGCCTGCTGAGGCCGAACGCGTGGGAACGGTGTACGCTGTTCGACGTCAATTATATCCCAACCCACATGAGCCCGGAGGAGTTGGCCGAGGGCTTCCGTCAGCTTGTCGTGCGTCTGTATAGCACGGAATTCACCAATTGGCGGCGGGACAATTTTAAGAACATGCTGCGTACAAGCCGTCACCAGAAAGGACAGATCTTATGAATCGTCAGCCGATTATTGTCACTATCTTCATCGCGGCCGCTCTATACGACGGCCTGCTCGGTCTGGTTTTCTTGTTTGCGGCAAGCTCGGTGTTTGCCTTTTACGGAGTCACCCCGCCCGACCATTACGGCTATGTCCAGTTCCCGGCGGCCGTGCTCATCATTTTCGCACTTATGTTTGTCGCGGTGGCTCGACGGCCGCTGCCAAACCGCAATCTGATTCCATACGGCATTCTGCTGAAGCTGGCATACAGTCTGACCGTACTCTATTACTGGATCACCTCCGGAATTCCCGGCATGTGGAAACCGTTTGCGGTTATTGATCTGCTGACGGTTATTCCATTCGCCTGGGCATACGTTTCTTTAGGAGATACCAAGAAGCCGGCATAGTTTTAACGGGGACTGACGACGACAACGCCGCTTCCGATGACAAGCCTCCCTGTGCCGCCTACTGCCACCGAGGCAAATTCTCCGGCCTTGGCGACGACAGAGGGAAGCTAACCCTGCTGCGGCAGTCGGATCTCCCCAGCCTGAATGAGTCTCGCCCCACGCTGTTCGCCGGGAGGGACTGAATTGAATACGAATCTTCCTTCGGCACCGGCCTCTGCCGTAAAACTGAAACTGAAGTCGTATAAGATCGAGTTCGAGAAGATAACCGTCTCATTCGTTGGCGGGGACCTGAAAATCCCCAGGTACGGCCTTCGCGTCAACAGCGCACATCAACAATCTCCGCCACGCCGTAAACGGCCTACTCGGGCTGGATGATTCGTGAGGGGTTATTGACCCGAACGGGACTTCTGGGGCATGCCGAATTTTCGCCTTTACGGGAAGCGCGTTCACGGTGAAGTGATCGATATGAAGATGATATGTTTTGCACCATCGCGCTAATATTCCGGTGGATTTCAGCTTCACGCCTATTCCTTTTCTGAAATAGATGGGATTGTCCTTTCAGGAGCAGTAGTCCTAATCATGTCACTATCCAACAAAAGGTGGAGGGGAAAAGGTTGGGAGGAACTGAAAATGGGCATTTTAGGGATCACCCGAGGCGCGGGTAGGCGCCGTTCTGACATAATCAGGACTGGCATGAAATCCGACTTGTGCTCCAAATCGCTGATTTTTGCGGGATTTTTGACCGGTGTCCTGACTTCTCCACCGGAGTATTAGCGCGATGGGTTTTGCACGTTCCCCCTGGTGCGAACAAAAGCTATCTGAAACCGAGTCCACCGCCTGAACTAACCACAAGATCAAACCTGCTGGGTAACCCCCCGGTCGAACAGCATTCGATTGTGTGCAGCGACCTTTAGGCAATGTTCCAAACCCTTTGCCCACAACTTGATTGAGTCAGTGGCAGGTGAGGTCTTATAATCCTTCACCATCACGAACAGATTCAATATCGTGTCACTATCCGGGGTCCGGTCAGCATGAACGATATGCAGAAGCTTCGGTTTCTAAACGCACGATACGCGCTTTCAGCCCTGCCGCGGGTAGGTGGCATGGCCGATGTATATGATGCAAGAGATATGCTCAACGACGGTCGCTGAGTCGCTGTGAAGCTCCTCCGGCATGGTGCCGTCGATGATGAAGTGCTGAACGAATCCTTCCGCCGCGAGACGAAGGCTCTACGTGAACTGAAGCATCAGAATATTGTCGAGCTCCTCGACGTCGGGATGGACGATGAGACCGGCCGTCGATTCCTCGTCCTAGAATGGCTTGATAAGCCGCTCGCTCAAGCCATCAGGGAGAGCACGCCGGGCGGGTGGGACGATTTCTACCGGGGATTTGCTCGCCCTGTCCTGCAGGGGTTGGCATTCGCCCACTCCAGACGATTTAGCCACCGCGACCTTAAAACAGCAAACATCCTTCTTGGCGAGGATGGAACTCCCAAGCTCACCGACTTCGGAATTGCTAAACTGCATGCATTCATGCAAGCCGGCATCACTCTGGCAGATTTCGCATCTAAACCATTTGCACCCCCAGAACCTGAAGATGGACAGCACGTATTCGCGCGGGACCTGTACTCGTTCGCGGTGGTTGTCCTTGACTGTCTGGGAGACGTACCTCTGCGTGACCGTTCTGCTGTGGAGAACTCTTTGGAACAGGTTGATTTCCCGGAACCGGTCTACGTTTCAATGAAACAGTGCCTCTCCCTAACGCCGAGCGAACGCCCACCTCATGCTGGAATCCTGTTTGCTACTCTTGAGTCCATCGATGCGGAACGGCGCCGCGCACAAGTAAGCCTGCCAACATGTTGGGTCACCGCGAACAAGGCGTTCTTGGAGAATGCGCAAAAGGCCTTCGGGATTTATAGCGAAGACAAGCTCAAGGCCAGGCTTAAGGAAGAGTTAGCCGGGCCGTGTGCTATTGAGCCTTGGCGCACCGCGGATCCCGAGCCTGAACAGTCCTATGCACTACACGGGCCGTTCAGCCGTTTTCGGGTAAAAATCGATCGTAGCGGAGAGCAATTGGCATTGCAGGCAGTTTGGCCCGCCCCAGCTAGCCAAGCAGAACGCTCCAGAGAACAGGCTTGGCTGCCCGCTGTTACGTTCAAACTCGCAATGAAAGTCCCATCCGGCGAAGCAATCAACGCAGCAGACGCGATCCGCTCCTTACAGCTCGGGCTGGAACAGTTTATTGCAGAGCGCGAAGTTGAACGGTTACACAGGCAGGAAACACGCCTCCTAGACACTTGGTCAGCTATGCTCCTTGCGTCGACGGAGCTTGAACGACTACGAAATAAACCGATGCAGTATCACGGTGTTCAAGTTGCCCGTGGCCGGGCGCGCTTTACGCTTGCCGCCCAACCCGATGAGGAGCTCCTCGGCACCCAGTGGAGAATCCCCCTTTCCGACAGCGGCTACATTCGTGGCGAGGTGGACGATGTTGGCGAAGACTTCGTGTCGCTGGCTCTGCTAACGGACACCGAGGATGTTCCTTTCAGGGGAACGCTCGAGTTCGACAACGCAGCCGCAGAGATGGCAATAAGGCGCCAAAAGACTGCGCTCGATGACGTGAAGTTTGGCCGTGCCGTGCATGCTCATCCCAGGGAACTCTTGATTTCTCCAGAACAAAGCCGGGCGCCTGTGGAAACACCGCAGTTTGATTTCGTCCAGCCCGAACTTGATCAGGCCAAACGTGATGCAGTTCGTGCAGCACTCGGCACGGAGGACTTCCTTCTGGTCGAGGGGCCCCCGGGGACGGGAAAGACAACCTTCATTGCTGAGGCAGTCGTTCAAACATTGCGGTGCCATCCGGATTCCAGAATCCTCATAACGTCCCAGACCCACGTTGCACTCGATAATGCGCTTGAACGCATCAAACGGATAGCACCCAAAATCGAAGCTGTCCGGGTGGCAGGCCGGATGACCGCCGCAAGGGTGTCTAATTCCGTTAAGGACCTCTTACTGGAAAATCAGATCGAAATGTGGCGGCGCCAAGTAGTGGTCAGCGGCCAGGAATACCTGGAGCGAATTGCCGCTGAACTGGGCATATCCAAGCAGGATGTCGAGACGGGCCTTCTTCTCCGACGCATCGTGAATCTCAGAACCCAGCTCGCGTTACGAGAAGAAGTGTTGAGCGAGCAGCGCAGTGAGCTTGGAACCCTCGAGCCATCAACTCGCGTACCGGAGACAACGCCGAACGGCGTGCGCGAGGACATCAACGAGCGCCTCGAATTCGTCAAAGATGAAATTACCAAGCTTCAGGATGAACAAAAGGAGATGAGGAAGGAACTCAAGGCGCTAGAACAAGAGGTGAAAAAAAAGGAAGAGTTGGGGCCACTCCTTCTAGATTTGAAGTTGCAGGAACTAGAAAAGGAGATCAATTCTTTCCTCCCAGACAATCCGTCCGGTCACCGGCTCAAACGCCTGATAGAATTGCACAGCGAATGGGAACACCGCGTCGGACGCGGACAAGAATTTCACATGGCACTCGTCATGGCCAGCCAAGTTGTTGCTGCAACATGCATTGGCATGATGGGGGTCAAGGGCAGCGACAACATCGAATACGACTTGTGCATTGTCGACGAAGCATCGAAGGCTTCCCCGACGGAAGTGCTCGTCCCTCTTGTTCGAAGCAAAAGATTCATACTCGTCGGCGATCAAAAGCAGCTCTCCCCATTTCAAGATCCCGAACTAAAAGATCTCAAACTGCTCGAGCGATTTGGTGTCTCGGAAGACGATGCACGCAGAACGCTGTTCGATCATCTACTGGAATCGCTTCCGGATAAGTGTCGTGCCAGGCTCTCCATCCAACACCGAATGGTAAAGCCGATAGGAGATCTCATATCAGAGTGCTTTTATGATGGCCTGCTCCAGACGGCGAGAGACGACATAGACTCATCTCTGCACCTCGTCTTGAAAAAACCTGTTGTGTGGTTTTCAACGTCAGGCAGCCCGAACCATCTTGAGAGACGCGGGGTGAGCGTCGTCAACCATGTTGAAGTTGATGAGATCACGAAGATCCTCGAAAGGATCAACTTCGTTGCCGCAAGCCATGAGAAGCGATTTACCGTAGCATTGCTCACAGGCTATGCAGGGCAACGCCGGGCGCTTCTAAGGGCGTGCGCGCCAAAAGAGGCTTCCCTTGCGAACCTTCAGGTGGAAATCCACACGGTCGACGCCTTTCAAGGACGTGAAGCAGATCTGGCGATCTTCTCGGTTACTCGGTCAAACGACGACGCTCGATTGGGCTTTTTAGTGGAACGTCAGCGAATTAATGTGGCTCTGTCGCGAGGACGGAATTATCTCATAATTGTAGGTGACCACGCATTCTGCCGTCGTGCTGCTCGAGGAAATCCACTCGCAAGGGTTTTGGATTATATCGAAAGCCATCAGGATTCGTGCCTGCTGGAGGTGGCTCGATGATTGTGGAAGACATCGTTCGACGGTTCGCGTTTCAAAGGCCGGAAGCCACGTTGGTAGGATACGAAGAGGTGGCCCTCCCGTATTGGCGACTTCGTGTTAGGGGCTTTGTGCTTGAGAGGAAACGCATCGATCCGATTGCAGAATTCGTCCTTAAGGCAATAAACGCAGGGTTACAAACGGAGGAGGAAATTTCGAACTTTCTCGGACTGCGTGGTGAGATCCTGCGCGGAGAGATGTCGGAACTGCTGCGCAGCGAGGATATCTACCTCACCGCAGGCCAGGGAGGGCGGCATCACGTATGGGCGCAGACGATGAAAGGCAGGACGACCCTAGAGGAGGCCGAGACTGTACTGCCGGAAGAACAGTCGTTCGATATCGATTTCGACGGCATTTTGCGAATTGTTTGCTCCCTCACTGGCGAAACCTATGCTCCACGGCAGTTGCGAGACTTCGGTTGGCTGGAGATTCCGCCATCCCCGCCTACGGCTCCTGAACTAAGCGATTTGCGGTTCACCGACGTTGCACAAACCCTGCGCATGAAGGTAGCTCGTCCTCGGGAGCTATTGTGGCTTACGGGAATTGAGCGGCGAACCCGCCTATTCAGACCTGGTATTCTCTTGGTCTACCAATCGAAAACAACGCGAGCGCTGGAAAGTTCGTTCATCATTGGTGGCAAGCTTGCAGAAGAATATGCCAACGCGTTTGCCCGCTCCGGCGGGCAGCAGCGACTGGGCTTGGATGAGCCGCCAAAGAAGCAATTAGACAACGTGGCTCGGCTACTTCTTCCCGACGACTTGCGGAAGCAAATGCCGAAAATCGAAGAAGTCGACGCGACACGGGAGTTGGTCGCTGCCGCGGAAGAACATCTCGCAAAAGCAAGAGAAGAAGCAAATCAGGCCTCCGGTTCAGTTGAGCGAACTGAAGCACACCAGAACATCATCAAAGCCCAATGCGAACTTGACGCAGCGAACCAAGCGTTGACCTCTCTACCAGTCAGGCACCTCGCCGTCTACGATCACCCGCCGCTGTTGAACGAAGCATTGACAGACGCAAAGACCAGATTACTGATTCTCTCGCCATGGATCAGTGCATGCGTCGTCAATACAGAGTTCCTCAACAAACTTGACCACCTACTTGCGAGAGGCGTCGACGTCTACATCGGCTACGGGATCGGCGATAATCGCGATCGCCGCGAATCGGAAGCCGACAAAAAGGCCAAGGACGCACTGTCAGCGCTTGCGACAAGGCGGAAGAACCTAAGGTTTAAGGATTTTGGGAATACGCATGCGAAGATCTTGGCGTATGACCACAAGTGGTGCATTGCGACAAGCTTCAATTGGCTGTCATTTCGCGGAGACCGAAACAGGGGGTATCGAGATGAGCAGGGCTTTCTTGTAAGCTCGCCGGATTTCGTGGAGGAAACATTCGCCAAGCAAATGTCAGCATTCGGCGTGTCGAGAACTACGGAAACAACGTGAAATATACTCACGACAAATGGCACGCTGACGGAGGGGTGATCGGTCTTGTGGAATTTGCTACATAAGGAAAAGAAATCCCCGCTGAGCATGACCGCTCGAGAGTCCCGAGAAAAGCCAAAATGACCTCCTTGCAGATCGTGCGGTTCCTGCACAGCCGCCTGATCGACGTCAACCACCTTGACCGTCGGCGAAGGCCGGAATCGATGTTAGTCCTCAGTTACGGCTCCACGCCCTTCTGGTCAACGTGCGCCTTGATGATCTCGTGAACGTGGAGGGCGTGACGGTATCCAGTATTGAACAAAATCGGCCGGAGCTCCTTCAATTCTCACTCCTCGGGAAACGCTAGGACCGAAAAGGCCGTGGGATGCACGAGCTTTGACGTGACCTTGAACATGTGCCGGCCCTTGCTTAAAACAACAAAGCTCTGTGGACGAGTAGTCGGCCCTGAGTCAAGCTCCCATGATACGGCGTTCGGGGAGATCGTCACCTGTGCGGGCACCGAGAGGACGTCTCCCAGAACGGGATTTCGGGGGCGTCAGGGGAGATTTCACTTTTCCGAGAAGCGCGTTACACGGCCACTGGACCGGCGCATGGTGGGGTAACTTTTCCGCGCGTATAGTCGGAATAGGCTGCAGTTTTGCATTGCAGCCTGCCCATGATGCCCCCCAGCTTCCGAGTTGTAGGTATCATGTTAACTGCGCCCGTCTGCTCCGGGGATCCCATGACGGCAACAACTCCCAATTTAACAGCGGAATGGTGTTGCGGGCCTGGAATTCTTCCAGACTTCCGCTGTCCGGCGCGACTTATCAGTGCCGCCAGCTCAGAAAAACACTTCGCGGTCCGGTGCGGGACGCAAACACGGGAAACTTGAGCCTGGTTCCAAACTCGTTTTTCGTTATGACGAATTCTGCAGTTGGCAGCGAGGCGTCGTTGGCCATCACAAAATAGAAGAATTCAGATTACCGAATATTCGTGGTGAGCGCAGAAGGAACCGAACCTTCAACCTACTGATGTAGGAGCAAGTCATTCCCTTCTTAAAAACTTCATGTTTATGAGCACGTCACTACTGCGTGGAATGCCTGCGACAAGGGGCGTATAGTGTCCGGTGGCTTCTTGCTGATGAGCTATTCGCCACTAATAAAGGACACGAGATGCGTCTTGTTCAACAAACGGCACAATGGTTTCGTCACTGCCTCTTCTTCTTTTCTCTTCTCTTCGCAGCCGCGACGGGATACGCGCAGCCGTCCGGCGGGCCCTACGGTCCGATCGATCAGCGCCACGAGATCCCGAAGGCCGCGCACGTCTATTACGTCGCCCCCGACGCAAAGGCCGATTCCCCGGGGACGACGCTCGAACAACCGACGACGCTGGAGGCGGCCATCGAGCGGGTGGTCACGGGCGACGCGATTGTGATGCGCGGGGGCGTCTACCGCACGGGCGGCCTGAGCCTTAACCAGGGCATCACGCTGCAGCCGTACGCCGACGAACGGCCCATCCTGAAGGGCACGCAGGTCGCGACGAAGTGGGAGGCGCTACGCAACAACGTGTGGAGGACCTCGTGGACGCGGCTGTTCCCGGCCGCGCCCCTTGGCTGGTGGCAGCGCAACCGCGAGGGCATGCGGACGCCGCTGCACCGGTTCAACAACGACATGGTGTTCGTGGACGGTGAACTGCTGAAGTCGGCAGGTTGGGAGGGAGAGCTCGACGCGCACTCGTTCTACATCGACTACAAGAGCGGCCAGGTGTACATCGGCGTCGATCCCACCAATCGGCTGGTGGAGATCACCGCCTTCGACAGCGCGCTGGTTCGAACAAGTGGTCCGGCCCACGGCAAGACGTCGGATCGCAAGGGCCCGGTCATCCGGGGGATCACGTTCACCCAATACGCCTACCGCGCGCTCGAGGTGGAAGGCAAGAAGCACTTCACCGTCGCCGACGAGCCCACTGACGAACCCGTGGGCCCATCGGATCCTGCCACCTTCGGCAAGGAGGTGGTGGGCACGGTGCTGGAGAACGTGACCATCACCTACTGCTCGCGCGTGGCCGGCTACTTCCGCGGGGACGGCCTCGTCATCCGAAACTCTCTTATCAGCGACACCGGCACGGAAGGGATCTACGTCATCGGGTCGTCCGACGTCCTCCTGGAGAGGAACATCATCCGGCGGAACAACATCGAGCAGCTCACCGGCTACTACCCGGCAGCGGTCAAGATCTTCAACCAGACGCGCCGCGTCACGTGCCGTGACAACCTGGTGATCGAGCAGCCCTACTCGAACGGCATTTGGTACGACGTCGGCAACCGCGACGGCGTGTTCGTGAACAACTGGATCGAGGGGGCGATCGACGGCTCCTTCTTTGAGATCTCACGCGGGGCGACCGTGGCGGGCAATGTCTTCGTCCGCTGCGACAAGGGCGTCCGCGTGTTGAACTCCGCCGACGTGCGCGTGTACAACAACACGTTCGTGGACACGCCGGCGTCCTTCGAGCGCAACGAGCGGAGTGCGACGGGCGACCACTTCGGTTGGCATCCCGCCACGGGCCCGGACGTGGACCAGCGCGAGGGCCACGTGTTCGTGAACAACCTGCTGGTCGCGAGCGACGCGTACCGCAGGCCGCTGCTGCGGTTCGAACAACCGAAGTCGCTCTGCGCGAAGCTCCAGCGCCCGCAGGCAAAAGAGGTCGACGGTAACGTCTACGTGCGCGCGACCGCGCCGGACGCGACGGCCGCGCCGCCTCTCATCGTGTGGAGCCCCGCAGCGTCTGACAGCTGCGTCTCCACGCTCGGATCGCTCGACGAGTTCCGCAAGCTGGCGCCGACATTCGAGGCCGGTGGACAGCAGCTCGATCGGACTCCGCGGTCGATCTTCAAGGGCCCGGACCTCGGCCGCTACGAGCTGTTGCAGGCCCTTCCGGGAACGCGGGAGACGCTTCCCGCGGAGGTCTGCAAGCTCCTCAATTGGAGCGAGGAGGAGGCGCAATCGCCGGGTGCGTTCCCGTTCCGACGCTGACGGGCGTGCGCCGCATGTTAACTGCGCCCGTTTGCTCCGGGGATCCCATGACGGCAACAACTCTGGATTCTACATCAGAATGGTGTTGCGGGCCTGGAGCCTTTACAGACTTCCGCTGTGCCGGGCGACTTGTAAGTGGCGCCAGCTCAGAAAAACACTCCCGCCGTTGGCGTAGTTTCATTTGCCAACAAATCTCAATGGAAGAGTAGTCGGCTATCTAGACAAGTGACCTGGATTGATACTCCCAAGATACGGCACGCGACTTCGCGGGAGTGAGGCGGGGATTTGTCTGCCCTTCCATCCCTTTCCGGGTAAAATCCTGCCGGAGCAGCTCACAGGTGCGATTTAGGGAGGCCGGGAAGGTGACATGATCTCTCAAGTACGAACCTGGGGCCCCGGAAGGCCAGACGAGCGGAGGCCCTGGCACGGACCTCGATCGGAAACGAGGCTTGACCTTTCTATCCGCTGGATTCTGTCACGCAGTTTGTTCATTCGTTAAGGAAGACCCATAAAGACATTTGAATTCAAAAAGGAGCTATGCCTAGAATCTTGTCGCTGGTTCCTCCTGCTTCATTCGGTCACACTGTCTCCTAGTCCTTAAAGCAGCGTGATTTTTTACAGAAAAAAACGAAACAACGCTGGAATGTGTGTCGTTATTGATTGTAATAGAAGTTTGCATGTAACTAATACAACCAATAGGAGCACATTCCAGGTGAATAAAAGAAACCATAATAGCTACTGCAGAGACAAGCAGAATCTTGAAAAACGGCTGGTGAGAAAACAATATGAGGCCCAGCCCAACCCGATGTTCAAGGACTCCAATATCGTGTACGAGATTGCTGAACGGACACGAGCAATCGTTTGTGGTGGAATCGGAGTATTTCACAAGCTTGTCTGCCGGTTGAAGCTTGACCGTGCCCTCAACGACAATATCGAACTCCTCAAGATCCATGTGCCCTATCACGAATCCGACCATGTGCTGAACATCGCCTACAACGTGCTTTCCGGCGGGACGTGTCTTGAAGATATCGAGCGCTTGCGCAATGACGAAACCTATATGAACTGTCTGGGAGCCGAGAGAATTCCGGACCCGACCACCGCCGGAGATTTCCTGCGCCGTTTTAATAATGCGTCGATTCTCGAACTTCAAGAGACCTTCAACATGGCGCGCAGGAAGATTTGGGCACTTCAGGATTCCCGTTTCCGCAAAGAGGCCATCATCGATGTGGATGGAACCATCGCCGAAACCACTGGCCAGTGTAAGGGAGGAATGGATATTTCCTACGACGGCATCTGGGGCTATGCGCCGCTGATTGTGACTCTGGCTAACACCAAGGAGGTTCTCTACCTGGTCAACCGTCCGGGCAATCGCCCCTCTTGCGACGGAGCTGCGGAATGGATGGACCGCGCGATCGATCTGGCCGAGCCAGTATTCAAGAAAATCCGGGTCCGGGGCGACACCGATTTTTCTCTGACAAGCAACTTCGACCGGTGGGACGAGAAGGTCCACTTTGTCTTCGGCTATGACGCAAAGCCAAACCTCGTCCAGATGGCCGATGCCCTGGCGGAGAGCCAATGGAAGCCGCTCGAGAGGCCCGCGCGCTACGAGGTCAAGACCGAACCGCGGCGCCGCCCGGAGAACATCAAGGAACAGCTTATCAAGGAGCGGGAGTTCAAAAACATCCGTCTGGAGAGCGAGCAGGTGGCGGAGTTCGACTACCGTCCTACTCACTGCCGGAAGACGTACCGGATGGTCGTAGTGCGCAAAAACCTCAGTGTCGAGCAGGGGGAGCACAGGCTGTTCGACGAGATTCGCTACTTCTTCTACATCACCAATGACCGGGAAATGGCGGCGCACGAAACCGTCTTCTTTGCCAACGACCGCTGCAACCAGGAGAACGTCATCGGACAGTTGAAGAGCGGCGTCAACGCGTTGCGGATGCCTACGGACGACCTGGAATCGAACTGGGCCTACATGGTAATTGCCGCGCTGGCCTGGAACCTGAAGGCCTGGTATGGCCTTGTAACCCAAACGCCCACGGCGCGGCGGGATATCCTGAGGATGGAGTTCAAGCGCTTCCTCGTGAGCTTCGTTCAGATACCCTGTCAGATTGTGAACACCGGCCGACGCCTGGTATTCAGGATATTGACCTACAGCAAACATCTTGAGACTTTCTTTGCGACTTTCGACTATATACGGCAGCTCAGTATTACTTGATCTGAAATCGCCGGTGGCAAGCCCGTGCCGCCGGCGGAAAAATAAAGAACGGGCGAAAGGAAGGGCGCAGCGAGGACAAACGGATCAGACAAGCTGAAAGAAAAAGTGAGGCGGTAGTTTGTCATCGATCAGCCCGAATATGACTCGTATATACGAAAAACGGGGTTGTATACACCGCGGGGCGGGCGTGGATCGCCGCGCCCGAAATAACTTCCGGCCTCGCTTGTTTTAGGCCTAGTATCATGTTGTGACAGACTTTTTCTTGGAGTGCTTTCTTTGCGCCACGCGACCAAGCTCCAGATCTGGATCCCTAAAAACCATACCGCTGGATCGAGAGGAAGTTGTCCATGACAATCTCAGTTATTATTCCCGCATACAATGAAGAGAAATGGATTCGCCAGACTCTCGAGAGCGTTGACCGGGCGAAGCGGTATTTACTCGCAAGAGGGGATTCGACGGTGGAGACACTTGTCGTGGACAACGCGAGCGCGGATCGAACAGCTCTCATAGCCAGGTCACTAAATGCAAAAGTTGTTCAAGAAAGTGATCATGTCATTTCGAAGGTGCGCAATGCTGGAGCGAAAGCTGCTTCAGGTGATATTTTCGTTTTCATTGACGCCGATGTCACGATTCCAGAGGCCCTCTTGTATAGAATCGCCCAAATCTTGTCAGATCCCTCTTGCATCGGTGGAGCCGTCGATACGAACTATCGACCTAATAGTTTTTCAGTGAAAGTCTACCTGCAGATTTGGCGGATGATTGGGAAAGCAGCTCGGATGGCCCAGGGCGCCGTCCAGTTCTTCCGCCGTGATGCTTATTTCTCTTTGGGCGGATACGATGAATCGCTCTACATGGGTGAAGACGTGGATTTCTACTGGCGCTTCCAAAGACAAGCTATGAAACAAGGTTCACGTGTGCAATTCATGAGAGACGTCCAAGTAGTTCCTTCGTGTCGAAGGTTTGACCAATGGCCCATTTGGCGAACTCTCATATGGACTAATCCATTTGTCGTTCTCCTCTGCCGTCGCAAGAAAAGATTTTGGGATGGATGGTATGGCCGCCCGCCTCGCTAATCTTCACAGCAATGAACTTGACGCTATCGTGGGAAGTTCGCAAGGCGAAGGAACGATACGCGAATGATCTTCCGCCATTCCAAGACTTAAGATCGAATAGTCCGAGAAATCATAGGATTGCCCTCGGGACGATTGAGAGATGTCTGCCCCGGAGTCACCTGCGTGCCGGGTGTAGAATCCTGCCAGTACGGCTCACGGCTGTGAATTAGAGAGGCCGGGAAGTCGACATAGTCTCTCAAGTACGAACCTGAGGATCCGGGAAGTGGCCAGGCGATCAGAGGTCTTGGCGCGGATCTCGATCGGAAACGCGGCTAATTCCGGCTGACGCACATTTCCCAGATCGCGACTTCGCGGGAGTGTGAGCTCGATAAGTGCTGGTACCACTGTTCGGCTCGGACCTCCTGGAAAGCCGTAGATCGTGGCTAGCTATCTTGACGCGCTGAGAGCACATCCCGCGCAGTTGTCCAAGGAATACTAGGATAGCGATCGTTGTCGAGCGGCTCTAGCTTTGCGCGGCCGTCGAACATGTTACGCATGTACTGCATGCCCTGCCATGCCGGGTAAAGTTCCTTCTCTCCGGGAGCGGCCGTGCGCGCGACCTTGATAAGCGTGCCGAGCATTCCCAGACCTCCGGCGCGGAACAGGCGGAACTCCTTTCCGGTCACATCACTTACGACCGCCGTCAGTTCCCGGGCGCTGAGTTGATCGCCAGCAATTCGTAGAAAGCGAGGGGTGGACGGATCAAGAGCCGCGCTCGCCGTGAATGCGGCCGTGTCGTCCATCGTCGTGAAGTCCATGCGCTGGTCCGCGTCGCCCCAATAGAGGACTCGCTTCAGTTTGAAGAGAATGAGTGGCATCTGACCGGTCAGCATATCGGCAAACGCACCGTTGAAGATCGTGGTCGCTGAAATCGAAGTCTTATCGAGGCGCTTGTGGAAGTCTCGGCGCAGATCGAGATTGCGATTCTCTCCGGGTGGAAACTTGGTGAAATCGATCGAATAGTCGGACGGAATGAAACGTGGCACGTCAGCCTTGATCGCAGCGTCGAGCAGAACCGTTTGTGTTTCCACGATCACGTCCCGCAATCCCTGCAGCGCGGATACCACGCAGGACGCACACGAGCATGCCAGTGTCACTTGGGAAGCGCTGCTCAAGTCGACACTGGCAATCGTTACGCCGAGCTCCTGCAGTCGCTCGAGCTTTTCTCGCGCAGTGCCGTGGCGAACAAGCGCTCTTACGCTGGCTCCCCGTTCGAGCAAAGCTCTGGCGATGCGTCTGCCGAGATTACCGGTAGCTCCCGCCACGACGATGGTCGAGTCATTCATGATTCCGATATTAGAGAAAGGACAGCGTCGATGTAAAGTGGGCGCAGATTCGAGTGGGGGTCGACCGGAGGCTTTTTCGGTCGATGAGGTCAACAGACGACTGGCACCCTTGCAGGGCCGTCGGAACAAACGGGCCGCCGAAAAGAAGTGAGTCAGGGTATATTCCTCCGAGAAATAGATTAGCCTGAAATCCTGCGCAGGCTTGCCGAAAGCTCACGAATGTCTGTTCTTCTGTGGTTACGATCCCCATTTTGAAGGTGATGAACCTCCGGGACTTTGATCCCGAGATGTTGCCATCTCACACCCCCGTTCAAACGGTGGATGAATCGGCTACTCGGAATCGCCATCCCCATGTGGGGATGCCCGAGGATATCTCCCAGAACGGGACTTCGGGACAACAACGGTAAACTGCAGTTCTCCGAGTAGCCCGTTACACGACCACGTGGATGGCATCTGTGTGCGCGCTCATTCTCGACGGCCTACCCGAGAGAACGGCAGCCTAGCCAAGCCGAGCCAGACCGCGCTATGATCAATTCATGCGTCTTCGGCTGAAGAGACATATGCGCATCATGCTGTTGGTGGGTGTCCTGCTGGCAATCCTGCCAAGTTACTTGTGGTTGTATTCGCTCACAGGGGCTTCGGAAGCCCCGACAATTCTGCTTGGCGACACGTTTATTGTGAATCGTGCGGCGTACGATTTGCGAGCGCCATATTCCCGCATCACGCTATTCCATACTGGTTCGCCGCGGCGTGGAGACATAGTCCAGGCGCGGCTCCCCGCCAAAATCGGACTTGGCATCAAGCGGGTTCTTGGACTACCGGGCGAAACGATCGAAGTGCGCGAGAATCGTGTCATTGTCAATGGCAGGCCCCTGCCCGTTCAGACGCTCGACAACACAGGCTTCGGCTGGGTGCCGGGGTCACACAGCATGGGATCTACGGTCGTGATGGAGGACGGCCACTGGGCCGCCTACACGCCGGGAAGGAGCCAGCATCGCAGCTCCTCGCCTGTCCAGCTTGGTCCCGGAGAGTACTTCCTGATGGGTGGCAACCGGGATAATAGCTTTGATTCACGCGCATTCGGTCCAGTATCCAGGGAACGGATTCTCGGCAAAGCGATTTCGGTGATCCCGACCGGCCAACGCGTTGCGAGGCGCGATTAAATGGCTCGCGGCTGGTTCGTCGCCCAGCCGGGAACCGAACCGCCTGCGTGTGTAGTCGGCTAACCGGACAAGTGGCCCTGAGTCAAGCTCCCAAGATACGGCGTTCGGGGAAACTGTGCCTCTATGTGGGCGTTCACCCCGCACGCGCATATCAACAAGCAGTCAAAGGGGGCCGACTTATTTACCCGGTTAGCGACCGGCGATCCGGGCTAAAGCTCGATCGTCAATCGTCATTCGTAAATCGTCAATTTGATCAGGGGTCGCGGTGCCAGTGAATGAACTTCACGCGCCAAGTGCCGCGAGACATCTGGCAGAGCATGCTTTCCTTGCCATGCGAATTCTCAACCTGGTCGCCCGTCCTTGTCCGCATGCTATAGCGGAAATAAACAATCGCCAGCGACGTGGAGAGCGGGATTGTTTTGGGTCGCAGGATTTTATACGAGAGGATTTCCTGTGGGCCGTTGAGGTAATCCTGGTATTTGCGGAAGAACATCCTTTTGCCCGCCAGGGCGACCTCGAACGACGGACCGAGCTCGGTGATATCATCCGTTAACCAGCGAGACATTCCAGCCGCGTCTTTGCGGGTCCAGGCACTCGTCAGATTCCTGATGGCTTGCAGCGGAGACCCGAGCTGCTTTTTGATATTAGGCCTCTTCTGCGTGCTGCCTTTTGATCTGAGGGAGGTTTTGTTCATCATTTGTTGCCGAAATAATCCGCGATAAGTTGGGTGATTCGTCCGATGGCATCTTCGAGCACCGTGCCGTTTCCGAAGTGGTTGGCCGTGAAAATGGAGACGACGACTCTCTTTCCGCCGCCTTCGAGAACTCCCACGTCGTTGCCGATATACGGCAGGAAATCACCGGTTTTATGCGGGGGACGTGATGAGAAGTTGGTAAAGGAGAGGTAGCGCGGGATCCGCGAGGCATAAAGCTGTCCCCGCAGGTGCCGCAGCATCTGCTCGCTGGCTTCCTTGCTGACGGTCTCACCTTTCTCCAGTTTTTCCAGTAGCAGTCCCATCTGTCGAGGCGTCGCCAAACCGAAAGGATGCTTGGCCTCGCGATGAAAGGCGGCAGCATCGTTGCGTTCCCGCAGCGCCTTGAACCAATCTTCCGCGAACCCGGTCGCCCTGATTTTATCGTATCCGTATGAATCCATCAGTTTGTTCACCGCCTGCGGACCTCCAACCTTGCCGTAAACCAGATCCGTGGCGGTGTTGTCGCTTACGATGATCATGAGGTCGATGATGTCTTTCCAGGACAGGACAGTTCCGTCATCCCAGCGCTGTAGGATGCCGGTGCCCGGGCGTTTTTCGGAATCCTGGAGCGTGTGCTTTTCAGAGAGTTTGAACTTTCCTTCCGCCGCCTGGCGATAGGCCTCGACCATGAGGGGAATCTTGATAGTCGACATTGTGTCCATCTGGTTGTCTGCGTTTAGAGCGACCTCCTCGCCCGTATCGAGGGACTTGACGAAGATTCCCCAGTGGGCGTTTATGGACCGGGTGATGGCTTCGATGCGTGACTGCAGGGTCTCGAGCGGACTGCGTTGCGAAAGCTGGAATGCCATGGTCAGAACAGCAGCTGCAGAGACAGCGAAGAAACGGTGGATCATAACGCTCCCTTAGGGCCTGTCAATGAATAACGTTTGCACTTTGGCGCGAGCGCCGGGCGGGCATCTGCTTCGTTGCTCGCTCCCTACATACCACCCCGGGTATGCTCGTTGCTCGCGCCTCGCCAGCGGGCCTGGGGGCCAGCAGCAAAGTGTAAACGTTATTCATTGACAGGCCCTTAGATAGTTTTTTTGTAACAGTTCAGCCCCTCTTGCCGATTTATTTAATTTTTAGTGCTCCGGCAATGCTGAGGGCGTTAAAGCGGCACAGCCATGGCTGCAAGTAAGCCCGGCAGCCCAATAAAATTGCAGATAGGAC
>Ga0315277_10001728_pt1 | contig 31252 bp, 19 predicted proteins | sample YL17G05_15_MG_FD_203695 | JGI IMG/M metagenome (GOLD analysis project Ga0315277, IMG submission 203695) | Sediment microbial communities from Yellowstone Lake, YNP, Wyoming, USA - YL17G05_15 | ecosystem: Environmental > Aquatic > Freshwater > Lake > Sediment | place: USA: Wyoming | collected...
GCCGCCATCCTGCGCAATTCCGGCAAGGAGCACGGCCTGCTAAACATGACCGGCGGCGGCCGCACCTTCGAGATTGCCGCTATCCCCACCGCCTTTGTCACCGGCGAAGGCTACACGCTGATCCAGCGGCTGTTGAAGCGCGGGCCCGTCCAGGCGGAGATCGAAATCACAAACAAGGTCGTCAAAGGCCCCATCGAGGTTTACAACACCGTCGCCGACATCCTGGGCACGGAGAAGCCCGGTGAATACATGCTGCTGGGCGCCCACCTGGACTCCTGGGACCTGGCGACGGGCGCGACGGACGACGCCACCGGCACTTCCGTCATCATGGAAGTGGCGCGGGCGATCAAGGCGCTGGACCTGAAGCCCAAGCGCACCATCCGGTTCGTGCTGTTCTGGGGCGAGGAGCAGGGCCTGCTGGGCTCCCGCGAATACGTGCGCGCCCACAAGGAGGATCTGGACAAGATCTCCGCCGTGCTGGTGCATGACACCGGCACCGGCAAGGTCACCTCCATCGGGCTGTCCGGGCAGTACCAGGCGCGGGAGATCATGGACCAGGTGGTGGCGCCGCTGCGCAGCCTGGGGCTGCAGGAACTGAGCATGCGCTCCATCGGCGGCACCGACCACGCTTCGTTCGTCCCCGAGGGCGTCCCCGGCTTTTACTGCATCCAGGACATGACCGACTACAACAAGACGCACCACAGCCAGAGCGATACCTTTGACAAAACGAACAAGGACAACCTGCTCCAGGGGGCGCAGGTGATGGCGCTGGTGGCCGTTAAGATCGCCAACCTGTCTGACCTGCTGCCGCGAAAGCCCCGGCCGGCCACGGCGCCGGGCAACTGAGTTTGGTTGTAGCGCCGCCTCAGGCCTTGGGATGGCAGCGGTCGTACACCTCCATCAACTGCCGGATGTTGGTGTGCGTGTACTTCTGCGTGCTGGACAGGCGCGCGTGGCCCAGCATCTCCTGGATGGCGCGCAGGTCGGCGCCGTCGCTGAGCAGGTGCGTAGCAAAGGCGTGGCGGAAGGAGTGCGGGTGCAGGCCGGTGTCGGCGTTGAGCAGCAGCGTCCAGCGCTTGACGATGCGGCCCACGGAGCGCGAGGTGAGCCGGCCCCCGCGCAGATTCAGAAACAGCGCGGGCTGCGGCGCGTCCGGCGGCCGGCCGGCCAGAATCCGGCGGCGCAGCGGCAGGTACCGCTCCAGCGCCTCGGCGGCCTTGGCGCCCAGCGGCGCCAGCCGCTCTTTCTTCCCCTTGCCGCGCACCCGGAGCAAACCCTGCCGTTGCTCTACGTGCTCGACGTTCAGAGCCACCAATTCGCCCACTCGCAGGCCGGAGCCGTAGAGCATCTCCAGCATGGCGCGGTCGCGGGCCGGCATCGGCGCGTCGTCGGCGGGCATGGCATCCAGCAGCATGCTCACCTCTTCGGCGGTGGGCACGGCGGGCAGCGTTTTCGGCAGCTTCGGCGAGGAAACCAGCCGCGCCGGGTTGTCTTTCACCATCTCTTCGCGGGCCAGGAAGCGGAACAGGGAACGAAGGCAGGCCAGCTTGCGGCCGATGGACGCCGCTTTCAGCCGCGCCGCGTACAACTCCCCCAGGTAGCTGCGGATGTCCAGGTGCGTCAATTCGCCGAGGGCCGGGCAAGCCTCGCCCGCCCGGCTGGTCCGCAAAAACTCGCCGAACTGCTTCAGGTCGCTCGCGTAGTTGCGCAGGGTGTGCGCGGAGCAGTTCCGCTCCACGCGCAGGTATTCCAGGTAGCGGGCGACGGCGGACGAGAAGTCCATTGCTGTTTATTTCACCACAGAGGCACGGAGGACGCGGGAGAAATCGCACGCGGCGGGTTACAAAGTGGACACCGAAGGCAGAAGGCAGTAGGCAGAAGGCAGTAAGCCTACAGCCCACAGCCCACAGCCTACAGCCATGCCTGCAAGGCCTCCAGCGCGCGGCGGCATTGCGCGGCGCGCCGCTGCTTTCTCTCCTCGATGGGCAACGGCGGCAGCAGGTCAAAAGTGATGTTGGCCGGCTGGTAGTGCTCCGGGTCGGCGTGGCTGACGTAGTGGCAAAGCGAGCCGAGCGCCGTCTCCCGGGGTGGCGCCACCGCTTCCCCGCCCCGCGCGCGGGCCGCCGCGTGCCGCGCCGCCACCAGCCCCGTGGCCATCGATTCCACGTAGCCCTCGACGCCCGAAATCTGCCCGGCGAAAAAAATGTTGGCATTGCTCTTCAACGCCAGGGTGGCCTCCAGCAGCGCCGGCCCATTGATGTAGGTATTGCGGTGCACCTGCCCGTAGCGCAGGAACACGGCCTTCTCCAGCCCGGGAATAAGGCGCAAAACGCGGGCCTGCTCGGGAAAGCGCAGATGGTTCTGGAAGCCGACCAGGTTGAAGCTGTCGGCGCGCAGGTTTTCGCGGCGCAGTTGCACGGCCGCGAATGGCGTGCGGCCGGTGCGCGGGTCGCGCAGGCCCACCGGCTTCATGGGGCCGAAGCGGAGCGTGTCGCGGCCGCGCCGCGCCAGTTCCTCCAGCGGCAGGCAGCCCTCGAAAAACCGCGGGTTTTCGAAATCGTGCAGCGGGTACGACTCGGCGGTTGCCAGCGCCTCGTAAAAGCGGTCGTACTCCTCGCGGGTCAGCGGGCAGTTCCAGTAGTCGTCGGAGCCCCCCTTGCCGTAGCGGGAGGCGCCGAAGAGTCGCGAGTAATCGAGCGACGCGGCGTCCACCACCGGGCTGATGGCGTCGTAGAAAAACAAGCGGCCGGTTCCGGTCAGGCGCTGAATCGACTCGGCCAGCGCATCGCTGGTCAACGGCCCGGTGGCCACGATCACGATGCCGGATTCCGGCAGCTCGCGGACCTCCTCGCGCCGCACAGTGATCAACGGCGATTCTTCAATTGCTTGGGTGATGCGGGCGGCGAATTCGTGGCGATCGACGGCCAGGGCATGCCCGGCCGGAACCGCCACCTGGCCCGCGATCCGCAACAGCAGCGAGCCCAGGTCTCGCAGCTCTTCCTTGAGCAGCCAGGGCGCGGAGTCGGGCAGTTCGCTTTTCAGCGAGTTGCTGCAAACCAGCTCTCCCAACAAGCCGGTGCGGTGAGCCGGGGTCTGGCGCGTTCGCGCCCCGGCGGCGTCCGGCGCCGGGCGCATTTCGTAGAGCGTCGAGCGAAGCCCCTGCGCGGCCAGTTGCCAGGCCGCCTCCGAGCCGGCCAGCCCGCCGCCGATGATGGTGATTTCGGAAACCTCCCGCGCCATGGCATCAATTATACGAGACCGCCGGGACGCGGCGCGCCGGGCCGCCACGCAATCCGCGGCATCGGCGGATTCCGCAGGTGCTATTCTGGAACGTGCCCTTCATGCTCCTGCTTCTCGGGTTGTCAGCGGCGCCGCCCGCCGAGCAGGTGGTGCGCGCGCTGGAAAGCCATTACAACCGCCTGCAGTGCCTGAAAGCCCAGTTTATTCAAATCTACCGCAGCAGCCCGCAGGCGCCGCCCCGCCAGGAATACGGCACGCTCTACCTGAAGAAACCCGGAAAGATGCGCTGGGAGTACGCCAGCCCGGAAGTGAAACTGTTCGTCTCCGACGGCAGGACCGTCTACTTTTACGTGCCGGAGGACCAGCAGGCCACGCGCATGCCGGTGAAGGAAAGCGGCGACCTGCGCCTGCCGCTGCGCTTCCTGCTGGGCCGCATGAACCTGAAGCGCGAATTCCACGTGGAGTTGGCTGGGGATGTCGCCCCGCTGGATTCAGGCAACCCGGTGCTCCGCCTCACCCCCAGGCGCAGCGATGATCGGGTGCGGGAATTGCTGCTGGAAGCGGACGCGCGCGACCGCATCCGGCGCGTCAGGATCACGGAGACCGACGGCGCCGTGACCGAGTTCCGGCTGAGCGCGGAAACGCCCGGCCCGCCGCTCGACGACGCCATGTTCCGCTTCCGGCCCCCGCCCGGCGTGGAAGTCGTGGAAGAGACGGGGCAGCGCTAAACGCAGCGTCATAAGTAATTGCGCATGACGCGGAAATGTGGTCTCATAGTGATATGAGACCTCTCAGCATTGTCGATGCCCCCAATGTCGTCCTGGGTCTTCAGGACGAGATACGGCGGTCGGAGGAATCGCGCTACGACCACCGCTTGCACGGTGTTCTGCTGGTCGCGCAGGGCATGACCTGCCCCGAGGTAAGTCGCTTGCTCGGGGATGCGCCACGCAGCGTCGAGTACTGGGTGCAACGGTTCGAGAGCCGTGGCTTGGCCGGCTTGCAAGAAGGGGAACGCTCCGGCCGCCCCCGGCGTCTGGATGATCGCCAGCTTGCCAAGATAGGCCGGGTGTTGCGCCAGAGTCCACGAGATGCCGGAATGAAAACGAACATCTGGGACGGCAAGACGCTGAGCGCCTGGATCGAGCAGCAATATGGAGACGAGCTTGGCGTGCGTCAATGCCAGCGCTTGTTCCGGCAACTCGGCTTCCGGTTGCGTAAGCCTCGCCCCGAGGTGGCGTGTGCTGACCCCGAGCTGAAGCGTACGCATAAAAAAACTCCACAATCTGGCCGCTGATCCGGCCGTGGATCTGTGGGCACTCGATGAGGTTCACTTTCAGCAACACGGCTCGCGCTGTCGGATGTGGATACCACCGGAAGTCAAGGACCCCGTACTGTTGCACCACCCGACGCGCGACAGCGTCGGCTACTTCGGTGCGGTTCGCTTGAAGGACGGCCGCTTTGTTTATCGCAGGGAAGACGACAGCTTCAACAAGGAGACGTTCTTCGGTTTCATGAAGCAACTGAAGCAAGCAGCGTGCAGAACGGGGCGCCGCGTGGTCGTCATCACGGACAACGCCAAGTACCACCATGCGAACCTGCACAAGGCTTGGCGGCTCAGCCACGCGGGCCATTTTGAGCTTCACTTCCTTCCGCCGTACAGCCCCGACTTGAATCCGATCGAGCGGACATGGAAGCTGACGCGGCGTCTCTGCTTGCATAATCGGTATTTCCCGGTGTTGGATGACATCGTTTCTGTCGTCGAGGGCCTGTTCGAGACTTGGTCCAGGAGCAGCTCAACGCTACGGCGGTTATGCGCAATTATTTAAGTCGCTATGTTTAGCGTAATTTCACGACCTCCTGCCAGCGGGGCATCTTGTCCTTGATGGCCGGCACGCGGTACTCGCCGGGCCCCTGGTACATGTGCTTGTTCAGCGGCATATCGAACAACGCTTTGCCGTCGTAGAGAACGCGACTGACGTTCATCGCCCCGAACTCGGCCTCCCCGCCTTTCTCCATGACAAAGGCGAAATCGGCGTCGGTGTTCAGCTTGCCGTAAGCCAGCGAGCCGGTCTCGAAATCGAACATCGGCCGGCCGCGGTAATTCGTCAGGCCGATGTTTTGATCGAGCTTCAAGCCTACTGTTACCGGTTGCCCGTTGATTTCAACGCTGAGCCCCAAGCTGCGCGACTCGCGGTCGCTACCCGGAATCACCCGCACGGTTTTCAGCAGGGCCTCGGAAAAGCTGCTGGGCTTGTGAGGCGCAAGCACCGTGACAAACGTGAGGCGCCGGCCGGCGAAGAAGTACCCCGCCAGGTACTGGTAGAAGGCCCTCGACGGGTTAAAACGCCGCGTGATTTCCTTCAGCCCGGCGATTTTGTCGCGGTTGTTCAGGAATTGGATCAGCAATTCCTTGTTGTGTTCGTTGGGCCAGTACTCCCGGCGAATGGGGATGCGCGACGGCCAGGACACCACGTAGTTCTCGCCCTGCTTTATTAGCTGATCCGGATGCCACATGTTGACGAACACTTTGTGACCGGGACGATCGATCAGGATGTTATCGACAACGACATATATGCCGGGCTCGACGGCGAACAGAACAATGCGGTCGCCGGTGTAGCCCACCTGATCGTCGGTCAGGCGCGTACGCGAATAATCGATGGACCCAAAATTGCCGAAATGGATTTTTTCGGTGCCCACCGCATGGTACTGCTGGTTCTGCGAGAGGTAGCCGACGATATCGCCGTTGTTCGGCCAGCCAAGGCGCGCCACGACGCGGTTATGGAACAGGTCGGCACGCCAGCCCTCATTGAAATCCCGCCGGTAGCCGCCCTCGTGCAGCAAAACGGTGCGGTTGTCCATGAGCACAGTGAATGAGTTCTCGTCGGCGTGGCCGTGGTGCGGCTTTTCTTCCCACGCGGCCAGTTGCTGATTCTGGTAGTCGCGCTGATAGCGCGCGTAGGGACCCTGGTCGCGATAGTTGAGCATCGCATAGCTACTCTGCCCGCCCTGGTCGTTGCGAAAGACGATCTTCTTGCTGACCAAATCGTCCACTACCTCTTCGGATCGGGTGATTTGGTACGGTGCGATGGGGATTTCGGGATCGAGCCACCGCACGGCGGCGCCGGCGCAGTAAATGGCATCACCGGTGAGCAGCTTGTTGCCGGTCGTTTTGTCGATGGCGACCCCGGCGACCGGAACCTTCACACTGCCGTCGCCGCTGCCCATGTAATAGTTGTAGAGCTGGCGCGCGAAGTGCAGGTACCTGCCGTCGCGGTAGTAGCTGCCGGCCCGCACCATGTCCGCCATGTACCAATGCCACTGATGTGTCCAGTCGCCGTCACCCCAGTCGGGCAGCATATTGTTGGGCATCAGCAGGCGGCTGTAGAACTCGAAGTAGTAACGCGTGGTGACGAAGCCCATCAGCTCTTCCACGCGGTTGGTGGCTTCTCCGGCGGTCAGCACGTAGAACAGCCAGAAAGGGTTGTAGATGGAGGCGTCCTCGATCGACCACTTGCCCCAACTGTCGTAGAGCAGCGCATCGCCGTAGCGCCGCCACTTCTCGGCCTCCGGGTCGCGCGGCATGACCTTGGCGGCCCACAGGAAACTGGCGCCATCCACCGAGGCGCGGTTATGCGCGCCCCAGTCGGTCGAGTCGTAATGTGTGCGCGCGCTGGCGCGGATCTGCTCTTCGACCTTCTTCTGGTCGCTGGCACTCAGCCGGCCCTTTTCGCGCAAATAGAAGTAGGCTTCGCAAAAAGGTTGAAGGTTACGAAAGCTGGTGAGGAAAGGGTGCGCCTCGCCGTTCTGGATGGCGCTCTCGACCGTCCACAGCATGTCGTCGCGCGCCCATTCGAGCAAGCGAGCGTCCCCGGTCTTGCTGTGCAGCGCCGTCATGGCGGCCAGGTTGTAGGAATAGCCGCGGTCGGCGCGTTTCTGGCCCGCCTGCTTGGCCCGCGCCATCCCCGCGTGCTGGATCTCCAGCGACCGCCCCAGGTCGCGCACAAGCTGCTGCTGGAACGCCTTGGTCTCAGGCGCCTGGGCGGCCGAGAAAAGGGAGCACGTTAAACACAAAGACAGGAAGGCACAAAGACACAAAGAAACTCTTCGTGTCTTTCCTTCGTGTCTTTGTGACTTTGTGACTTTGTGCTGAAACACCCCGCCTCCTTAGAAGTACAGCTTCAGCGAGAACTGGATGATGCGCGCCTGGGTGCTGTTGGTGTAAGAGCCCAGCGTGCCGAACGTCGGGTTGTAGGCCTGCTTCAGCCGGTACAGCTTTAGCCCCTGAAGCGTGGTGATGTCGAACGAATTGACGTTCTTGGTCGCAAAGCCCTGCGGCACCGGGATGGAGAAGAAGTCGGGCCGCAGCACGGTGCTGGTACCGACGCGCGCACTGGTGATCTGGGCGTTAATCTGATTCATCAGCGCCGTGGCCTGAGCGCTCACCGCCGGATTGTCGGTGCGCGGCCTGTTATTGGCGCTGGCCCAGGCGTTGTATTCGGCCGCCGTCAGCGTGCTTTCGCTCGGCAGGCTGAAAATGTTCTGCGCCTGGTTGCCGCCGCTGTTGCCCGTCAGAAAGTTCGGATGATTCAAAACATTGATGAAGTCGGCGCGCAGTTGCAGGTAGCGCGAAGTGTCGCGGCCACCGAATACCTTGAATTGCTTTTGCAGCGACAGGTCAAGGTATTCGCGGCGGGGCGTGCGGAAACCATCAAGCGAGCGCGGGGCGTTGCCCAACTCTCCTTTAGGCGGGCGCATGAAGGCCGCCGGGTTGAAGTAAGGTTCGCATAGCGAGCCAATCGGGCAATTGCGGTCGTACAGCGGGTTTAGGACCGGCACGCCAAGCACCAGGTCCGGCCGCACACCGGTGCGCGAGCCGCCCAAGCGGTTGTTGTCGGTGAGCAGCGGCACGAACGGCAGGCCGCCGACGATGCGGCTGGTGCCGGTCAACCGCCAACCGCCCACCATCGTCTCCAGCGGCGCCGGCAGGTGAGTAGCGAAGCGCCCGCCTTTGCCGAACGGGAACTCATACGCGAAAGTGGAAGCGAACGAGTGCCTTACGTCGAAGGTCGAGACGGAACGCTCGGCGCGGCGCGTGCCGCCGAAATTCACCTGCGACCGCGCGTCGATCGACTGCAACTCGCCGGGGTCGGTTCGGCCGGAATCCGAAGCGTCGTCGATCGACTTGGCAAACGTGTAGTTCGCCGTGAAACCCAAGCGATTGGTGAAGCGCCGCTGCACGTTGACGTAGCCGGCATGGCGGATGCTGTTGGCCGACGGGTCGAGCCGCAGGTCGATCATGTCGAAGCCGGGGTAGCGCGTAAGCAGGCTGCCGCGTGGCACCGAGATCGCCCCGCCATTGAGGTTGCGCCGCCCCAGCGGGTCGGTCACGTTCGTGCCCGGATCCAAACCCGCTCCGATCAGCGATTCTGAGGCGCTGAATGGCACCGCGTTGGTATTGATCGGCGGCATGAACAAGTGGGTGCCCTTGTTTCCCACATAGGCTGCTTCGACGGCCATCGTGCGCGAGAGCTGGTAGTTGAGCGACAGGCTCCAGTTCTGCACGTAAGGCACACGGAAGCCCGGATCGACGATGAAGCCGGGGATGTTGATGCTGCCCAGCGTTACGATGCCGTCGGACGGAATCTGCAGGATCTGGTCAGGCGACTTGGCGATGACGTTTGGCGGATTGCTGGACAGCCGCGTGACATAGTTGGGATCCACCTGGCCGCTGTTGAAGGTGTAGGTCGAGCTGGGCGCACCAAAGCGGGGAATGGGATCGCGGCCCAGGCCGGTGACCGCTGCGTGAGAAATGCCGTAGCCGCCGCGCACCACAAACCGCCGCTCGCGGTTGAAGTTGAACGCCGGCGACCAGGCGAAGCCGAAGCGCGGCTCCCAGCCGTTCCAGTCGATGGGGGTCATGTATTGCGAGCGGCCGCCGTAGCCCGAGTAGCCGAAAGCCGGCACTAGAACGGAAGTGGGCGCCGAAGCCAGCGGCAGTCCGACGGCGGTGGCGAACGCCTGGCGTTGCGCATCGGTGAGCGCCACCGAAGCCGCCTTGTCGGGCAGGAACACGCCCTGGTGGTTGTACTTCTCGGTGCGCGGCAGTTGCAACGAATAGCGCAGGCCGAGATTCAGCGTCAGGTTCGGCCGCACCTTCCAGTCGTTCTGTGCGAAGAACGACGCCGAGTTGAACTCGTAGTAATAAGGGATGAGGGAATCGACCAGGGTGATCGAGTTGGGCACGCCGAGCAGGTAACTGGCCATGCCGATGCCGCCGGTCGCCCCGCTGGACTGGCCGTTTTCGTTGGTTTGCCGCGCATTGAAGAAGTAGTTGCCGCCCGTCGCGCCGGTGTACGGCATGGCCTTCATCTGCTGCTTGCGCAGGTCGGCGCCGAACTTCCAGGTTTTGTTGCCCTGGGTCCGAGACAGCGAATCGGCAATGTTGTAGCCGTTTTCAATGTTCTGTTGCAGCGTGCTCTGCTGGCGCTGGCCGATGCGGCCCCAATCGAGGCCGCCGATATTGAAGAATGGCAGCCCGCCCTTGGTGATGCTGGGCAGGCCGAGTTCGGTGGACAGGTTACGCGTCAGGAATTCAGGCGGGTCTACGCGCGAGTAGTTGCCCCGCGTGTAGTTCAGCCGCAGGTCGTTGATCATGCGAGGCGAGAAAATGTACGTGTCGCCCAACAGGATCTGGTTCGAAGCGCTGTAGTCGCTGCCCAGCGCGTTCACCTGGTCGGTGTTGTTGAACGTGCCGGTGCCGCGCACCCCGAGAATCGGCACCCGCGTCCAGCGCACGTTCACCTTGTTGGTGTCCGTGATCTGGTGGTCGAAGCGAGTGGTGGTACGCTGCTCGCTGTTCTTCACGAACCGGCTGCCCGACCAGTTCCGGAGTTGGCCGGCGTCGTTGACGAAGTAGTCGCCCGGCTTCAGCATGTACTTCAGGGCGCTGACGGAAACAGGGTCGAGGTACTCCTTCGGAATCTGATTGTTCGGGAAAGCGCCGTAGAGCTGACCAGTCGCCAACGTTTTCTGCTGGAGCTTGTTGCCAACCGGGTTGTACTGGTTGTAAATGATCGCGTCGCCGGTGATGGGGACGCCATAACGCTGCGCCATGTCGCGCGTGGTCACACCACCGGCAACGTTCACCGCGTTCGAAAAGTCGCCGCCCCGCATGGCGGCCTCGGGAAGCAGTTCATCGACCGTGCTGCCGTTGGAGAACCGGCGCGGCTCCCAGGCGAAGAAAAAGAAGGTGCGGTTGCGGCCGCTGTAATGCGGCTTGGGAAACATCACCGGACCGCTCAGGATCAGGCCAAACTGGTTCTGGCGGAGGTTGTCCACGGGGCGGTTGCTGACCGCCGTCGTAAAGGGGGTGGCGTTGAACTTCGGGTTGCGGTTGTACCAATACACCGTGCCGCGGAACGAGTTGGTGCCCGAGCGCGTGGTGGCGTTGATCACCCCGCCGCCGGTCTGCCCGAATTCGGCCGAGTACGACGAGGTCATGATGCTGAACTCCTGCACCACGTCCGGCGAGAAGCTGACGACGGTGCGGGAGATGCCGGTGGCGGTGTTGTTGACACCGTCGGCCAGGATGGTGCTGGAACCGGCGCGCCCGCCGTTCACGATCAGCCCCACGCCGGGGTTCTGCGTGGCGGTGGTGACGGCGGGGTCCTCGGTCCCCACTTCACCGATCACGTTCGGCGCGGTCAGGGCGAGATCCAGCACGCTGCGGTTGTTCAGCGGCATGTCGACGATCTGCTTCTGCTCGATGACCGTGCCGGTCACCGCCGACTCCGCGTTTACCAACGGCGTCGTGTCCTGCACCACCATCGAGGTGGCGACACCGCCCGGCTGAAGCGCGACGTTCAGCGTCTTGGCGCTGGCCGTATCCACCTTTACATGCTCGAGGACCGCTTTCTGGAAGCCCGCGAACTCCACCGTCACGCGGTAGAACATCGGATCGAGCGCGGTGGCCGCGTACGCGCCCTCATGGGACGTCGTAAGCGTCAGGCTCGCGCCGGTGCCCTCGTTGACAATGGTCACCGTTGCGCTGGGGATCACCGCGCCGCTGGCGTCGGTGACGGTTCCGGCGATACTGCCGCGATTGGACTGCGCCAGCATGAGTGCTGGCATCAGAAGAGTGATCAACACGAGGCGTTTCACTTCGATCCTCCCGGCATGGATTCACCACAGAGGTACAAAAAACTCGGAGGATACCAACTCTGCGTTCTCTGCGTCTCTGCGGTTGGTCTTGTCCGTTTCATAGCTGCAAGAATCTGCGGGCATTGCCCGACCGCATCATTTCCTTCGTGGCTGCGTCCGCTTCCTTGGCCACCTCGAGGCGCAAAAACGGCGAGACGTATTCCCGGAACGGCGACGCGGTGCCGAAGGCGAACTTGTCGGGGCCGTAGCGTTCGATTGCCGCCCGCAGATCGTAGGCATTCGGCCCGGTCACGCCGCAGCCGCTTGCGTAGATGGTGTCGAACAGCACGTTCGACTTCCTCAGCACCTCGGCCAGTTGCTGCTGTTTCTTTTCGTCGTCCGCCGCCTGGCGATTGAAGGGACGCGTGCTGATCATGGCGTGCAGCACGATGATCCTTGCCCGCGGGACCGCTTCCGCCACCGCTGCGATCTCTTCCAGGCTGAGTTCCTTGTCGATGTCGAGCCAGGAGCGCTGGCGGTCGTCGATGAGGCGCAACGAGAAGGCGACAGGCATCCCCAGATCGCCGGCCGCGCGCACGCACTCGATGCACACGGCGTCGCCCGGCTTGTAGTCGTGATACTGCGGGTAGAGCCGCACGCCCTTCATGCCGAGCTTCTTGCGGGAAGCATCGAGGTCGTACCTCCAGCCGGCGTAACTGGGGTTGATAACCGCGAACGGAAGCAGGCGCGCGCCATGAGGCCGGACCCATTCGGCCAGCTCTTCGTTGGCCGCCTGCGTGTTCTTGTAGAAAATGCCATGGATGTTGCCCACCACCGACAGGTCAACCCCGTAGCGGTTCATGCGCTGAAGAAGCGCCTCACAAGTGTTGCCCGGCAGCTTCCGGAAGGGCCAGTGCCCTGCGTAGGCATGAATGTCAATTCGCATGGCCGCCTCCCTGGGAGCGCGGGCGTCCCGCCCGACTTCGCTCCAATATCCCGGCGTAATTGTCATAGAAGATCGCCCTGCGCTGCTGTTCGGTCAACTTTGCGGCCAGAATCTTGCCCACGCCTGATTCGAAGTTCAAGTCCGTTGCAAACAGCAGGCGCTCGACGCCGAGGGTGCGCACGGCGAAATCGATCATGCCGTCGTCGCTGACGCTGCCGCTGGTGTCGAGGTAAACGTTGGGCACGTCACGAATGGTCTTGCACATCCACTCCCAATCACCGCCGCCGCCAATGTGGCCCTCGATGAAAATCGCTTCGGGGTAGCGCCGGCCGATGGCGGCGAAATCGTCAGGGATCGAGGTGTTCGGCAGCGCCGCGGTGCGATAGCCTTTGCGCAGCAGGCCCAGGTCGGCCCGGGTGTGCATCAGGATCGGCGCCTTCAGCTCGATGCACTTCTCGATGATCGGGTAATACAACGGATCGCCGATCTTCACCTGGTCGTAGAGCTCGCCTGGCCCCACCATGCCCTCTCCGACGCAGCGCATCAATTCCTCGATCGCTTCCTTTTGGAAGGCCGGGTTGAGGAAGCACTGGCCCAGGAGGCGGTGGGGATACTCCCTGACCGCTTTCAGGACGCCGTCGTTGGATGCACGGAATTCCTCCGGTTTCGCTCCCCGGGGGATCGATACCACCAGCTTCTGGATGCCTAACCGGTCGGCAGCTTCGACCAGTTTTTTCGTCTCGCTGAAACCGACATGGCAGTGGCAGTCGATCTTCTTATAGCGAAGCGCTTCTTTGAGCAAATCCAGCGGGGGCGCTTTGGGCGCGGATTGGGGCCGCGCCTGCTGTAGCGCGACGCCCGCTGCCGCCCCCGTGCCCGTCAGTAGTTCACGCCTGCTGACTCTCATGCTTGCCGTCCCTTGAATGCCAGCCTTGTGCCATCCAGCAGGGTGAGCGAATCGCCTTGCGGTCCCTGGCGGATTACGGCCACACGGCCGGTCATGGAAATGTCCCGCTCGTCCTTGTATTCCCTGGCCACTGGAAAGAGCAGGATGATGTCGGTTTGCGGCCCTATCTTCACCTCTAGAACGTGTTCGCCGCCGGCGCGCCTTACGCTGAGCTTGGCGGCTTCGCTCTTGCGGGGATGAAGGACAGTGAGGAAGTCTTTGGCCGGCTGGTTCTTCACGCGCACGTACTTCTGGACGACGAACGGCGGAGCGCCCCGCTCGCCGGCGCTACGTGCCGCGCCGAACGGCCCCTCGCCTTCCCACACCTCCAGCTTCCCTTCGGGCAGCAGGAAATGCGCATCCAGGCTCATGCCCCACGGAGTGATGAATTCGAGCGTGCGCTCGCCCTTGATGATTTCCTTCGCCGGGCTGTGCAGAAGCCACTCCGCCGGCACATAGGAGCGGATAAAATCCCAAACGACGAAATAATCGGGTTTGACGAACAGCACATGGCGGTGGAACTGGAGAACCCGTGAGGCGAGGCTGGCGTCACCGAGAGCATAGTCAGCGCCGGGCTTGCTGACGAACTGCAGCAACGCGCCGTCTTCCGGGTCCTGGTCGCGGTCGGCAAACAGCACCGTGCTGTGAGCAACCGTCGCCCGGTTCCACATGTCGTGGGTGGGCGTGCGGTAATTGCCGGCGCCGGCATCCAACGACAGCGGCACGCCACCGGCGAATAGCGAGATGCCGTTAAGGTCGCGGTGCTTATGCTTTGCCCAGGCCTCGGTGCGCCGGGGACCGCAATCGAAAAACATGTACTTCTCGTCGGGGTCGTCGGAACCGCTCCGCATGACGGCGTATCCGACCTTGGGCATCCCCACGCTGGCTAGTTTCTGCGGCGCGGGACGGATCGAGGGATCGATCAGAATCAACGGCGCCAGCGGCAGCGCGGTTTCCGGGAAGTAGGGCCCGCCGGCGCGTTCCCAGGCCCACATCAGGCGGGCGGCAAAAGCGGGATCCGATTGCCGGTATGCCGGCGCGGCCATGCCCGCCACCGCCAGCCAATAGCTGACCCATTCGCCGTCGCCCGAGCAGGGCGACAGTGCAAGCGCCCCGCGCGGGTACCCGAGGCCTTCGGCGCCGACCGAGTAGGAGGCGTGGCCGTCCTGGAGCCATTTGCCGTAAACGCGGTCGGCCGGCGTCTGCGTCTTCACCAACCAGTCGAGCATGGCCCTCAGTCCGTCGTGTGTGAAAACATCGACGCCCGCATTGCGGCGCAGCGCGTAGGCCAGGGGAACCAGGCTGCGCAGCACCGCGCCGTGGTAGCGGGGGTTCTCATGCCACGCGCCGTCCTCGACGCCGTTGCTTAGCTGCCAGTCCAGGTCGGCGAGGGCGTATTCCAGCCACTGCCTTGCCTTGGGATGGGCCGGGAACATCAGGGCGGCGGTGGCGATGATGGTGATGTTGTCGCTATGGAAGTTGTGGCGGCGATTCTCGTAGCGCGCGTTGATGGCGCGCACCTCAGGGCTCAGCAGACCCTCTACGACCCAAACGACGTGCTCGCGGAATTCCTTCCGCTCTTCGTCACCGAGCACATCCTCGACAAAATCGTACTCATGGCACAGGCGGTGCACGTAGCGCAGCACGGAGAAGTCATAGCGCGGGCCCTGTGCCCCTGGCCGCGGCAGGTGGTGCAGACCGACTTCGCCGCTAAGGATCATCGGACCGCGGCTCTTCTGACCGCGGAAGGAAGCCATGAAGCTTTTGCCGGCGGCTTGCATTGCCGGCCGTTCGCCGGTAACGAGCGCGGTCAGAATCAGCGCCTCAGTGTCGCCGCCGCGCGCGCCGGCGCGCCGCGCAACCAGTTCGTAAATACGCTTCGATGGGTCGCGCGCCAGCTTGTCGCGAAGGCCGGGCAGTTCGCCGGCGGAAAGCAGCATGTAGGGCCGCTTGGCGGGGGGCTTGAGTTGCGCGCGCCACTGGCCAGCCGCCTGCTGGCTCCGCAGCACGGCCGCCGCCCCGATCCCAGCCAGCAATTGACGCCTGTTAAACATATTCTTCTTTGTGCCTTTGTGCCTTCGTGCCTTTGTGATTCATCTCCCCGGCATGACCCGCGACGCTAACTTCTCCAGTTCGCGCAGCAAGGCCCGCTCAGCATCGGCCGACAGGGGCGAGCTGTCGCCCTCGTAGCCGCCCTGCTTCACGACGGTTTCGGTCGGGATGTAGCCGATATAGCCGTTCGCGTAGCCCACCACGAAAGTTTTAGCCCTGCCGCCGATGAGCTTCTCCAGCTTGAACTGATAATCGATCAGCGGCTCACCAGGCATGCCGAGAAAAAGGAAGTCCCCGACGCGAATGGCCTGCAACTCGGCCGGCACCGGCTTTGTCTTGCCGGGCAGTTCCACGCGAACCGACGCCGACCGCACGGGATATACGGAGGGCCGCCGCGCCAGAGATTCGCGGACAACGGCACGCGCGCAGGCGCGCATCACGGCCGCGCCCAGTTCCATGCCGGCCCACTGTAAATCGGCCTCGTCGCCACTGCGAAAACCGTCCTTCTCGTCGCCACCCGGCAGATTGGCGCGGATATCGCCGCCGGCGCCTTGCACGAACATGGCCCGGGTGCGCCCGCCGTAGGCGCGCTCAACGAACCGTTGCGCCTCGCCGGGGTAGTCGGCGCTCAACAGCAGATTGTCACCGCGCAACACGTTCGGGTGGCAGGCGAGGTGCATCATCACCGCCGCCGGTTTCAGCGACGCTCCGTCGTCGAAGCGCAAGACCCTGACGCGTCGATCGACTGGGCCTTCCGGCCAGGGTTGGAATAGCACCTTGCCGTCTGGGCCGGGCCGCCGCCGGTTGACGTTAAACGTGATCGTATCCTCGCCGTAGCCGATGGTCATGGGGCGCATGTCGCGGGCGGCTGCGGACGCTGCCGCGGCGATCCTGGCAATCGTCTGGCGGCCGTAGTCGTCGTCGGCGGCCAGCCGCGGGCCCGCGTGGTTGTGCGAACAGGCCACCATGATGGCCGCTGCCGGTACGCCGGTCTTTGCGCTGACCTCACGCCGGATGCCTTCCACCGCGTCGTTGCTCATAAAGGGCAGGTCCAGCGTAACCAGTGCGGCCTTCCCCGCGCCACCGTCAAACAGCAGCACGCCTGCCTCGATTGGGTCGCGGACACCGGTCGCCCCCTTTGTGCGCTCGCGGTAGCCGGCCATCACCGTGCCGACGGGCGGTGTAATGTCCGCCTTCCCCACCCCTACACGGAGATTGGATTTCACCTCGAACCGCATGTCTCCCGCAGTTGCTGCCACTGCAAAGAGCAGGAGGGCGATGACCAGGCGTTTTCTCGTCATGGCAGTCCCAACCTTCGGCGAACGGTAATACCGGACCCCCTTCGCCGCAATGGACTACGTCTGCAAATCCTTGATAATCGTGCTCCCGTCGAGCACGGCTGTGGCGCCCGCCGGCGCTTACTGATGAATCAACTTCCTGCCGCTGCTGCGCCCGCGTCTGGGTCGATACCGCCGATGCGGCCGTACTCAGCAAACGCCTCGTACATGGCGCGGATGTTGGCCAGCGGGACATCAGGTCCGATTTCCGCGCAGGCAATAATGCCGCCCTCCGCCGTGCCGCACGCTTCAAATGTGCGCTGCACTTCATCTTTCACCCTCGCCGGCGAGCCGAAGGGCAACACGTTCTGCCGGTCGATATCTGTGCGGAAAGCTACGCGGCCGCGCGCATTTCGAGCAACCCAGTCATGCCCGATCACGGCAATCTGGCAGTTGATCACGTCCGCCCCGATTTCGATGAGGTCGCCGATGATCTCATTGATTCGCCCGTCGCTGTGGTACCAGACGTGCATGCCCGCCGCGTGCGTGCGGTCGAACATGCAGCGATAACGCGGCTTGAAGATGCGCCGCCAGGTCTCCGGCTTGATCATCAGCCCGCGCTGGCCGCCCCAGTCGTCGGCGAACTGCAGACCGTCGTACTGGAGCCGCGTCCATTTGTCCAGCCAGCGGAGGTTGAACTCAAGGAGATCGTCAGCTAACCGATAAAACCCCGGCGATTCCTGCGCAATATCCATCAGCAGGTTCTCCATGCCGCGCAACTGCTGGAGTTCCTCAAAGTAAGTAATCCAGGCACCACGGGCGTACCAGCGCTCGTCGAAATTGTGCATGTGCCCGCTGTAGAGCCGGCCAGCGGGCGGCCCGGCGGTAAACACCTCAGGCCACTTGTATTCGTCATAGCGGGAGAGGTCGGAAATCGGCCAGCGCGTGGGAATGCCGCACATGCCCATCCACTCGACATGCCATACCGTGCCGAAATCGTCGGCGTTATCACCCTGCCGGTACACGGCCGGGTACTCTTCAGGCGGAAGATCGGCCATGTAATCCCAGCCGAAGTCCTCGCGGAACTCAGCCAGAATTTCGGCCAAGGCGGCGCCGTATTTCAGTTGGGCGGCAGGCAGCACGGCGTGAGAGATCGGCACGCGATCTGGCCGCTCAAATGCGATTGCCCGCTTGACCCGCTCCCGGCTGTTCATCCCTGCTGTACCTACAGCGTCATTGATTCCACGCTCGCTAAAGGGCCGCGAACTCACCTCTGTGTTCCTTGTAACACTATGCCGCCTTCTTTCGCTTCGGCCATGAGTTGAGCCTTGAGTGCCAGTTCGGAGGCCAGAAAACAATGCGCCTGGCTCATCGCTGTTTGCGTGCGATGAACAATGTCCTCCACAAGCTGCCGGCCGTACGGCAGTTGCATCGCGCTGCAATCTTCGTAATGAATGCCGTTCCGATCGACGAGAAAAAGGTGGTTGCCGCCGGGCCGGCCGCCGATGTCGCAGTTCTTGCGCACCTCGATGTATCCCTCGGTACCAAGCACGATCAGCCGGCCATCGCCCCAGGTGCCAAGGCCGTCGGGCGTCAGCCAGTCGACGCGGATGTAGCCGGATCCGCTGTCGCCCCGGACAAGCACCTCGCCAAAATCCCGCACTTCCGGATATTGCGTGTGCCGCACATTGGCCACGCGGGCTGAAGTGACTTCGGCGCGCGTGGATCCGGTGAAGTACAGGAACTGATCGAACTGGTGGGAGGCGATATCGGCAATGATGCCGCCGTAGCGCGCCCGTTCGAAGAACCAAGGCGGCCGGGTTGCCGGGCGCGACAGGTGCGGCCCCAATCCAATCGTCTGCACCACTGCACCGATAGCGCCCTGCTTCACCAATTCGCCCGCCCGCACGGTGGCCGGATGTGCGAGCCGTTCGCAATAGAAGATAGAGTAAATGCGCGCGGTCTCGGCCTGGACGCGGCGCGCCTCTTCCAATTGCTCGATTGTGGTGAAGCCCGGCTTGTCCACCACGAAATCCTTGCCGTGCTTCATCGCCGCTATGCCAATTGGGGCGCGCTCGCAGTTGATTGCAGCGCTGGCAATCAACTGAACCGTCGTTTCTTCGAGGATCTCGGCGGCTGAGCGAGCGCGCCGCGCTTGCGGATACCTGGCGGAGAAGGGTGCGGCCAATTCTTCTTCCTGAGCGAAAAAGGACACAAACTCCGCGCCGGCTGCGAGCAGAGCATCCACCTGCCCGTAAACATGCCCGTGATTGATACCAATCACCGAAAAGCGAATCATGAGACAGTTCCAAGTTCCAGGTCCCAAGTCCCAAGGCTGGCGCAACCCGGAACCCGGAACCTGGTTTCTATCCCCCAGTTGCCGCGTTCGCTCCCTTCGTGGCCCGATGCTGCCGGCGCATCCACAAACCAACCAAGGCGAGAACGCCGCCGGCGCCCATGGTCAGGAAGCGATCCATGAGCGACTGCGGCAACCAGCCGAGCAGCACCACCAGGCCGCCAACGAGAAGCGTCAAAACACCCAGGATTCCAAGGGGTGCGGGAATGCATACCTCGCCCTCGAGGGGCGGCAACGGCCTGTCCATGCGAGTAAAGAACTGACGCACCCGCGCGCCGTACGCCTGGTCGCGCGGCAGCAATCCGCTTCCGAGCATGACCGCCGTCCCGAGAATCGTGCTCACCGCAACCTCTGCTCCGAAGCCCAGCGGCGCCGCGAGGCCGAGCAGGTTATACCCAAAGCGGTTCAGGGCCGCAAAGGCGATGCAGGAGCCCAGCGTCGCGAGCGCCGACCACGGCTGCGTTTTCTCGATCAGCAGTCCGAGCAGCAGCGGCAGGATCAGCGGGATGACGACGAAGCCGATCAGATCCTGGGCCAGCGAGAACAACCCGGATGACCGCGTGGCCACCAGCAGCGCGACGCCGGTAGCGACTCCGCCGATGAACAACAACGCCAGCCGTCCGACGAAGATCTTCTCCTTGTCCCCCGCCTTGGGCCGCAGGAATCGCGCGTAGAGGTCGTTTACGAACGAAGTGGAGCGGACGCTCCAGGCGACGCTCAGCGTGCTCATGGTGGCGGCGAGCATGGCCGCCGCTACCACGCCGATCATGCCGGCCGGCAACAGCTTGAGCGCCACCTTGCCGTACACGGTCTCGGCCTGGCCCACGATGTTCGGGTCGGCGATCTGCCCGGCCCATAACACCCGCGCGATAAAGCATGGGCCGAGCAGCAGGAAGGCGTGCGGAATGCCGAAGGCCATCGACAGATAAGCGGCTTTTTTCGCATCCCGCTCAGACTTCGTCGAGCACATCATCTGGATTACGCCCCAGTCGCCGTTGTAGTCGAGCAGGTAGGCGAACCAGAAGGCCATCAGCCAGCCGAGCGTGCGGCCGTGGTCCGGGTGGGGGAAGCTCGCGTAGCCGGCTGGGATTTGTGCGATGAAACCGGCCAGCGTCGTTTCCATGAAGATGTGCGCCACCGAGGAGATGAACAGCGGCACGGCGGCCAGAAACAGGATCAGGAACTGGAGTACGTCGGTAACCACGACCGCCGACAGCCCACCCAGCATCGTGTAGGTGATCATCACGCCGCCGGCGATGATGATGGTCGGCACCAGCGGCATCCCCATGATCGACTCAACCAGCTTGCAGACGGCGTACAGGCGCATGCCGCTGGCGATAAACGTCTGGGCGATGCCGAGAACGCTGAACGTTTGCCGGGTGAACGGGTTGAAACGCGCTTCCAGATACTCAGGGGGCGAGGTCAGGTTCAACCGGCGCCACCGTTGGGAGAAAACCACCGCCGCCAGCAGGAACGCCAGCGCCGGGCCGCTCTCGAGCAGCAACCCCGACAGGCCGTCGATGTAGACCAGCGAGGCGATCGCCGTGAAGGTATACGCGGTAAAGTTCGCCTTGTAGATCGCAATGCCCGCCGCCCACCAGGGCACCGTGTTGCTGGCCTTGAAGAATGCGTCGGCCGTCTTCATGTAGCGCGAGTAATAAAAACCCGCCAGCGTAACGATCACCATGTATGCGGCGACCACCGACCAGACGACGGTTTGCGATTGTTGAACCATAAAAGCAGGTGTCAGGCACCAGGTGCCAGGTATCAGGGGGTGTTTTTACCCGGCACCTGAAACCTGGCACCCGACAGCTTCCCATCCGCGTGGCGGCCCGTGGCCAGCATTTCGATCGAACGGCCCACGTGCGGCATATTTTCCTGCAGCACCACCGGCAGTTCCTCACCCGGAACCACTGGGTCGTGCTGCGCCCACAAGAGCGCCGCCGCCCGCTCCCATTCCGGCCGGCTGCCGAACATCAGCCGCGCGTGCAGCAGGCAATCGAGCGAGAAGGCGTTCAACTGCGGTCCCTGGCTGCGAACATCGAAGGTATTGATGCGCTCGGCCATGCGGTTCACGGCCCGCACTGCCTGCTCCTTCAGCCTGGCATCCAATGGGTGTTCGGGTGGCGCCGCTTCGAGCAGATCCAGAAGCCCGTTGGTGATGATCGCGTGATAGACCAGGATGCTGTTGTGCGCGTCGCTCCATTCGCCGTTCGCCAACTGCCCGGGCAGGATCGCCTTCTCCGTTAACTCAATGGCTTTGGCCAGGTACTTGTCTTCGCGGTTGATGCCGAATAGTTTTGTGAGGAGCCAGACCGAAAACGAGTTGTAGTTGACGTTACGAACGGGCGACTGCGTGAGCGCCCAGTCGGCGGCGCGGCGTGCCGCTTCCAGATACCGCTTGTCACCCGTCAGCCGGTAGCCCTCGACCATGGCCACGCCCGCCAGGCCGTTGTCGAAGTTCAATCCTCCGTCGTTGACCGAATCCGGGATGTAATAGAGCCAGGGCCCCTCCACCGACTTCGGATCGACCTTTTGCATGGCCTGCATCAGGCGGCCGTATTTGGGGTTGTTCAATCCAGGATTCGGGTAAGGGAACGCGCCGTTCGGTCCCTGCATCTTCAGCAGGTAATCGAGCGCCGCCACGGCACGCTCCCGGTAGTCGGACGGCGTGCCCGGTAGTTTCGAGCGCAGGACGGCCAGGTAGCCGAGCGCCCGCCGCGAGGAATTGCGCAGCGGGATATCACGCGCCTGGCCGCCCGTGCGATTCCAGTTACCCTGCCCATCGTAGAATCGCTCGCTGGCGTTGTGCAGCTCTCGGAAATAGCGCGCCAGTTCCTCGACAGCAGGCACTTCCAATTCTGCGGTGGTGTACGATTCGCGTGTACGCCAAGCGAGGTACTTGCCAAGCTGAAAGCGGCTGGCCATCAAGTGGCGCTGTTCGTGGTCGGGCAGCTTCTCGAATTCGTCCGGGTGCTTGATATAGGTGTTGGCCAGCAGATGAAGCGCCTGCTGCTCGACGGGCGAAAGCGGGCGAGCCGGCGAAAGCCGCGTCAGGAACCAGATGCCGGTGGCGGCGGCGTCGCCAGCGGGGCTTAGCCCGTCGCCCTTGCGCGCCAGCTCACAAAAGGTTCTCACTGCGCGCTCGGTCGCGTCCTCAAGGTGCGCCCGGAATGGGTGGCCGGCTGGCAGCACACGCAGCAGGTCCACCAGGCCGGCGGTGATGATGCCGTGATAGACCAGCCGAGCATTGTGTTCGTCACTCCACCGCCCGCCTGCCGTTTGCGTGGGAAGAATCGCTTCCTTTGTGCGGCGGACCGCTTCATCGAGCAGCCGCTGGTCACGCGTGTGCTCATAAACGCGGGCCAGCAGGCGCGTGGTAAATGAGTTGTAGTTGACATTCTTGCTGGTGGGCTGCGTCATGGCCCACTCGGCGGCGCGCTTTGCTGCATCCAGCAATCGCGGATCGCGCAGCGCTTCGTAGCCCTCGATCATCGCGACGCCGGCCACGCCGTTGTCATATTGCAGGCCCTGGTCGGCAGGCAACTCGATTACCCACCCATCTTCGATGCACTGGGGGCACGCGGCGCGCACGCGGGCCATCTGCTTGCCCCAAACGGGGTCGTCGTTTTCCAGCGCCGGGAAGGGAAACAGGCCGTTCTTCCTCTGGGCAGCGAGCAGGTATTGCAGGCCTTCCATGGCGATGGCGCGATACTTCTCGTGCCCATTGGCGCGGTAAAGAGCCAGATACCCTTCTGCCCGCCAGGCCACGTCGCGCAACGCGATGCGGCGGCCGAACTTCGCCACGCCCCAAGTCCCCTTGCCGGCGTCGCGAATCGCTTCGCTGCGGGCGTGGTAATACTGGAACCCGTCTCGTACCCGTTCGATGGTTGCCGGCGGCAGGTCCGCCGCAGCCACTGTCATCTTCAACTGTTCTTCGGCAGGGAAGGCGAGCATCACAAAGACACATAGGCACAAAGGCACGAAGAGGAGCTTGCCTTTGTGCCTTCGTGCCTCCGTGCCTTGGTGATGAATCACGTTTTCCATAACTAAAAAGAGAGCTTCAGCGCCAGGCGGATGTTGCGCGGCGGGTTGGCCGCGCTCCGGATCTGGCCGAACACCGAGCTGGCCAGGTTGATCACCGGGCCGTTGAATTGCGTATGGTTGAAGAGGTCGAAGAATTCGCCGCGGAACTGCAGGCCGACGCCTTCCTTCAGCCGGAACTTGCGCGCCACGGCGAAGTCCCAGTTGTTCAACCCGTCGCGGCGGAACGCGTTGCGCGGGAGTGTGCCGTAGGTCCCGACCTTGCCGGGAGCCGCCGCCGTCGGAGCGATAAACGCGGGCGTGGCGAAAGCCGTGCGCGGCACCACGACGTTCGGATTGTCAAAGCTCCGCCCGAGAATCGATAGGTCGACGATGTCGGGCCGGTCGCCGCCGACAACGCCATCGCCGCTCAGGTCGCGTCCGGCCAGCACGTTGAACGGGATGCCGCTCTGGAAGTTGGTCACGCCCGACACGCTCCAGCCGTTCAGCAACGCGCCGGCGGCCGGGTGGACCTGCAGTTTAGGCAGGTCGTAGATATAGCTCAACACGAAGGCGTGCGGCCGGTCGAAGATCGCCGGACCTTTCTCGTAGGTGTTGATCGCCTCGCGAGTCACCGGGTCGAAGCGATTGGTAACCGCCCCGGTGTTTTCGGAGGCGTCGGTGCTGCCAAAATAGCCGCGGCCGTTGCCGCTCCCGGCAATGGCATCGAAGATGATGTCTTCGGCCTTCGACCACGTCCACGCCGCCTGCACCATCAGGCCGCGCGCCATGCGTTTCCGCCAGGTAACCTGCATCGCGCGGTAGTCCGAGTAAGCGGTATCGGCGACCAAGAGGATGCTACCCGCCGGCGGGTCAAAGCGTGCATAGGGATATTTGGTGACGTCGTAGCGGTTGTATTCGTTTTGCTCAGAGAGGTGGCGCGACGCGGTCCCCACGTAGTTCACTTCCAGCGTCGAACTCCATGGCATCGCCTGCTGTACTCCGAGCGACCATGAATGCGTGTAGGGAAGCACGGCGCCCTGCCGGATGACGGCCAGCACCGCGAGCGGCTGTTGCATCGCTTTCTCCAATCCATGGCCGAGCACGATCGGCCCAACCGCCGGGCTCAGCGACAACAAGTAGGCCTTCAGCGCTGGCGGCTGGAGCATCGCACCCTTGTTGTAATCGTCCTGAACCAGGCGGTTATAGATGAGGCCGTACCCGCCGCGAACCGATGTCCGGCCTTTGCGTCCCGGATCCCAGGCGAAACCCACGCGGGGCGCGAAATTGTTATAGTCGCCCTGCAGGTCCTCGTACTTTTTCGCCAGCGGATCGTAGGCGCCGTAGTAGCGGATCTTGGCCGGCAGCGTCTTGATCCTCGGCGCGGCCTGCAGGTCGTATCGCAGGCCGGCATTCACAGTGAGGTTCGGCAGCGCTTTCCAATCATCCTGCAGGTAGCCGTTGAACTCGCGGATGCGGATATCACGCTCGAAATCGCCAACCGCCTGCTGGAAACCGTTGGCCAGCCCATTCTGGAAATTCGTCAGCGCGTCGGTGGTGTAGCCGGGCACGGCGACCGTGGCGGCAGTGAACGAATAACCGCCACGGCCCTGGTAGTAGGTGTAGCCGAGCAGTTGCTTCCAGCGAATGTCGGCGCCGGCCAACAGCGAATGTTTTCCGCGGACCCACGAGAGATTGTCGAGGAATTGCAGATCGTTGTTGCGGTAGTCGGCCGGGTTATCGCCGCCGCCCACTCCGGCATAGCCGGAGATGCTGATGTCGGGAAGCGTCGCGTCGGTGAAGTTCAGCCGGCCGAGGTGCAACAAGGTCGTGCGGAATTCATTGATTACCCGCGGATTGAACAAGCGCCGCCAGGTGGCGGAGTAGGTGTAGTCGCGGTTGGCGCCTGACACCGTGTTCACCGTCGGCAAGCTGTACGCCGCGCCCCTGGTGTAGTCCTGGAAGTAGCGCAGTTCCAGCGTGTCTTTGCTTGACAGCCGATGGTCCAGCTTCGCGCTCCAGTTATAGAAGTCGAAGGGGGCGGGCATGTTCGCCTGGAGCTGCCCGGTGGCAGTGTCGGGCAACAGCGAGTAGTAGGTGCGGATCATGTTCACGACGTCGGCGGCGGTCGCCAGCGAGCCCACAAGGCGCTTGCCGTTCGGAATGGTGACTAGCGAGCCAGGCCGGCTCAGCCGCGTGTTGTTCAACTGGAACCCGAGCAGGAAGAAGGTGCGGTCGCGGCGGACCGGCCCGCTTAGCATCGCGCCGTACTCGTTGCGCTTGTCGCCATAGCGCGCCACGCGGGCGGCATTGTTGAAAAAGTCATTGGAATTCAGCACGTCGTTGCGCAGGTGTTCGAACAGCGAGCCGTGAAACTTATTGGAGCCGGAGCGCAGAATCACGTCGACCACACCCCCGCCGCCCCGCCCGTACTGCGCCGAAAAGACGTTGGTGAGCGTGCGCACTTCCTGCACCATTTCCGGGATGACTTTGGCGCGCGCACCGCTGCCACGGTCGTCGTTGTTGTCCGTGCCGTCGACATTGAAAATGACGTTGCGAAAGCGGGTGCCGCCGATGGTGTAGGCGTTGGTGCGCGCCGTCGGGTCGAACTGGCGCTCGACGGGTGCCGGCACGCCGGCGTTCAGGGTAACCAAGCCGAGGATGTCGCGGTCGAACAGCGGCATTTCTTCGACGGTGCGGCCCCCCTGGTTGCGGCTGAGGTCGAACGTGCCGAGATCCACCAACGCGGCCGATTCGCTGACGGTGATGGTTTGCTCGACCGCGCCCGGTTTCATTACCAGGCGCAAGCCGGTCGGCCTGCCCGTCAGCACATCCGCCTCGGTGCTGACGGTGGCGAAACCGGCGGCGCTCGCCTTCACGATATACTGCCCGGCCGGCAGCAACTCGGCACGGAACGAGCCGCGCTCGTCGGTGGCCAGCGTACGGCTGAGGTTGGTGCCCGCGTTTGTAATGGTCACCTGGACGCCGGGCAGCATCCCGCCCGTTTGGTCCTGGACCGTCCCTTCGATGGAGCCGGTAACACTCTGGCCGGAAGCGACAAGAGCCGCCAATAGCATGGCGGCCAAACACATCAAGCTTGAGCGATGCTTCATAGATGGCTCCCTCCGTGGAGCCACGCTGCCAAGCCCCAGGTCCCAAGTGGGTTGCTGACTCGGGACTGGGATCTGGCACTTGAGATTCTTGTTCACGAAGGTCTTTTCTTTGTGGCCTTGGTGCCTTTTGTATCTTTGTGGTTCAGCCTGAAATCCATGTACATCCCAAAGCCATAGGGCGCTGCGGCGCGCGCGTTTGCCGGATCGGGACCCATCTGGTCGAGCAACGCGTTGGCGGTGATGGTCAGCGCTTCCTGCCACTCCGGTTTCGGCGGCAAGGCGCGGCACACCTCGGAAAGCACGGCCAGGGCGGTATCGACCGATGCCGCTCCGTTATTGCGAATTTCCGCGGCGCCATTGTCGATGGCGCCCAGCAGGTGCTTCTCCAGCACCGGGCGGTAAGCGTGGTCCGGCGGGAGGGCCCGAAGCAGGTGCAGCATACCGCGCACCAGGATCCAATGGTATGCCGGCCGCGCATTGTGGAAGTCCATCCAGCGGCCGTTCTCCATCTGGCCGGGTATGACTCCGATACGGGTCTTCTCGATGGCCGCGTCCAGGTACTTCTTCTCGCCGGCCGAACTGTAGGCCCGCGCCAGCAGCCACACCGAGAAGGCGTTGTAATTGAAGTTGGTGACGATGGGGCGGCCGGCGGCCCAGTCGGCCGCGCGCCGGGCGGCTTCCAGGTATCGCTTGTCGCCGGTGAGGCGGTGGCTTTCGAGCATCGTTACTCCGCAGATGGCGTTATCGAATTGCAGTCCGCCATCGTCATCGTCGATGAACCAGCCGTTGCGGAGCGCTTGCGGCATGCGCTTCAGCATCCGCTCGACCATCGGCCCGAAGAAGGAATCGCGCCCGCGCACATCAGGGAACGGGAACACGCCATTGTCGGCCTGCACCGAAAGCAGGTACTGGAGTCCTTCGCCGGCGCGTTTCCGGTACGTTCCCTTGTCAGGCAAGCCTGCTTGATAGGCCGCCCAGAGAGCGAGAACCGGCTCTGCCGTGTTGCGGAGCGGGACGGGTTGCGACGGTGTCTGGCCGGCCGCCACACCCCACTGCCCTTTGCCGTCGTAGCGGGATTCCAACCAGTCAAACACCCTCTTCCAGGCCGTCTTGACCTGTTCGGCGGATGGCGGCGGACCGCGGCGGATCGGGGCGTAGTATTTCGTCTGCACCTCGGTGACGCCGGCCCAGGGGCCGAGCAACTCGCGGATCTCGGCCATTGCGGCGAGCACCTGGCGCTCGTCCTTGACAGCCATGGCCGCGCGCAGCTTGCCTGCCGGCGCTCCGAGTTTCTCGCGCAATTCCTTGGGCGGCTCCTGCCAGTTCTGTTGCCCGAAAACCGGGCCGATCAACCACCAAGCCGCCAAGACACAAGAAAGAGTGAGGTGGGACCGCTTCATTTGCTCGCCTCAATTCGTTGGAATGCGCGATGGCAGGCGTCCAGCGTCCGTTCGATATCCTCCGCCGCATGGCTCGCGGTGGTAAACCAATAATGATTGCGCCTTACCACGAATCCCTGTTCGAGCATCGAGCGGATGAAGATGTCCTCCTGCCGCCGGCTCTCGGGCGGGAAAAACAGCACCGGCAGGCTCTCGCTTCCCTGCACCTGCGCGTTGACCGCCGGGCATTGTTGTAACAGCACTTGCCACCCTCGGGCAAGCCTTTCGGCCATGCGGCGGATGTGCTCGATCGCGCCCTCTTCCAACTGGGAAATGGTTGCCAGCGCGGCGGCCAGCGACAGGGCCTCGCCGCCGAAGGTGCTGCTGATCCAGCACTTTTCGGCGGCGCGGAAAACATCACCGCGTCCGGCAACCGCGGAAATCGGGAAGCCGTTCGCCATGGCTTTACCGAAAGCGGCGAGATCCGGGGTGATTCCGAGCCGTTGTTGCATACCGCCAAGCGCCGCACGGAAGCCGGTGATGATTTCATCGAACACAACCAACGCGCCATGCGCGCGAGCGGTTGCGACTGCCTCTTCGATGAAGCTGCGGGAGAAGGAGGTGGCCACCGGTTCCAGGATCAGGCAGGCGACGTCCCTGCCGTGGCGCTCGAACAGGTCGCGGCAGCGGGCGCCGTCGCCGTAAGGCAGGTCCAGCGTCAATTGCCGGAGTGCAGCCGGCACACCCGGTTCGCTGTTCTTCGCTGTCCACCAGTCGTGCCAGCCGCTGTAGCCGACGCTGACTACCAGCTCCCGGCCGGTAAAGTTCCGGGCAATGCGCACGGCCGCTGACGTGGCCTCGGCGCCCGTCTTGAAGAACCGGACCATTTGCGCGCAAGGAATGATGCGAACCAGTTTCTCGGCCAGCTCGACTTCGAGCGGCGAGTTGCCCGAGTAGATGACTCCTTTTTCTAGTTGCGCGCGAACGGCGGCGTCAACGGCGGGATGGCAGTAGCCCAGTACAATCGGCCCGAGGGCCATGACGAAATCCACGTACTCGTTGCCGTCCACGTCGCGCAGGCGGCATCCGTAACCGCGCTCGATATAGGTCGGGAATCGCTCGGCGTCGTACCGTTCAGGCTGCTTGCTGATGGTTTGGGTGCCGCCGAGAATCACGCGGCGGGCGCGGGCATACAGCATCCGGGAATTCGTCAGTGGTCGGGTGGTGTGAGGCGCGGCCATGGCTTCGGACAGCGCAGAGAGTACAACCGGCCGCCCGCGGCGGGAATAGACGGTATTTGCAAACCATGGATTCGGTTCCTGGATTCCAGCCCGGACCTTGGTCCCGGGAGAGGGAACCTGGCGCCGGGCTAATCGGCAAGGTCGTGACGGTGTTGGTCACGAAACTCGGACGGAGACAGACCGGTGAGCTTCTTGAACACCCGGCTGAAATAATAGGGATCATCGTAGCCGACCAACTGTGCGATGGCGGAGACCTTCAGCGAGGTCAACAGCAGACGCTTGCCGGCGTCGATCCGCACCCGGGCCAGGTAATCCATGACGGTCAGGCCGGTGTCCCGCTTGAACGCCCGGCACAGGTGCGCTTTATTGGCGGACACCGCGCTGGTGATGGTGTCCAGGTCGAGGTTGGAATCGAAATTGTGGTGCACGTATCGGCGCGCCCGGCCGACGATGTTGTCGTCACTCTCCACCGGGCGTGGGGCGCCCATGGTCGTGAACTTTCCTTCCGCCTCAGTGACACTCAGGCCGCGGCAAACGTGGGTGAGCGCCTGCAAAAGGCTGCACCGGGCCAGCAACTCGTATCGGTAATCGGCGTGCTTCAGTTCCAGGACCAACTCCTGGATATGCGGATAGATGTGCCGTTCCAGCAAGAGTTGCCGGGGGGTGCTCTGATGCAGGCCGTTGAGACTCTCGCAGAGGTTCACGACGGCGCCGTAAGGGAAGATACCCAACCAAAGCAGACGCGAGGAGATGGTTTCCGGACGGGATACAACCGCGTGCAGCACGCCTGTGGAATGGCTTACGCCGGCGGGCACGATCAGGATGTGTCCGCGCTCCAGGCGCCGGCAGGTCCCGCTCGCCTGGATCTCGGCGACGCCGGAGAGGCAAATGCACAATTCAGGAAAGTCGTGCCGCTCCAGGTTGGCGACATCGGGACGCCGCCGATGTGCCGCCCGCCTGCCGCCGGCCAGGGCCGGCCGGGCCGCGGGTTCATGGCCCTCGGCAAGGATGATGCGATAGGACCTGGCGCCGTTCTCCAGCGCGGGAATGACGGTTTCCGACAAGAGCCGCCGGATTGCCTCCGCCGTTCCTTCCCGCTGAGTCAGCATGCACGCCTCTCCGGGCTATACCGCCTGGATTATACCTCTTCGCTGACGATCAGCCCGGCGCGCAATACTGGTTGTTTCTAACAGGCTGCTGAGCACAGGCTGAAAGCCTATGCCGCCGGCGTCGGCGGGTGATTGAAAAGTGGCAAAGGCTTTCCACCCTGTGCAAGGCGAGTTCTGACGCACGCAGTTGACTACTGCAGCTTGAACTGTCGAAGTTACAGCAGCACGTCCAGCGTTTCGAAGCGGCCGCCAAGGATCGGTTCGCTCGCCACACCGAGCCAGCGCTCCAGGACGGTGGCGTAGACGCTGCGGAAGTCGGTGGAGGGCTTTGGGGCATCCGCGTCCAGGTCCTTGAGGCTCGGATGCGCGCCCACCAGCCCGCCCTTCACCCGGCCGCCGGCCAGGAAGACCGGTGCGGCCGCGCCGTGGCCGGTGCCGTGCCGCCCATTCTCCGAAAGCGTGCGCCCGAATTCCGAATAGGTCACCAGCAGCACGCAGTCGAGCAGCTTGTCGCGTGCCAGATCGTCGCAGAAGGCGGCGACCGAATCTGAAAGCTCCCGCAACAGGACCGCGTGGTTCCCGGCCTGGTTGGCATGATTGTCAAACCCGCCCGGGGAAACCCCGCCCTGCTCGACCAGGTAGGCCCGAATTCCGAGGTCCGCGCGAATCAGTTTCGCCACGGCCTCGAACGACTCGGCCAGCGGGTAAACAGGGTACGAAGGCGCGGCGCCGGCCCGCAGGACGCCCGCCACCTTGGCGGCATCCGCCCGAGCGGCGGCGGCCGCGCGGTCCGCGAATGACAGCAGCGCGCCGCGGCGCTCGGCGGGGGCGGGCGCCGGCGCTCCGGTCAGAGTCCATTCCCGAGCTGCCTGAACGCTAGGAACAATGTTGGCAGCGGCGCGGAGTGTCAGAGGCTGCGGGATGCGCCCCACGAAAACCGCGGGCACGTTGCCTGCCTCCGGGTCCGCCCACTGGTCGGCCGCCCGCCCCAGCCAGCCTGTCTGCCGGCCGCCGGCCTGGGGACTGGCCGTCTGCCAGGCCCGCATCCCGGCGCCGTGGTCGCGGAGCATGTTCGGATACCCCACTCCCTGGAGCACGGCCAGCCGGCCTTCGTGGAACAGGCGCGCCAGTCCGCGCAGCTCGGGATGGAAGCCCAGGGATGAACCGATCTTGTGAACCTGGTTTGCGGTCAGCCGCAACGTGGAGCGGTTGCGAGCGTACTGGTCGTCCTCATACGGGACGACGGTATTCAGCCCATCGTTGCCGCCGGCCAACTGCAGCATCACCAGGATCGTTCCGGAGCGATCCGGGCTGGAGACGGCCTGGGAAGCCGTCATCGGGAACGAAGGCGCGGCGCGCGCCAGGGAAGTGAATACGGCGGCGCCTGCCGAGGTTTTCAAGAACTTGCGTCGCGTTTGGGACATCGTGACT
>Ga0315277_10001730_pt1 | contig 31214 bp, 17 predicted proteins | sample YL17G05_15_MG_FD_203695 | JGI IMG/M metagenome (GOLD analysis project Ga0315277, IMG submission 203695) | Sediment microbial communities from Yellowstone Lake, YNP, Wyoming, USA - YL17G05_15 | ecosystem: Environmental > Aquatic > Freshwater > Lake > Sediment | place: USA: Wyoming | collected...
TCGCACCGCACGCAGAGCGATCATCAACGCCGGCAGAAGGAGCACCTGAAGACAGAGAAACAGCGGAACCAGCGTGGTCAGCCATTTCTCGTGAAGCAGTTTCCGGCTTGTGCCGATTGCGGCGCCCGCCGCGATGCCGATGAACCAGCAGCCGAAAAACAGCGCAATGAACAGCTCGTTGCCGGCGACCACAACCAGCGACTCGCGCAACAGGAGCACCTGGGCGACGATGGCCGTGGCTCCAAAAAGGCCGACGGTCAAGAGCGATGGCCCACGAGCCGATGATCGCCCGCTTGCGAACCCTTTCTCATTGACATCGCGTGGTTCCATTCAATAGCCTCTTTCGATGGAAGGGCGCGTGCGTTCCAGCACGAAATATTTTGTGTGCGATGGCGAGCGAGCGCCACAGAATTCTTTGTCCGAGGTGGAGTTTCGAATGGAAGTTTGTAGTCAGTCAACACGACGAGAGTTCATCCAAGATATTGGGCGAGCGGCCGCCGGCGCGGTCTTGGCGGGGTCGGGCTTGCGTATGGCCGGAGCAGGCGAAGCGACGCGTCCGCCCGATCTGGTCGTCACGGAGGGTCAAGACCCCAAGGCCATTGCCAAGAAAGCCGTCGAGCTGTTGGGCGGGATGAAGCGTTTTGTTTCAAAAGGCGACGTGGTCGTGGTCAAACCGAATATCGGTTGGGATCGTCTGCCGCGACAGGCAGCCAACACGAACCCCGACATGGTGACGGCGTTGATTGAAATGGTCCTCGATGCGGGCGCCAAAGAGGTCAAGGTCTTCGATTCTCCCGTCGCCAACGCCCAGGCCTCCTATGAGCGAAGCGGAATTGCCGAAGCGGCCAAGAAGGCGGGGGCTACGGTCAGTTTCCTCGACGAGCGGAAATTCAAAGAGATCGAACTGAAAGGCGAATTCCTCAAGCGCTGGCCGGTTTACCAGGAAGCGCTCGACTGCGATTGCCTGATCAACGCTCCGATTGCCAAACATCACAGCCGAGCCGGCCTGACCATGGCGCTGAAGAACCACATGGGCATTATCGGAGGCGACCGGTCGGTCTGGCACCCCGGTCTCGAGACCGCGCTGGCCGACTTCGCCGCTTTCATCAAGCCCAAAGTCAAATTGACCCTTCTCGACGCCTACCGCGTCCTGGTGCGCAACGGTCCGACTGGCGGATCGCAGAAGGACGTTGTAATGGAGCGCAAGTGCGTCGCTGGTATTGATCAGGTGGCCGTGGACGCCTACGGAACATCCTTCTTCAAAACGCAGGCCGGCGCACCGATGAAGCCGACCGATTTGGGCTTTCTCGTCAAGGCGAAGCAGATGGGCGTCGGCGAAATTGATCTCAGCAAACTGACGATCCAGAAGTTTAAGGTAGCCTGAGAGGGCAACGACAAGAGCGCGGGCGCGTCTCGACCCCGCGGGAAGAACGGCCCGGAATACAGTCAAATCGCAACGACGCCCACAAGGATTGGTTATAGCTTATCCCCTTGTGGGCGTTTTGTTTTGGAGTGCGGCGGCACGACGCCGCTTTGCTTTTGGAAGGCAACGTTTTGCCGACTCCGACCTCTTATTGAAATCAAAGCGGCGTCGTGCCGCCGCACTCCAAAAGTAAGATTGACACTGCAACGGCAACGCGGTTTTCTAGCTCATTGGATGTTGTGACAAGTCCATTCAGAAGAAGCGAGGAAGGCAAATGGGCTCCGGGAAGCAGGGGATCTTGCGCTCATTGGCACATGTGGCACTGGCGCTTTTGCTTCTGGTTCAGGCCGCGCTTTTCGCCGAAAGCGCGGAAACGAAGAACACCGTTGTGAACGGGGACTTCTCGCAAACGGAGAAGGGCAAGCCGGTCGGATGGGCCGCTTACGGAGATCAGAATGTCGCGCAAACGCTGGAGGTTGTGTCCGACGAGGGGAATCCTTGCGCGCGACTTGTTTGCACGCGCTTCGCGAAGAAAACGGGTGCAAGCCACGCCATGATCGCCCAGGTCGGCCTTGTCACATTGGAGAAAGGAAAATACTACGAGTTCTCCTGTCGGGCGCGGGCCGAAGACATGCGAGGCCGCACGATCAGCGTGGCGATCAGCGACATGGACGGGTGGGAGAGCTGCGGTTTGTCCGGCGACTTTCGGTTGGACAAGTCGTGGCGTTCGCTCCGGCGAGTGTTTCGCGCAACACGCTCCGTGAGCAAGACGAGCCGGTTGCAGCTTTGGTTTTCCGAGACCGGGACGCTCTACTTGGACGACATTCAACTCACGGAGATTTCCGTGCAGGGAGTCGAGTTCACCGACGTGGTTCCAGCGACCGGCGCGAAGAACCTTTTGCCCAATGGTTCATTCGAGGTCGGCCCCGTCGGCTGGTCATCGCTCGGCAAAGGTGCGGGCTGGGGCAACCTGGCGCGCCTGCACGGGAGGATAGAGACTTCGGGCGGAACCCACGGCCGATCCTTTTTGCGAATCCCTCTGGGCGGCGACGACACGCCGGTCCTCTACTTCGACTATCTCCGGCCCGTTGTGAGGCGCGAGGTGCAGACACTGGCGGCGAGCTGCGGCTGGATTCCGGTGGAGAAGGGCGCGCCTTACACCATCTCGTGCGACATGAGGGCAAGCGTGGATGGAGCGCCTGCCGTGTTGGGAGTGCGCGCGAAAGATGCCTCCGAAAGCGGGCACGGAGGCGATCAGCGGCAGAAGGTCGCACTAGCAAAATCCTGGAAGCGCTATTCCTTCACGTTTCATCCGACGCGCCGGTACGTGTATGTCACGGTCGGGCCGGATTTGGACCAAGAGACACGCGTGGACGTGGATATTGACGCCGTGCAATTGGAGAAAGGTGAACAAGCGACGGTTTTCGAGGCGCGAAGTCCGATCGAGATTGGCATCGAACCGTCGGCGCCAGGTGGGGTTTTCACCCAGGGCGAGCCGGCCTTTCTGCATTTGCGCGCATACAGCTCCGGCTCTTCGGTCGGTAAAGTGCGCATTGATTTTGAATGCAGCGACTACTTTGACAAATCTGTTGCACTGCCATCTGTGTCTTTTGAGATTCCTGCCAGGACGATGGTGGAACGCAAAATGGCCTTGCCGTCGGATTGGAAGGGTTACTACCGCGTTCAAGCCAAGTGCGCGGTGAACGGATCAACCGAATCGCGCGTCCTCCGCTTGGCGATTGTCCCACGCCGATCCACGAACGATTCCATCCTGGGGATCAACCATGCCTTTGTTACTTCCGATTTGATCCAACAGGCCAAGAAGGCCGGCGTCACGTGGTATCGGGATTGGTCGCTCAAGTGGCAAGATCTCGAACCTTCGCCGGGAGAGTTTCGTTGGGAAGTCGGCGACGCGCAGATTGATCGCGTCGTGAAAGAAGGCGTGAAATTGATGGCGTTGATGCCGCCCTTCCCGTCGTCCCAATGGGCATCCGAGGCATCGCCCGATTTGCCCTCCAAAGGCTATCCGGGTGAGCGTTTGCGCGAAGCCTGGGCGCCCAAGGACCCGCAGAAACTTGGCGATTTTGTCGCGAGCGTCGTGGGCCGGTACAGAAATCGGATCCAAATATGGGAATTCCTGAACGAGCCGATTTACACAGACTACGCACTGCCCGGCGAAAGGCACTCGGGAAAGTATCCCGGCAAGACCTACTCGATCGCCGACTACGTCGGCCTGCTTAAGATTGCCGCCGCCGGCATGAGGAAAGGCGATCCGAAATGCAAGGTCATGGGCGGCATCGGAAGTCCTCCCAATTTGCTGAACCGCGAAGTAATCGAGGCGGATTGCCTGCAACAGATGGACATTTTCAATCTGCACATGTATCCGGGCAGTCGGTTGCCCGAGTCCTACTTGCCCGAAATGGATACGCTCCTCGACATTATGGAGAAACAGGGCGGGCGCAAGCCGATTTGGATTACCGAGTTTTCTTACTACGGCGCAGACGACCTCCCGCGACGTCCCTTCATCCCGAGTGGTTCATGGTCCGAAGATCGCCTCTTGGGCAGTGAGCGCGAGTGCGCGGAGCTGACGATCCGGTATTTCGCGGTCATGCTGGCGCGCGGCGTCGAGAAGATATTCCTGCACTCCGGCGCTAGCGGAACCGTGAACGAGTCCAACTTCGAGTGCTGTATGTTTGATTACGGCGGCGTGCCGCGCAAGGTCCTCTCTGCGCTGGCCGTCTTCACGGAGCTGATGGGACCCAAGCCGAAATACGCCGCGGAGAAGTCCTTCGGAGAGGATGGCTACTGCTTTGCATTTGAAACAGGCAAACAGGCCGTGCTTGTTCTCTGGACAACCAATGGCGGCGTTCGTCAAACGGTGGCCGTCCCCTCGGCGGCGCGCGAATGCCTGGATGTTGTGGGGAGAACCATTTCGATGCGGCCAATTGCGTTATCCACCTCACCGGTCTATATCCTGGGGCCTGCCGGCACGGCAAAAGAACTGACAGGTTCCTTAAAGCTGGCAGAAATCGGTTTGTAGTCCCGCCTCAGGCGGTCAAAGAACCCCACTGAAGTGGGAACCACGAACTGCCCGCTGAAGCGGGAATCACAAACTGATGCGAAGACCGAGAGGGGCAGATTGGCAACCGGCCGTTGATTTTCATTTTTCCTGGGTCTCGCCGAGCGGCATGAGGAGAAACTCCAGAACAGACTTTCTTCTTGACATCCGGGCGGGCAATTCTTACGGGACATGACCTCATTGTTGCGGGTCGGGAAAGGACCTTTTTACGCCGTTTCCTTATGGGTGCAATTCGTAACAAGCGGAATAAAGGAATGCCGAAATGATTGAAGTCCAGAATCTCACAAAGCGTTACGGAGCCACAGTCGCCGTAAACGACATTTCGTTCTCGGTGCACAAAGGCGAGATTCTCGGCTTTCTCGGACCCAACGGCGCTGGCAAAACGACCACGATGAAAATCCTGACCTGCTATATCGCGCCGGATCGGGGGCGCGTCACCGTCGCCGGCCACGACATCGAGACCGAATCGCTGGCCGTGCGCCGCCAGATCGGCTATCTGCCCGAAAGCACTCCCCTCTATAGCGACATGGGGATTATCGAATACCTGAAATTCGTTGGCCGCATGCGCAGTATTCCGTCATACCGGCTCAATCGAGCCATTAAACGGGCCATTGAATTGACCAGTTTGCAGGATGAGATCACGAAAAACATCGGCGAGCTGTCGCGCGGCTATCGCCAGAGGGTTGGGCTCGCCCAGGCGCTTCTGCACGACCCCGACATCATGATCCTGGACGAGCCCACCTCGGGCCTCGATCCCAACCAGATCATCGAGATTCGCGAGTTGATCAAGCGAATCGGGCGCGAAAAGACGACCGTTCTGTGCACGCACATTTTGCCCGAGGTGACCTCGACGTGCACGCGCGCGATCATCATTCACGAAGGGCGGATCGTCGCCGATGGAACCCCTGACGATCTGGTTCGCAAGTCGCAGCGCGACGCGACGGCTGTGGCCAAGATTCGGGGTCCCGAAAGCGCCGTGCGCGAAAAGCTGGCGGCGTTTTCCCAGGTGCGGTCGGTGGCATCAAGCCCGGCCGGCCCCAACGATTTATTTCGTTACGAAATGGCGATCACGGAGAATGTGGATTTGGGCGAAGATCTATTCCATCTCGTGGTTGCCAACGGCTGGACACTGGCCGAGTTGCGCCACGAGACCGCCAGTTTGGAGCAAGTGTTTGCGCAATTGACCGGCGCGGAGCGGTCGAATTGAGTAGGAGAGGTTGTCACCCTGTCCCACGCATTAACCCAGTGGCCGGTTGCCGACCCATCCTACGCGGCGGAGGAGTGACACAATGAGACGTGCCTTGACGGTTGCAGCGAGAGAGCTGCGCAGCTACTTCTCCACGCCGATTGCCTACATTTTTCTTGTGATCTACCTGATCGCCACCCAGGGCTTCTTCTTCTACCTGTTCTTTCGCATCGGCGAAGCCGATTTGCGATTGTTTTTCTTCTGGCAGCCGATGTTCATGCTGTTCCTGATCCCCGCCATCACCATGCGGTCGTGGGCCGAAGAGAAAAAAGTGGGAACCATGGAACTGCTCATGACGCTCCCCGCGCCCGACATCGAGATTGTGCTCGGCAAGTTTCTGGCAAGTCTGATTTTCTGGGGGATTGCATTGGCCCTGACCGTGACGTTGCCGTGGACGGTTTATCGCCTGGCTGTCGAAGGAATCATGGTGGATTCCGGCCCAATCATCGGCGGTTACGTGGGATTGTTTCTCCTTGGCGGGGTCTATATTGCTGTTTGCCTGTTTGCCTCGTCTCTCACTGAGAATCAGATCGTCGCTTTCATCGCGGGGTTGGCCTTTTGCGCCGTGTTGCTGCTGATCGGCTCGTCGGTGATTCTCTACACCGTTCCCGAAGCGCTGGTCAAACCGCTGCAATTCATCGGGCTGTGGGCCAATTTCGAGAACATCTCGCGCGGCATCATAGACTCGCGTAACGTTGTCTATTATCTATCGGTTATGGCGTTCTTCCTCTTCTTGAACGCCGGTATAGTCGCAAGCCGCGGTTGGATGCGGTCGATTGAACTCAAGAAGAAGTCTCGTGAGCTGCTGTACTCCGTCTTGGCAGTTTTTCTCCTGTGGGTCATTTTTCTCCCTATCCTACGCTCCTACTCTCCTGTTCTCCACAGGAGTTTTGCCCTCTTTCTTGCGGTGCTCTTTTTTGGCGCTTCTATATCCGCTATATCTGTCTTGTATGCCTTTTCCGTGGAGAGGAAAGTCCGGGAGTTGCTCATTAGAGCGATCGCGCTGTTCGTGATTCTGGCGGTCATCAATCTGTTTTCCTATCGCCATTTTGTCCGATGGGATTTGACGGCGAACCGCGAGTTCACCGTCTCGCAGACGACGCGCGAGATGTTGGGGGGGCTGCAAAACCTGATCAACGTCAAGGTCTATCTCTCGAAAAGCCTGCCGGCGGAGCTTCTGACATTCGAGCGGCAGTTGCGCGACCTGCTGTCTGAGTACGAGATCTACAGCAAGGGGAAATTGCGCATTGAGTTCATTGATCCGGCGAATACGCCCGAAACCGAGCGCGAACTCATGATCCAGGGGGTCCGGCCCCAGGCGGTCGCGGTCTATAAGAGGGACACGACCACACAAGCGCAGATTTTCAACAGCATCGTCGTCCAATTTGAGAGTCAGCGCGAGGTGATTTCGAGTCTGATTGACGAGGTCGGCCGTGGCCGGGTCGGGCTGATCGGCGATTTTGAGTATTTGCTGACGTCGCGAATTTTCAAATGCCAGCGCACAGGCCACCAAGTGATCGGCTGGCTGACCAACGATCCCAAGATTGATCTGAACAAGGACTATAAGACTTCGCGCGATATCGTCCGTCGCGAATGGGATATCCGCGACGTTCGATTCGACCAGGCCACCCAGATTCCGCCGGACATTGCGGTCTTGATTGTCGTCAGCCCGCGCGACTTTACCGACGCCCAACTGTTCGAACTGGATCAGTTCGTAATGCATGGGGGAAAAATCCTGGCGCTCGTCGAAACGTATAATCGCGAATACCAGCGCGGAGCCCTGGAAAGTCTCTCCGCCAAGCCGACCAATTTCACGCGCCTGCTGGAGACCTATGGCCTGAAGGTCAACCAGGATGTTGTCATGGACACCTACTGCGCGCGGGCGCCTCTTGGCCGCGTTGTCGGACCCTATGAGTTTTGGGTCAATATCATCCCGAAAGGGCTGAATAAAGAGCATCCCGTTGTGGCGCGTTTGGGTAAACTGACGTTGCCGTGGACACAATCGCTCGACAAATCGTCGTCTATTCCGGCCGGGGTTGAGATGGTCTCTCTGGCGCAGACCTCGGAACGCTCGACGGTTCGCTGGGGCGAACGGGTTACTCCCAATCCTCGAATCCAGGGCGCCGAGACGTCGAAGATTGCCAAGCCCCGGATCGTCGTGGCAGCCCTATCGGGCATTTTCCCCAGCTGTTTTCGAGAAGGAACGCCCTATCCCACCAATCCGGCGACGACGGCATCGGCGGGCATACGGACTCCCGAAAGCGAGCGCAAATACAGCAGCGTTGAGACCCGGATCGTCGTCGTGGGCAATGCCCTATTTCTCCAGGAAGATTTTCTGAATATTTCGCGGCTCACCTGGGAAGGGAACCAAAACGTATCGTTCTTCCTGAATGCGGTCGAGTGGCTGGCGTTGGGCAAAGGGCTGGGACAGATTCGTTCCCGCCAGTGGGAAAGTCGTCCGATTCGACCGCAGATTCCGGACTGGCAGCGGAACACCTATAAAGCGTTAGGAACGTTTATGATGCCGACCTTCGTCGTTGTAGTCGGCGTCTTGTATAATATCATTCGGCGTCGTCGCCGTGGCGCAATCGCCGATCGCCTGTTAAGCGAGTAGAAAATGTGGATCGCCAAACCGCGCAGACGGTGTGGATTGACTGAACCATGAACAAGCAAACCATGACCATTCTGATCGTAGCGCTCGTTTTGGTCGTCGCCTTGTTGATTTTCGAGAATCCCTTCAAGGGGGAAAAACCTCCGCGTTGGCGCGAAGAAGAAAAAGTTCAACTCTTCACTCCCATCAACGAAGAAGAGTGCTCACAAATCGAAATCAGCACTATGGGGACGACAACGACCCTGCTCCAGAAAGATCACGTCTGGTTCACGCAGGACGGTTACAAGGCCGATCCCGATGGGATCTCCCAACTGTTCCGCGTCTTTTCCGCTCTCGGTGAGCCGGAATTGATTTCGATCAATCCCGACGCATTCATGAAATTCCAGGTGGACCCTATGTTGGGGACGCGCGTGCGAATGGTGGACACGGAGGGCAAGGCGCGGGTGGATTTGATCATCGGCCAAATCCAGCGTGATTTTTTCCATACGCCGGTTCGCCAATCCGACTCCAACAAGGTGTTTCGGGTTCGCGCCATCCTGCAGGGCATGGTGCGTCGTTCCAGCTGGCGCGACGACAATATCCTTCGACTTGATCCTGCGACCGTGCAGCGTGTGGCTGTCCAGCAGCCCGACGATTCCTATGTGCTGGTGCGGGAAACGCCGGGTTCCTCGTGGCATTTCATTGAGCCGACCTCGGCGCCCGCCAATACCGAGATGGTCCAATCCTGGGTCCAGCGAATCGCCCGAATGCGGGCGAGCGATTTCGTCCACGCCTCGAGCCCCCAGATGCTGACCACGTTCGGTCTGACCACGCCGCGCGCCCGGCTTTCGATCTCCTTGGACAATGGTTCATCCTACACAGTGATTGTTGGAAATCAGCATCCCGCAACAAAGCAATACTGGACCAAACGAGTGGACGACCCGCAGGTCTATTCTATAGATCAGGGAATCTATGCCGACTCTCTGCCAAGAAGCGCCAATCTGAAACCCAAGACCGAAGTGCCGCCGCCGACCGAACAGCCCACATCGCCGACGATCATTCGGCCCACGACCGGCACGGTCCGCGCCGCCGTTCCACCCAAACCCTCCACGGGGCCTTCTTCGCCATCAGCTGCCTTAAAGCGGATGCCGCCGAAACCTAAGCCTACTTCTACACCGAGGATTGGCCCGACTCCGCGAAAAGCCCCCGTAGTGCCGCCAGGCGGTCCCAAGGTCGCTCCAAAACCTACTGCCAAGCCGCCGGGGGTAGGCCCGATGCAACCGAAGCCAACGCCCATGCCGGTGCCCGTTGGCCTTCCAATTGAGTCTTTGGATGAGCGCCAACGCAAGAACTGATCCTGTTTCCGACCTCGGTTGCGTATGCGGATTGCGAATCACGAAGTTGTGTCTTCCTGCAATTAGCCGGCATTTCTCACGGTCGCTGTAGCCGCCGAAGTGATGAGGCGGACAGTTTGCGGGTGGGAAAGCGTCCGCCTCATCACTTCGGCGGCTACAGCGTGTCGCCTCTATTATTGATTGGTGAGAAATGCGGGTTAGCCATTGGTAGAGCAAGCCGTGCGATCTGCGCAGTCCGCGGTTTGTTTCTTCCCTCCCGACTTGACAGAAGAGCGAGCGGAGGCTTCTCTCTTCCCGAATGCCCCCGGACGAATCAGGAGGCGGACAGATGAACGCGGCAACAATTCTGGTCATCGGCAGCGCCAACATGGACATGATCGTCAAGTCGGCATCCTTGCCGCGGCCGGGCGAGACGGTCATTGGCGGCACGTTCTCGATGGTGCCGGGCGGAAAGGGCGCCAACCAAGCTGTCGCGGCGGCGCGGCTTGGCGGCCATGTCGCCTTTGTGACCTGTCTGGGCGACGATGAGTTTGGCGGCGTGTTGCGACGGACTTACGAGCGCGAAGGCATTGATACGAGAACGGTTCAAACCATCGCCCAAACCCACACGGGCGTCGCTTTCATCCTCGTGGATTCGCGCGGCGAGAATCTGATCAGCGTGGCGTCGGGCGCTAATGCGCTTTTCACGCCCGCCCGTCTTCGCGTGCTCGACGGCTTGTCGGCTGCGCCCCGATGGGTCCTTTTGCAGTTGGAAATTCCTCTTGCGACGGTTGAGGCTGCGGCGCAATGGGCCAAAGAGCGCGGCGCGGGGGTGATCCTCGATCCGGCGCCCGCGCCGGTCGGCGGACTGCCCGATTCGCTGCTCGCGCATGTGGATATTCTGACGCCGAACGAGGTCGAGGCGAGCGCGCTGGTCGGCCGCCAAGTGACTTCCGTCGAGCAGGCCATTGCCGCCGGACGCGCATTGGTCGAACGCGGCGCGCGCGAGGCGATCGTCAAGATGGGCGAGCGCGGCGGTGTCTGCGTTTCGTCGTCAGGCCATTGGGCCTATGCCACGCCGCGCGTGCAGGCTGTGGACTCGACGGCGGCCGGCGATTGTTTTGCGGGAGCGCTGGCGGTTGGCTTGGACGAAGGGCTTTCGACGCGCCGGGCAGCCGACTTTGCAGCGCGCGCGGCAGCCCTGTCGGTCACCCGCATAGGCGCGCAATCATCGCTTCCGTATCGCAAGGAGCTCTAACCCGCATTTCTCACCAATCAATAATAGAGGCGACACGCTGTAGCCGCCGAAGTGATGAGGCGGACGCTTTCCCACCCGCCACCTGTCCGCCTCATCACTTCGGCGGCTACAGCGACGGTGAGAAATGCCGGCTAAGGGGCTTTCGAGGTTCTCCATGCGCTTGACGCCATTTGTATCTGTACTACAAACTCGGAATAGCTTGTTTTTTGCCAAGATTCCGGATGTTCAGATACGTGTGCTCTCTGCGATAGGGGTCAGGGCTCAGGGGCCAGGGTCAAAGACAAGGAGCCACCTTTTCTTTATTGATCCGTGCCCCCGATCCCTACTCCCTTATTTTGGTTGCGCCCCCACCCGTTTCTCTCACCGCAATGCTGCTTGACAGGCTTCGTAGAATTGTATAAAAGCCGCTGTGCAAAGGTGTCGTCGGGTCCCTATCTTTTTTGCATGGCGCTACATTTCACCGAAGGAGGAATACGGCAATGCGCAACGTTATGGTATTGGCAGCAGTGTTGGCGATGGCAGTGGGAGTGGCCCAAGCGGGGCCGGGAACGATCACGTATCAGGGGTATGTGTTGCGGCCGGACGGCAGCGCGGTGGCGCACGGAACGTACCAAATGCGGTTTCGGCTGTTCGACACCTCGACGGCGACGACGGTCCGTTGGGAGGAAATAGAGGCGTCGGTCACCGTGTACAGCGGCCTGTTCAGCGTGACGCTGGGCGACGGCGCGACTCCCTTCGGGACGTTGTTCGCCACATCTTCGATTCTCTGGCTCGAGGTGGCGATTGATCTGAACAAGAACAGCACGTTTGAGACGACCGAAGTCTATGCACCGCGCCAGAGGCTGGCCGGAGCCGCTTGGGCCATGGATGCGGATACCGTGGATGGCAAACATGCCGCCGACCTCGGCGACATCACCGGCGTGACAGCGGGAACCGGTCTCAGTGGCGGCGGAACGGAGGACAATGTGACGCTGTCGGCCAACACGACGTATCTTCAGCGGCGGGTGACGGGAACGGCGCCAGCGGGGCAGTATCTTCGACAAATCAACGCCGACGGAACGGTCATCACGGGCATAGATGCCAACAGCGGCGGCGACATCACGGCGGTTGTCGCGGGGACGGGCCTTTCGGGCGGCGGCACCAGCGGCTCCGTCGCACTGTCGGCCAATACGACCTATTTGCAGCGGCGGGTGACGGGCGCGGCGCCGGTCGGACAGTTCATTCGCCAGATCAACGCCGACGGCACTGTAGTCACGGGCGCCGATCAGGTCAATCCGGGCGACATCACAGCGGTGAATGCGGGAACGGGGCTTTCGGGCGGCGGGACGAGCGGCTCGGTCACTCTTTCGGCTAATACGACGTATTTGCAGCGGCGGGTGACGGGTACAGCGCCGGCGGGACGTTACATCAGCGCAATCAATGCCGATGGAACCGTTGTGACGGCTGCCGACCAAGTGGGAACGGGCGACATCACGGCGGTGGGCGCGGGAGTCGGTCTCACTGGCGGCGGGACGAGCGGAAGTGTTGCGCTTGCGGCTGACACGACCTATCTGCAACGGCGCGTGACCGGCACGGCCCCTGTGAGCCAGTTCATCCAAGCCATCAACACCGATGGAACGGTCCTGACCTCGACAGCCGTCACTGCTGTCGTGGTGGGAACCGGTCTTCTCGGCGGCGGCACGAGCGGGTCGGTGATCCTGGCCCCCGACACCACCTATCTTCAGCGGCGCGTGGCCCAGGTGGCACCTCCGGGAAGCTACATCACGGCGATCAACGCCGACGGAACGGTCGTCACAAACGTGGATCAGGTCGGCGTTGGCGACATCACAGGTGTAACCGCCGGGCCGGGTCTCACTGGCGGCGGGACATCAGGCAGCGTGACGCTTTCCGCGGAATTTGGCGGGACCGGCACTTCGACCACAGCGGCCCGATCGGATCACAACCACGACGGTACTTATGTGTATAACGACGCCGGCGACGTGGACGATGCGGACATATTTATGGGGGCTCTATCACCCGATCGAATCTGGGGCGTGGCCTGGACGGCGTTCAACGACGGGATAGCTTCCGGACTGGATGCTGATCAGCTCGATGGCCAAGACGGTTCCTTTTATCGGAACGCTGGCAACATCAACGCGGGGACATTGAACGTCCTTCGATTCTCGGCCATCTCCGACCTGTCAAACGAGGGCTATTTGGGCAATGCTGCGGGCGACCTGGCGCAAAACAACGGCACATTGCAGGCGACGTTGAATGCGGATTTGCTTGATGGGCTCAACTCGGGTAACACCAGTGGGAGCATTCCCATTAGCAACGGCACGCTCAACGTCAACCTGAACGCTGACCTCTTGGACGGGCAGCACCGGGTAAGCTTTTGGAATATCACAGGCAATTCGGGCCTGACCTCCGGCACACATTTCCTGGGTACGACCGACAACGTGGCGTTGGACCTGCGCGTGAACGGCCAGCGCGCTTTGCGTCTCTCGCCCAACGCCACCAGTCCGAACCTGCTCGGTGGTTACAGCGGCAATAGCATCACTGCCGGTGTGGAGGGAGCGGTCATCGGCGGTGGCGGGTCTGCGACGTATCCGAACCTCGTGACCGACAACTACGGCACGGTGGGCGGCGGCCGGAATAATCGCGCCGGGAATAATTCGGGGACGGTTTCCGACGCCTATTACGCCACGGTCGGCGGGGGCGCTTCGAACGCCGCCGCCGGCAACTTCGCGACGGTCGGTGGAGGCAGCAACAACACCGCTAGCGGCTCAGTGGCGACGGTCGGCGGGGGCGTTTCGAACGCCGCTGGCGGCAACGCAGCCGCGATCGGCGGCGGCCAATCGAACACCGCTAGCGGCGACACCGCTACGGTCGGCGGGGGCCAACTCAACATCGCCCGCGCCCAATGGGCGACGGTCGGCGGCGGGCAATCCAACACCGCCAGCAGCGACACCGCTACGGTCGGCGGGGGCGATTCCAACACGGCCAGCGGCCGAAAGGCGACGGTCGGCGGGGGCCAATCCAACACCGCCACCGGCGTGTGGGTGACGGTCGGCGGGGGCTACTCTAACAGCGCCGGCTCGTTCGGCGCGACGGTCGGCGGGGGGGGCCGCAACGCCGCCAGCCTCGACTACGCCACAATCGCCGGCGGCCAATTCAACTCCGCCAGCGCCCAATGGGCGACGGTCGGCGGGGGCGATTCCAACACCGCCAGCGGCCAGTATGCGACGGTCGGCGGCGGCTATGACAACGAGGCGACCAGCGATAGTGCGGCGGTCGGCGGCGGCTTCACGAACGCTGCCAGCGGGCAGTACGCTACGGTCGGCGGCGGCAGCTACAACAGCGCCGCCGGGGATTCTGCGATGGTCGGCGGTGGCTTCACGAACGCTGCCAGCGGCAACTACTCGGTAATCGGAGGCGGTTACTTCAGCTCCGCCCCCGGCCTCAATGCCACAGTCGGCGGAGGGCAACAGAACAATGCCGCGGGCGTCAGTTCAACGGTCGGCGGTGGCTATTTGAACACGGCCAGCGGCGGTGGCGCGACGGTCGGCGGCGGGCTTGTGAACGAAGCCACTTCCTATACGGCCACGGTCGCCGGCGGTTATCACAACCAAGCCGGCGGTGACTATGCCACAGTCCCCGGGGGTGCCTGGAACGCTGCCCGGGGCTTGTACAGTTTCGCAGCAGGACGCCGCGCCAAAGCCAACAACATGGGGAGTTTCGCGTGGGCCGATTCCACCAACGCCGATTTCAATGTCAGCAATGACAATCGCTTCGGCGTGCGCGCCAGCGGCGGCGTTCACTTCTACACCAACAGCGGCTGCACACTGGGCTCCTATCTCGCCGCCGGCAGCGGTACGTGGAATTCGGTCAGCGACCGCAACCACAAAGAGAACGTGGCGGCGGTCAGCACGAGCGAGGTGCTGGAGAGACTCGCCGCCATCCCGATCAGCACTTGGAACTACAAGTCGGAAGACCGCTCGATCCGCCACATGGGGCCGATGGCGCAAGACCTCTATGCCGCGTTTGGCCTGGGCGACAGCGAAAAGGCCATCGCCACCCTAGACGCCGACGGCGTGGCCTTGGCCGCCATCCAGGCGCTCTATAAGATCGCGCAAGACAAGGATGCCAAGATCGCGGCGCAGCAGGAGCGGATCACCGACCTGGAGTCGCGGCTGTCGGCGTTGGAGGAACGCATGGCCGGCGCGACGGGCCAGCGGGGCGTTCCTGCCACCGGCCATTGAGTCGCACCAGGCTGCTCGACATTTTGCGGTCGTCAGATTCGGGCGCGATGGGGTCGGCGCGCGACTCCAGCCGAAAGAGGCAGTCTGTGGCCTCGTCGGCCGATGGGGCGAAACTGGTCGCCTGTGTCGCTGGCGGCCAAATTTACACGTACAACGGCGTTGACACCACTGTGGGAACAGCCGGCTATCTTAGCGGCGGCCACGATTCGGCGGTCGAGCTGCAATACAGCGGCTCGGACACGTTCCTCCCGCTGAGCCACGAAGGTTCGCTCGGCGCCCAGTAGCCAAGCGCCAGAAGGCAGGATCGAGCCGGGGCGGGTGTTCGAAGGACGTCATCCCTTGATCACAGCCAGCGGTGTGAGCGTGACGCGGATGTCAACCAGGTCGTTTTGGGCCTGCATCACTTCGTCAATGTCTTTGTAAGCCTGCGCGGCTTCGTATACGCCAGCCCGAAACGAAATGCAGTAGCCCAAGCGTCAGCGCGGGCACCTTGCGGCCCTGGACGGCGATTTCGGGCCACTGTGCGCTAGGAATCTCGAGATGCGCCCGGCCAAAGGCCGCGCTATGAATTCGCTTGCTTCTGTATGGCATAGGACTATAGACTTATTTCGGTTGGGAGATGAATGTATGCAAGCGGAGGCTCAAAATAATCTCTCCAAGACGGATGATCTGCGCATAGCCGAGCGGGTCAAATACAACATTTCGGTCGCCTATTCGTTCGATGCCTTCCCCCGGCCAGACCAACCGAGCGCGCCCTATCGTTGGGGCAATCTTTTGGACATCAGCGAGCGCGGGATCTGCTTCGAGGCAACCGATCATTTCTTTGTCCAGCGATTGCTTTCGCTCCAACTGAAACTCACCGATCAAACCGGCGGCATCCGAATGCTGGGCAAGATCACCTGGGCAAAAACCGAAAAAGACGGCTCGACGCGCGTCGGCGTTCAGTTTATCGGCATGCTCCCATCGGACTGGCGCAAACTGATCGGCGAAAAGTAGCAGGGGAACAGCACAACACGCAGGGTTCTTTCGTGCGGAAACAATGCCCGGCGGTACGATCCAAGCACGACCGGAATGGCCCACTTCCAGCCCCCCTTCTTGGATTCATCTTTCTCCATCCTACAGGCAAGTGTTTCTCCTTTCTCAATCCGTCCAAGGCAAAGGAGTTTTTTCATGAGGTTCCTTTTCACACCGTGTCTTCGTCCGATGGCGCTTCTTCTGACTGTCTTGGTAGTGCATCTTGCTGCCGAACCGGCTGGCCTCTCGCCGGTTACTCAGGAGAATGTTTTGACAATCGAAGCAGCCAAAGCGCGCATTCATACGCAAGGGGTCGCTCTGGAAGGCGCGTGGTTTCTCTCTTCGAATGGGGACGTGGGCGAGTACCTTTTCTTTCCCCAAGGTGGCCGCTATGCACTGACGGTTCGGGCGCGGGGAAGTGCAGCCGGCGGCCGGTGGCCGATTGCGGCCATCAAACTCGACGATGATGTCTTGCGCACGTTCACCGTGAATAGCGCCAGCTTTGCCGATTACCATGAGCAGATTGCGATCAGCTCTGGTCTTCACCAACTGGCCGTCGCCTTCACCAATGATGCGGTCATTGGTCGCGACGATCGCAATCTCTTTGTTCAGCGAATTGCGCTGCGCGGTTCGACAAGCCAAACATTGCCTCGCCTGGGCGATCCTGCCGAATGGGCGGCTGCCTGCGAGAAACGCGAGCAGGAGGCTCTGGCGCAGGCCGCTGCCGGCGCCGAAAAAGTCCGCAAAGGCGATGCCGTCGTCGAAGTGCGCGATGCAGCCGGCCGTCCGGTCGCCGATGCTTCGGTGAGCGTCGAGCAAATCCGCCACGATTTTCTCTTCGGCTGCAACATCTACATGTTCGATCGCTTCCGGGCCGAAAAGGAAAATGCCGAATACAAGCGGCGGTTCGCCGACCTCTTCAACTATGCGACGACGGGTTTCTATTGGCGCTGGTATGAAACGGAACGCGGCAAGCCCATGTATAACTACACGGATCGCGTTGTGGCCTGGTGTCGCGAGCACGGCATCCGGATCAAGGGACATCCATTGCTCTGGGCCACCGAGGCGGGAGTCCCGAGATGGTCAAACGACCAGCCACCCGCCGAAATGCGCAAGAGGCGCGTTCAGGAAATCGTGACTCGCTATCGGGGGAAGATCGAGTTTTGGGAAGTCTTGAATGAACCGGCTCATCTGCACGGCCTGCAAGTCGCCGAATGCTATCCCTGGGCGCGCGAGGCCGACCCCAGCGCCACGCTTATCATCAACGACTATACCATTCTGGCCGACGGCTTTCCGGCTTTCTTCCAAATGCTCAAGCAGGCAATTGCCGATGGAGTCCCGTTCGATGGAATCGGCATTCAGGCCCACGAGCCGCTCACGATGCGCTTTCCGCTTGACCGCGTCTGGCGGATTCTCGATCACTATGCGACACTCGGCAGGTCGCTTCACATTACCGAATTCACGCCGACGTCGGCGGGCCAAGCGATTACCGGCTCGCACCGAACGGGCAAGTGGGACGAAGCCTCCCAGGCCGAATGGGCCGAGAGATTCTATCGTCTCTGCTTCGGCCATCCCGCCATCGTCGCGATCACGTGGTGGGATTTGTGCGACCGAGGCGCATGGCAAAAAGGCGGTGGGCTGCTGCGCGCGGATCTCTCACCCAAACCGGCCTATGAGGCTTTGCGGCGCTTGATCCATGAGGAATGGCGCACGAAGGCCGAAGGCAAGACCGACAAGGCAGGCGAGTTTCGGCTTCGCGGCTACTATGGCCTCTACCGCATGACCGCCACAGGCGCCGATGGTCGGGCAGCCCAAGCCGAATTCCATCTCGCCAACAACGCTCCCAACCGCCTGACGCTAACACTCGGTTCAAATCCTGCCAAACCGTGATGAACTCGAAGCGCCGCAAGGTTGATGTGGAATTTGAGGGTTAGTCATTCGGAGGTGAATTATGTCGGATTCGAGAGGAATTCCTGGTGTCGCTGACCCATGCGGTTGTTGTTCGAGCCACCTGCACAGCGGGAGGCAGGAGGCGGGACTGACTCGGCGCGAGTTTCTGGCTACAGCCGGTGCGGTGACCGCAGGAGCGGCTTTGCCCATGCTTTCATCGGCCGGAGCGAACCGATCGAAAGAGCCACAACGCCGGCAATCGATGCGGGTTCCGCTGCGAGTTCAGCCGGTCTTCAACTGTGAAATCTACCCGCGAAAGCCCGCTACCAGTTGGCGCGTGACGGGCGCGATCCAAAACGAGCAGGAGTTGCGCGAAGAAGAGGGAAGAATCCGTCGCGACCTGACCGCGATGGCGTCGCGTGCTGAATTTCCGCTCGAAGTGCTTTCTCTGGTGACCGTGCGCAATGTGGATCAGGCGGCCGCCGTGGCCAAGGGCAACCACGACGTTCTCATCATGTATGCCGCGCGGCGCAATCGCCCGGTGCTCGAGGCGCTGGCCGCGACGGACAAATGGAATCTGATGTTTGTGCGCCATCGCTCGGGCCCTCTTTACTACATGTACATCGGTGTGCATACCCACTTTTTGCGGAAAACTCGCGACGAGTTCGCCGAACCGCATATGAATGTTCACGATGTGGTTGTGGATGACCACGCCGAGATTTTGTGGCGGCTGCGAGCGCTTAGCGGTCTGAAAAACATCCTGGGAAAACGAATCGTTGCGGTCGGCGGTCCGGGCGGTTGGGGAGCCGACGGAAACAAGGCGCCGGATCGAGCGCGCGAAGTGTGGAAACTGGATATTCGCACAGTCTCCTACCCCGATCTCGGCGAACGAATCAAGAAGGCCCAACAGAACGGGCCGCTCGTGATGCGCTGCGAAAGCGAAGCCGATAGGTATCTCCGGCAAAGGGGCGTATCGCTTCAGACTTCGAAGGATTTCGTTTACAAGGCTTTCATCCTGACCGAGGTCTTCCGCGATCTTCTTGATGAAGCGCAAACCGATGCCATTACAGTCAATAGCTGCATGAGCACGATCATGCCGCTCTCACAGACGACCGCCTGTTTGCCGCTGACCTTGTTGAACGACGAAGGCTACCTGGCATTCTGCGAGTCGGATTTCGTCGCGATCCCTTCGGGGATTCTCCTCCACTACATCTCCAACAAGCCGGTTTTCTTCTGCAATCCATCGTTTCCTCACCGCGGCCTCGTGACGGTGTCTCACTGCACGGCGCCGCGAAAGATGGATGGAAAGCACTTGGAACGCGCCAGAATCCTGACCCACTACGAATCGGACTATGGGGCGGCGCCGAAAGTCGAGATGAGCAAAGGGCAGCAGATCACAGTGCTTGATCCGGACTTTGCCGGCCGGCGCTGGCTGGGATTCGAAGGCGAAATCGTGGAGACGCCATTTTACCCAATCTGCCGCACCCAACTCGACATCAAGATCAAAGGCGATTGGGAACACCTGATCGAGGAAATCCGAGGGTTTCACTGGATGGTCTGTTACGGCAACCACCTGCGCGAGGCGGGCTATGCGCTGAAAAAAGCCGGCGTGGACTGGCTCAAATTGGCGTGAGAGGCCTCATGGCACGGCGCGCTACCCGGAGGGTGATAGTTCGTAGTTCCCACTTCAGTGGGTTTTTCCCTCCTCGGACCCACTGATACGCATTTGCCGTCATGCGTCGAGTGTTGCCGAGAGACCGATGGAGGGAACGCATTTGCTGTAGCTTAGCGCCTTGTGCGCGTTCGATGCGATCATCGAGAGGTTCGCGACGCCCACAAGGGGCTAATTTACAACCACTGGTTGCGGATACATTCCTTCACCTCTGCCGTGGATCGCGTATGAAGTGGGAACTACCCCGAAAATGAGTTCGTAGTTCCGCCTTCAGGCGGGCTCTTCAAAAAGCCCCACTAAAGTGGGAACTACAAACCAGGCATTCTCATACCTTTCCGGGCGACGCTTACGGCGTCATGAAAGACTACAAACCGGTTTTCCATTTCCTTTGTCATTTCGAGACCGCCTCGAGCAACTCGGCGCGGATGCGTTCGATCTCGGCGGGATCGTCGAGTTTGTTGTTCTCCGCATCGGTCACGTAGAAAACGTCCACGACGCGGTAGGCCTCGGTTGTGATCAGCGCCAGATCAATATCCAATCCGTGACGCGTGAAAACCTTCGTGATGTCGTAAAGCAGACCGATGCGGTCGTAACCCTTGACCTCGATGATGGTCGAACGCTCCGAGCCGTCATTGTCCACAACGACCGAAGGCGGGGCAATGCGCTGGAGTTCGGGGCGTTGACGCAGGAGGGTGTCACGCGGGGTCTTCTCAAACAACTCCTCGGTTGTCTTCTTGCCGCAGAAGACACGGTTGACGTCGTTTCGCAAGCGGTCGAGGACGAATCCCTCGGGCAGCGGTTCGCCGCGCGCATCCTGCACCTGGAAGCGGTCTATCACGCCGCCGCCTTTGGTCGAAAAAATCTGCGCGCTAAGAATATTGATCCGCTTCGATGCCAATGCCCCGCACAGAACGCTGAACACACCAGGCCGGTCGTAGGCTACCACGGTCAATTCGGAATAGTTGGCGCCTGCCGGGCGGCGCAATTCCCAGATCACGCGGTTTTCCTCGTCCAGCGCTTCGAACATCTCGTAGTGGTGGGCGATCTGCTCGGGCGGCGTTGTCGTCGCATAGCGCTCGGGCAACTCGGCGACATAGTCGTGCAGCGGAATCGTGTGCTCCTGCTCCGGCCCAGTCAGATGGGAACGGACCTTTTCGAGGAGGTCGAGAGACGTAATCGCCGGACGCTGGGTGGGCGTGGCGGTTCCATCCAGAACCGCGGCCGTCTTCTCATACAGTTCGGCCAGCAGCGCCGACTTCCATTCGGTCCAACTGTCGGGACTGACGGCGCGCAGGTCGCAATAGGTCAAAATGTAAAGCATACGGAGGTATTCGGGATCGCGGATGTCGCGCGCCAGACGCTCGATGAGCCTACGGTCTTCGAGATCACGCCTCAGCGCAATGTGGACAAGTTTCAGGTGATCGAGAACCAGCCGCCGTACGGTTTGCGCCTCGTCGGGCGGCAAGTTCAGGCGCGACGTGATCCGCTGGGCCACCTGCCCGCCCCGAAGAACGTGACCGTGCCCTTCGCCTTTGCCCACATCGTGAATCAAGATGGCCAGATAGAGCAGGTCCCAGCGGCGAACCCGTTGCGCCTCGCGACGCAGAATCTCGGGGGTGTTTGGATCACCAGCCCTCAACTGGTCGGCTGCCTCGACGGCGCGCAGCAGATGCTCGTCAATCGTGTATTTGTGATAGGAGTCGGCGTGAACTATGCAAAAGATGCGACGAAATTCCGGCAAACAGGTTTCCAGCACGCCACACTCGTGCATGTCGCGCAGGATGCCGCCCACAGCGCCCGCGGCGCCAAGAATCGAAAGGAACGCGCGACGGGGCCGATCCTGTTCGCACGTCTCTGATCCGATGCGCGCGGCCGTTTGTAGTTCGATGGCTCGTTTGGTAGGTTCGGCCACGCGAAGGCCGGCCGCGGCGGCCGTCGCGAAGATTTCCACCCGTCGAATCGGGTCTTCCTGAAAGTAGGCGGTTTCGTCGCCGATGACGTAAACCATCTCGTCGCAGGCGCGGAGCCGCTCGTCCAAAGCCCGCTCGGGCTGGAGAGAAGAAACGCGTGGCGTGGACTCGGTCAATTCGCCGAGCACGCGCTCGGCGATGCGAAAGACCTTGTGCGCGGCAATGTAGTAGTCGCGCATGAACACTTCTTCCGCCAGCCATTCGCCTTGCGCCTTGTAGCCGAGCATTTGGGCCACGCGCAGTTGTTTGTCGAAAGCCAGCACGTCACACTTTCGCCCTTCCAGCAAGTGGAGCACGTTGCGGACGCGAAGCAGGAAATCCTGGCCGTGCATAAGCGTTTTCAGTTCCGCCGCGCTGACAACGCCGTTCCGCTCGAACGTATCGAGCGACGTCGTTCCGTGGAGGAGGAACTCCAGCCAGCGCAACGTGTGGATGTCGCGCAAGCCGCCTTCTCCCTGTTTTACGTTGGGTTCGAGCAAATAGACCGACGAGCCATAGTGTTCGTGGCGTGCGCCCCAGTCGCGGCGGCGGAATTCGAGGAACCAGCGCTGCTGGTTGCGACGCAATTCGCGCTCGAATTCCTCGCGCATTTTGGCGAACACCTCTTGGTTGCCGCCCAAAAAACGCGCCTCGATCAGGGCGGTGGCGGAATCAATGTCTTTCCCCAGTGTATCCACGCACTCGGCAATCGTCTTGGTGGCATGGCTGAGGTCTATGTGCAGGTCCCACAGAAGATGAAACAACTGACGGACGGCGTGTTCTTCGTCATCGCGCGGGTCGGGCGGCAAAATGACCAGCAAATCTATGTCGGAGTATAAGTTCAATTCGGCGCGCCCATAGCCTCCCTGGGCGACCAGGGCCATGCGGTCGAGCAACTGGCGTCCGTGACTCGCATACTTGGCCACCGACGACCAGAGGAACCAAATCGTCTCGTCCACCGCTTGGGTATATTGTTGGGCGACTTCGATGCCCGACTCGGCGGCGCGACGTTTGGCCTCGCTGCGAGCGAGTTCCAATTGCGTCGAGGCGCGCGCGACAAGATCGCCGGCCACTTTCGGCGAAAGAAGCGGCTGCCGGATGTCGGCCGGTCGCCAATGATCTTTTGAAGCGGGTGCCATCCTGGGGTCTCCTGCTAGCCTGTCGAAAGGCTCGTCCATCCATCTCCATAGAGCGCGCCCGCATGACTAAGAGAGATTATAAAGGCTTTCACGGGTCGCTGTATAGAGAAATTTCCTTGCGGCTCAGTCGTACGCGCACCGACAATCCTTCCAAGAAATGATGAATGGTGATTGCCGCATGACGGACCCAAATAGAACCGAGTAGAATGTGAACAATGTTCCGAATGAACTCACTACTGATTATTACGAGCGGGCAATGAACGCATGAAAGGCTGTCGGCTTTGAAAGTCTTGCTGGTTGATCCTCCGCATGTCATTCTTCCGCCGCTAAAACTGTGGGCCGCCAGTCCCGGACTTCTGGCACTTGCCGCCTACTTACGGAATGAGCATGAAGTTCGGTTCGTGGACGCCACGGCGCTGCCGCGAACCTGGTTTGATCTCGAGCAAATCATTCGCGTCGAAAAACCCGACGCTGTCGCCATCACGGCGAACATCACGAGTTTGGTGCCCGAGGCGCTTCAGGCGGCGCGGTTGGTCCGGCAGGTTGCCCCCGATGCGAAAATCATTGGCGGTGGGAGCCATCTCAGCCTCGACGCCGAACGCATCCTTCAAGGCCCCGGGCTGGGACTTTTCGATTATGCGGTCGTCGGGGAGGGCGAACAGACATTGGCTGAACTTTTGCATGCGCGAGAGCATCACCAGCCGACGGACGCAATTGCCGGTTTGGTCCTGAGCGAAAACGGCCACGTTCGCCGAACTGCCCCGCGACCCCAGATCGAAGATCTCGACACTCTTCCCATACCGGCCTTCGACCTTGTTCCTTTCACCAGCCCCGTCTATAAGCTGACGAGCGTGCGTGATCATATTCACATCAACACCAGCCGCGGGTGCGGCGACAATTGCGCCTTCTGTTCCGAAGCCGCTTTTTGGCAGTCGCGCTGGCGGGGCGTTTCGGCGTCCCGGATCATCGAGTATGTCGGGACCGCGTGCGAGCTGCACGACACGCGTGTTGTGGATTTTGCCGACGACAGTTTCAACTGGAGCCGCGAGCGCACGGAAGCATTCTGCGACGAGCTCGAACACAGCCATCTCAAGATTGACTTCTGGTTCGAGGCGCGCGTGGATCATATTCTGCGCGATGCCGACTTGTTGGCCCGACTGCGGCGGCTGGGTTGTTTTCAGATCATGCTGGGCATCGAGAGCGCGGTGCCATGCGTGCTCGACAGCTATCAGAAGCGGTTCAATCTGCGCCGGTCCGAGGAAGCCATCCGGCTTATTCGCGACCAGGGCATCATGGCGATGACCAACATCATGTTCGGCGATTGGAACGACAACAGCGAGACCATGGAGACGACCTACCAGATGATCCGCCGCGCCAGCGACTTTCTCATCCTTACGATCACAACGCCCTTTCCGGGCACACCTTACTACCAGCGCATGGAAGAAGCCGGGCGGATCGAGGACCGCGATCTGGCGCACTACGATTTTCTTCATGCAATTATGCCGACCGCGCGACTGAGCCGCAGCGAGGTGGAGAGGCTCTATTATCAGTTTCTGAAACGTTTTTATACCCAACCGCGGATTCTCTGGGAATGCCTGACCGCGCGCAATCCGTATAAACGAAAGTTCTTCCAATTCATTTTGCGCCATGTCGGCAACGAAATCCTGCGGCGACGATGGAAACAACCTTACTACGTGCCGTTCGAGCAGTTTTGGACCACACGCGAACGCGAAGGATGGGATCTAAAGGAGTCGCCTACTTAGTCTCTTGGCTTTCCACGACGGTGGGCTGGACCGCCGACTGCACTTGCGCCAGCATGTCGGGAGGAAGGTCGGCGAGGTTCACTTTGTCGCCGCGACATCGCAAGACCGCGCGCTCGATCGTGTTGCGAAGTTCGCGTATGTTGCCCAGCCAGCGATACATCTGAAGGGCGCGTTGAACAGGCGGGGCCAGCGTGATTTCTCTCCGGCCCGCCCAAGGAGCCGCCCGGCGCGCAAATCGTTCCGCCAATTCGATGACGTCCTCGCCGCGCTCGCGCAAGGGTGGAATGGCTACTGTCAGGCCGCTAATCGTCTGAAACAGCTCCTCGTCGAATTTTCCCGCCGTGACGGTATCTTCCAGCGAATCGCTCGTCGTCGCGATCACACGGATATCGGCGAGGTATCGGCGTTGGCCGCCAACACGCGTGAACTGCAAGGTCTTGAGAGAAATCTGAAGCGCCCGCTGTACTTCGACCGGCAGGGTGCCGATTTCCTCGATCACAAGGGTCCCGCTGTGGGCATCTTCGATCTTGCCCCGGTTTGCGGGATCAAACTCGTTCGGTTGGGCCGGTTCCATACCGAACAGCGAAGCGGCAATCTGGTTGGGCTCCGTGGCGAGGGCATGAAACCAGACCAGGGGGCCTCGCATCCGAGGGCTGCTGGAGTGGATGGCATGGGCCACCTCGTGTTTGCCGCTCCCACGCTCGCCGACGATCAGGACTGGCTGGTCCGAATCGGCGACTTCCGCAATGCGCTGGCGCAGTTTGGCCACAGCAGGTGACGAGCCGATGAGCGCTTCATTGTAAAGCGGGTCGCCCTCGGTCGCTCGTGCAATGGCTTCCAGTTTGGTCATTTCCTGGAGCAGGAAAATATCGTTTCCGATTTGATGAGCAATCGCCATGAACAGGGCGAGCGAACGAGAATCAAAAAAGTCGGGCTGATCCCGATCCACCAGAAGCGCGCCCAGGACCTTGTCGCGGCAAACCAACGGTGCGCACATGAGCGAGCGGCTGCGGCCTTCCCCCATCAGATTCAGCACGTCCGTCGGCGGCAATTCGGTGCGGGTATTGCGCACACAGACGGCGCATCGCGTCCGGATCGTGTAAAGGACAACAGTCTGGCTGACCATGGGCGAAGTGGCATCGCTGAGAACCAACGCCGGCTGGATGGGCGGTTTCGCCCGCTCGCTCAGAAAGAGACACGCGACGTCGGCTTTGAAGAATGTTCGAATCGCACTGAGGGCGTCACGCGCCAAGCGCGGCAATCCGGCGCCGGCACTGAGAATAGACGAAATCCGGTAGAGAAACTCCAAGTCCTTGGTATCAAATGCTTGTTGCTGAAACCAGTGCCGTTCAACGGCATGTTCGAACGCTGTGTCTTCCTGAGCTGGCGAGGACAGGACCGGCTTGTCGGCCCAGGTTTGGTCCAGCAAGTCCACATCGGTCTTGAAAACCACCAAGGCCTGGCCGATTTGCACTCGATCGTCGCGATGGAGCCGTTGGGGACCGCTGATCTGTTGTCCGTTGACAAACGTCCCATTTCGACTTGCCAAATCCTCAACCCACCACTGTTCTTCCATACAATAGACACGCGCGTGGCGGCGCGAGGCTACCCGATCCTCCAGGCGGATGGTACACTCGTCGCCCCGACCAATGGTTACCGGGTCCTTGCCTAACTCATAGGCCATGCCCGAAGTTTTGCCTGAAACAAAAACTAGACGACTCATAGGTCTCGACAACGTCTCACAAGTGGTTTTGATGCCATTGCAAAAGTCGCTCTGTTCTTACGCATCCCGTCGAGATACGGGCTCTTTAACGATGAGATTTCCGGCATCGCCACGCTCGCGCCGTATGCCATTCCAAGCACCTGTCGGAAGTGAGCGACTCTTGAACTCACGTCTATAGAACTTTTCCCGATCGTTTGTCGAGCTTTTTATTTGGATTGGGCGCACCGAAATTGTCCGTGCAGCTCCCGCTTCGTTCTTGCACGCGACGGTCCGGGGGATCGCCACCCGCAAACAGTTTGCGGCTGGGCTATCTCGCGCAAGGCGTCATTAACTCCTTGACCAGTGACGGCCAGACCGATAGGCAAGTGGCGCAGTGGCAAGACATTTCGTGCAGTGTCTTTTCGGGCTGCTATCGGAGAGTGGCGAGTATGAGGGTGGACGGACGGGCTGCCGATCAACTCCGCGCGGTCCGCATCACGCTGGATTATCTCAAACACGCCGAGGGATCGGTTTTGATCGAACTCGGGGACACACGTGTCATCTGCACCGTCACGGTCGAGAATCGCGTGCCGCCGCACGCCAAGGAAATCAACCAGGGATGGGTGACGGCAGAATATGCTATGCTCCCGCGGTCGGCCGGCAGTCGAGTCCCCCGCGATGTGTCGCGGGGCCAGCTCAGCGGTCGAAGCGCGGAAATTCAACGCATGATCGGTCGCGCGCTGCGGTCGGTGGTTCGTCTCGACCGAATCGGCGAGCGAACGTTCATCATTGACTGCGACGTGATTCAAGCGGACGGCGGCACGCGCACGGCGGCCATCACCGGTTCGTTTACCGCTTTGGCCAGCGCCGTGCGTCGGTTGCAGGCCGAAAATCAACTGGGCAAAGACCTCCTGAGGGATTTTCTGGCAGCGGTCAGCGTTGGCATCGTCGAAGGCGAACCGGTCCTCGATCTTTGCTATCTCGAAGATGCCGCCGCCGAAGTGGACATGAATATCGTCATGACCGGCGGACAGGACTTTGTCGAAATCCAGGGCACAGCCGAAACGAAACCGTTTGACGCGAGCCAAATGGAGCACATGCTCACCCTGGCGCGGCTGGGCGTGGCGCAACTGATCGAGAAACAGAAGGAAGTGCTGGGTATCAGCAAATGCCCGTAAACGAGCGGGCGCCGAGTCTTTCCGTTTTTTCGCCCATGGACCGTCAGGAATTCGTGGAACAGCTCAAACGCGTCGGTGCGGCAATTGACGCGGCTTTGCATCAATGGGCGCCGGCGGATGGCCGCGCAATCGCCAACCTCGATGACGGTGTGCGCTATACCCTCGGCCTCGATGTCGGCGACGCTTCGCAACGCGGCAAGCGATTGCGGCCTGCGCTGGCGGTTCTGACGTGCGAGGCGCTCGGCGGGCAGCGCTCACAGGTCATGCCGTTCTCCGTCGCCATCGAACTGATGCACAACTACTTTTTGATCCACGACGACATCGAGGACGGCGATGTGATGCGCCACGGGCGTCCGACGGTTTGGCGGCAGTTCGGCCTGGCTCACGCAATCAACATCGGCGACTATCTGCACGGACGCGTGACGGCTGTCGTTCTGAGGTCGCTCGATTGCGGCGTCGAGGCAGCGATCGTTCTGCGCTTGTTGGGGTTGCTTGCCGAAACCCTCGAGCATACCCATCGTGGTCAGGCTTTGGACATGAACGCGCGCGCGTGCGCCGACTTGACGGTTGAACAATACTTGGCGACCGTGATGGAGAAAACCGGGCACTATCTCGCGGCGCCGCTCATCGGAGGCGCCCTGATCGCCGGGGCGCAGGAGTCGCTTCTCGACGAGATTCGCGCTTACGGTTCGGCTGTCGGCCCCATGTATCAAATTGTGGATGATTTGATTGATCTGACCGAAGGGAAAGGGCGCGACGAGCGAGGCGCGGACATCCGCGAAGGCAAGCGCAGCTTCCTGGTTGCGTTTGCTCTGCCGCGGCTCCGGGATGCCGAACGGAAGGAACTGCTGGCGATTCTCGATCGGCCGCGCCAGGCAACTTCGGTCCAAGATGTTGCCCGTGCCATCCGGATACTCGAGGAGTGCGGAGCCGTCGAGCAGGCATACACAATGGTCGAGGATTTCTCTCGTCAGGCGCGTGCAATCGCCGCGCGGATGCCCGAGCGATTGTGTCGCTTGCTCACCGGCGCAGCCGATTTTCTCGGAAGCCGAACGCGTTGAGGAAGACGGGTGGGGAAGTCGGGGGCGAGAGGCGAGAAAAACCAAGCGCCTATTTAACCTTCGGCGATTGGGCACGAGATAAGCAAATGATGGAAACAGGAACAAATTCCGACACCGAGCGATCGCTTCGAATTCTGATTGCCAACAGCAGTCGCAAGTGGATCAGCGAGGCGGCGCACTGTTTTCTTCTGTATAAGCATCTGGCCGCGCGCGGCCACGAGCCCGTTTTGGCTGTGCGGGAAGGCTGGGAGCTGGAGTCGCGCGCGCGCCAGGCCGGCATGGACGTGGTCCCGCTGCGCTTTCGAAGCCGGTTTTCGCTGTTCAGCGATTGGCACGACATTCGACAGTTCGCACGCCTGGTCGCTCGCCGTTCGATAGACATTGTCCATTGCCACCGGGGCAAAGACCACTGGATCGCTGCGCTGGCTTTGTGGCTGTCGCGGTCAAAGGTTCCTCTGATTCGCAGCCGCCACGTCGTGACGCCGGTTTCGGCCAACCCATTCAACCGATGGATTTTCGGTCGTGCGACGTCGCGGATCATCGCGGTGTCCAACGCTGCGGCTGCCAGTTTCAGTCGGATTCGGCCGCGCTGGTTCGAACGTTCGCTCGCTCCGAAAACGCGCGTAATCCATCCCGGCGTTGACTTGGCGGCGTTTTCGCCCGACCGCCGGTCGGAGGAGTGGCGACGCAAGTTCGGCCTCGAGGAAGGCGACGTGTGGATCGGTTTGATCGGCCGATTCCAGCGCATCAAAGGGCAATACGAGTTCCTCCGCGCGGCGGGAATCATTGCCCGCGACTATCCGCGCGTCTGGTTCCTGCTTGCCGGGCGAGGAAGCGACAAGAAACGCCAGCGGTACCGTTACATTGCCGAGTCACTCGGGATCGAAGAACGGCTCATCATGCTGGGCGAACTGGAGGACGTCGCGTCGGTCATTGCATCGCTCGATTTGGGCGTTGTCGCTTCGGTCGGCTCCGAAGGATCGAGCCGCGTCATTCTGGAATACATGGCCTCGGCGCGGCCAATCGTTGCCACCCATGTTGGGGCTATTTCCGATCTGATCGAGGATGGCAAGACGGGGCGCCTCGTTCCCCCCGGCGACGTGGCGGCGATGCGCGATGCCATTTGCGAACTGCTCAATTCGCCGGAGCAACGCCGCCGGTTGGGTGAGGCGGCTCGTGTCCGCGCCGAAGAACATTTTCGCTTCGACCAATGGATTTCGCGGACTGAAGAGGTGTATCGCGACGCCCTTGGCCTGCTGCCCGGAACACTGAAGTCGCCCGATTCTTCGGCGCCGTCTTGAGTCAAATGCCGCCGGGCGGCGGTTGTCGCCTTTCGCGCTATCGAAGAAGTCCGTTTTCTTTTTGCAGGCGCTGCACGACGCGCATTTTTCATGGACAGCCAGCCCGCGGTTTACTATCCCGGTGACAACGGCAAGAGAAACAGGAGCGAAGTTCATATGTTGAAAGCAAACAACGGTAAGCGGCTGCGGATCGCGATGGTTATGATGGTTGTTGGAATGGCGTGCGGATGGGCGACGGCGCAGTCCGAGGAGAAACCGCAGCCAGCCAACAAAACAGTCCGGCCAGGAATGTCGGCCAAGACCTCAGAGGCAACAAGTTCACCGTCGGCGAGAGAACATGCTGTGCGCGGACGTCCTGATTCGTCTGAGGAATTGCACATTTTCTCGGACGCGCCTCGCGTCCGGCGGTTTCTCTACGAGCCGCCGCGCCGGCAATTTGAACGCGAGTTGGACGCGGCGTCCTCCGGCACGGCCGAGGTTGCCAAACAACATCTGGAAGAACTCAGCAACACGATCGCTAAACGGATTCATGCTCTTGATGAAACCCTGGCGAAGGTGCGCGCTTCTCTGGAAAAAGCGCAGGGCGACGAAAGAAGGGCTGATCGGTCCAGGATCGAATGGCTTGAGAAGCAGCGGCAACTGGAATTGGAAAAACTCCGTCTGGTGGAAACGAGGTTGGCGCAACTGCGCAGCGAGATGACCGCCGCAGCCGGCGAGGGAACCACGCAACCCATTTCCGCGCCGCGATTGGGTGTTCTGGGCTTTTTCCGCGACCGGGCGCTCGATCTCTGCGATTTGTTTCGTTTCCGATTCCATATTCCGCGCGGCTATCGCAGCATCGGCCTCAAGGCGCGCGCCACGTGTCTCGCCCAGGCCGGCTTCATCTATTTTGACGGCAAGAACGCGGGTCTGGATCGTCGCGGCGTGGGTGTGTGGCGCGAGAAGCGCCTCGAAGGGGGTCTTGGGCCGGTCTATTTCTCCAAAGTCGCTGATGAGATGATTGCGGGCAACCGCTATACCGACATGCGCTGTCCCTGGTCGCGGCTCTATCGGCGCGGCATCGTTCGAAACGGTGTTTTCTGGGATGACGGGCGATCGCACCCGCTGAGTTGCGGCTTCGAATTCCATCTTTTCATCTTCGGAGTGGAGTGCGAGACCTATCCGCTCGAATGGCTCGACGCCGTGATCGGTTGGGTCGGTCTCGATTCGGCGAACGATGACGAAAGCCGCCTTGCGCGCCAATGGTATGAATGGCAGACCATTCCTGAGCTCAAGGTGCGCGACGAGTGGCAGGAGAAGTTCACGCCGCCAAAGAATATTTCGCCGCCGGCGGAAGAGAAAACCGCGCCGCTCGCTAAACAAAAACCTCCGACA
>Ga0315277_10001731_pt1 | contig 31211 bp, 22 predicted proteins | sample YL17G05_15_MG_FD_203695 | JGI IMG/M metagenome (GOLD analysis project Ga0315277, IMG submission 203695) | Sediment microbial communities from Yellowstone Lake, YNP, Wyoming, USA - YL17G05_15 | ecosystem: Environmental > Aquatic > Freshwater > Lake > Sediment | place: USA: Wyoming | collected...
CCCGTGGCCGCGGGGTCGGAGGTGGTGTGTAGGCTCGTGACATAACCCACAGCAGACCAAAAGCCCCGAGGCCCAAGCGGTTCTCGGGGCTTTTTTTGTGCCGTGGATTGCAGATTGAGAATTGTGAATTGCAAATTGAAAATTGGAAACTGCCAAGGGCAGATTGGACCCTGACCCCTGTCCCCTGTCCCCTGATCCCTGTCCCCTGACCCCCGGCCCCTGATCCCCAATGCGGCGCAGCCGCAACCAAACGGCGGGCAAGCCCGCCCGCTAAACGTTGTCATCACAATCGGTTACGCCAAACATGCCCGCACGACGCGAAGAAGTTGCAGCGCAGAACTCTAATCCCCAATCCCTGTCCCCTGTCCCCTGACCCCTGTCCCCTGTCCCCTGACCCCTGGCACAAGGAGATTTCCCCATGATTGTCGTGATGAAGCGGGGCGCCACCCAAGAGCAGATTGATCACATGATCCGGCGGGTGGAGCAGCTTGGCTTGAGGTCCCACGTGATCTACGGCGAGACGCGGACCGTGATCGCTGCCATCGGCGAGAAGCGGGACGAGCACCGGCACTCGCTGGAGAGCGGTCCGGGCGTGGCCGAGGTGGTGCCCATCTTGGCCCCCTACAAGGTGGCCAGCCGCGAGGTCAAGCCCGAGCCGACCGTGGTGCGGGCCGGAACCTTGGCCGTGGGCAATTGCCACCTGGGCCTGATCGCCGGGCCGTGTTGCGTGGAGAGCTACCAGCAGACGATGGCTACCGCCCGGGCGGTAAAGGCGGCCGGGGCCACGGCCCTGCGGGGTGGGGCCTTCAAACCCCGGACCAGCCCTTACAGCTTCCAAGGGTTGAAGGAAGACGGCCTGAAGATCCTGGCCGACGCCCGGGTGGAAACGGGGCTGGCCGTGGTGACCGAGGTGCTGGCGGCCACCGAGGTCGCCCTGGTGGGCCGCTACGCCGACGTGCTGCAAATCGGCGCCCGGAACATGCAGAACTACCGGCTGCTGGAGGCCGCCGGCAAGGAGGGCAAGCCGGTGCTGTTGAAACGCGGCCCCTGCGCCACGATGGACGAGCTGTTGCTGGCGGCCGAGTACGTCCTGAACGCCGGCAATCCGAACGTGATGCTCTGCGAGCGGGGGATTCGCACGTTCGAGAGCCACACCCGCTTCACCCTGCCGCTGGCCACGGTGCCCTATCTGCACGAGAAGACGCACCTGCCGGTGGTGGTCGATCCCAGCCACGGCACCGGCCACGCGAACCTCGTCACGCGGATGGCAGCCGCCGCAGTGGCCGCCGGTGCCGACGGGCTGATCGTCGAGGTCCACCCGGACCCGGAGACCGCGCTGAGCGACGGCTACCAGTCGCTCAACTTCGCCCAGTTCGAGGAGCTGGTGCAGCTTTGCCGCAAGGTGGCCGCAGCGGTGGGCAAGCAGATTGTACCCAACGAACAGTGCCTGGGGACCGACGCTTGACGCCCGCCGTACCGTAAGGGGCTGGCAAGAGATACCAAAGTGTGCTACCCTCCCGTATGGATGGCGGCCAACTCCGGCCGACAAACGTTGACAACGGCACAGGACCCGATGGGAAGAGCCATGGGAAGAGGCATTGACGAGATCCGTGCAGTGGTGCTGCCGATTCTCAAACGTCACGGCATATCCAGAGCCGGCGTGTTTGGCTCGTGCGCCCGAGGCAATATGACCGCCGACAGCGACATCGACGTACTGGTGGAGATCCGCCGGGATGTCGGTCTGCTCGATTTCATCAGGATCAAGCTGGAGATCGAGGAAGCGCTTGGGCAGAAGGTCGATCTTGTTGAATACGATTCGCTCAAGGCTCCGTTGAAGGATCGAATCCTCGGTGAGCAGGTGCAAATCCTATGACCAGAGATGTGCAGGTATACGTTGCGGATATCTTGGAATCCATTCGGAAGATCGAGGAGTACACGAAGGGAGCCAGCCGAGATGATTTCATGGCAAACAGCCAAGCCCAGGACGCCGTTCTTCGTAGGCTGGAGATCATGGGCGAAGCTGCGAAAGGTATCGGTGAAGACGTGAGATCCAAGTATCCCGCTGTCCCTTGGAAGGAGATCGCGGGACTGCGAGACGTTCTCATCCATGCCTACTTTGGGGTGAATCTGGAGAGGGTTTGGAAAGTGATCGAGGAAGACCTGCCTGGATTGAAGAGGAATCTGACGCTCATCTACCAGGATCTGACTGGGATGTAGGCCGGGTGTCGGCGCCGTCGGTTGACTTGGAGAGGATCAGGTAACGTCTGGAATCTTGGGGCTGTCGCGGCAGATCGGCATTGCCCCGGGTGATACAGCCTGTATGAGCCGAACCATCATGGCCGGCCCGGTGATGCGTGAGGTTAGGCCACAACCGGCCAGGGGCTGGGCCGCTGTCGGAGCCGCCGCTTGAAGCAGCTTGAGGCATCACGAATCGAACCGATGGCAGGAAAGAAGAATGAACAAGGTTCTCATCGTCGCGCTTGTGCTGTGGTTGCCTGGAGTGGTCTGTGCCGCCGACAAGCCGAAACCCGTCAAGGTTTTCATCCTCGCCGGGCAGTCGAACATGGAGGGCAAGGCGAAGACGTCGCTGGTCGAATACCAGGCCGCGCAGCCGGCGACCCGCGACCTGTACGAGCACCTGCGGAAAGACGGCCGGTGGATCGAACGGGACGACGTGTGGATCAAGTTCCTCGATCGCCAGGGCAAGTTGACCGTCGGCTACGGGTCCCCGCAGTGCATCGGCCCGGAGTTGGAATTCGGCACGGTGGTCGGCGACCACTATGCTGAGCCGGTGCTGCTGATCAAAGTTGCCTGGGGCGGCCGGAGCCTGTACCGCGACTTCCGCCCGCCCAGCGCCGGGTTGCCCCCTGCGGAGGTGCTCGACAGGCTGCTCGCGGAGCAAAAGAAGAGAAACCCGGAGACCACGCTCGACGACGTCAAGAAGCCCTTTGGGGCCTCCTACCGCGCGATGCTCGACGAGGTGAACAGCACGCTGGCCAACCTGAAGACCTACTTCCCCGACAACGCGGACCAGGGGTATGAGCTGGCCGGTTTCATCTGGTTCCAAGGTTGGAACGACATGATCAACGCGGAATACACGGCGGAATACACAACGAACCTGACGTGCTTCATCAACGACGTGCGAAACGATTTGAAAGCCCCCAAGCTGCCGCTGGTCATCGGCCAGATGGGGGTAGACGGCGCGAACCCGAACGCCAACGTGAAGGAGTTCAAGGCCGCCCAGGCGGCCGTGATGGCCGTGCCCGAGTTCAAGGGCAACGTGGCGCTGGTCAAGACCGACGTGTTCTGGGACACCGAAGCGGAGGCGGTGTTCAAGAAGGGCTGGCGCGAGAACGTCGACCAGTGGAACAAGGTGGGCAGCGATTACCCGTACCACTACCTCGGCAGCGCGAAAACGATGCTGCGGATCGGCCGGGCCTTTGGCGAAGCGGTGCTCGAGCTGCGCGGGGAGAGGAGACGCGATGGTCAATAATCTGGCTGTAGCCAGACTGACTTCCGCCGCGGCCGTGCTGGCCGCAGTGTTGGCCGTCTGCTCCCGCGCCCCCGACACGCTGGGGTGTTACACGGTGATCGTGGGGCGGGCGGCGTCGGCCGACGGCTCGGTGCTGGTGGGGCACAACGAGCAGAACGACGGCCGGCAAATCCTGAGCTTCCGGCGGATTCCGGGGCAGCGTTTTCCTGAGGGAGCCGTGGTGCGATTGCGCCGCGGCGGTCAACTGCCCCAGGTGCCGACCACGGCCGGGTTCTTTTGGAGCGAAAACCCCGGCTTGGAGTTCAGCGACGCGTACCTGAACGAGTACGGCGTGGCCGTGGTGAGCGACGGGTGTCCGACCAGGGAGGACGACTATCAGACGCTGGTCGCCCGGGGTGAGATCCGCCAGGGCGGGATCGGCTACATGCTCCGGCGGCTGGTGGCCCAGCGGGCCCGCACGGCGCGGGAAGGCGTGGAGCTGGCCGGGAAACTCGTCGAGCAGTTCGGCTACGTCGATTTCGGGCGGACCTACGTGATTGCCGATCCGCAGGAGGCCTGGTTGGTGGCGGTGGTGCGGGGGCGCCGCTGGGTGGCCTGGCGGGTGCCGGACGACAAGGTCGTCGTGCTGCCGAACATCCACATCATCGGCGAGGTGGACCTGAAGGACGCCAACAACTATCTGGCCTCGCCGGACCTGATCGACTATGCGGTCCGGCGTGGCTGGTTCGACCCCCGAGGCGGGAAACCGTTCAACTTCCGCAAGGTCTACCGCGAGGACCGCAGCGACGCGCCGGACCTCCGCGGCTGGCGGGGGCGGGAACTGGTTTCCGGGCAGCGTGAGCCCTGGCCGCCGAAGGAAGAGCCGCCGCCGGGGAGCAAGGCGTGCGAGAAGATGACCGTGGCCGCGGTGGCGGCCATCCTCCGCGACACCGCCGGGTACCCGCTTGCGGGTGCCGGCCGCACGCTGAGCACGCCCGAAACGCAGGAAGGCGCGGTAATGCAGCTCCGCGCGGACCCGCAAGCGGGTACCCCGCCCCGAGAGATCGGCTGCATCTATTGGCGCACGAGCGGCGAGCCGTCCATGGGCGTGCTGCTGCCCTGGTACTTAGGCGTTACCGAGACGCCGGCCTCGTACTATCGGCCGGTCGATCTGTCAACGCACCTGTCTCTGGAGCACCACTTCCGCCCTCCCCGCGGCACGTTCGATTACGACCCGAAGCTGGCGTGGTGGACCTTCAAGCGGTTGCAGGATCTCGTCCGGCAAGACTTCGACAACCGCATCAAGGTCGTCCGTCCGGCGTGGGCCGCCTTCGAGCAGCGGGTGTTTGCGGACCAGGCGGCGGTCGAGAAGAAGGCACTCAAGCTGTGGGAAACCGACCGGGACGCCGCCCGGGCGTATCTCACCGAATACTGTGCGAAGCTCTCTGCACAAGCCCGGCAGGAAGCCGAGAGGCTGTCCGGGATTTTTCCAGGCGTGCGGGGCCGCTAGACGCGGATTATTCACGGCCCGGGGAAAGCCGCCGCAGTGTGCCACTGCTTCGCCAGAAGCAGTGCAGTGGGTAACGTCGGTGCACTGCTTGCCTTACGGCAAGCAGTGGCACACCACCGTGAATAATGCGGGCTAGACGGTGGTTTTGCGGACGGCGATCGGTTATGCTACGCGGCAGAGGGAGTGGGAAGGGCCCGCTTCCGGCCATTTTGTGAACGCCCCCAGGAGACTACACGATGCGCCTGACCACCGTCTTCGCGCTGTTTCTGATGCTGGGATCGTGCTGCATGGCGGCCGAGCAGGCCGCGTCGAACGGAGAGCCGCGGTCGCGCGAGCGGCTGGACCGCGGCGTGATCGCCCGGACGATGGCCGGCGGCAAGGTCTACGTCGGCTGGCGGCTCTTGGCGTCGGATCCGGCCGATGTTGGCTTCAACGTCTATCGTCGCACGGCCGGCCAGCAGCCGGTCAAGCTAAACGAGAAGCCGATCCGACAGACCACCGACTTCGTTGACTCTTCGGCAAAGAAGGGGACCGAGCACGGCTGGTTTGTCCGGCCGGTGGTCAGCGGCGAGGAAGGTTCGCAGTCGCCGGAAACGCGGGCCACGCCCGGCGACGAAGCTCTCCCTTACCTTTCCATCAAGCTCGAAGGCGACCACACCTTCCAGAAGGTGGGCATCGCCGACCTGGACGGCGACGGGCGGTACGACTTCGTGCTCAAGCAGCCCGACGCCAACGTCGATCCGTATTCCGCGCCCGGCTATTGGAAGCGCAGCCCGGGGACCTACAAGATCGAGGCCTACCGGCACGACGGCAAGTCCCTCTGGCGGCTCGATCTGGGCTGGTCGATCGAGCAGGGCATCTGGTACTCGCCCTACGTGGTCTACGATCTCGACGGCGACGGCAAGGCCGAGGTCGCGCTGAAGACCGGCGAAGGCGATCCGCGGGATACGGATGGCCGGGTCCAGTCCGGGCCCGAACGTCTGACGATCTTGGACGGGCTTTCCGGCAAGCCGATCACCCGGGTGGATTGGCCCTCGCGGGACGGATTCCGGGAGGCCGTTAAGGACGATCTGGCCGCCTACAACTACTATTGCCGCAACCAGCTTTGCGTGGCCTACCTCGACGGCAAGACGCCCAGCCTGCTGGTCGAGCGGGGGACGTACAACCTCATGAAGCTGGTGGCGTATCAACTCCGCAACGGGCAGCTCCGCGAGCTCTGGCGGTGGGACAACAGCAAAGAACCCCGCAAGTATTGGGGCCAGGGCGCCCACTGGATGCACGCCGCCGACGTCGACGGCGACGGCCGCGACGAGGTCCTCCTGGGCTCATCCGTGATCGACGACGACGGCAAGGCCCTCTGGTCGACCGGCCTGGGCCATCCCGACCATTTCTACGTGGGCGATATCGACCCGGGCCGCCCGGGGCTGGAAATCTACTACGGCATCGAGCCCGGCCGGAAAGAGAACACGATGTGCCTGGTCGACGCCAAGACGGGCGAGATCCTCTGGGGCCACGACCAGCCCACGCAGCACGTCCACTCCTCGGGGCTGTGCTCCGACATCGACCCGGCACATCCGGGCAGCGAGTGCTACAGCGGCGAGCGGGACTTCAAAGACAAGCGCTGGCTGCGGGACTGCAAGGGCCGCGTGCTCTCGACCGAGGATCTCGGCGGCCTTTCCCCGCGGTCGGCGTACTGGGACGCCGACCCGCAGCGCGAGCTGGTCACCGGCAGGCGGATCTCGAAGTACAAGGGCCCAGAGATGCCGCCGAGGATCGAGGGCAGCATTGCGGCGGTGGCCGACGTGCTGGGCGATTGGCGCGAGGAGATCATCACCAGCGTACCGGGCGAGCTCAGGATCTACACCACCACCATCCCGGCCGCCGATCGCCGCGTGTGCCTGATGCAGGACCCGATCTATCGCATGGACGTAGTCTGCGCGGCGATGGGCTACTTCCAGGTGCCCATGACCAGCTACGACCTGGCCACGCGGAAGCGGTGATCGTCCCACGGCAGCCAGCGACAGAGCCCCAGAATCCACGTTTTTACCCCCAAAGCACAGGCTTGGCCGCGGCAGTCGCTTCGACTACGCGCAGGCCTCAGAGGTTGCGGACGTCAGAGAGCGCAAGGGCTGCCGCCCCCGGGAATTGCGCGGACACCCCTCGTTTGTAGGGAGCATTCGATCTGAAGCGCAGTAGCACGATGCGAACGCCCTGGAGCCAAGGATACGATGCAGCCAAGTGCCTCAGTTGAGGCACGGGCGTTCTGGCGAACTTGTGACGATCACCACTTCGCGGGCCGCCCGACACCGCGCGGCGCCAGCCTCCTTTGCAGACGGACATGTTCTTGGTATCGTAACAGGTTGTGCATGTGCCGTGCTACCCGTTGACTCCCTGCCGGTGATGCAAATGCCGCCACTGCCCACTTCCCCCACGGACGAGCGTCGCTTCCTCAAGAACATTCGTAACCATGCCGAGTTCCGAAGGAACCTCTCGGATCTATCGATGGTGACCGACCTGCCTGTCTTTGATGGGAGAGTCGTCGCTATAACCGGTTCTTGGATGAAGTTGGGCGACGAACACGTGGCAGACGCGATGGCGGCGCACGCCGCAGGGCGAAACCGAGCGGCCTACTCCCGCGCGTACTACGCCGCGTACAATGCCTCCAAAGCGGTGCGATATCACGTCAACGGTGCCGTGAGCCTGAAGGGCGACGACCATCAGGCGGCGCCGGAACTCCCGGACGACTTCCCCGACGTGGACCAGTGGAGTAAGCTTGTCGCGGCACTCTACGAACACCGGCTGCGCGCGGATTACGACAACTGGAGCAACACAGCGAGCGAGAACACGCTGGCTCCAAACGACTGCATTTCCCAGACCCAGCAGTTTTTGGCCGAGTGCCGGCAGTACCTCCTCCACAAGTTTGGAGTCACGCTCTGATGTCCCTTTCCACCGAACATGCAGACCTGGAACAAGCCGCCCAGGATACAGCAACCATCTTCGCACGCGCAATTGGGATTTCGGAAGTTGAGTACCGCCTTGAGCAGGTCGGAACCGAGACTTTCCTGAAGTTCGTTGTAGGCCGCGCGTTACCGCTTTACGATCACGCGCTGAGAGTCACACAAAAGACGCTCCCGCCGGAAAGCCCCTTTCGCGGGCTTCTGGGACTCACGTTCCAACACGAGCGGGTTTTCCCGCGTTCCTTGGAGGCCGACGTTCTGCAAACCATCATCACCCGCGAGACACGGCGTGTGGCCCAGAGGGAACGTGTCGGCCCCCTCTCACCTGCGAATATCTCCTTCCAAAACCGCGAGGATTTGAAGGTCATCCAGCCCGCGACGCACCTGATTGTGGGACGACGCGGGGTGGGGAAATCGACGCTCATTGTGCGCGCAGTGGAACTCCTGGAAAAGGCAAAAAAGGTTTGCGTTGTGATGGACATGCAGGCCTATTCTGAACTCGCAGAGACGGCGCTCTACCGCGAGGTGCTTCACGACTTCACTCGAAAGCTGGCCGAAAGCGCGGAAGAGAAACTGCCACCTGCCAGGCAGGGGACGCTAGTTCAAAAGCTTCGCTCGTTTTCTGAAGCCGTACTCGACAGCGAAAAGCAGATCTCTCGCGCTCAGCCCGAATTGAACCGTTTACTCGCTGAATTGACGGCGGCGGCTGAGTCTGACGTTTTCGTGTTCCTTGACGACTACCATGTTCTGGATGAGCAGTCACAACCCCAACTCCTGCACATCTTCCACGGCGCGTTGAAGGGCGCAAACGGATGGCTGAAGGTTGCCGGCCTCCGGACCCGGCTCAACGCGTACGATCCCGCGTCGCGGAAGGGCCTGCAACTCCCGGGCGATGCGCAGGAGATTTCGCTGGATTTCACTCTGGTCGACCCGGTGACCGCTGAAGGCCATTTGCGCACAATCCTTCAGCGTTTCCTCCAAGTCGTCGGAATCGGTTCTGAATTGCAGGTCATTCACGAAGCGCCTTTCAGGCGGCTCGTTTGGGCAAACGCTGGCGTTCCTCGCGATTTTCTGCAAATGTTCGCCGCTTCGCTCGAGCAGGCCCGCCGTGCAAGCCGCGCGAAGGTGACGCTCACGGACGTGAACCTGTCAATCGGCGAATTCGGCCAACAGAAAATGGACGATATGGAACGCGACGCGCGCAATGAGCAGAACATGCTCAAGCGAGTGAAGAATTTCCTTGAAGATTTTTGCCTTGAAAAGCAGAAAGTGAACGGATTCTTAATCCGGTCGGAACAGAGTCCCGAGAGGCAGGCGGTCGAAGTGCTGAGTGATCTTCGCCTCGTTCACCTCATCCATCAGACCATCACACCCCACAAAGCCGGAGAGCGTTATCAGGCCTATCTATTGGATTATTCCCTTTTCACCGGATTTCGGCGGCGCCCCAGTATTCGGGAGTTGCTACCGAGCGACGGCCGGCAGTTCAAGGCCAAGGAACTGCGTCGCATTCCGGAACTGCCGAAAGGGTTTCTGTCGCCTGAGGACGCGGGGGAATGAGCTCTTCGCGATGGAGGACGAACGCGAGCGGTGCCGTGGAGTTACAGCCGGGCACCGCACTAGGCGATCGCTTGCTGGGCAGTCTCAATTCTCCCCGAGCACACTCGACGAGGTTCATACCACGCTGCGGTTTCCCCCCGACGTCGCGACAAGGTACCATCGTGCCCAAACCACTGCCTGTCGTCCGCGTGGGTCAGGCTTGCGCGGCTCACCTTTGTCTCACAGACCATTCGTTACTCCGGAAACGACTGACGGCGAGCGAGGAGGACACCGCTGGTGGGGATGAAAGCGCCAAGAAGCCGTCCGAAAAGACAAGATTCCGTTCACCCGGCACTGCCGAGAAAAATGGGACTCGTCTACGGCCGGACTTTGGCGCGGCGGGCCGCACGGCTTGCCCACAATCTGGGTGCTCGGCTGGAGATTCTACAGTGCCGGCGACCGCAGCCGCGCAACTGAAGATGCCGGCCGGTCGGTGGGCGGAGTCGACTGCCGCGGTTCCTGGGGAGGGTCTTGCGGCGGCTATGGTTGGGCCCGAAAATCCTCGCGGACCGGGTAGAAGACCTCCACCACCCGCATCGGCCTGGCGCCGACTTTGACCTGGTGGCGGACGCCGCCGGGCAGGCGCCACATCTGGCCGGCGCGGACTGGATACGACCGGCCCTCGATCACGTACTGGGCCTCGCCTTCGATCATGTAGCCGACCTGCTCGTGCGGATGGCTATGCTCGGGGGTAACCATGTGCGGCTGGAACTCCATGATCGCGATGGTCGTCTTCTCGCACTCGGCGGCGAAGATCACCTGGCCGTCGGCCGGCTCCACGCGGACGCAGTCCTCGCGGTTAATGATGTATTGGTCCATCTCGGGACTCCGGGATGCCGTTGCGGGAGGCGGAAAACGGAGACTGTAGTATGGCTATCGGGTCGGTGTGCCACGGCTGTGTCAGCCGTGCCCAGGAATGTCAGTAGTCACCGCGGCAACCTTACGCGCACGGCTGACACAGCCGTGGCACACCTGGCGCACGGCTGACACAGCCGTGGCACACCTGGCCGTGGCACACCTGCCAGATGCCCGCCACGATAGCTACTTGCCTCGGCGGCGTCCAGAGACGAGAATGCGCCCCATGTCGAGTCCTTCGGGAAAACCGGGAAAAGGCGTCGAGCCGCGGGTGGATGCTCCCGCCTACCAGCCGCTGGTGATCGTGCTGCTGGCCGTGTGCGCTGGAATTGTGGCCGACCGGTATTGGCCGCTGCCGGTTGTGGTGTGGTGGGCGGTTGCCGGCGGGGCTGGGGTCGTGTGGTTGGGGTTGTGGTGGCGCGGCCGGGAGCGCTGGGCGTCGATGGTGCTGCTGCTGGCGGCGGCCGCCACGGGCGCTTCTTGGCACCATTGCCGGTGGTACCTGTTCGACCAGGACGACCTGGGCTGTTACGCCCGGGCCGAGGCGGAGCCGGTATGTGTGGAAGCAATTGCCCTGGAGTCGGCGCGGACCACGCCGGCGCCCGAACCCGATCCGATGAGGACGATTCCGCTGGGCGACCGCGCCCGGCTGGAACTGGTGCCGGTTGCCATTCGGGACGGCCTCGGCTGGCGGGCGGTCTGCGGCCGGACGGAGTTGGAGGTCTACGGAGAGCTGCCGCACGTGGCTGCCGGCGACCGGTTGCGGATCTTCGGCCAGCTTTCTCGGCCGCGCGGGGCGCAGAATCCGGGCGAGTTCGACTACGCCGATTACCTGCGGGCCGATCGGCTGCGGAGCCGGCTTCGGGCCGAAGACCCCGAGTGTGTGTCGGTCGTCGAACCGGGCCGTGGTTGGGGCCCCCGGCGGCTGATCGACCGCGCCCGCACCCACGGCAATCGGTTGCTGGGGCAATACCTCGACCAGCGGCGTTCGGCGCTGGCGACCGCCGTCCTGTTGGGGCCCCGCGAAGGGCTCGACCCCGAGCTGACCCAGGCCTTCATGGAGACCGGCACGATCCATCTGTTGGCCATTTCGGGTCTGAACTTGAGCATCCTGGCGGGGTCGTTGTTGTTTCTGCTCCGCCGGGCGCCGATTCGGCGAGTCTGGGCCATCTTGGGGGTGGCCGCATTCGCGGTGTTCTACATGCTGCTGACCGACGCCCAGCCGCCGGTTACCCGAGCGACAATCCTGGTGTTGGTGATCTGTTGGTCGCTGTATCTCAGCCGCCGGGCCTTGTCGTTCAACTCGCTGGCCGCGGCGGGGCTGGTCGTGTTGGCGATCAATCCGGCCGACCTGTTTCAAACGGGGGCGCAGCTTTCGTTCCTGGCCGTGGCCGGGCTGATGTGGTTCGGCCCGAGGTGGATTTATTCGACGCGCGAGCAGGACCCGTTGCAGCGGATGCTCGGCGAGAGCCGGGGATGGCCGGCACGAGTGCTCCGGGCCTCGGGGCGGAGCGTGTGGCAGGTAACGCTCCTCAGCGCGTTGATCTGGCTCCTGACGATGCCGCTGGTGATGGCCCGATTCCATCTGCTGACGCCCATCGCGGCGCTGGTGAACGGCCTGGTGTGGCTGCCGATGGCGTTGGCGCTGATAAGCGGATTCGCCACGCTGGTCCTCGGCGGGCTGGCTGTGCCGCTGGGCGCGGTGTTCGGTGGTTTCTGCGATGCGAACCTCTGGCTGTTGCAGGCGACTGTGGACCTTGCCCGGGACGTTCCGCTGAGTCACTTCTGGGTGCCCGGGCCGGCCGACTGGTGGCTGGTGGGGTTTTACGGCGGGCTGGGGCTGTGGGCCGCCTTCCCACGGTTTCGGCCGCCGCGCCGCTGGTGCGTGGCGTTGTTGGGGGCTTGGACGGCCGTCGGGTATGCCCCCGCCTGGCTCCGCCACGATCCCGCCCGGCTGGATTGCACCTTCCTCTCGGTGCGGCACGGCTCTGCGGTGGTCTTGGAACTGCCCTCGGGAGAGACGATGCTGTACGACGCGGGCCAATTCGGCGCGCCCTCCTCGGGGGCCCGATCCATCGCCGGATTCCTCTGGTCCCGGGGCATCACGCACCTGGACGCCGTGGTCCTCTCCCATGCCGACACGGACCACTACAATGCCCTGCCCGAGCTGCTGGAGCGGTTCTCGGTCGGCGCGATCTACGTTTCGCCCACGATGTGGCAGCGGCGAAGCCCGGCCCTGGGAGCCTTGCAGGAGGCAATCGGCCAAGCGGGAGTGCCGCTCGGCGAGATCCGCGCCGGCGACCGGCTGCCGGGCGGGGAGGACTGCGTGATCGAGGTACTGCACCCGCTAGGGCAAAGTGTGTCGGGGCGCGACAACGCCAACAGCGTGGTGCTGGACTTGCAGTATCTCGGGCATCGGATCCTGCTGCCGGGCGACCTGGAGTCGCCGGGGCTGGAGGACCTGCTGGCCGAGGAGCCGACCCATTGCGACGTCTTGCTGGTGCCCCACCACGGCAGCCGGCAGAGCAATCCGCCGGGCCTGGTCGCCTGGTCCACTCCGCAGTGGGTAATCATCAGCGGCAGGGGCACCACCGCAGGTGGTCGCGGCGAGACCGCGCCGATCGAGGCGGCTTACCGGGCACGCGGGGGGCAGGTACTCCACACCGCCGACGCGGGCGCGGTGACCGTGACGATCGACGCGACGGGTGTGGAAGTGGGCAGTTTTACCCTACCACAGGTGGGACAAGGACCATGGCAACGGCCGGGCGAGAGGCCCACGGTCCGATGACGCAGCGAGCATAGCCGGAGGAGGGGCAATGCGGTTCAATTGGCGTAAGGCGTTGTTGAATTGTCACTTCCGACCAAACTGCCGCCTCGGAAAAGCCGCGACCACTGGTCGCGGCTTCACATCGGGGTGTCGCAATCGCCTGTGATTTGACCGGTTGCGACCATTTGAAGGGTATTGGGGCAAGAAGACGGCGCACTTAGCCCAAACACCCTAGTTTTACAGTGGTCGCATCGCTCTCCCGAACCCGTTTGGGAAGGAAACTCATTGATGGATGGCGGAACGGCATTTTCGTGGTTGCAATCCGGCCGCCAATTGGTACACTCACGGTATTGGTGAGTTGGTACACGTTAATGTAGGGAGAGTCCTAGTAAACAATGGTGGGAGGATCGTGCTTCGGAAGAGGTGTGCAGGGCCGACCGAGGTGGATCAGTCGCGGTAGCAGATGACAATTACCAGAGAGCGGAAGCAAGAGTTGATTGGGGAGTTTCGGCGGAGCGAGGAAGATACTGGCTCTCCCGAGGTCCAAATCGCCATTCTCACGTCCCGGATCAACGGGTTGACCGAGCACCTTCGGGCGCATACGAAGGACTTCGCCTGTCGGCGGGGGCTGTTGATGCAGGTCGGTCGCCGACGGCGCCTGTTGGACTATCTCAAGAGGGTTGATCCGCAGCGTTACCTCGACATCATTCGGCGTCTCGACATCCGCAAGTAGTCGATGCGCCATCTCTGGCCTCGCGGGCCCTGCCGTCGGTGGGACCTTCAGATGCACCACCGCATGGCCGGCTCTGAGAGCACGATCTCGCTGACGGGGAGTCTGTAGTGCCTTAACGGCGACTTCAGTCTTGCGCCGTTAGCGGAGACGACGGCGGCTCGTCGCGTCTCGAACGGCCTCGGCCTCCCGGCCATGGGCGACTAGGACTTGCAGCTTACGAGGAAGGTAGGAGTGAACCTTGAAAGTACGCGTTGAAAGACAGATTGGAGCGGGGACGTTTTCGATCGAAACGGGAGATCTCGCCAGGCAGTCCGCCGGCAGTTGTCTCGTGCAGTACGGCGACACGGTGGTGCTGTGTGCGGCGGCGACTGGGCCGCCGCGGCCGGGGATCGACTTCTTCCCGCTGACCTGCGATTACCGTGAACGGGTGGCGGCGGCCGGGAAGTTTCCCGGCGGATTCCTCAAGCGTGAGGGCCGCCCCACGACCAAGGAGACGCTGACGGCGCGGCTGATCGATCGCCCGATTCGCCCCCTGTTTCCCGACTGGTTCCACGACGAGATCCAGGTGTTGAGCTTCGTGATGGCCAGCGATCGGCAGAACGACGGGGACGTGTTGGCGATGAACGGTTCCTCGGCCGCGCTGGTGCTTTCGCCGCTGCCGTTTCGGGGTCCGATCGGCTCGGTGCGCGTGGGGCGGATTCGGGACCGCATCGTGCCTTTTCCCACCCACGACGTGCTGGAAGAGAGCGACCTGGACCTGATCGTGTCGGGTAACCAGGAGTCGATCCTGATGATCGAGGGTTTCGCCCGCGAGATACCCGAGGACCTGATGATCGAGGCCATCGCCGCGGCGCACCAGTACGTCCGCGAGCTGTGCCAGATGCAGAGGGAGCTGGCGGAGAAGCTGGGCGTGGAGAAGGCGCACTACGAAGTGCCGCCGCCCGACGACCTGTGCGACAGGCTCAGGCAAAGGTACTACGACGCCTTCGTGGAGGCGAAGCGGACCGAGGGCAAACTGGCGCGGGCCGAGGCGTGCGCGGCGCTGAGGCAGGGGGCGCTGGCAGAGACGATTCCCGACCCGCAGGCCGAAGACGCCGTCGGGCTGGAGAAGTTCGATGCGACCTGGGGTGAGCTGGAGAGCCGGGTGGTGCGGGACCAGATCCTTTCGGGAAGGCGACCCGACGGGCGGGACTACCGGTCGCTGCGGCCGCTCCGCTGCGAAGTGGACCTGCTGCCGCGAGTGCACGGCTCGGCCTTGTTCCAGCGGGGTGAGACCCAGGCGCTGGTGACGGTGGCCTTGGGAACGGGGCGCGACGAGCAGCGGGTGGACGGGCTGGTCGAAGAGTATTCGCAGAAGTTCATGCTCCACTACTATTTCCCGCCGTTCTCGGTGGGGGAGGTCCGGCCGATCCGGGGGCCGGGCCGGCGCGAGATCGGCCACGGGGCGCTGGCCGAGCGGAGCGTCAAGCCGGTCCTGCCCGACCCCGATGAGTTCCCCTACACCATCCGCATCATCTCCGACATCCTGGAGTCGAACGGCTCCAGTTCGATGGCCAGCGTGTGTGGGGCCACCTTGGGGTTGATGGCGGCCGGTGTGCCCATCAGTAATCCGGTGGCCGGCATCTCCGTGGGGTTGGTCAAGGACGAGGGCCGCTGGGTGCTGTTGACCGATATCCTCGGCGACGAGGACCACTTCGGCGACATGGACTTCAAGGTGGCCGGCACCCAGAAAGGGATTACCGGCATCCAGCTCGATCTGAAGATCGCCGGGATCAGCGAGGAGATCATCCGGGCCGCGCTGGAGCAGTCGAGGGAGGCCCGGATCGAGATCCTGCGGGCGATGCTGCGGGCGATTCCGCGGCCGAGGAAGGAGATTTCCAAGTGGGCGCCGCGGCTGCTGCGGACGCACATCGACCCGGAGAAGATCGGCCTGCTGATCGGCCCGGGCGGCAAGATGATCCGGTCCATCCAGGAGTCCACCGGCGCGATGATCGACGTCGAGGACGACGGGACGGTGACGATTGCCAGCCACTCGGCCGAGGGCGCCAAGGAAGCCCTGGCGAAGGTCGAGGCACTGACGGCTTCGGTGGAGGTCGGCAGGATCTACGACGGCCGGGTGACCAGCGTCAAGGATTTTGGGGCCTTCGTCGAGATCCTGCCCGGCAAGGACGGACTCTGCCACATTAGCGAGCTGTCGGACGAGTACGTCTCGAGCGTGGCGGACGTCTGCAAGGTGGGCGACCCAATGCAGGTGAAGGTGATCGCCATCGACGATCAGGACCGGGTGAAGCTCAGCCGGCGGGTCGCCATGAGGGAGCTGGCCAAGAAGGGGTCCGACGGGGAGAAAGCCCCCAAGTGAGCGTTGAGGACGTCAACCAGAAGCTGGTCGATCAGTACACCGAGATCGCGCGGCTGGCGGGCGGGCTGGCCCACGAAATCAAGAACCCCTTGTCGACCATCCGCCTGAACATGGAGCTGTTGGCCGAGGATCTTCGGGAGGCGCAGTCGCTCCGCGAGCGCCGGGCCCTGAAGAAGGTGGAGGTGGTCGAGCGGGAATGCCAGCGATTGCAGGACTTATTGGACGATTTTCTCAACTTTGCCAAGGTCCGCCGCCTGAAACTTGAGCCGAGTGATCTCAGCAGGCAGGTCAAGGAGGTGCTCGATTTCTTTCGCCTGAAGGCTGCCGACGCCCGCATCGAGGTGGTCGACTACCTGGCCGCCGACCTGCCCACCGTGCTCTTGGACCGCGAGGCCTTTCACGGCGCGCTGTTGAACCTGGTCTTAAACGCCCAGCAGGCCATGCCCGAGGGCGGCCAACTGGTTGTGCGGACCTACGGCACGGCCGACGGAGTGGCGTTGGACCTGATCGACACCGGCTGCGGGATGGACCAGAAGACCCAATCGCAGGTCTTCGTGGCGTTTTTCTCGACCAAGAGCGGGGGCTCGGGCCTGGGGTTGCCCACGGCACGGAAGATCATCGAGGCCCATGGCGGGCAGATCACCCTCCAGAGCGAGCCCGGCCGCGGGACGCAGTTCACCGTCAAGCTGCCGGTGCCGGCGAGGCTTTCGGGCGAAAGCAGGCGGGAGATGGAAGTCGGGAACAGCGCCGGGGAAGCGTGATCTTTGACGGACCGCCGGGGCGCCCCTACCGTGGGCGTTCGCTGTCGCGAGTCGATGCCGCATTATCGGACCCAACGTTGCAGGTCCGTCGCAATGACAACCGTTTCTGCGCGTCTTCCTTTGCGTCCCTTCTGGCATCGATCAGCGCCCCGACTTGGTCAGTCGCAATCACCAGGTTTACCTGAATCGCCCCCTTATCGAGCGATTTCACGTCAAACATTCCACAGGCGAGCATGACCGAGTGCACTACCACGTCTCTTAGGATCACCTCGTCGCTGCGCGTATCGCCTGTCGCCAGAAGCACGTCGACGTGGTCACCGGGTGAGAATCGTGCATTGTCGCGGCAGATCGGCAGCATGACGAAAGAGGTACGGAAACCTTCAGGCACGGCTGGGGGCGGTCTGCGGGACTCTTGGGGCATCAGCGGTTCCCAATACACCGTGCAATTCGGGAGCTTCTTTTGCAGGCGCTCCGCTCCCTGCCGGCTCACGTGGGTGCGGCGCAGACTTAGCGTGTTCAGAGTTCCAAGCCCTTCGAGGTGTTTCAGCCCGGCGTCCGTGACGTTCGCTCGAGTAAGGTTGAGACTTCGCAAGCCCTTTAGGCCCCGAAGGCCCTTCAGTCCCGCGTCGGTGACCCTCGTCCCGTGAAGATTGAGTTCTCGCAGGCTCTTCATGTCCTGAAGGCTCTTCAGTCCCGCGTCTGAAGCCCGCGTTCCAAAGAGGCTCAGCCGTTGAAGCCGCAGTCCCGTCAAGTGGTCCAAGTCCCCCTCGTTGATCTTGGTGCTCGCCAAGTCAAGCGAACGCAGATCCTGGTGGTTTTTCAGGCAGCGGAGTCCCTCATTGGTGATGTTGGTTTCGCAAAGGCTGACGTCGCGAAGATCGGTCAGATGCTCCAGGTGCGGCATGAGATCGGCGTCCCCGATTCTGGGTCGGCCGGGCCTAGAGTAGAAATGGACGGATAGGGCACGATCGAAGAAGTCGGGGCCGAAGAGCTTGCGGAGCCACGTCCGTCGGGGTGACGGTGGAGTTGTTGGCGGCGCGGATCCGCTCGTCTTGCGCTGGTAGTCATAAACAACCTCACCCCCCAAACGCTGAATCGCGGAGACCGCCTCTCGCCGCCTCTGGGCCTTTGTCATTTCAATTCTCAGCCAGCCGAGTCCCAGAGACGCAAGCAGCATCAATAGCATGAGAGTGCGCAGACGGAACTGAAACCAGCGGGTCCGGGACTTCGTCGTGTTCGGCGACGAGTGTTTCATTGGACTACCGACGGAACGCCTACAATGATCCGGCTGCCGATGAGCCGGAAACCCGGATTCGCCACGCGATGTACCTGGCAGGTTGCGGATACCGGCTTTTGCGGATCATCCCGACTCCCCCTTGACGTCTCGACGGTTCACTCCCCGCGTTGATCCTCGTGCAAGCCCCGCACCCACTCGCGAAACGAGCGAATCCAGGTGGTCTCATCCGTTGCATCGCGCTGATCGAGGAAGCGAGGGATCTCGGCCAGCGCCAGGAAGGGGAACGCGCGGCTTTGGGTCTGGCGGGCATAGGTGCCGTCGGATTGGAGGTGCTCGACGTAAAGCGCCTTGCCGTCGTAACGCCAGACTTCGGGGACACCAAGCCCGGCGTAGATCGGCAGCTTGTCGATCCAACTGCTGGTAATCTCGACCTCGACGGCCAGATCCGGCGGCGGATCGACAGAGAGATCGACTTCCCGGCGGCCGCGGACCCGTGGCTCGTTGGCAACGTAGTAGCATTCGTCCGCCTCAACGCCCTGCTCCTTAAGCGCGTTCTTCCAGGTCGTCGAGCCCACACTCTGAATTGGAATTTCCAGTTCCTCCGTCAAGGCTTCGATCATCCTGCCGATCAGCTTCTTCAGACGCTCGTGCTCTTTGGATGGAGACATGATTTCCAGGGTCCCCCGATCGTATGTGAAGCGCGTACCGGGATTGCTGTTGTCGGCCATAATCGCTTCGTAGGTCGACCAGGCGATGTTGTAGAGGACCACATGCCCTGCGGTTTGAATTTCCACGGTGGCCATGGCTTGTGCATCTCCAGGTCGCAATGCAGTGGTCCGCGACCAGCCGCGATGGACTCTAGCATCACCCCGCCCACGAGTATTGTAACTCCCCCGGCGGTTCAAGAGAACCCTCCCAGGACTAGGAATCCTCCGGAAACCGCAGCTTCAAGACGTAGGCTTCCCAGTCCTTCTGGAACTTGTCCATGTCCTGGCGGCCCAGTACGGCCTTGAGCGTCTCGTAGCCGGTGGGGTCCTGCTTGCGGTTGGCAAGGAAGGCGTGATAGAACTTCCGCAGCAGGCCGTGCTCTTGCAGATAGTAGCAGAGGTACCGCGCCTGGGCGTAGTTGGTGCCGTTGTCCTTCTCGTAGAAGTCATTGTCGGTCGTGGAGCAGAGGGTTTTGAAGGACGGCAGGCGTTTTTCGCGGATGGCCTGCTTCAGGCCGCCTTCTTCGCCTTCCTTGAACGGCCCCCAGCCGCCGACCAGTCGCCAGTTGGTCCGGCCCACGATCTGCCCGTCGCGCTCGTCACTCTGCTCGTAGAGCGAGCCTAGGCCTTCGTTCAGCCAGGCGGGGCACTCGGGGAAGTTGGCGGCCATGAAGGGATGGACGATCTCGTGGACCAGCGTGCCGCCGCCGGTGTGGATGTCCATGATCAGCGCCCCCTCGGTATGCGAGAAGTAGCCGTAGGGGGTGGTAGGCGCGTGGTTGAAGATGCCCTTGCAGTGTTTGCCGTAGCTGGCGGCGTCCTTGAACAGCCAGATGTCGAGGATTCGGGCGGGGTCCTTGCTGAAATAGGCCCGCTTGAGCTTGTCGACCGCCCACTTGACGGTCCCTTCGGCCCGCTGCTTGACCATGGTCGGCGATTCGTCGCCGATCACGACGAAGGGAGCTTGGATCACGATGGTAAACCCCTTGGCCGGGACCTTCTTCTTGAGCTTCATCAGGTGCTGGGCGTAGTCGGCGGCGGTGAAGATGTCCGCCGCCCTGCCCTGCTTGAGTCGATCAGGTTCGAGGCGGAGCCGGACGAGCGTCCACTCTTTGGAGTCATACTTCAACGGCCAGAGGTCCAGCAGGGTCGCCCTCTTCAGGCGGCGATAGGCCCCCTCGGCCTCGGCCGGCTCGTGGTAGATCACCTCGTCCGAGTCGGAGTCGTAGCCGAGGATCAGGCGAAAGTGCTCAGAGGCGTCGGGTTGGTCGTCGTAATGCGTGCAGACGATCGACGGCACGCCGGCCAACAGGTCGGCGTGCAGGGCCTTCCACTGGGCCTCGACGTGTTTGGCGGGGTACCGCGCGGTGGGCGGGTATGGCATTCGCACATACCCCCCACCGCCGGGTCCGGCCGCCGGAACCTTGTACCAGACGGGACCGGTCTTAAAGCCGATCTGCTGAAGGGCCGTGGTCAACTCCGTGGTGCGACATCCGCGGGCCTCCAGGGGGTCGAGGCCGGAGGAGTCGAACACGTAGTCCTGGTCGACCGGCTGGCCGAGCTTCTGCAGGTACATCGCCGCGCAGGCCTCACCGCAGAAGTCGGGCTTCTGCTGAACGTGCGGGACGTCTCGAATCAGGACGCTCCGGTAGAGGGCAGCCGGTCGTTTAGCCTCCGGCGTGCTCTTCTCGGCAGTGGCTGCCCCGAGGGGACCAGCGGGCATCTTCTCCGTCGCCGCACTGCGGACCACCACAGCTAGGCCGGCGGCGGCCACCGCCCCCAGGACTGCAAGCACCAGTTGTCGACGTCGCATGGTTGAATTGGGGGATGGATAACACTTTAGCCGAATGGCGAAGCAACCGTAGGACGGTCTTTCCAGGCCGTCAATAGTCGCGTGACGGCCTGGAAAGGCCGTCCTACGCCAGACCGATAAAGTGTTACGGGGATGGATCTTGGTGTCTTGCTGCCCTTGGGGCGTGCTCCGGGCATATTCTACCGCCGGGTGCCACGGCTGTATCAGCCGTGTTCCAGACTCCCCCACTTGGCCACGCTAGCACGGCCGACACGGCCGTGGCACGCCCGCGAGCAGTCCGGGTTGCGCGGCCGGCCCGCTTTGGTTGCGACGCAGGCAGGCGTCAAGAAGTTCCCTTTGGGCGGACGGCGCGTTATATCTGCCGACCCAGAGGAGCCTAGTGATCGGTCAAGGCTGTTTTGACGGGTGCCACGACCAACCTTCGGTCGGTGCCCGGCTTGCCCAACCGTGCTCTCGGCACTGCTGGACGAGCCAGCGGCGGCACCCAGGCGGGCCGCGCCATGGCCGGGGAGCGACCCGGAGGACAATGCTTAAGTGGCTCTTATCAAAGGAGTTATCGCCATGAATCGCCGTATCTTGCTGGTTCTGTTGCTGACGGTTGTCCTGCTGTTGGGCGGGGCCGGTTTGCAGGCAGCCGAGCGGCTGGCACCCACCGAAGGTGGGTCGCCCGGGAGGACCCCACCGAGTACCACCCAGGCATGGACGTTCGAGGAGGCCATGCAGCAGATGCAACTGAACCCCGACGACGTCTATCTCCAGTATGTCGTCCTGCAACTCGCGCACAACGAGGACAAGATCACCCAGGCCACCGGGGCGATCGAAGCCATGGACCGGCAACGGCGGCGAGGACGGGGCCCGGAGCGGCAGGTCGACCTGTTCGCGCTATTCACCGGCGCCTTGGCCGTCCAGGAGAGTCTCCAGTTGGACACGATGCGGCCAGACGCCCGGCAACCGGCCGGCGGTCTGGACAGCCGCCGCGAGGTGGTCAAGCTGTCCGAGCTTGCGGGTCCGACGGTGAAGAGCCATCCGTGGGGCAAGATGCTGGCCGCCCAGCAGGTGGCCGGCCGCAAGCCCGAGGTCTCGCCGCTGGCGATGTGCGTGCCGGCCGACCAGTATTTCATCCTCTTCCGTTCTCTGACCAAGCTGTTGGAAGGTGCCGACGCGGGCGACGTTTGGGGGGCCCACCTGCTGAGCCAGGCGGCCAAGTCGGCCAAGACGCAAGGGACCAGCCGACGGCTGAAGACCCAACTGGCCGTACAAACGGATCCGCTGACGCGGCCGTTCTACGACATGGTAGTCGAGGAGGTGGCGATCACCGGCAGCGATCTCTACTTCCGCGAAGGCAGCGATGTGACGATCCTCTTCCAGGTGAAACAGCCGGAGGTGTTTAGGCTCCGCATGGACGGCTTCTTGGCCGCGGCCGAGAAGTCCCGACCCGACGCGGTGCGTTCCACTGGCAAGACCCAGGGCGTGGACTATGTGCAGATTGCGACGCCCGACCGGGCGATCCACGCCTTCTCGGCCTATCCCAGGCCGAACCTGCACGTGAGGAGCAACTCCCGAGCGGCCCTGGAGCGGGTCCTGCGCGCAATCGCCGGCCAGCAGGGCGTGGATCGGCTGGGCGAATCGACCGAGCTCAGGTACATCCGCACGCTGATGGTCCGTGGCGACCAGCGGGAGGACGGGTTCATCTACCTTTCCGATCCGTTCATTCGCCGGCTGGTCGGCCCGGAGCTGAAACTGACGGAGCGGCGGCGGATGCTCTGCTACAACCACCTGCGGATGATCGGCCACGCGGCGATGCTCTACCGCACGCAGTTCGGCAAGCAGCCCGGGTCACTGGAGGAATTGGCCGGCACCCAGGGGGTACCCGGCTGCGCGCCGGGCGTGTTCGGCCAGGGCAAGTTCGGCTGCCCCTGCGGCGGCAAGTACGAGCTTGCGGCCGACGGCGCCTCGGGCGCATGTTCCCATCACGGCCACGCCGCCGAGCTGGTGCCCTGCGTGGAGATCCCACTTGAGCGAGTGACTGAAGAGGAGGCCCAGCAGTACAGACAGTTCGTGGAGAACTACAGCCGCTACTGGCAGAGATTCTTCGATCCGATCGCCATCCGCGTAAAGCTTACGCCGCAGCAGTACCGGGCGGAGACGATCGTGCTGCCGCTGATCGACAACACGGTCTACAGCGGGCTGGCCAGGGCCTTAGGCGGCGAGCCGGAGCCGCTGGACGCCCTGCCCGTCCCCGGGCGGAACATCTTCAGCACGGTGGTGCGGCTGAACAAGGAGGCCCTGCTGCCGGAGTTTCGTAAGCACGCGGCTTTCCCGCTGGACTTTGGCCTGCCGGGAGTCAAACAGGGGCCGGACCCCGCAATCGTCGAGGCGTTCCTGACCAAGGGGATCGGCAACCAGATCGGCCTGCACGTCTACGACGCCTCGCCGTTTTTCGATTTCAACCTGACCGCATTTCTCGGCGAGATGCTGGGGCAGTTCCGCGGGGGCGGAGGCGGGCTCGACAATGAGATCCTCCCCATCGGCTTCCTGGTGGCCTCGCTGAACTCCCCGGTGTACATCTCGATTCCGGTCCAGGACGCCCAGATCGTGGACAAGTTTCTCGACGAGCTGGACACCACGCTGGCCGCGTTGGCCCGGCAGCCGCGCGGGGTCGGCTGGATCGACTTCGCTTTCGACTTCTACCGGGTTCCGCTGGCGGGCAAGGACGAGCGGATTCGCTGCTACGCCGTGCAGTTCGGGCCGGTCAAGTGGCGGCTGTTCTTCGCGCGGATCGGCGGGGGGCTGTACGTGGCCAGCAAACAGTTCATCCTCGACGACCTGGCGGCGGCCGCCCAGAAGAAGACCGACGGCGGCCCCACCGCCCACGCCATGGTCCGCGTCCGCCCCGAACACTGGAAAGAGGTCTTGCCGGCGTTTCAGCTCGGCTGGGCCGAGAGCAGCCGGGTGGCGTGTCTGAACAACCTGGGGCCGCTCTCGTCGGTGGCCCGGGCGGTGAGTGGAGAAGGAAGAGGGAAGGGGGAGGAGGGAAGAGAGAAGGGGGAAGACGCGAGAGGGCCTGAAGTTGGAGTCTCACCACTCACCACTCGCCACTCTCCACTAGCGGAGCAGGTCCACCGCCTGGCCGACGAGCTGCACGCGGTGCACTTCTTCTGCCCGGACGGGGGCCAGTACGTGGTTTCGGCGGACGGCAAGCAGGTCACGTGCAGCGTACACGGCTCGGCGGCGGCCCCCCGGCAATTGACGGCCCCGGCGAAGAACAGCCCGATGGGCCGGCTGATCAAAGATTTCGGCGGCCTGACGGCCGAGTTGACCTTCCTGGAGGACGGCCTGCACGCGGTGGTGACGATCCAGCGAAAATGACCAATCACAGTAGTTGCAGGTTCGGATGGTCCGAGTTGGGGTGGCCGGGGTCTGGGGGCTCACTTCGTTCGACCCCAGCCACCCTCCTACAGAACCTGGAACGACTGAATCACCTCGTTCCCACGGTCCTCCGTGGGAACGCATCGTCCGCGATGCTCCGCGTCGCCACCGCCGACGCAGAGCATCGGGAAAAGGGGGTTCCCACGCCGAGCGTGGGAACCAGGAACCCAATCTCGATGCTGAAGTCTCCAACAAGAGGAGAAATACGATGCGGCGAGTTGCAAAATCAAGGGAGATCCTCGTGGTCCTGGTCTGCGGCTGTCTGATTGCTGCGATCTCTTCGGTCACGCGCGCGGGAAGCGACGACTCCGCAGAGCAGCCCAGACACCCCGGCCGGATCGCCGGCGTGGTCCTCAGCGCCGCCGGCGGCAAGCCGATCGCCGGGGCCTATGTGGGCGTGGGCGGTTTTGGCGATGCGGGCGGCAGCAACCTGGCGCGATTCCAGCAGCAAGGGACTTACGCCTATACCGAGACTGACGAAGGCGGCCGCTTCGAGCTTGCCAATCTCGCCCTGGGCAACCATCCGCTGGTGGTCACCCACGGTGAATTCGTCCGCCACGATCAACAGATCGGCCTGGGGCCGCGCCAACCCGAGGCCAAGGTCGAGGTCCGCTTAAGGCCGGCGGCGAAGATCCGCGTCATGGTGTACGATGCCGCGGGCAAGCCGATCGCACGGCCGTCGATCATCCGCCTGGAGGCCTTGGACGGGCGGGCCTTCATACCGCCCGGCCGGCAGAGACACCTCTCGGCGTTTGCTTCATCTGCCTGGACCGAAAGAAACACCACAGGCGACTTTCTGTTTAGCGAGCTTTCCGAGGGGGAATACTCGATCGACGTGATGCAAACGACCCCCACGGCCACCACGTACTACGGCGGGGTCGATCGAATGGAGGTGAAGGCAGGCGAGGCAAGGCTGGCCAAGGTCAACCCCGCAGACTTCCAGACCCACGTGAGCGTGCAGGTCCCCGAGTTTCCGGACGAGCTGCCCAAGGAAGTGCCGGCCATGGTGGTGATCAGCCGCAACGTCGGGCTGCTGGCCTGGGACGACGGCTTGTTCCATGGGCTGGAAGACGAGCGGTTGGGGCGGATTACGCTACGGGCTTTGATCTACGGCCCCGTTTCACCCGGCAAACCGTACCAGGTCGACAATCTGCCGCCGGGGACGTACTCGTTTTTCGTCGGTCCCGCTGTGGCCCTGAAAGGCGTGATGGTCGAGGTCGTTCCTGGGCAGGAAACCAACGTCGAGGTTCCCTGGGTCAAACCGGAGAAGGTGGCCGAGGTGAAGCTTTGGAGACTCAGTGAACGGGTGGAACTCCCGGCGAAGCAGTACACGGCAGAGGAGTTATGCGGGTTGCTGACGGCCGCGGCCAAGCCGGGACCGGCGTTCATAGCGCAGCCGTCTATCCGCGGCGAGACCCTCCGCCTCGGTCCCGCGAAGGCTTCCCTTTGGGAGGTATTGGAGAGGGCCTACCTCGACAAGGGATGGACCCTGGTCGAGGAGGGCGAGAAGATGCTGATCCTCGGTCCCCCGTCGAAGCCCAGCAAGCCGGCCCGCCGCAGCGGCTATTGACTCTCAGAGAACTAATGTCATGTGACGTTTAGCGGCCGACGGCACGTCGGCCCGGAAAATGCCCTCGTCGCCGTACCGGCGACGGCTAAACCATGCGACATTACTTACCTGACACTCAATAAACTGGTCTGTCCATCGACGGTTGATGGGCACATTCACCGCTTCCGTCTGCTCAGAGTTGGCGGTCGGCGTCCACCCGAAGAAGCTGGCGTACCGCCACCTCGAGATCCAGGCGGGGGCCTTGCTCAAGCGGCTGGGGCGTTGGACAATGGTGTCTGTGGCCTTGGCCACGGACATGGTCGCGGCGAGACTCGCGACTCTGTGGCAACCGCCGAAGTTGGTCGCCTCTGTCGCGAGGATCCAGAGACATGAAGATGCGATTCTACCTGCTGCTGTCGTGCGCCGCGGTGGTCTTGCTGGTACCAGACGGGGACATGCGGGCGGATCAGGTCGCGGCGATCCACCTGGCCGCGGCGGCCCTCGCGCAGAGCGCTGCCAACGGCGGCATGAGGACGTGGACCGATAGCACGGGGAAGTACAAGATCGAGGCGGAGCTGGTCGACTGCCAGGAGGGCGAGGTGCGGCTGAAGAAGGTCGGCGGCCAGATCATCTCGGTCCCCTCGAGCAGATTGAGCGCCGCGGACCAGAAGCTCATCCAGGAGATGCTGGCCGGGAAGTCCACGCCCGGCGGGGCTCCGCCGGACGTAGCGAGCTGGGTGGGAGCGGACGCGGTGATCGAGCTCACCGCGGGGGCCAAAACCCGGGGCAAGATCGTGGCAGCGGACGACCAGTCGATCAGCCTCAATGCGACCGTGGGGAGTCGCAGCTACCTGAGGAAGTATCCGCTCGATAGGATCCGCGCCGTAACGATCGGTGGGAAGCGCGAGGTGCTCAACGAGAGGGCGGCCGGCGACGCGACGCCGCGCCAAGGCGCCGGCACGGACACTGCACCAGGCGGCGACACCCGGCGGACCAGCGCCCAGGTCAGCGCCTTGATCGACCAACTCGGCAGCACGCCGCCGGACTGGTGGGATTCCGTGCCGCTGAGCTATCCCCAGACGCTCGACCTCTCCTGGCCGCAGCCGGCTCCCGAGGGATGGAACAACCAGAAGAATGTCGGCCAGTACGTCTGGGACGTGATCAATCCCAATCCCGGCAAGTGGAAGGAGGGCGTCCGCTTGATGCACCACCTCTTGAACGTCAATGAGAACCAGCCGCAGACGCGGCTTCTGGTGATGACGGAGCTGGGCCGGATGTACCACGACCTATTGCAGGATTATGCCCGGGCGGCCTTCTGGTGGCGAAAGGCGGGAGTGGATCAAGGCGACCAGACTCGATCCGGCGTCCACCTGGCGGAGTGCTACTGGAGGCTGGGCAACAAGCAGATGGCCGTGGACCTGCTGCGGAAACTGCCTCCCACCTTCGCGATGATCAAGCTCTGGGCCGATCTGGGCGAGACGCAGTACGCCCTGAGGATGGCGGAGGCCAACACCCGCGGCGAAGCGGCGGACGTGGCGTACCTATACGCGGGAGACGCCTGCCGGGTGGCGGGGCAGCATCGAAAGGCCCTGGAATACTACGAGAAGCTGCTGACCATGCCTGCCACGGGGAAAACGGCCAAACGGATCGAGCAGTACCAGCAGCGTGCGCGGGCCAGCGCCGAGGCCATCAGACTCTTCGACCTGCTGGAGCTCCGCCGCGTACCCGACGGCACCTACCGCGCCAGCAGTCCCGCCTATGCCGGGGTGCTGCACGTGGCGGTGACCGTGCAGGGCGGCCGCATCGAGTCGGTCGAAATAACCGAGCACCAGGAGAAGCAATTCTATTCGGCGTTGACGGATACGACCCGGAAGATCATCGAGAAGCAGTCGGTCAAAGGCATCGACGCGACCAGCAGCGCCACGATCACTTCCGAGGCGATCATCAATGCCACGGCCAAGGCCCTCTCGGCCGGGATGATGTAGGGAGTGGTGAGGGGGGAGTGGTGAGTGGTGAGACGGTTAGGCTGTTGGGCTATTAGACGGTTAGGCTGTTGGGAGGCTCCGCCCTCACCCCGTCACCCCCTCACCCACTCACCACTCCGTGAGGAGCCGCCATGCGTTTGAACTGGTACCTGCCGTTTCGCCGAAAGGGCAAGGCCGGCGGCCCGCCCGGCCCGGGGCCGGTCCGTCGCCTGTTGGAGAAGATCGGTCCGACGTGGGTATTCTCGCCCGTGCGGAGGGTTCTTCAGGCGGGATGCCTGCTGGCGTTCCTGGGGCTGTTCCTCTACGTGTGCTGGCCGTACACCGCTCGCCCGGCGCGGGTCTGGAGCGGTTGGCGGCCGGCGGAAGTGGATGCCCAGAGCGGCCAGGTGGTGCTGGTCAGCGAACAGCCGCAGCCCGAGCCAATTGCGCCCCACACGGTGCTCTACGTAGTGGACCGAGGTGGCCCGGCGGAGGCCGGCGCCGTGGCGTTTCGGGTCACCGCTGTGGGCCAGCGCGAGCTGACCATGGAGCCGGCCGCGCCGCTGGCGCCGGAACAGCTCGACAGGTTGGCGGCGAGTTTCGGCCCATGGTCGCTCAACGAGGCGGATCCCGTCGGTTGGCCTTCACACTACGCCGACGACCTACAGTCCAAGCAGCTCGTGCCGGCCGAGGCGTTTCTGATGCTCGACCCGTTGATGAGCATCTCGACCGCCATGGCCGTGGTGAGCGGAGAGGGGAGAGGGGTGAGGAGCGAGGGGAGAGGGGAGAGGGGCCAGGGGTCAGGGGTGAGGGACCAGGCGTCAGGGGTCAGGGGTCAGGGGCCAGGCAGTCAGAATCCAGAATCCAGTAGACGAAGGCCTCTAGCGATCATCAATCATCAATCATCAATCATCAGTTCTTCCCCCCCACCCTCTCACCCCCTCACCCCCTCACCCCCTCACCCTGTCACCCCCTCCACTCACCACTCCCCCCTCACCACTCCCCACTCACCACTCTCCACTCAGCTCTGGTGGTCGCTGGGCTGCGCGGGCGTGCTGCTGTTGGTCTGCACGGTGGTCCCCCGCGGTTTCTGCGGCTACGTCTGTCCGCTGGGTACGCTGCTCGACCTGTTCGATTGGGCATTGGGCGGGTGGGTGAGGCGGTTGCGGGTGGGGTCCGACGGATGGTGGGTTCACCTAAAATACTACCTGCTGCTGGCGACGTTGATTGCCGCGTTGCTGGGCGTGCTGCTCTGCGGCTTCGTGGCGGCGATCCCCGTGCTCAGCCGCGGCATGGCCTTTCTGCTCACGCCGCTGCAGATGGGATTCGGCCGGGGCTGGCACCAGGTGGCGCCGATCCGGCTGGGAAATCTGGTCTCGATTGGGCTGTTTCTGATCGTGCCGGCGTTGGGGTTGTTGCGGCCTCGCTTCTGGTGCAAGTACGTCTGTCCGACCGGGGCGGTCTTCTCGCTGGCAAACCACTTGCGGCTGACCCAGCGGAAGGTGGAGTCGAGCTGCATCGGCTGCCAGCGCTGCGTCGAGGTCTGTCCCTTCGACGCCATCAAGCCCGATTTCACCACCCGCGTGACCGAATGCACGTTCTGCGAGACCTGCGGTGGGACCTGCCCGGTCCGGGCGATCCAGTTCGTGGGACGGTGGCAGCGGGAAGTGGGCAGGGGGCAGGGGGCAGTGGGCAGTGGAGAGGGGAGAGGGGCGAGGGGCGAGGGGAGAGGGGCGAGGGGCGAGGGGCGGGGGGGCAGGGGCCAGGGATCAGGGGGCAGGGGGCAGGGGCCAGGCGGTCAGAATCCAGAATGCGATGGACGAAGGCCTCTATCGATCATCAATCATCAATCATCAATCATCAATTCTTCCCCCTCACCCTCTCACCCCGTCACTCCCTCCACTCCGAACTCACCACTCACCACTCACCACTCAGTCGGGCGCCGGGGCTTCCTGGCCACGGCGGTCGGAGGGCTCAGCGGCTGTCTGGGTGGGGCGGGCGCGGCTGCGCTGATCGGAACCACCGGCGCCCGGCTGGAGGCCCGCCAGTATCGGCCGGTCCGGCCGCCGGGGAGCGTTCCCGAGCCGGAGTTCCTCCGCATGTGTGTCCGCTGCGGCGAGTGCTTTCAGGCCTGTCCGAACAACGTGCTGCAACCGCTCGGATTCCAGCAGGGGCTCGAGGGCCTCTGGACTCCTCAGGTCGTAGCCGATTGGTCCGGCTGCGAGCCGAGCTGCAGTAATTGCGGCCAGGTCTGCCCGACCGGGGCGATCCGGGCCCTGCCGCTTGACGAGAAGCGGGTCGCCCGCATCGGGCTGGCCGTGGTCAACCGGCAGACCTGTCTGCCCTACGCCGGCCGCCAGCCGTGTCAACTCTGCCTCGACGAATGCGCCACCGCCGGATACCACGCCGTTGAGTTCATCCGTGTGGGGACAGAAGTGGACCCGTCGGGCCAGCCAGTCGAGGGTTCGGGCTTCCTGGCGCCCGTGGTCTTGCCCGAGCGGTGCGTCGGCTGTGGACTATGCCAGACCCGCTGTCGGGCAGTCAACGCCGCTCAGAAGGGCCTGCTTCAGGAAACGGCCATCAGGGTGGAGGCCGGCGAAGGAAAAGAAGACCGCCTGCTGAGCGGTTCCTACCGCGCCATCCGCCAACGAGAGGCCGAGAGGCGAAAAGAGGAACAACTGAAGTCGCTCCGCGACCGCGGCAAGAAGGACACCTACCTGCCCGACTTCCTGGACTGACCGCGGCGGTAAACTGGGTGAAGATGAGCAGTGGATAGTGGATAGTGGATAGTCCATGCCGGACAGCGGAGAGTGTACCGCAGATAGCCACCACTCACCCCTATCCACTATTCACTATCCACTATCCACGATCCACTATCCACTCAATTCGGAAGGACCAGCTCTCGCGTGCCCGGCTTGAGATAGGGCGCCTTGCCGGTGAACTCGACGGGCGTGTACTGTTGCTGATTTCGGGCCAGGCGATCGAGCAGTTCGCGGGCCAGGGCCTTCTCCAACGGCTCGCGGACCTCGGTCCACGGCTTGTTGCCGGGTTTGACGGCGTCGCAGCGGATTAGGTGTACGCCAAACTGCGTGGTGACCGGCTGGCTCACCTGGCCGACCTCCAGGGCGAAGGCCGCTCGGGAGAAGGCCTCGACCATGGCGCTTTGGCGGGCGATAAAGCCGAGCCGGCCGCCGTTCTCGGCGCTCGGTCCGGTCGAGTACTTCCGCGCCGCCTCGGCGAAAGACAACTTGCCCGAGGTGATCTCCCGGCGGATCGCCTCGGCCCGTTGCAAGAGATCGGCCATTGCCTCTCGCCCTGGGAATTGATGATTGATGATTGATGATTGATGAACTAGCCCCTCGCCCCTCGCCCCTCGTCCCTCGCCCCTCGCCCCTGGCCCCTCGCCCCTAGCCCCTCGTCCCTCGCCCCTCGCCCCTCGCCCCTCACTTGCCGGCCGCAGCAGGATATGGCTGACTGAGACTTCGGAGCCGTCGAATTCGCG
>Ga0315277_10001733_pt1 | contig 31168 bp, 29 predicted proteins | sample YL17G05_15_MG_FD_203695 | JGI IMG/M metagenome (GOLD analysis project Ga0315277, IMG submission 203695) | Sediment microbial communities from Yellowstone Lake, YNP, Wyoming, USA - YL17G05_15 | ecosystem: Environmental > Aquatic > Freshwater > Lake > Sediment | place: USA: Wyoming | collected...
CGGAATCTACATTCAGCCGATAGAACATAACCGTGCCTGCCATATGGAATTCACCTTCTTCTATAACCCGACCAATTCTTCAGAGAAGGCGAGGACTGCCAATCTTTACCGAAATGCTGCCCTCGCCTTGATGAATCAGGGTGCCTTCTTCACCAGACCCTATGGGGAATTGGCCTCGATGGTGTATGAGCGTGCGTCGGGTTACACCATGACTCTGAAGCGGCTGAAGAAGGTATTCGACCCAAAAAACATCATGAACCCGGGAAATTTGTGCTTCTGAGGAGGATAAGATGCCCAAAAAGCAAGTGAGCTTGGATGTGACGCAGTTAGATAATTTTGTTTACGACATGAGCCGGTGCATCAAATGTAAAGGATGCTACTGGGTAGAACACACTTATATGCCCGGGATCAAGTTCAGCACGAGGTGCCCGAGTAACACCTGGAATGACTTCGATTCTTATGGAGCCTTTGGCAAGATGAGGATCGGTACAGCGGTCGCCGAAGGGAAACTCCAGTGGACTCCGAAACTCCTGGAAATCCTTTATGCGGATCCCCTTTGTGGAGCTTGTGATGTGGGCTGTAAGAGGAATCTTGATCTGGAAATCGAGCTGTCCCTGGAGGCGTTGAGAGTCAAAGCGGTCAAGGATGGTGCGGGCCCCATGCCTGCCCACAAGAAGGTAGCCCAGAACATCGCAAAGAACCACAACCAGTTTGGTGTACCCCACGAGAACAGAAAAAAATGGTTGACCGGTGATATTCAGGTGGCTCCCAAGGCGGATGTCCTTTATTTTGTGGGCTGCTCGGCCTCCTACCTCAATCCTGAGATCGCCCAGGCCACGGCGAGGATCCTGAATGCTTCCGGCACACCGTTCATGCTCATGCCGGATGAATGGTGTTGTGGAAATACACTCTACTCCGTAGGCATGATCGATGAAGCACGAGCATTGGCGCGTCGTAACATCGAAGCCGTCAAGGCCACAGGGGCAAAGACGGTGATCACCAGCTGTGCCGAGGGCTATCGGATGTGGAAGGTCGACTACCCGAAGATGCTCAATATGGCAACAGCGGACCTGGGCTTTAAGGTACTGCATCTTCTTGAGTTCGCTGATACAATGGTCCAGAAAGGGGCTCTGAAGCTCACCAAGCCGGTGGAGGCACGATTGACCTATCACGATTCGTGTAGCATCAGCAGGCTCTGTGATCCCTGGACACCCTGGAAAGGTGAACGGGGATGGATGGGTACGGTCAGTCCAGGGCTTAAGAGGCGACGTGGCAGGGACGGTTTATACGCACAGCCGAGGAATATCTTGAATTCTATTCCCGGTGTGAGATTCGTGGAGATGCCACGAACCAGGGAGAATGCCTTCTGTTGCGGAGCAGGCCGCGGAACAAAAGAGGCCTTCCCGCAACTGGCCTCCTTCTCGGCAAAGCACCGATTGGAAGAAGTGAGGGACGTGGGCGCCGAAGTGCTCGTCTCTGCCTGCCCCTGGTGCAAGAACAATTTTGCCCAGGCCGCGAAGGAAACCGCAAATCCTGTGAAGGTGATGGATATCTCCGAGATCATTATGGCCTCGGTAAAAGGATAAGGAGGGAAGCATGGCTATCGTCAAAGAAGCGTATAAAGCATTGGAAGCTATTGTGGGCACTGAATATATATCCGACGATCCCGCGGTCTGCGAGGGCTACCGGTCCGGACCGGGAGGATACGAAGCCGGCCTTGGATATGAGAGGGTCATGACGAAGATCCCTGGAACGGTCATCTTGCCACGGACAACGGAAGATGTCCAGAAGATCGTCAAGATATGTAACCGCTACAAGGTCCCTTATGTGCCGTATAGCACGGGCTTTTACGGCCCCCGTTCCCATTGCCACGTGGACGACGAACTGTTAGTCGACCTGAAGCGACTGAATGACTTCGAGATTGATGAGAAGCACTTCTATGCCGTGGTCGGATCGGGTGTCATCTACTCTCCTCTCCAGGAAGAAGCCATGAAGCGGGGCGCCTACGTGGTGATCGGTGGAGGGGGTGCTCAAGCTTCCGTCGTTGCCAATCTCATCGGCGATGGCTGGTCGCCGTTGAGCCACCGGATCGGCCTTCCCCACCGCCGAATCCTCGGCACCGAACTCGTATTACCCGACGGTGAATTAGTGAGAATGGGATCCCTGGCTGTAGGGGAGGATCCCTTCTGGGGTGATGGGATCGGCCCGGACCTGAGGGGTATGCTCAGGGGATATACAGGGTTAAGGGGATGTCTCGGAATCGTCACGAAGATGGCCGTCAAGCTTCTCCCTTTCCAGCCAGAACGTCTTATCCCGACAGGGATTTCCCCAAACACTGCCCTGGCGCTTCCGGAGAAGCGTCTGAAATGGATTAACTATCAGATGCCCAGCAAGGAAGCCCAAATTAAGGCTATGTTCGAGATCGGCAAGGCCGAGATTGCCGGTGCGGTTACGAAGGTCCCTCTCTTCTGGCGCGCCATTGCCAAGGCCGAATGTAAAGAGGAATTCTGGGACCTCTGGGGAAAAGAGAATGAGGAGACGATCAGGAACTTCCATATCGTCCGCGTATTGCTGATAGGGTTTACCTCCGAAGAACAGATGCAGTACGACGAAAACGTGCTGAACGATATCATGAAAGAGCTCGGTGCGATCGGGAGACCGACCAAGCCCTCAGACGAATCCTGGATCAAGAACGCCGATTCAGCCGGCATGTGGTTGATGTGCGGATCGTATGTTTCTGTCGATTACGTGATTGAGACACTTTCCCAGGCAACCGTGCATGGAGAAAGCTATGCAGAACTGAAGAAAAAGTATACACCACCGCTGATGCCAGACTATGGCGACCCGGGCTGGTTCCAGAGCTTCGAGCTGGGTCACCAAGGCTACTCGGAGTTCCTCATATACTGGGATCAGGATGAGGATACGACGGGCGTCGACCATTTCTACGTCGAAACAGCAAAGATGAATATTAAGAATCGTTTTTATCCCTCCCTCCTTGGACCCCACCAACCCCTCTATTTGACCGGGCCGAAATACGGGCCGAACTACCATGAGTGGCTCTTGAAAGTGAAGGATGAATTTGATCCTCTGTGGGTTTGTCACCCACCGGTACCACTGGCCCATGATGAATTCATGGAGAAAGCGGAGTGGATGAAGCCGATCAAGGATTGGGAAAGCCCCAAAGAAATACTTAAACCACGTTGAGATTCTGCAAAGGAGTCTCATACAATAAGGGTTCAAGGGGTCTATGAGTCAAGGGTTCATTTGAGAAGAAATACTTGAACCTTTGACCCCACTGACCCCACGAATCCTTGAATCCGCAAATAACCCGCCTGCAAAGAGTTTAGAATCACAATTCAACTGCCACTTCAATGAAACATCATGGTTTAGTCAGTCAACGCCTTTCGAATCGAACAGAGCTGGGACTTCATCTGGGGGTAGCCCATGATGGGCTCTCGACAATGGACATCTGTCAAAAGGTTCACATTGGCTTCTCCGGGCCAACCATGGGGAATGCTTACCACCTCTTGGAGAATATCCTCCGTGACCAGGGCCTTAACTTTGATCTGTCCCCGATTCGATTCAACGATCATTGGATCTCCATCGTTAATTCCATATCTCTCGGCAGTTTTTGGATGAACCTCTGCATAGGGCTCCGGGTTCCTCTTTCTGAGAGCCTCGATGTTTCGATGCTGGGTATGGGTGCAAAAAAGATTCCTTGCTCCTGTGGTAAGGATGAGAGGATATAGGCGAGACAGAGGAGAGTCCTCCAGGGGGCTCTGGTCCGGTTCCCGATAAGTGGGGAGAGGATCAAATCCCTCCTTATGAAAGGTTTCTGAATAGATCTCTATCTTCTTTGAGGGAGTGGAGAAACCTTTTATTTCATAGGACTCCATCCCATATCGCTTCTCGCTATAATAGGCGCCTGCTTTCTTCTCTTCCTTTAACTCCTTGTAACTGAGGCCGCTCGATCTCAATTCAAGTTCCACTACTTCCTCATCCGTCTCCCACGGGAAGACCTCTCCAAAACCCATCCGATTCGACAACTCCTTCCAGAATCGGAACTCCGACCAGCTCTCGTACAGGGGTTCGATGGCTTTCTTTCTCAACATCAGATAAGGAATCCCATGGCATACGTTATAGCTATAAGCAAGTCCGTTCTTTTCGAGGTGGGAGCAGGCGGGGAGGACGTAATGGGCAAGCTCAGCCGTTTCTGTCATGAAGAGATCGTGAACCACCAGAAGGTCCAGTTTTTTCAGGGCCTCTCTGAAAGCATTCGAATCGGGGAGGCTGACGGCCGGGTTTCCTCCTGTGACGATCAACGATCTAATCACATCAGGAACACTATCAGGAAAACAGACCACCTGTCCGAAAGGGCTCTTTTTGCCCCAGAGGTTATAAAAAAGTCCATAGTCTTTGGCGCCAATGGGTGTCTTCTCTGTTGGAATCCCTAAACTGGTGAGTGAAAGTCTGGGACCGATCACCCATCCTCCGGCGTTATTAATGTTCCCTGTGATCGTTTGAAGGATGGCAAAGGCCCGGCTGTTCTGTGTTCCGTTTGCAGTCTGATCCTGCGTATTGGTCCCCTGAAAAATGCTTGCACTCTCAGCCGTAGCATAGAGCCGGGCAAGTTTCTGGATGTCATCTGCTGGTACCCATGTAATTTTCTCCGCCCACTGCGGAGTGTAGGGATCAATATGCGACACCAGTTTAGCAAATCCATAAGTCCAGTGTTCCACAAAATCCTTATCATATAGATTCTCTTTGATAATGACATGGATCAAGGCAAGTGCAAGGGCGCCATCCGTTCCTGGGCGAATGGGCAAATACATCTCTGCCTTTTTTGCCAGACGAATCCTCTTTGGGTCGATCACCACAAGTTTCGATCCCTTGGCCAGGTTCTCCTGAATGGCCTGGAGGAGAGGGAAATCGGACTGATCAGGATTATGCCCCCACAACAGATAGAGTTTTGTATCCATCTCTTCCACAGGATACTTTCCAAAGGTCATCTGTCTGGCACGGATGCGCATCCGGTAACAGATCCCTTCAACAGAGATGAAATTGGGACTTCCGAAAGCCCCTTTGAACCGCTGGGCCAGCTCCATCATCTCAAGGTTTTCGACGCCGATGGATCCGGAAAAGATGCTGAGTACCTCTGGTCCAAATTCCTTCTTCAAACTTTGAAGCTTATCCGCGATTTCCTTCAGGGCTATATCCCAAGTAATTCTTTTCCATCCGCCGTTGACTTTCTTCAACGGATGCTTGAGCCGGTCAGGATGATAGACCAGTTCAATGGCCTTTGCTCCCTTGGGACAGAGTCGCCCCTTATTCAGGGGATGCTCCTTCAGTCCTTCCACTTTTGTGATCCGACCCTCTTCCACCAGAACATTCGTTCCACAACTGTGGTAACAGATCGTACAATCTGTGGCGACCCATCCCGATTTTGGATCTTCCATCTTATTCATCCTCCCTGAAATATGAAATCCCTTCAGATTATTAATATATTATTAAATATTTGTAAATCAATCGAAGCCCGTCCCCTCTCATAGTGGCTTGAGGATTGAAAAAAATAAGGTTCCTCCTGCTGAAAATGGTTTTTCTGAAAATGGTTTTTATTGACAAAAGATAAATGAAATGGTAGAAGACAACACAATTAACCGAAAGGAGGTATGTAGATGAAACGGATGATAGTCATTCTAAGTTTGGTGATCGTCGGTATGGTCTTTTCCTTCGCTATAAGCGAAGCCCAGGTCAAACCGGGCTGGCCCAAGTCCGTAACCATTGGGGCAGCGCCAGTGGGCGGGACCTATTTTATATGGATGGGGGGATTTGCCAAATTGTTACATGATAAGATGGGAATTCCCGGAAATGTGGAGGTGACCGGTGGTCCTGTCCATAATACTCAATTGATCGATGCCAAGCAATTAGATTTTGGCGGGGTAACTGCAGGCCCCGTATGGGAAGGATGGCAAGGAGAGGGTTGGGCTAAAGGGAAAAAACATCAGAATACGAGAGTGATCTTTCCCATGTATACAACCTATTTTCAGATGTATGCCCTGAAGAAGTCGGGGATTAAAACCATTCACGATCTCAATGGAAAAAGCGTCGGGGTCGGTCCTATCGGTGGAACACCTGCCACTTACTGGCCTAAAATACTTGAGTCATCAGATATAAAGCCCGGAAGGATTGTCAATGCGGGATCGGGTGATCTCAACTCCCAGCTCAAAGATGGGATGCTTGATGCCAATGCACAATCAGTAGGTTTACCCTGGGTGACCATCACAGAGATTGAGACGACCCATGATGTCAATGTGCTGGGTGTACCCAGTGTCTATGCTTACAATTTCATTACCAAATATCCATACTTTGCAAAGGGGATTATGCCCAAGGGCACATACAAAAGCAATAAGGACTACGAAGTGGAAACCCTTACCTTATGGAACTTCATGGTAGTTCATAAGGATGCAAAGGAGGATTTCGTTTATGAGGTGGTGAAGAAAACCTTTGAAAATGTTGATATCCTCATTACCGCCCATAGTTCGGCTAAAGAGACGAGACCAGAATTTATCACCCTTAGCCCCACCCCTCTGCATCCTGGAGCAGTGAAATATTATAAAGAGAAGGGGATCAAAATTCCAGACAAGTTAATTCCTAAATAGATGATGCTTAAAACTGTGAAATAGAAAACGGGGTGTGCGGATGAACCATTGGAGGCAATGGTCATCCGCACATTTTTTAAATGAAAGTAGTTTACGGTCAAGAGGCACGCCTGCCTGACGGCAGTCAGGGTAGGCAGGGACACGGAACACTTTATTTTCTTCCTAATGGAGGAAACAATGACAAATGAGGAAAAAGTAGTCGATATCAAAGAGGTTGCGCATAAACTGGAAGAGATGCATATCAAAGACATCGAAGTCTCGGGTGGAAGGGAACTGACAGGCATTGTCTCCATAGCAGTCTTTGTGATCGGCCTGGCTATGAGCCTTTTCCATATCTACGTACTGACGATCCATGCCATTGACCCCTGGTATTTCAGGACGATGCATGTGGTCTTTGCAGGGGTTCTGGTCTTTGCCCTGGTGCCGGGATGGAAAGGGGCGTCGAAGGATAAAATTCATTTCATCGATTACCTTTTTATTCTCCTCGTCATTGCTCCTGCGGCATACATTTTTATTGAATTCGACGAATGGATCTACCGGGTAGGGGTTGTTCCAAATCAATGGGATTTTTTCTTCTCCACGCTCTTTGTCATTGCCGTAGTAGAGATGGCAAGGCGGGCCACAGGATGGCCTTTGGCGATTTTGTCTGGTATCTTCATTCTTTATGGCTATTTTGGTAATTACATGCCTGGCCTCTTTTATCATAGGGGATATTCCTGGCCAAGGATGATGACCTACCTCTTCAGCCTGGATGGGATATTGAGCCTTCCTGTCCTGTCTTCTGCACACTATATCTTCCTTTTTGTCCTGTTTGGAGCATTTGTGGAGGCATCAGGAGCAGGGAAGTTTTTTGTTGATTTTGCCCGTTGTGCAGCAGGCCGTTTAAGAGGGGGGCCGGCAAAGGTCTCCATCATTTCAAGCGCTATCATTGGAACAGCCTCGGGTTCTTCAGTCGCGAATGTGGTAGTGGATGGGGTCTTCAATATCCCCCTCATGAAAGCAAGTGGTTTCCGAGCTGCAACAGCAGGAGCAATAGAGGCCATGACCTCCACAGGGGGACAGATCATGCCTCCGGTCATGGGCGCCGGGGCCTTTCTCATGGCAGAGATTCTGGGCATGCCCTACTCTAAAGTGGCTTTGGCAGCAGTGATCCCAGCCCTAATGTATTACACCTCTTCTTATTGGATGATCGATTTCTACTCCGCTTCTGCTGGATTAAAGGGGATGAAACGGGAAGAACTCCCCATCTTCAGGAAAATCATGGTAGAAAAAGGCTACCTTCTCGTCCCGATCATCGTCTTACTGATTTCTCTGATGGTGTTGATGTACTCCCCTTATCGTTCTGCCATGTATGCGATCATCTCTCTCATTATCGTGAGTTGGGTGAGCAAAGCGAGCCGAATGGGTTTTAAGAGTGTTGTCAATACGCTTGCAAAGGGAGCAAAAGGTTCGATTGAGATTGCAGCCACCTGTGCCGCCGCAGGGATTATTGTCGGCGTTCTTACCCAAACCGGATTGGGGATGAAATTTGCGATGATCATCATCAACTATTCCGGAGGAAGTCTTCTTTTGGCTTTATTCTTTACCATGCTCATTGCAATCATCCTCGGAATGGGGATGCCTACGACAGCGGCCTATGCAATCTCGGCCTCGGTATTAGCACCAGCTTTGATTCAATTAAAAGTGCCTGCTCTTGCCGCTCACCTTTTCATCTTCTACTTTGCATGTCTTTCTGCCCTGACACCTCCTGTGGCTCTGGCAGCTTTTGCTGCTGCGGCCATTGCCAACGCAAAGACCTGGAATGTAGGGTGGCTGGGCATGAAATTTGCTATTGCCGGGTTTGTTATTCCTTACATGTTTGTCTATGGTCCTGCCATGGTTCTCATAGGGAGTCCAGGGGAGATAACCATTGCTGTCATAACAGGCCTATTAGGAACGATGGCGCTCGGAGCTGCTGTTCAGGGATGGTTATTAAGAAAGGCAGGTTGGATAGAACGTGGAATATTATTGGTTGCTGCTCTATGCCTAATAAAACCGGGCTGGGTCACAGATTTAATCGGTCTGGGATTGCTCATCATTGTTGCCGGTTATCAATACACAAAAAATAGGAAAGGATAGTCACCCTCAAAGGACGAATTACCCGAATGACAACGAATTTCACGAATAAAACCTATTCGTGTGATTCGCTTCAATTCGTGCTATTCGTTTTTATTTTCTAGGAGATGATGAAAACATTTCATCGAATTGCGGTCATCCCGGGGGACGGGATTGGAAAAGAGGTGGTCTCAGAGGGTATCAAATGTTTAAAAGCCCTTTCCGAGATCTTCGAGAATATCGAGTTTAAGTTCGAATTCTTTCCATGGAGTAGCGAATATTATTTACAGCACGATAGGATGATGCCTGTAGATGGCCTCGAGGTCCTGAAGAATTTTAACGCCATCTATTTGGGCGCGGTGGGAGACACGAGAATTCCAGACGATGTGACCCTTCACGGACTTCTCCTTCCCATCAAATGGGAATTTGACCTCTACGTGGGCCTCCGTCCTGTCTATCTCTTTCCAGGAATAGAATCCCCACTGGCCAATATCTCCGGGGATGAGATTGATATCGTCGTCGTCCGGGAGAATACAGAGGGAGAATATTCGAATATCGGTGGGATTGTCGGGATCGAAGAAAGTGAGTTGGCTATCCAGAGCGGCCTCTTCACACGAAAGGGGATCGAAAGGATCATCAGATTTGCCTTCGACTTTGCCAGAGAAAAAGGCAGGAAGAAGGTCACCTCCATTACCAAGTCGAATGCCCAGCGATATGGGATGGTCCTCTGGGACAAAATCTTTAAGGAGGTCTCAGCCGGATATCCTGAAATCCGAACCGAATCCAAACTAATCGATGCCGCCTGCATGGATGTCGTTCGGAACCCGCGGGGTTATGATGTGATCGTCGCCTCCAATCTCTTTGCGGACATCCTTTCAGACCTAACCGCCTCTGTAACAGGGGGCATGGGTCTGGCGCCAGGAGCAAGTTTCAATCCAAAGGATAAAACCTCTCCCGGATTTTTTGATCCAGTCCACGGCTCTGCACCGGATATTGCCGGAAAAGGCCTTGCCAATCCTGTTGCGGCGATCCTTACGGCAAGAATGATGCTCGATTATCTGGGGGAAGCAAAAGCAGGTGACCTCCTGTACCGGGCGGTCAGGAAGAATTTGGCTGAGAAAAAAGTAAGGACGATTGATCTCGGAGGCCACTCAAAGACAGCTCAGGTCGGAGACGATATCGTCAGAATCCTCCGCTCCTTCCCGTAGCATCCCCTCCTGAAAATCAATCTTAACGTTGCATTAAATCGGTTACGGTTACAAAGCCCGTTTGATGTATCGTTGGTCTTATAGTCTTATGGTCGTATAGTCGCATAGTTTGAGATAAAAATGCTAATTTACTATAAGACTATCTGGCTATAAGACTAACTGACTGAGAAAACGGGCATCCTTACCGTTGCCGTTACCGTTGAACGAACTCCTCATTTTCTGACCAATCCTAAAATCAACTCATATTCCCTTCAATGGAACGGGTGATTTCCCGGGCGGTTTTTTGAATCTCCAGTATGGCCATTTCCACCTTCTGGTCATTGAGGCTCGAAGTAAACCCTACGGCCCAGATGGCAGCAGGAGGAAGGGAGCCGATTTGAATAGGCACCGCAATTGCTCTTACGCCTACAAGATACTCCTCATCGTCAATCGCATAACCCCTCTTCTTCGCCTCCTCCACTTCCCTTAAAAATTTCTTAGGGTCCGTCACCGACCTTGAAGTAAATTTTACCAATCCCATCTTCTGGATGATCTCCCTTGCCCTCTTCTCGTCAAGCAGACCAAGAAAGACCTTTCCTGTTGCGCCTGCAAGGAGCGGCAACCTGGTTCCTGGAGGCGAGGTGATCTTCATCTCATTATGAGACTCCACGACATCCAGGATGGTAATATGATCTCCGTTCATAATGCCGAGGAAGATTGTCTCCCCGACCTTTTCCATCAATCTTTCCATTGGGCTTCTGGCGATCTCTCTCCATTCGATTTTCCCATAGGTCTTCCTTCCGAGTTCCAGCAATGTATATCCGACATTGTATCTCTTATCAACGGGATCGCGGACCAAAACTCCCAACTCTTCGAGAGCGGAGGTGATTCCATGGACGGTGCTCTTCCCTATTTTTAATTGTTTTGCCAGTTCGCTCACGCCAAGGCCGGAAGGAGAATCGGCGACGGTATGAAGAATTTTAAAGGCTTTTTTGACCGAGGGGGCCGAATAGGTGCTCTTTTTCATCCGTTCACCATATTGAACTCTTTCGACTAAAATACAGGATTTGTTCCTTCTTTGTCAATAGATGTTCCAAAATATTCCTAATATATCTTGACAAGATGGGGGTATGTGCTATGATTAGCCTAATTCTGGTTGTTCATTATGAAGAACAATCTTAATCGGGAGACTTAAGGATGGGAACGGAATCGGTTCAGCCGATAAGAAGTGCGAAGTATTTTAGGCCTCAGCAGGAATGGAAGGAAATTATTGCCATCTATCTCTATCTCGCAGGGATGGGAGCCGGATCATTTATAATCGGCATCCTCGTCCACTGGATGGGGGCAGAATTAAATCCGTTGTCCATTCCTTTTATCGAACTTTTCGGTGTCCGTCTCGACCTCGCAAAGTTTCCGATCTTATGGGGGCCGATCATAGTCTCCATCGGCGCCCCCTTTCTCATTTTTGATCTGGGGATCAAATGGAGGTTCATGTATGCCTGCCTGAATCCTCGAACCTCATGGGTGGCCCGTGGGTTTATCATCCTCTCCATCTTTATCGTCCTTGGACTGCTTATCCTCGCAAAGTCTCTTTTCCCTTTTAAATGGCTTTATCCGGAATCTGGCCTCTGGCTCATCCCGGAGGGCATTGCTTTTGCCTTTGCTTTTGGAACCGCCCTTTACACCGGTATCCTTTTAAAGGCGACGAAATCGGTCCCTTTATGGAATACCCATCTCCTCCCTCTTCTCTTTCTTGCATCCGCACTCTCCACCGGATCGATGTCCATCATCCTCTCCACTCTCGGAACCGGCCTGCTTTCCTATAACAGCGAGGGGATGAAGGTCTTAATGATCGGGGAGCAGATATGTGTGGTGCTCGAAGGGATCGTCCTTTATCTCTTCCTCTCCCGCAGATACAGGGCTTCGGAACAGGGAAAGGATTCGGTTCGCCTTCTGATGACGGGCAAATTGCGGTATGTCTTCTGGCAAGGCATCATCCTTCTTGGTTTTGTTTTTCCAATCGTTCTTGAATGGATATCCAAATATTACCACAATTCTGCGCTATTATTTATTGCCGGCCTCTCCCTCTTAACAGGCGGTTTCTTTCTGAGGCTGGGTGTCCTGCACGCAGGGATTAAAGACCAGATCCCGATGCAGCGGTTGATGGAAATCCAATATGATATGAAGCGGGTGCATTAAGGAGACCCAAATGGACCAAAAGGTACTGGTCGTTGATCAGCAAAAATGCACGGGCTGCCGTCAGTGCGAGCTGGTGTGCTCGGTTTATCATACCGGGGCAAGCAACCCGAGTCGTTCCAGGGTCAGAGTGGTTAAGTGGGAACAGGTGGGGATCTACCTCCCCATGACCTGTAACCATTGCGAAAAAGCCTTCTGCGTCGAGGTTTGTCCGACCAAAGCCTGTCACAGAGAACCTGAAAAGGAGAACCGTGTGGTCATTGACAGGAATCTCTGTATCGGATGCAGGACCTGCATCATCGCCTGCCCATTTGGCCAACCTTTCTTTGATGCCCAGGAGCGGGTCACTGTAAAATGCGACTATTGTGACGGTGATCCGCAGTGTGTGGCCTTTTGCAATGTCAAAGCCATCTCTTTTGTGGATGCTGACAGAGTTCAGATGGCCAAAAAACGGGAGGCCGCCAACAAATTGGCCGATCTTCTGAAGCAGGCAAGAGGATAAACACCAATTTCCAAATTCCAATAATCAAATAATCCCCAATAACCAATATCCAATGATCAAACATTTGGGGATTATTGGTGATTGGGTCATTGGTTATTATTTGGAGTTTGGAATTTGGGTATTGGGTATTGGAAGATGGAGGGATACCATGCTGACACCGGGTGAGCGGGAAAGGTATGACAGACAGATCATGATCGAACAGATCGGTCCGGAAGGGCAGGAAAAGCTCAAACGGTCCCGGGTGGTCATTGCCGGCGCCGGCGGGCTCGGCTCTCCAATCGCCATCTACCTGACCGCTGCCGGAATAGGAATGATTCGATTGATTGACCACGATCGGGTATCGATGAGCAATTTGAACCGCCAGGTCCTGCACTGGGAAGAGGACGTCGGGAAAAAGAAGGTTCAATCTGCCGCAACAAAATTGCGAAACCTAAACCCAGGGGTAAAGATCGAAGCGATCGAGGAAATGATAACCGAAACCAATGTTTCCCGTCTGGTGGAAGGCTGCGATGCTATCGTTGATGCGATGGACAACTTGCCGACCCGATACATCCTCAATCGCTGTGCGATCGAAAAAAATATTCCGTTCTTTCATGGAGCGGTGAATGGCTTCGAGGGAAGAGCCATGACCATCCTCCCCGGAAAAACAGCCTGCCTGAGGTGCATGTATCGGGGTTCGGTGCCGGGAGAGAAGTTTCCTGTCATTGGCGTCACTCCCGCAGTCATTGGAAGCATTCAAGCCACGGAGGTGATTAAATATCTTTTAGGGATTGGGCAACTTCTGACCAATCGCTTACTCATGTATGATGGGTTGGAGGCTGTTTTCACTGAATTTGCTGTCAACCGAAACCCGGATTGCGATCACTGCGGGTCTCTCGTTCAAAAGGAGTAGACCATGCCTGTCAAGGTGCACATTCATGCAACGCATCGACGATTTACCAATGGCCAGGAGGTGGTGGAGGTAGAGGGAAACACTGTCGGAGAATGTTTGAACCACCTTATCCAGCAGTTTCCGGGAATGGAGAAAGCCATCTTTGCCAGAAAAGATAGACTCCATAACATCGTTGAAGTCTATTTAAATCATGCTAGCGCCCACCCCAATGAACTCGTCAAATCCGTCAGGGATGGCGACGAGATTCATCTCATCATCATGCTCGCCGGCGGATAAACCCATCAGTTGCAAAAATAACAATATCGAAACCGGGCGGGGGTGCTGGGCGGCTTCGCCGGGAAGTCGCCGCACAATGCGGCGGGTATTTTCCCAAAGCCTTGCTGCGGCACCTTTGGAAGTTAGCTACATGCGTTTTTAGGCAAAACAGGGACTTCACCTAAAGTGAGATCCTCTGTAACCCTTGATTTTTTAAAAATCCGCAATTGCAATGGTTTGGAAGTACCCCTGCCCGGGTTCGATGTTGCAACATCTGGGTAAACAGTGGATGCTCTGGAGCCTGTTTCTGTTCGCTTGCATCTACGGTTCTTTCCGACTATAATCCCCACATGATCAGATACAAGCACGCTCTCGCCCTGAACCCGTATTTCGGGGATTCCACCGCACTCATTGGGCTTTTCCCTCCGACCGGCCTTGAGTACATCTCCGCAAGCATGAAAAACCTGGTCGGTAAGGTGACGCTTCTCGACCTTCGACATGAGAAAGCCTACCAGGATCCGAAGGTGCTCAGCAAGTTTATCAGGAACGAGATCGATCTTCTATGCGTCAGCATCCGATGGGAATCAAGGTTTGAAAACGTCTGTAATTTCCTCTCCCAGCTGCCTCCTGAGGTCTGCACAATCGTCGGGGGGTACAAAGCAACGGAGGAAGTTGAATATCTGTTTAACTGTTGCCCGAATATTGACATGATCGTACGAGGTGAGGGCGAAGAGATCATCAAACAGGTTGTCACGGGGATTCCGTACAAGGATATCCGTGGACTTTCCTATCGGGAGAACGGAGGAGTCGTCCACAACGAAATCCATCCTCTGCCTGACATCACTCGTATTCCATTTCCTGACCGGTCCCTGAGAAAGCATGATTATTGCCTGGTTAAGCACGGTGTTCGACTTAGCAGCCACAAGTTCGACACGGTACTGACAACGAGGGGATGTCCGTTCAAATGCAAGTTCTGTACATTCAGTCTTAATCCACTCGGCCAGAAAAGGAGCTACACGGAACGACCGGTCGAATCGGTCATCGAAGAATTGAAGACGGTTACAGCCGATGTCGTGCTTTTCAGCGATGACAACTTCTTCACGAACCCGAAGAGGAGCGAACAGCTTTGCGATCTGATTATCGAGAACAAGATCAAAAAGATCTTTGTTGTCCAGGCCCGGATTGACATCGCAAAGCATCGCAGGGTCCTCGACAAGGCAGAGAAAGCGGGTTTCAAAGTCTTCCTGATCGGGATCGAGTCGCCGCACGACCGGATCTTGAACCAGCTTCAAAAGGGCATCACCCAACAGGAGGTTCGGGATGCGTTTGCGGTCCTGACGCAGTATGACTTCTATCTGCACGGGTACTTCATCTACGGGAACATCGGTGAGACGGAAGAAGAGATGCTTTACATCCCGAAGTTCGCGAAGGAGATCAAGCTGGATTCCATCAGTTTCCAGAAACTCCGTGTCGAGAGGTTCTCGCCACTAAAGGAAGTAGTCGAAGAAACACCGGGTTACTACTACAAACGTATCGGCGGTTCCGTGTATTCGGACCATTACGGGCGCAAGGAACTGAAACAAATCCGGAACCGGATCCGGTCGGCGTTTTACGATCTACCGCAGGTCATCCATATCATCAGAAAAGCCCGGCGAATTGGGCTTTTCAGTGGCCGTGACTTGATGGATGCTTTTTTTAAACTACCTCTTCTCATGTATGGATTGGCCAGACGAAAACTCAGAAAATGAGGATGTTCGTCCTGAACGCGATACAGGGCCAGGCTTGCAAATCCGGAATGACAAAATATATAAAACCTAAATTGAGCGATTTATTATCCTAAATGTAGCCGCAACCTTTAGGTTGCGTGATTTTATCGGAAATGATTTCTCACCCAACGGGTGAGAGGAAACCGCTCCGTCTCACACGGAGCGGCTACAGGTTCCTTTCAAAAGAATCACTCAATTTAGACAAAATTATTTCTGAGAGACTACACTTACGCCCACCCTTATGAACTCGTCAGACCTGTAAAAGATGGCGACGAGATTCATCTCATCATCATGCTCGCCGGCGGATAAAGTTGACATTGAAACCAAAATAGTATAAATAAGATTTCTAACAAAGCCCAGAAATCTTTAATCATGAGAGCAAAAGGAATTTTTCCGAGCTCTCAAATGATTCCTTAATTTTATGGAGGGATAGAAATGGCGGAGTGTCCTGTTTGCGGGGTTGAATTCAAGTTGGTTGAGGGCACGGAGAAGGGAGAGATTATCATCTGTGGGGACTGCGGCTCCGAACTGGAGGTGACAGGCAAAGACAGTGTTCAGGAGGCCCCTCAGGAGGAGGAAGACTGGGGCGAGTGATCATTTGGCAATAGCGCGGCACATCGCCGCACCCACCTTGAGAGACGCCTACCGGAAACCGACTCACAACTTATTTGAACCCTGAAGCAGGCTTGAGGAAACCTCGTGGAACATCGGGTTTTAGCTTTTCGCCACCGCTGGAGTTGAGAAGATGAGAGTAGGATTAATACATTCCATTATCAGAAAAGAGGAGAAACTCCTCCTGGACGAATTTCGCAGCCGCCCCGGCGTCGAGGTAATAGGCATCGATGACAGGGAAATCGTCTTCAATCTTCACAAAAACAACTATTCTTTCGATGTGGTCATCGAACGATGCATGAACCATTCGAGGGCCATCCACGCCATTAAGGTCTTCGAGGACTTCGGTATCCCTACGATCAACACCTATCAGGTGGCCGAGATCTGCGGGAGCAAGTTCCTGACCACGCAGGCTATCATCAAGGCCGGCATCCCTACGCCCCGCTGTTATCTTGCCTTCACCCCTGAATCTGCCCTGGCGGCCATGGATGAGCTGGGCTACCCCTGCGTCATCAAGCCGAATACCGGTTCGTGGGGGAGACTGCTTTCGAAGGTCAATGATCGCGATGCGGCCGAAGCGATCCTGGAGCATAAAGAGGTCCTGGGGAGCTATCACCATTCCATCTTCTACATCCAGGAATATATGGAGAAACGCGGCCGAGACATCCGGAGTTTCGTTGTCGGTGATCGCTGTATCTGTGCGATCTATCGTCACTCCGAACACTGGATCACCAACACGGCCCGTGGAGGAAAAGCCTCCAATTGTCCGGTGACGGATGAGCTTCACGACATCTCCGTCCGGGCCGCCAAAGCGGTGGGAGGAGGCGTTGTGGCCATTGATCTCTTTGAGACCCCGGAAGGACTCTCGGTCAATGAGGTCAACTATACCATGGAATTCCGAAACAGCATCGATACGACCGGGGTCAATATTCCGGCCAAGGTCGTGGACTATGTTTTGGAGGTGGGAAAGAGATGAAGGTCTCGATCGTTGGCGCATCCGGTTATGGCGGCGGGGAGCTTCTCAGGCTTCTCCTAAATCATCCTGATGTGGAAGTCCATCAGGTGACTTCGGAAAGAAATGCCGGAAAGCCGGTTACAAGAGTCCATCCGAACTTCCGCAAAAGGACATCCCTCGATTTCTGCACGGTCAAAGAGCTTGAAAAGGTTGATCTCCTCTTCGTCTCCCTTCCCCATACCCAGTTCATGCAGAGGTTTGATGAGTTGAGCGGCCTGGCGGAGAGAATCGTGGACCTCTCGGCTGACTTCAGGCTCAAAGATATTGCCGCCTATCAGAAATGGTATGGGGTGGAGCATCCCCGCCCGGACAAGCTCTCCGAGTTCGTCTATGGAAACGTGGAACTCCATCGGGACGAGATGAAGAAGGCCCGTTACATCAGCGGCGCAGGATGCAACGCCACAGCCACCATCCTGCCCCTCTGGCCCCTTTTTAAACTGGGCGTGGTGGATACGGCCCTGCCCGTTGTTGCCGAAGCCAAGTGCGGTTCGTCGGAGGGAGGCAATGCCGTGAGCGAGGCTTCCCACCATCCGGAGCGGAGCGGTTGCGTCCGCTCCTATAAACCCACCGGACACCGTCACATTGCGGAGATGGAGCAGGAGCTGGGCCACCGCATCTATTTTTCTGCCACATCGATTGAGATGGTGCGGGGAATTTTGGTCACGGCCCACCTCTTTGTGAAGCCGGAGATCACGGAAAAAGATATCTGGAAGGCCTATCGTCAGGTCTATGGACAGGAGCCTTTCATCCGGATCGTCAAGGAGAAGCAGGGCATCTACCGTTTTCCCGAACCCAAGATTCTTGCCGGCACCAATTACTGCGACATCGGTTTCGAACTAGATGGGAACAGGCTTGTCGTTGTTTCAGCTATCGACAACCTGATGAAAGGCGCGGCCGGACAGGCGGTTCATGCTATGAATGTGATGTGTGGCTTTGAAGAAACAGCAGGTCTATCTTTTGCCGGCCTCCACCCAGTTTAGATAGAAAATAGGTTTCGTCCAACGGTAACGATGCCCGTATCGTTAAATCGAAAATGACGTTTGTCGTTGTCGAGGCTCGTATCGAGACTCGTGAATTGAATCTGGATGCTCGAGCTTCGTTGGTCGAGTCTCTTGCTTCGATACGAGCATCGTCACCCTTAACCGTTTAACGATTAATCCAAACGGGTTTCGTAGCCGTAACCAAAAACCCAGAAGTATTTCAATTGGGCGCAACAGAATTGAAACCTTATGTGCAGACTTCTCGTCATTCGATCACAGAAACAGTTCAGCCCTGCGGATTATCTGACCCCATTTGCTCTCATTGCCCGAAACAGCAAGGAATATCAGGGACACGGCTGGGGATGTGCATGGACGGATGATGACCGAAAATGGCAAATCTATAAAAATATCCGCCCTGTCTGGGAAGACAACCCCTCCCGCTTTCCCCGCACCTCCCTTCTCGTTGCCCATGCCCGCAGCGCCTTTGAGGATAGGGATATCGTCGTTGAGAACAACATGCCCTTCACGGATGGGGAAAGGGTCTTCATCTTTAACGGTGAACTCAGAGGGGTGAAAATCAAGGAGCAGGGACGGATTGGAGCGGAGAAGATCTTCAACTTCATCCGTCGCTTCGATGCGGGAGATACTCTGGCCGCACTGAGAAAGGCGGTTGATCTCATCAGAAATCGAACCAGGCACATCAGGGGCATGAACATCATACTGGTAAAAGAACGGTCCATCTATCTCTCCGCCTTTTTTACCGGTGACGAGGAGTACTTCACGATGCGATATAAGGAAAGCCCTGAATTAGTGATCTGCTCGGAAGCCTTTCCTTCTGAAGAAGGCTGGCAGAGCATTGCCAATGAAACTGTGAAGGCATGGTAAATGATTAGTAATGCTTCGGTTATGAAGAAGTACTTGGCCAGAAAGGGTCGGAAGGTTCCCCTTCCAAAACCTTGTAAAGCGATCATAGAGGTTATGGGAACCAGCCATCCTGCCCTTTCCATGGTGGGTTTAGGAAACGAACCTATGCCGGTCAACGAATAGAGGTTTCGCTTCAAGGTTTTTCCAGAAGAACCTCCCGACCCTTGTGGGGTGACGTAAATGATCATTATTAAGATCGGCGGAGGAGCCGGAATCAATCTTCAGGGGATTATCCAGGATCTGGCGCAACTAAGGGAGAAGTTCATCATCGTCCATGGCGCAAACGCCCTCAGAGACAAACTGGCGGAAGACCTTGGCCAGCCCAAGAAGGTCGTCACCTCGGTCTCCGGATACTCGAGCGTATATTCGGATGAGAACCTGATCGATCAGATGATGATGGCTTATGCGGGTGCAAGGAACAAGCGAATCGTCGAACTCTGCCACCAGCACGGCATCAACGCAGTAGGACTCTCCGGCCTGGATGGAAAGGCGGTCCAGGGTGTCCGAAACAAGGGAATCCGTGTCTACCAGGACGGTAAGCTGAGAATCCTTCGGGATTACTCAGGCAAACCCGAAACTATCAACAAGGGTCTCCTCGATCTCCTTCTCGATCACGGCTATGTTCCAGTGCTCACGGTTCCAATTATTGACGAGCAGAATCGCGCTATCAACACGGAAAACGACGACGTCGTGAGAGTTCTTCAGAAGGCCATGCGTGCCGATACTGTGATCAACCTGATCGAAGCCCCGGGATTCCTTGAAAACAAGGATGATGAAGATAGCTTGATCAAAAGGATCCCCGTGGCGGAGCTCGAGAGCAGGGAGCAGCAGGTGGACGGCAGGATGAAGCGGAAGATGCTGGCAGTCAGAAAGCTCTTTGAGCTTGGAGCAAGCAGGGTGATCATCGCGGACGGCCGTGGGGTCCATCCCGTGGCAGACGCCCTTTCAGGAAAAGGAACGGTCATCGAATGAATCCCCTTGACTTAATCAGTCCGAAAGACCTTGAAGACCAATACGAGCTCCCCGTCTACCCTCGCCGGGATATCGTTCTGGTCAGGGGCAAAGGCTCAAAACTCTATGACGACCGGGGACGGGAATATATCGACTGCGCATCCAATGTCGGGGTCTCTAATATCGGCCATGGCAGAGAGGAAGTGGCCAGGGCGATCTACGAGCAGTATCTGATTCTGTCAAACTGCTACGGTGTGTTCTATAATCCGGTCCGAGCCAGGCTTGCCGAAAAACTTATCTCCCTGACCCCTCAAGGGCTTAAACGGGTCTTCTTCTGTAACTCCGGTGCAGAGGCTGTTGAAGGCGCCCTCAAGTTCGCACGTGCAAGCACCGGGAAAAGCGAGATCATCGCCGCCATGAGGGGCTTTCACGGTAAGACCTTCGGCGCTCTTGCTGCCACATGGGGAGAGGAATACCAGAAACCTTTCGCACCGATGATGCCGGGGCTGAAACATGTGCCCTTCAACAACTTTCAGAAGTTGAGTGAAGCGGTCAATGAAGAGACGGCTGCGGTTATTCTGGAGCTCGTGCAGGGAGAAGGCGGAGTCCGGGTCGGGGACAAGTCCTACTTCCAGCAGGTCCGGGAACTTTGTAATCAAAAAGGATGCCTTCTGATTCTCGACGAAGTGCAAACAGGTTTTGGCAGAACAGGGACCCTTTTTGCGTGCGAGCAGTTTGTGGAGCCGGACATGCTATGCGTGGCCAAATCGCTCGCAGGAGGCATCCCTATGGGAGCTGTGCTCTGCTCGGATGCAGTCCGTGTCCCTGTCAAGAGCCATACTTCCACCTTCGGAGGCAACCCGCTTGCCTGTGCGGCTGCCCTTGCCTCTTTAGAGGTCATCGAACGCGAAGGCCTTACGGAAAAGGCAAAGACTCTGGGAGAATATTTTTTAAGGGAACTTCGGACGATTAAAAGTGAGAAAATCAGAGAAGTTAGAGGCCTCGGCCTCATGATCGGCATCGAACTGAAGGAGAAGGCCGGTCCTTATGTCCAGCGCCTTATGGATAACGGGGTGATCGTGCTCCTTGCAGGCGCCACGGTGATCAGGCTTCTCCCTCCTCTCGTCATCACCAGGGAAGAGATTGATATAGTTTTATCCGCATTGAAAGAGGCGCTCGGTTGATGGAAGGTAGGAGATAAATATTTTTAAAAGCATCAACTTCTGACTTCGCAAAACCAAAGCCTCCTTGAGCTTCCGATTCTCTTCCAAACTTCGCAGGGGCAGAAGACCATCAGATCTTATAGGTAGCAAGCGTTTCGGTAGCAAACAACTCCTCAGGGCGAAGTCTGCGTCTGGAGAGGCCCTGCTCATGGTGGTAGCGCAGAAATGTCTCGATCGCGTGCCGGTTGGGCTCGAAGCCATAAGACCACCAGTCGTGCCCCATGTTTTGCCGCAGCTCTTCGACGTGGGCGGTGAGCCAGGGCAACATGGTCTTGAGTGCCGCAGTTTCTTGGAAGTCTTCGTAGACGAGACGCTGGGATTCCACAAAGGCTTTGTACAACGACTGTGCGACCCATGGATGCGCACGGTAGATGTCACGGCGAACCACGACCGTGTGCATGATGGGGAAGATCTTGGTCTTCGAATAGTAAGCGCGTTCGACCTCAGAGTAATTCTCGAAGAGGCGACGCACGTCCTTCGGTCTCGACACAAATGTCGATGGGATCCGAGGAGCGTAGATCGCATCAAGCTCTCCATCGGCGAGCATCTGCGAAAGCGTTTGATTCGGCCCGATGCGCCGAATCTTGATCTCTGGCGGCAGGTCGAGGGCGATCTTCTCTTCGCGGCCGGGCTGTTCCTCCCCTCCAATCCAGTACTCGACGGCAGTGGGTGCAACGCCGTATTCATCGGATAGGATCCCGCGGATCCACACCGGCGCTGTCAGCTGGTACTCGGGATTCCCCACCCGTTTGCCAATCAGTTCCTTCGGTTCACGAACTCCGCTTTTCGCCGAAACGAAGATCGAACCGTGACGGAACACCCGTGACGGGAAGATCGGGATTGCAATAAAAGGAGGATCATCCCGGAACAGCGAAACCGTGTATGACGATAAGGACATCTCCGCTGCCTCAAACTCCCGGTAGCGCAGCATTCGAAAGAACGTCTCTTCAACTGGAAGGTTCAAGTACGTCAACTCGATGCCATCCGGCTGGACCGAGCCGTCAGCGAGCGCGCGGGTGCGGTCGTAATTCCAGCAAGCGAGCGTCAGTCTGATTTTCGACATTTCCGTTCCTATATTGACATCATAAGATTATGAAGTTGACATTTTTTTTTAATTTTGTTGTAATTCATTACCATTTAACCTTAAAGAGGTTTCTATGTCAATATGGACGTCCGGCATTAAATAAGAGAGCTCTGAAAAATCGCTTTTCGCTCTCTTAATCAGAGATTTCTGGGCTTTTTCAGAAATCTCAATAATAATGAGCATGGCATAAGGTGAATGAATCACTTCGTTAACGGTGGTTGAGTAATCAAATCTTTTCTCATAGGAGGACTTTTTGTGTTATGACTACCCAACAAGGGATCCCTAAAGGAGCTGCTGTCGCAATCAATGACTTAATAGATCATTGTGCCAAAATCAAGGCTGGGCAGGAAGTTCTCTTGCTTGCACATATTGATGGGCTTTATGGGGGAGACAATCTTGTTGACGAAGAAGCCATTTCCTGGATTCAGACTGCCATCCAACTGCGAGGTGCTAATGCTTCGGTTCTCTGGATAGATGAACCGGCCAAGCCTCACGCTTGGCGACTACCCCCTATCGTCAAGGCTGCCCTGGCAGCTTCTGATGTTTTTATCAATAACTCTTTTGACATTGTCTTTGAAGAACTGGTTGAGCTTAAGCAGTTTCTCTGGGAAAAGAAGCTGCTCATGGTCCGTAATTTTGCTGTGACCGCACCCCTCCTTTGCACTGCCTGGGCGCAAACCCCCCATGAACTTGTGAGTGAGATTCGATACCAGGCCTCACTTCCTTTCAAAGAAGGGCTGCCCTGGCAATTGATCGACGACAATGGGACGCACCTGGAAGGCATCATCAATCCACCATACAATCCTAACCATCCGTGGTTTACTACGTATTCAATACGACGTGAAGAAGGAGGCTCCTATCGGCCATGGCCGGAGTGGGTACATCCACCCGTGAGACTGAGAGACGTCTCTGGCATTTTTATTTTCGACAGGATGCTCAGCTGGTGGTCACGGTATATAGGCATATCCCCTTACTTCAGTAAACCAATTCGACTGACCGTTGAAAACTGCAGGATTACAAAGATTGAAGGCGACGACGAGGCAGATGCCCTGCGCCGGTTTCTGGTTTCGATGCGTGGACGTCTGGGAGATGGGGTTTACGACTTCAGTTGCTTACATTTCGGTGTCCATCCACAGGCGAATGTCAGTATACACCGGTGTCCTAATATCATTTATCATCGTTTGATCGATCATTCACACAGTTCCAATATTCATGTCCATATTGGGGGTCCACCAGCCACTTCGGCCTATCCTTACTGGATGCATTGCACAGGTGACATCCGATCAGCAACTTTTCGTGTAGGAGATACCCTGGTCCATGACCGGGGCCACCTTACGGCCCTTGATCACCCGGCCGTTCGGGCTATTGCAGCAAAATATCCCGGTCGTCCCGGCCTAAATCCCGAACCTCGATCTTATTAACCCTGACGTTGGTGTACCAGTTAAGGTGAGTCACATGTAATAATGGGAGGAAGTTCCAAACGGTGACCTTATAGTTATATGCAGACTTTAAAAAATAATATATAAAGACAGTTAAATTTAGGAAATAAAATGAGACGCATTTTCCTTTATTGCAATCTTTTTTGGCTTCTCTTTTCTCTTTTCATCTGTGTTGAATCTTATCGGCTAAAACTCGGTGCAATCAACCAACCCGGCCCAGGCTTTTTCCCTTTTAGTGCGGGTCTCGTCATGCTTATCCTTTCTCTGGCTGCCCTTTTTCAGTCGATCAGAGGAATGGAGAAAGAAGAGAAGACGCTCCGTCAGGAGCCTTTTCGATGGTGGAATATTGTGATCATCCTGATAGCCATTACAGCTTATGCATTTTCTCTCGAAAAGATTGGATTCCTCATCAATACCTTCCTCCTTATTTGCCTGCTGCTCAAGGTTGTGGAACCCCAGACCTGGAAGACAGCGATCATAGGAGGGTTGATCACGACCATTGCTGCCAATCTGATCTTTAATGTCATCTTTCGAACTCAAATTCCTTCAGGGATTTTGGGATTCTAAGGAGAGGGGCAATTATGGAGGTCTTCAAAGATCTTATTTTTGGCTTCGGCGTTGTCCTTCAGCCCATGAATCTTCTTTACTGTTTCTTCGGTGTTCTTGTCGGAACACTCGTTGGCGTTCTTCCAGGTGTGGGGCCTCCGGCGGCCCTCTCTCTCCTTCTCCCTGTCACTTTTTATGTCCCTCCTGTCTCAACCGTCATTCTGCTGGCAGGGATTATGTACGGTGCCATGTATGGAGGATCCACAACTTCCATCCTTGTCAATATTCCTGGAGAAGCTGCCTCTGTCGTGACCTGTCTTGATGGTTACCAGATGGCGCGCAAGGGAAGGGCTGGAGCGGCTCTCGGAATCTCTGCCTTCGGCTCCTTCTTTGCAGGGACCATTACCATCTTTTTGCTCATCTTCCTTGCACCGCCCTTGGCCGGTTTTGCCCTCAAGTTCGGACCCCCCGAATACTTTTGCCTCATGGTACTCGGCCTAAGCATTATGGTTTACCTGGCCAGAGGTTCTATCATCAATGCCCTGATCATGGTCTGCTTCGGACTGATTTTAGGAACCATTGGACTGGATCAGATGACAGGTGTGCCCCGATTTGTTTACAAGAGCATAACCCTCATGGATGGAATCGGACTCGTCCAGGTCGTCATCGGCCTTTTCGGTGTTTCTGAGGTCCTCATCAATGTCGAGACGACCTTTAAGCAAGAAATCTTTGAGACGAAGATGAAAGGTCTTCTTCCAAACCGTGAAGAGTGGAAACGGAGTATCGGGCCCATTGGAAGGGGCACCATCCTCGGATTCTTCTTAGGGATAATTCCTGGGATGAGTGTTGTGATTCCAACCTTTGTTTCCTATGTCGTTGAAAAAAAACTATCGAAATCTCCGGAAAAGTTTGGTACTGGAATGATTGAGGGTGTTGCAGGTCCTGAATCGGCAAATAATGCTGCCTCCGTAGGAACGCTTGTCCCCACGCTCAGCCTGGGAATTCCTACGGGCGCTTCGACTGCACTGCTTCTGGGAGCCTTGATGATCCATGGGTTACGGCCAGGCCCTCTCCTTATCCAAGAATCTCCCGAAGTTTTTTGGGGTTTGGTGGCCAGCCTCTACGCAGGAAATGTCATGCTTCTCGTCCTCAACCTTCCCTTGATCGGCCTCTGGGTTAAAATATTGAAAGTCCCATATCATTTCTTATTTTCACTGATCTTGTTGCTGTGTATCATCGGTTCGTATATCACTAACAACAATCCTTATGATGTCATCATCATGGTCACTTTCGGTTTGATCGGTTACCTGATGAAGAAGCTTAACTATGAGGCTGCCCCATTGGTTCTTGCCTTAGTCCTGGGCCCCATGATGGAGAAGGCCTTCCAACGCTCTTTAATAATGTCAGAGGGAGGATTCGGCATCTTCTTTACGCGGTCGATCTCTGCTTCATTCCTTATTGTGGCTTTACTCGTCCTGTTCTCCCCTCTTTTCTTGAGAAGGAAAAGGCTGAGGGAAAACTTAAGAGCAGGAGATTGAAAGGAGAAACATTATGCAAAAGAAAACCGGAACAAGAACATGCTTCATTCTCTTTATCACATTGGTCTGTCTTTTATGGGTTGGCAGTTCACAGGCCCAGGATTACCCGAAAGGTCCGGTCCAGATCGTTATCCCCTTTGGACCAGGAGGCCTAACGGACATCTTCTGGAGGAGTATCTCCGAATTCCTTGGCAATAATATGAAGGGAACAATCGTCCTCGTTAATAAACCAGGTGGAGGGGGAGTGGTCGGTACCTCTTTTGCCGTGAACCAAAAACCGGACGGATATACGCTTGTAGCGGCCAATTCCGACCCGCTGAGTATGTCACCCGTTTTCACACCTAATGTCCCATACAATCCTGATAAAGACGTCACCTACATTGCTAAGCTAGCTGCTATGGCTTTTACGATCTCGGTACAGAGTGACTCTCCATTTAAGACACTCGAAGAGCTTGTGGCCTTTGCTAAAGCCAACCCCAAGAAGTTGAAATGTGCTGTGATGGGCATTGGGAGCACCCCCCATATCATCTTGGAGGTGTTCAACCGGGACGCAAAGATCGAGATAACCCCCATTCCTTTCGATAGTGGCGGAGAAAGTGTCACAAATCTTTTGGGAGGCCACACCGACCTTTGCATCGCTTCTGTGCCCTCGATCAAATCGCATGCTCTTGCGGGGAAAATTCGCCTCCTGGCCTTGTGTTCCCCCAAAAGAATCCCGGATTTCCCTGGTGTCCCAACGATGACGGAAAAGGGATATCAGAAATCGTCCATCGCAACAGGTGTGGGTCTGGCAGGCCCAAATGGTATAGCTCCCACCATCGTCAGCCAGTGGCATGAGGCTATAGACAGAACCTTGAAGGATCCAAAGGTCCTCGCAATCATTGAAAAACTTGGAGGTATTGTGATCGATTTTAAGAGCGGTGAAGGTTACAAGAAGGAGCTTATGATGTATCTTGAGATGTTCAAAAAAGAGATCCTTCCTACACTGCCTGTAAAAAAGTAGTTCCGTAAAATTTAAAAAAAAGAGGGGCTGGCGCCGCCAGTCCCTCTTTTTTAATCGCATGGCCTTTTCTCAGTGTGACTCCGACTCCAGGGCAACTGCCTGCCTCTGGGCCGCGGTGATTTTTTCTGCGGCCGCTTTCTTTTTGGCAATGGCCACCCGGTCCGCATCCAAATAATCCACGGCTTTCACTTCACAGAAACGGACGCACTGCGGATCTCCATCGCAGAGATCGCACTTAAAATTCTTTCGGTCAATCACATTAAACCCCATCGCACCAAAGGGGCAGACCGTCACGCAGGAGCGACAACCGATGCAAATATTGTGGTTCACCACCACCCGGCTCAGCTTCTCATCACGGGAAATGGCCTTCACAGGGCAAACAATCAAACAGGGAGCGTCCTGGCACTGCTGGCAGGACATGGGAATATAAAGCCCCTCGGATTCCCATTTCATGATCTTGATCCGGCTTCGGGCGGCATTGGATACGCCATCATGAAAGACCGAGCAGACGAGCTCACAGAGCCTGCACCCGGTGCACTTTTCAGGACTGATTGCAAGAACTTTACCCATGGGTTCCATTGACTTTCTCCTTTCGTTACCACGAATGCCTCGAATGGGAACGAATGGGGCGAATGTGGGTTCCATTCGTGTCATTCGCTATCATTCGTTTTATTCGTTTAGTTTCTCACAGTAGGTGCGATGGCTCTTTATCCACGCCGAGCCTCTTGAGCGTTTCCGGCTTCGGGACGCCGCTCTGGTCAAGGCCCTTGTATTCATAGAACTCATCCACCATCTTCTTGAATTTCTCCCGATCGATGACACTGCCGACGACATCTGGCGCCCCCCTTCGGCAGGGTTCATCAAAGTAACGGTGATTGAGCATATCACCCTTTTTGAGATCTTCCCTTGTCAAACCTTCACGGAGATTAAAGAGCCGCTCCATCATATTAGACCGCTCAGCAACGTCCCAAATTTCCCGAGGAGTAAGCTCCAGCCCGGTATTGTAGTACAACACTCTGGACCAATCTTCAAAATTGGGAAGCGTAGCTCCCAAGAAGGTGGTGTGATACTTACAGATGCCGAGGCAATCCACTCCCATATAACAGTTCTCATGCCAGAAGACCTGCCACGGTTTGCCAATGTATTCCGTATGTTCTGAACTCAATGGCCCATCGTAAGGTACCGGGCTGCTGTAGATCCTTCTCATCACGTCTACCGGCAAATGGTAAAGGTCAATGGCCGGACGGCTTCTCAAATGGTCTGAGCCACGGGAAGATGTCGCAATATTCAGCGCAAGAGCCGGTGTTGCTCGCTCATCAGAGTGGAGGTTACTCATTCCTTTGACCTGAATCAGGTAGTCGAAGGAATTCTTTCCAATTTTCTCGGAGGCGATGATTCCTCCCTCAGCCAGGACATTTCCCAACCAGCCCTTTCTGAAGCAGATCCGTTCGAGCATCTCCTGGAATACTTCGGCGTTGCCAAACCGCAATTCGAGACCATCGGTCTCCTTGTTAGTGAGAATTCCCAGCTCATAAAGCTCCATCGCCCAGGAGATAATGCTTCCGATTTCCAAATTGTCCACACCCCACTGATCGACCAGGTGATTGCACACTAACAGGTTTTCCAGGCCTGGGATATCTGGCTCCGAGGACAATCCACCCTGAGAGGTATATTCCGGGCCCTCATCATATATCCCCGCATAAGGTCCGGTGGGAATCTTGTACTTGGCCCGGCAGTGGACCTGGCAGCCGAAGCAGCCGGCCATGTGGTATGGTCCTATCGTTTTGGCGGCGTTTTCGTCAATCGATTCCGGTTCAATCTCATCGGCGTATAGCATCTGGTTATACTGGAAGTTTCTGGTCCGGACACCGCCCCACGAATTGGTGGCCCCCCAGATAAATGGGGTTCCCAGGATTCCCTGGGTCTGGTTAACCTTCGCGCTCGTGATTTGATCGATAAAGCGCTTGTTATACTCGAGAGCTTCCTTCGGATAGGCGATCTTTATATCCATGGTGCCGCGGGCGGCAATGGCCTTTAAATTTTTTGAGCCCATGACCGCTCCCATCCCGGTTCTTCCGCCGGAATTTTTGATGCCGGTCATCACGTTAGCATACCTGACGAGGTTCTCTCCGGCCGGACCGATCACCATACTTTTAACATCGTCATCCCCCAGCTCTTCGCGGATTCCCCATTGGGTATCCGTGACTGTTTTCCCCCAAATGTTCTTAGCATCACGGATCTCGATCTTGCCATTGTGGACATACAGGTAGACGGGTTTATCTGACTTACCCTTAATAACGAGATGATGAAAGCCTGCCCAGGCCAGCTCGGGAGTAAAGAAACCTCCCATGTTCGCGCTCCCCAGCATACCTCCCAAAGGGGATTTAGCCATCACATGGCATCTGGAGGTTGCTGAAGCCAAGGTGGCAGTCAGAATTCCGCCGCTCACCATGAGCGTATTGTCAGGACCAAGGGGGTCACACCCTTTCTTTGTATGATTATAAAGCAGATAGGCATCCAGTCCCCGGCCTCCCAGGAATTTTTTCCGCACTTCAAGCGGAATAGGCTTGATTTCTATCTTGCCTGTAGAGAGATCAATATACGCTATCTTCCTATTTAGGGCCATCTTTCTTAACCTCCTTCATTTTTCTTTCAAACGCCTCCTCCGCTATTCGTTTGTTCACTTCCCAAACCGGACCCCTGATGCGTGGAAAACCGTCTTTAACCCAGGCCACGCGGAATTCAGAGCCACAAACAGGACATTTCACCTGTTTCGCTCCGCGTTCCGGCTCAAGCCTTCCCATACAACTGGGATTATGACATCTGACCTGGCCATAGGTACGAGTCTTACGCAGACTCTCAGCGGTTGAAAGTCTTTCTTTCTCGTCTACCATAACAACCCCCTTTCACAAAGCAGAATTTGGAAAGTAGAGGGTGGAGGGTGGATAAGGCTCCTTGTCCTCATGACTAAAGTTCACGATAGTGAACCAATCAAACCCCTTCCAAAACCTCAACTCATTTAGATTATTAAACTACATTTATTTCTTTGTCAAGCGAATTTTTATCCTGCCATGAACCAAGTTCACTATTGTGAACTCCTAAAAGGGCCTGGATGTGGAATCCACATGCCACCCTCTACCCTCCACTTTCCGCTTTGCACTTTCCACCTTCAGAAGACGGATTCCACCATTCGATCCATGTTCCGTCCCGTCCGAACGTGGTGCCTGTTGTTGATTCGATCTCTCTGATCCAATCCCCGAGATGGGATGCATGGTGGATGATCAGCGGGGTGCTGTGCTCAGGGAGAATATCTTCAAAGAACCGGTGGAGAAATATATTCCTGTCCATCTCCTGCATCGTTTCCCCATCATCCCAGGGCGTAGGCCGGATAAACCCGTGATTCGCTCCCTCATCTCTCCGGTAGAGGAAGTGATTTCCGAACCGGTCTTTGAGGTGACGCAGCGTTTCAACACACTTCATAATATCCGCGAGGGTGATCCCCTTACAGAAATATTGAAGCAACCGGTCGGAGAATGATTCGAAACCGATCGAGGCGAACATGATTCTCACATCCTGCTTCTGTGCCTGCGAAAGGATCTCCGGAAGGTCAGAGGCGTGAGCATTGATGTCATCGACCCGGCAGACCAGATTAATCTGCGAGAGCCTGATTTTTTGACTGCCAACCTCCTCGAGCAGTTTGCCGAGTGAGCCGATAGGATATTCGTCTATGAGTTCGAATGGAATCTTTCTTCCATCGAACTCAGGTAGCCCTTCAATCTGAGCGATGACCCTGTCACTCTCAACAGGACCATGAAAGCCCTTGTCCCGTGAAACATCACAGAAGATACATCCCTCACTCCCGACCTGTAAATCTCCGACACTCCTTCCCCTGAGGTTCACCGGCGGCGGCAGAATTACGGTCTGGACTTTATTGGCGTATGGGCAGCCAATCGCATTTAGAACCTGTCCCAGCCGAACCTCAAGTTTCTTGAGGGTCTCCGAAAACGTATAGAGGTTCGACCAGTCGACTTCCAGAAATATCTTCTTTGTCCATGGATGTTCGATAAGCACACTTCTCATGCTCAGATGCTCCAATCTAAGGCCATCCACCGGACCCTGAAAACCGATATCGATGAACGATTTCAGCCCTTTGAATCGGTGTGGGTGAGAGTCAATCTCCGGCTCACCTTCATAATCCTGCCGGGCCTGTGGTCCTCCCAGGATTGTAGCAAAACCCTCCTGCTTCAGTTCGCGGACCAGTTCGATGAGATCTTTTCTCCCACAGAGATGCGAGAAGGCGAC